>JAABUX010000292.1_pt1 | contig 84925 bp, 84 predicted proteins | sample 5561851 | NCBI WGS metagenome assembly JAABUX01 (sample SAMN10711883, study PRJNA513361) | rock metagenome | isolation source: Antarctica rocks | place: Antarctica: Victoria Land, Richard Nunatak red sandstone | collected 2016-01-03 | reverse complement strand
GATCCGCAGATCCGCGAAACAATTGCGCCACCTCCGAAGGTCGCAAACGCTCCGCCGCTGCTACACTGTCTTCGGATGTCATTCGTTCTCGCTGTGTTATCCGGGTGCTTTGGTGATCTGCAAGAAGCGTGACATATTATACGTAAGGTTCGAAAGAATCATAATCGCTTGCGCCCGAAGACTTCCAATGCATCGGATGAATGTCGCCCCGTTCATGTTTGTCGTCATGAACCCGAACGTGTGCTCGACTCTCGCTCGAACTCGCGACTTCTCCGTATTCGAAGCTTTCTGTGCTTCGGTCAAAGCCGTTCCCGCATAAGCCCGCTCATGAATTCGGCTCTCGACGCCGATCTTACGCAGCATCTCCTCACGAGCCTCCGATCTATAGGCGGAGTCCGCGTACACCGGGCGATCGACGGCCTCCAGATCAACGATGTCTTCCATCACGCGACTGTCATGGACGGAGGCGTCGGTATGCGTATGGTCTCGAATGAGCTTGTGTTCCTGATCGACATTGATGTGATTCTTAATAGCCGTAATAGGTCTGACCGCGCTTCTTGGTCCAGCACGCGTCGAGGTCTTTCTGCGCAAGCTTGTTCGGCTGCGATTCCCATTCCGGTGGTATCTCCCCAGGTTTGATCTAGTGTGGTCCATGAAACAGCTTGCATGATAAAGGTGGATGGTTTATACTTGTCGTATGAGAGTTGCGCCCGTTATCAAGCTCAGCGATCCTGAGCGCCGGAAACTCGAACGGATCATCAAGAGCCGTTCGGCATCCGAACGACTGATCGAACGATCGCGTATCGTCCTTCTTGCATCAGCTTCGCACGTTCAAAGTCAGCAACGATCCGCAGTTCGCTGAGAAATTGGAGGACGTCGTTGGGCTCTATCTCTCACCGCTCGAACACGCGATCGTCCTTTGTGCTGACGAGAAAAGCCAAATTCAAGCTCTCGATCGAACGCAGCCGGGCCTCCCGATAAAGCCTGGTCGCGCGGGAACGATGACGCACGATTATAAGCGACACGGTACGACGACGCTTTTTGCCGCGCTGAATGTGGCAGAGGGCAAGGTCATCAGTTACTTCGCTGATCATCACACTCACAAGGAATGGCTTGAGTTTTTGAAGCGAATTGATTCGGAGACGCCGCCGGATAAAGCGTTGCACATCATCTGCGATAACTACGCGACGCACAAACATTCCGTCGTGCAAGCATGGCTTAAGCGGCATCCGCGATTCCACATCCACTTCACGCCGACCAGTTCTTCGTGGCTGAACATGGTAGAGCGATTCTTCCGAGACCTCACCGAACAAAGCATCCGTCGCGGTGTCTTTCGCTCCGTGGCGCAGTTAATCGTGGCGATCGAGGAACATATTCGAGTGCACAACGCCGACCCGAAGCCGTTCATTTGGACACGAAAGCTACCGATATTCTCGCCAAAGTGACACGCGCCAAAGCCAAGCTGACTGGCATGCAATCTGCTTGATGGGGTACCCTAGCGCGCGCTTCGGCGTCTGCCCCTCGAGGTGCGCCATCGTCAAAGCTTCGAGCGCTTTCTTGCAATGCCGAAGTAAATAGCGTTTACCAGCAAAACGAAAAATGAAAGTAAAACAGGTAGAGTGTGAATTGTGATGACGCCGATCAAGCCAAATGCTAAGGCTGCGATCGCGCAAAAGAAAGAAAAGCGGAGAGCAGCCGGACTCACTAACAGGCGAAACCGTGAGCGACTGCCAGCACGCCTGCGTAGGCTAGGGTGAGTGCGGCGTAACCTTCGAAGAAGGGAACAAGAGCGAGACCAATTCCGGTCGCTCCGGCAAGCACTCCCAATCCTGCTGAAATCCCAGCAATGCCGAACCCGAGCTCCGATTGCCTCGCGACACACGCGCAACAGATGTGAATCGCCACTTCCTCTGCCAACATGTTTCCAGCGTCTGAATGTATGGTCTCGGCAGAGGCGACGACAGCGTGATTGCCGCCGCAATTTGACAATTGAGGAGCTTGAAACGTGAACGAATGATTACCTGAAGCGGTCACCCATGAAATCGTCATTTGCTGCCCGTCCGGAGACGCCACCGTAAAACTCCAATTAGAGCCGTTCAGGTAGAACGAATCTGTGACGGTGATCCCCGAACCTGAACTCGTCACACTGGCAGAATGAGTGACATTATTTGAATCTACAAACGTGAACGAATTCCTTAGGTAATACGGGATGACATGCGAAGCGTTGACGCTTGAAGGTTGACCTGGGACAGTCAGATTCACATTGTGATTCGAAGTCACCGAATTGTCACTGTTCGAGATCGCCTTGATGTTGCCGTTGGAAGTAGGCCGCCCCGACGAATCAAGTCCAGAGGTGACAACAAGCGCAATAGAGTTGTATCGGATTCTGCCAGAAGCTCCAGAACTTGCGGTCAGCGTCTCGTCATTACTGTAGGTCGGATCCGGCGTCGGTCTGCCACAATTTGGTTGGTTGGCGATGCAGACTTCCGGATTGCGCGCACTCGCTGCACCGGAGCGAGGAGGGAGCAGACGCATTGCTGAGCCTCCCGCACATCCAGCCACAAAGAGGGCCGATGACGCGGTCAGAAAGCTCTTGCGTGAGTTGATTTTCAAGAAAGACTCCTCAGCAGTTTACTTCAATACGTTGCAAAAGAGCGAAAGACAGACGATCGTCGCGATCACCGCGCTGGCCGCTAGAATAAATGAGAGCCGAAGCCCAAAGCCACGGACGTGTTTCGTAGGAGCATTGGACTGGCCAGGTGTCGCACCCGTCCGAAGCGGAACGCCATCTTCTCGATTTGCAGGGAACACTTGCACCGCCTGGAATTTGTTTGGTTCCTGGGATCTCCAGTTCTCTTTGACTAAGCGCTTGTAAACCCTGTCCCCTTTAGATATCTTTTTCGACGGATTCGGCTCGAAGCGGGTGTGTTTTTGGGGCAAGCGGTGTGAGAGAACTCGATCCTGTCCCACGGCGCGATATGCGCGATGAGGTCGCAATCTGGGACCAGCGCGTGACCACGGCGGAAAGTCTTGTGGGTTTGATTATCGCTGATGGCGCTGAGTCCTTCGAGTTGGAGGTACCTGCGCTGGATCTGCCACTCATCGTTTTGCTCTAGCAAGATTACGCTAACAAGCCGGGCGATGGCGTCATCGTTCGGAAAGATGCCGACGGCGTCGGTCCGACGTTTCACTTCGGCGTTATATAAGTCGCTCGATGGGACAGGAGCTACTCTCATATGACAACTATATGCGACAACCCTTACTTCACAAGCTGTTCGACGGAGTACACGGGCGCGCCGCTTCGGCGTCTGCCCCTCGAGGTGCTCCCGAACCTCACCAAAGCATGGTTCGTTGACATTTTCGTTGATATCGTTTTATGATATCAGTCATGAGCGACCTGCTGCTCCGAAACGTTCCGCTGAAAACGCTCGATGCGCTCAAGGCTCGCGCTCGAAATCACAAGCGTTCGGTGCAGGTCGAAGCGTTGGAGCTGCTCGAGCGAGGCGTCGAGAGTGCCGCCGGCCCGAGTCTCCTTGCGTGGGCGAAGACGATCCGGGACTCGTCGGTCGAACTCGAGCATGCGAAGCGCTTCATACGCGAGATGCGCGACGAACGGTGAGACTCGTTGTCGATGCGACCGCGATCATCGCGATTCTAACGCACGATACGACGATCGACCAGCTTCTCGCGAAGGCGACCGACATTATCGCTCCCGATTTTGCCGTCGTCGAGGTACTGAATGTCCGTCGGAAGTATCGTCGAGCGAGCCTAGCCGCACCTGGGCTTGATCCCATTCTTGCCTTCTTCGACCGAATAACGATCGTGTCGAGCCGCGCCTACGCGTTCGATGCCGATGAACTTTCGGCCGAACTCGATCACCCGATCGACGACTGTCTTTATGCCGTGGTGGCGCGCCGCGAAGACGGTAAGCTGCTGACTGCCGATCGCCGTTTCGCGCGAAAACTCGAGGGCCGCCTCGACGTAGCCTTCTTCTAGTCTCGCGCGAACGACGAGGAATGGCGCGAAGCTGCTTCGTTTGCCGTTCGCAATTCACTCGATCGTCACGCGCTCACGGGTGGGCGAGCGGCGATCGGGCCGGTCACTGCGAAGACAGCCGAATGCACGAGACGGCGTTTCGCTCCATCACGCTCGGCGTCGACGACGGCATCGCGGTGCTCACGCTCGCGAACGACGCGAAGCGCAACGCGCTCTCGCTGGAGACGATGCACGAGCTCACGGCGGCGCTCGAAGCCTGCGACCGCGACCGGACGATTCGCGTCGTGGTGCTGCGCGCGCTCGGCAGCGTCTTCAGCGCGGGCCACGATCTCCGCGAGATGCTCTGCCGCGACGCGGCGGCGTATGACGAGATCTTCGCGAGCTGCGTCGTGCTGATGCAGACGGTGCAGCGCGTCGCCGCCCCGGTGATCGCCGAGGTGCGCGGCGTCGCGACGGCGGCGGGCTGCCAGCTCGTCGCGACCTGCGATCTCGCGGTCGCCTCGACCGAGGCGCGCTTCGCGACGCCCGGCGTCAAGATCGGCCTCTTCTGCACGACGCCGATGGTCGCGCTGACGCGGGCGATCGGCCGCAAGCGCGCGATGGAGATGCTGCTCACGGGCGCCTTCATCGACGCCGCGACGGCAGCCGATTGGGGCCTCGTCAATCGCGTCGTCGCCCCGGAGGCGCTCGAGGCCGAGGTCATGGCGCTGGCCCGGACGATCGCGACCGCGAGTGCCGCGACGGTCGGCCTCGGCAAGGCCGCGTTCTACGCGCAGATCGATCTCGATCAATCGGCGGCCTACGCGCACGCGCGACAGGTCATGACGACGAACGCGCTCGCCGCGGACGCCCAGGAGGGCATGAGCGCCTTCGTCGAGCGCCGCACGCCGCACTGGAGCGCGTGAGCGCCGCGCGCTAGCGTTCGGCGGGCGCGACCGGCGCGCCGAGCGCCGCAGAGAGCGCGGCGAGGCGCGGCCGTACGAGCGCGCCGAGCAGATCGGGCTCGGCGAGGAACGCGTCGTGGCCGTGCGTGGAGACGAGCTCGACGTAGACGCTGTCGGCGCCGGCGAGCGCGAAGCGCGTCGCGGCTTCGCGAACGTAGCGCGGCAGGAAGAGCCAGTCGCTCGAGATACCGGCGAACGTGTACGCAACGGCGGCGTGGCGCGCGTCGAGGGCGACGTCGCGGGTCTCGAAGAGGTCCATCGCGCGCGTCAGCACGAGATACGAAGCCGGATCCATGCGCTTCGAGAAGACGGCGCCTTGGTGATCGAGATAGCCCTCGACGTCGAAGCGGCCGGAGGGTTCGCGGGACGGATCGCCGCCGCCGCGGTCGGGTCGCCGATCGTAGCGCTCGGCGAGCAGCGCCTCGCTCTTATAGGTCAGCATGGCAATTTTTCGAGCGAGTTCGATGCCGGATTCCGGCCGCGGGCCGCCGTTGCGAATCGCCTCGCGTGCGATCGCATTGAGCGCGATGCCCATCGCGGAGAAGAAGTCGTACGCGCCGATCGCGACGCAGTGCGCGACGGCCTCGGGAAACGACAGCGCCCACCGGATCGCCTGCATGCCGCCGAGCGAGCCGCCGAGGATCGCGGCGAATCGATCGTAGCCGATCATTGTCAGCGCCCGCTGCTGCGTCGCGACGATATCCCCGACCGTGACGACGGGAAATCGCTCGGCGCGCTCGGCGGGCGAGAGCGTCGCATCCGGCGGCGGACCGCTCGATCCGTAACAACTGCCGAGCGCGTTCACGCAGAGCACGGCGAGCACGCCCGTGTCGAGGAGGCGGCCGGGGCCGACGAGACCGCGCCACCAGTCTCCCGCGCGACTCGACCCCGTGAGCGCGTGACAGACGAGGACGACGTTGCTCCCGTCCCGGCGCGGCTCCGCGCCGTAGCGGGTGACGCGCTGGACGACGCCCGCGAGCCTCGCGCCCGAACGCAGCGCGACGTCGCCGATGACGACGTCGCGCTGCGCGACCGGTTCGAGGGGGTCCGTGATCAGACCGAGACGGGTTCGCGCGGGAAGAACTTCGTCCGCGCGGCGTCGAGCGCGCGATCGAGATCGGCGACGATATCGCGCACGTCCTCGATGCCGACCGAGAGGCGCACCATGTCCTCCGTGACGCCGGCCTCGACTTGCTGGACGACCGTGAGTTGCTGGTGCGTCGTCGTCGCGGGATGGATGACGAGCGACTTTGCGTCACCGACGTTCGCGAGCAGCGAGAAGAGCTTCAAGTTGTTGATGAATTCTTTTGCCGCCGGCTCGCCGCCGCGGACGCCGAAGGTCAGGATCGCGCCTTGGCCCTTTGGCAGATATTTGCGTGCGCGACCGTAGGAGTGATGCTCGGGCAGCCCCGGATACGAGACCCACGTCACGCTCTCGTGGCGCTGCAGGTGCTGGGCGACCGCGAGCGCGTTCTGTGAGTGCCGTTCCATGCGCAAGCCGAGCGTCTCGAGCCCTTGCAGGAAGAGCCACGAGTTGAACGGCGAGAGCGCGCAGCCGAGATCGCGCAGCATCTGCACGCGCGCCTTGAGGATGAACGCGAGGTTGCCGAACGATGCCGTGTAGCGGACGCCGTGGTACGACGGATCCGGCTCCGTGAAGTCGGGAAACTTGCCCGAGGCGGCCCAATCGAAGTTGCCGCCGTCGACGACGATGCCGCCGATCGAGGTCCCGTGGCCGCCGATGAACTTCGTTGCGGAGTGGACGACGACGTTCGCACCGTACTCGATCGGCCGCAGCAGATACGGCGTCGCAAGCGTGTTATCGACGATCAGCGGCAGGCCGTTCGCGCGCGCGACTCCGGCAACCGCCTCGATGTCGAGGACGTCGACGCGCGGGTTGCCGATCGACTCGGCGAAGAGCGCCTTCGTGTTCGGACGCACGGCCCGCTGGAAGTTCTCGACCTTCGCCGGATCGACGAGCGTGACGTCGATGCCGAACTTCGGCAACGTGTGCGCGAAGGCGCTCCAGGTGCCGCCGTAGAGCGAAGCCGATGACACGATATGGTCACCGGAGCGCGCCAGATTGAGAATGGCGAGGACGTTTGCGGCCTGGCCGCTGCCGACTGCGAGCGCTCCGACGCCGCCTTCGAGCGCCGTCATGCGTTGCTCGAAGACGTCGCTCGTCGGGTTCATGATCCGCGTGTAGATATTGCCGAACTCTTGCAGCGCGAAGAGGCGCGCGGCGTGGTCGGCATCGTCGAAGGTATAGGACGACGTTTGGAAGATCGGCACCGCGCGCGATTTCGTCGTCGGGTCGCCGTCGTGTCCGCCATGGATCGCGACCGTGTCGAAGTTGAGATCTGGATCTGTCATGTGGCTCCTGAATGTCGGTTGTGAGATGACCGAACGGTTACGGAGGTTGGACGGTTTCGGGCAGTCGGCCGTCCTACCGAACGGAGAGCGCCTCCGCGGTCGCCTGGGCCGGGGCGACGGTCGCTTCGGCCGGAAGATCCTCCCAGAGCGGCAGGATACTCTCGGCCGCAAGATCGTGCGCGCGCAAGAGCGCGCGGAGATCGTCGTTCGATGCGTCGAGCGCTTGCGTCGTGAGAATCGCGGGCACGCCGTCGCACTGTTCCGCCGCGACGCCCGCCGAGCGCAGCGCCTCGCGTGCCGGCCGTGCGTCGCGCAGCGAGACGAGCCGGACGATGCGCCGCAGCGGAATCGTCCGCTCGACGCCCCAGGCGTTCGTGAGCGTGTGATCGGCGACGGCTCCGACGACGATGCCCGTCTCGATATGTCGCAGCACGGCGACGACGTCGCCGATCACGGAGGACGCCGTCGGCGCGCTGCCCGCCCCGGTGCCGGCGAATGTCAGCGAACCCGAACTCTGACCCATGACGCGGATGCAGTTCTGCGCGCCCGTGCCCTGCGCGAACGGATGCGACCGGCGCACGTAGGCCGGCGTCACGAGCGAGCCGCCGAGACGCGCGCACGCGACGAGCTTCACCGTCATGTCGAGCCGTTTTGCGAGCGAGAGGTCCTCGCGGCCGAGCTTCGTGATACCCGTGCGCGGGACGTTCGGCGTGACGAGCGCGCGGCGGAAGGCGAGCTGCGCGAGGATCGCGAGCTTGTGCGCGGTGTCGATGCCCTCGACGTCGTTCGTCGGATCGGCCTCGGCGTAACCGAGCCGCTGCGCCTGTTCGAGCGCGCTTTCGTACGACGCACCCGCACCCATCTCGCCGAGGATGAAGTTCGTCGTGCCGTTGAGCACCCCGCCGACCTCGAGGATGTGCTCGCCTGCGAGGGAGTCCGCGATCGTGCGCACGATCGGGATCGCTCCGCCGACGGCGGCTTCGTATTGGATCGTCACGCCGGAGCGCGAAGCGAGCAGCCGGAGTTCCGGGCCGCGCGTCGCTAGCAGATCTTTGTTTGCCGTCACGACGTGTTTGCCATTCGCGAGGGCCCGCTCGACGAGCGTCGCGGCGACGCCGGTGCCGCCGATGCACTCGATGACGACGTGGATCTGCGGGTCCTCGACGAGCCGCGCGGCGTCTTCCGTGAAGAGCTCGGAGGGAATCTCCGCCGAGCGCGGCTTCGCGACGGAGCGCACGGCGATCGCCTCGAGCCAGAAGTCGATTCCGCTCCGCACGGCGACGGCGGCGGCGGGATCGATCAGCAGACGCGCGACCCCGCTCCCGACCGTGCCGCAGCCCAACAGGGCAATGCGGACGAGCGGTCGTCCGGAGCCGTCGCGATCCGCGTGCGCTTGGTGCGTGAGCGACATGCGTATCCTTCGGCAAATGAGTTTGACGTAGCATACCGACCGCGCAGCGAAGCGTCAAGGACGGACTCCCGCGCGGAGGGAAAGGCCGAGGACCTCTTCTCGCACCAGGAAGGCGTCGTCGCGTCGATATCGCTCCGCTTGCGGCGCCGTCCGCGACCCCCGCGCCGCCCGTCACCGTGACGCGGAGGCTGCGACGCCACCCCTCGGGCGCCGCCTCCCACCTGCTCGAGGTGCCGGGCGACGGGGCGTCGCCGGCGGTCCTCTTCCTGCATGGCGTCGGAGGCGGAGCGTGGTCGTGGGAGCCGCAAGCGGCGGCGCTCGCTCGCGAACGGCGCTGCTACGTGTTCGAAGCCCGCGGCCACGGCCTCGCTTCGCGCGTCGCCGATGCCGGCCTCGGCGACTACTGGATCGACGCGAACGAGGCGCTCGATGCGGCGGTCGCGGGCTCCGGCGGGCCGGTCGTCGTCGCGGGCCACTCGATGGGCGGCCTCCTCGGGTTCGCGCTCGCGGACGAGCGGCGCGCCGACGTCGCCGGTCTCTTCCTCGTCGAACCCGTCTACGCGCAGGGCGGCTCGGATACGCATCTGAGCGGTCCGCTCGGGCGCGTCGCGCGCGCGCTGCTCGATCCCGTCATCGCGTCATACGCGCGCGACGGCCGCATCGCGCGCCGCTTGTCACGCTGGATCTTCGCTGCGTCGTTCACCGATCGGCGGGCGATGGAACGCGCGTGGCTCGCGCAGCGGACGCAGGTGCCCGTGGAGTATCCGAAGATGATTACCGAGGCGTTCGACGGCCCGACGGGCTTCCCGAATCGCGCTTTCGCCGAGACGCTCGACGTCCGCACCACCATTCTCGAGGGGCGGATCGCTCGCGAACGCCCGCGGTTCCCGGAGCTCATCGACACTTTGCAACGCCGCCTCGACGACCGCTTCCGCCACGAAGTCTCGGACGGCGGCCACTATCTGCAACTCGACCGGCCCGAATACGTGACGCAGCGCCTCGCTGAGTTCGTGCGCGCGTGTCGCTGAGCGCCCCCCGGCGGTATCGCCTGGCCCTGACGGCGATCGTCGCGGTCGCCGTGCTCGCGATGGCCTACGTCGCCGTCGTTCGCGTCAACAAAGAGACCCACGCAAGGCAGGTCGAGATCGCGATCGACTACGGCGACTTTGCGGCGCTCTCGCGCTCCTACGGCTATGACGAGTCGCAGTTCCTGATCGCGCTGCGGCGCGCGGGGCTCACGTCGCTCGCCGTGCAGGAGGAGCTCGGCGCCTCGATCGATTCCGGTCAGTCGGCCGCCATCTATCCCGGACAGCAATTGATCAATGCCGCACGCCTCTCGCCGCTGACGGATCCCGTTCTCGGACGGCTCTCGCGCGCGGGCGCACTGCGCTCCGATACCGTCTACCTCGTCGTCTATGACCGAACGGAACTCCCGCGATACGAGCGGGCGATCGCGCTGCATCTCGAGCCGAAGGCGCTGACCGTGATCGCGGATCCGGGCGCGCGCGCGACGATCCTCGCGATCCGCTCGCAGTCCGACTTCCTCTACGGGCTCGGTTTCGGCTTGCCCGGCCATCCGCGCGCGCTCGCAAGCGGGCTCGGGCTCTATCTCGTGCCGCGCTATCAGAACGACGAACGCTTCGGGCCGAGCCAGATCGCGGAGCTCTTCGCCGATGCGAAGCGGGGCGAGCGCCCGTCGACGATGATCTTCTTCGGCGCGCGAAACGAAGTGCTCGGCTTCCCGGACCACCTCAAAGACGTGGCCGACGCTTTCAAATCGAGCTTCATCAACTACGGCGCGATCGAGACGTATGACGAGAAACAGGTCCAGAAGGGCAACGACGAGCTCGGCCGGCTCGCGATCGAACGCACGGCGCGCGTCCAAGCGATCTCGAAGACGGAACAGGACAAGCTCGACTTCCGCACGATCGTCGCGCGCTATCTGCTCGGGGTGCGCGAGCGCAACGTGCGGGTCGTCTATCTGCGGCCCGTGCTGCATGCGGAGACCGGCGACGCCTCGGCGTCGGGCGCGACGTTCTCGCTCGAAAAGACGAACGTCGAACTCGTGCGGCAGATCGCGGAGGGTCTGCGCGCGCGCGGCTTCGTCCTGGGACGAGCGACTCCGATTCCGGCCTTCGCGATCAATCCGCTCGTCATCATCGTCGCTTCGCTCGCCGTGCCGGCGATTTTGCTCCTGTTGCTCGAAGCCTTCGGCGTGCGTCGTCCGAAGATCGCGTATTACGTCTTCGGCGCCGATCTGCTCGCGTTCGCCGCGGGCTACGCGACGCATCACGACCTCGCCGTGCGCAAGCTCGCCGCACTGACGGGTGCGATCGCGTTTGCGACGATGAGCGTCGTCGCGATTCCACGGGCGTTCACGGCGCCGGAGCCCGCGCGACTCGGCGCGGCGTTGCTCGCGGGGCTGCGGACCGCCGGCGTCGCGCTCGGCTTCGCGCTGCTCGGCGCGCTCTGCGTCGTCGGTCTGCTCAGCATCCCGCTGCTCATGGAGGAGATCGACCGCTTCTCCGGTGTCAAGGCCGTCATCATCGTGCCGCCGATCCTCGCCTTCGCGCTGTACGTCTATACGCGCCGCTTCGGGAGCGACGCGACGAACGCGCGCGCCTCCGCGGTCGCCCCCGTGCGCGTCTATCAACTGGTCGTCCTCGCGGCGCTCGCGGGCGCGGCGGCACTCTACGTCATGCGCAGCGGCAATCAAAGCGATATCGCGCCGTCGGCCTTCGAGCTCTCCCTGCGGTCGGGTCTGACGGCGGCGCTCGGCATCCGGCCGCGCTTCAAGGAGTTCGCGATCGGCTTCCCGCTTCTGATGCTGCTGCCGTCGCTGCGGCTCGCGCATCGGCGCGCGGTCGGCTGGCTCTTCGCGATCGGCATCGCGATCGGCACGGCCGACATCGTCGACACGTTCTCGCATCTGCACACGCCGCTCGCCGTCTCGGCGCTCCGTCTGCTCAACGGAGCCGCGCTCGGCATCGCGATCGGCGCGATCGCCGTGATCGTCTATCGCGCGATCGTCGCGAGGCGCCTCGCGCCTCGCGCGCGCGTCGCGGCGTAGGGTGCGCGTTCTCCTCAGCGGCTACTACGGCTTCGGAAATCTCGGCGACGACGCGCTGCTCGAGATCATCGTCCACCAGTTGAAGACGCGCTATCCGTACGCCGAGATCGACGTGCTCTCGGCCGAGCCCGAACGGACGGCGCACGCGTTCGGCGTCGATGCGACGGCGCGCATGGACTTCGGCGCGATCGGCCGCGCGATCGGGCGCGCTCACGTTGTCTTGTCAGGAGGCGGCGGGCTGCTCCAGAATGCGACGAGCCTGAAGAGTCTCGTGTATTATGCCAATATCTTGCGTACGGCCGTCGCGGAGAAGAAGGCCGCGATGATTTTCGCGCAGTCGATCGGACCGCTCGACTTTCTCGGTAAACAGACGGTGCGTCAGTGCGCTCGCGGCATTTCGGCTGCGACCGTGCGCGACGAGCGGTCGCGCGAACTGCTGCAACCGCTCGTGCCGCATCTGACGGTGCGGCGCACGGCCGACCCCGTCTTCCTCTTCGAGCACGGCGACGACGCCCGGTCCCCGGATCTCGACGATGCGGGCCTCGGGCTCGGCAGCGAGCCGCTCGTGCTCGTCGCCGTGCGCAAGACCGCGCGCTTTGCCGAGGGCGCGCAGACGATCGCGCTCGCCGTCGATCGCTTGAGCGAACGCCACGGCGCGCGCGTCGCCTTCGTGCCGTTCGGCGGCGCGGCGGACGCCGAGGCCGCGACGCTCGTAATCAGAAAATGTCAGTCGCAGCCCGCGCTCGTGCCGCTCGACGGACTCGCGACGATCGCCCGCGCGATCGAACGCGCACAGCTCGTCATCGGCGTGCGCTTGCACGCGCTGATCCTCGCGGCTCGCTTCGGCGTTCCGTTCCTCGCGGTCCCGTACGATCCGAAGGTCGCGGCGCTGACGGAGGATCTCGGCTATCCGCTACCGCCGCTCTGGGATCCGGGAGTGCGAGCGCTGCCCACCGCCGAGACGACGATCGCGCTCGTCGACGAGGTCTGGTCGCGCCGGGCATCGCTCGCGACGGGGCTTCGCGATGCGTCGGTCGCGATGCGAGCGCTCGCGATGGTCAATTTCGAGACGCTGGACTCGCTCATGCACGCGCGGGTCTCGGGCTAGCCGAAAAGCCGAGTCCGGCGGCGTGTGGGCCGCCACCTCCGGCTCCTGGGCCGGACCTCTATCTCGCCTATCCCATGCCGGCTGCGACCGGGATCTCACCCCAGCTCGGCGTCGTCGTTCTCGGCGGCTTCTCCGCGAGCTCGACGAGCGTTTCGATCGCCGCAGCCGCCGGGGTCGTGACATCCGCGTCGCCGGGACCGCCCCGTCGCCCCTGCCGAGTCCCTTGGCGACGTCGTCCAACTTTTCGGGCACGGTGCCGTTCTATCGCGTGCCCGTTCCTCCACTCTCGCCCGGCACGTCGTACCGTGTCTCGTTCTCGTACGACGCTTTCACCGCCGACAACCCTCCCGCGTGCACGGCCCGCCGGACGCAGGAGATCGGTACGTTCGCGACACGCTGAGGTCGGTTACGCACGGCCTTCGCGGCGGTTCTCGCGTCGCGAGCCGGGTACGGGTTCAGCGGCGCCGGAAGAGCGCGAGCACGAGCGTGAAGATGACGCTGAGCGCGATCGAGGTGCCGAGTGGGAGGAAGAAGCGAACGTTGCCGCTGCCGAACCGCAGGTCCCCGGGGAGGCGTCCGAGCCGCAGCCCCGGCGCGAACTCGACGAGCGCCCCGATGACGACGAGCACGATGCCGAGGATAATGATCGATCGTCCGGGGCTCACGCGCTCCCGATTCGCCGCTGACGACGTCTGACCATGGCCCCGCCCCGAGCGGCAGCTTCTCCGGCGGCCCGTCTCGCGCGAGCGCGGCCTCGTCCAACCGCCATGACGCTTCACTCGAAGACGGGCACGAAGCGCGTCTAGGTGGAAGATGAGATGATGCTCGCCGCCCGCATTCCGCCACCGACTTCAACCGCCGATCTCGAGCGCTACTCGGAGGCGAATCCCGGCTGGAAGATCGAGCGCGAAGCAGATGGAACGATCGTCATGAGCCCGACCAACGGCGAGACGGGCCGACGGAATATGCGACTCGCCGCGTTGTTGACGACATGGAACGACGGAGCAGCTGCCGGTGAGTGCTTCGATTCCTCGACTGGATTTCGTATGCCCGATGGTTCGATTTTGTCACCAGACGCTTCGTGGATCGAGGGACGTCGTTGGCACGCGCTCTCCCCCGCCGAACGCGAGGATTACGCACCGCTCGTTCCGGACGTCTGCATCGAACTCGTCTCGAAAAGCGATAGCCTCGGCGAGGCCACCGCGAAAGCTCGCCGCTACCGCGCTTACGGAGCGCGATACGTGATCGTCATCGATCCGCAGACGAAGACTCTCTGGTCGGACGGCGAGCCTCCCTCCGGCTTCCCGACCGATCTCTCACGAGTCATGGACTAGCATTCTCAGCGGTGCGCCATCGGCGTTCATGCATGCCGTGTAATCGAACGTGAATGCACGAACGACCGATGTCGGAGGCGGTGGATTCTTGTAGTCCCTGCGGCTTGCGACTCCGCGCGAGCCCGGGGCGGATGCACGAGCGCGTAGCGCGAAGTTCCCGCGTTCATGTCTTCGACTTCCGCGCCGAACTCCGACTACCGCGCCACGCTCAACCTGCCTGCGACCGCCTTTCCGATGCAGGCCGAGCTGCCGAAACGCGAGCCGGGCCGCGTCGCGTGGTGGCGCGAGCACGGCGTCTACGAGCGCCGGCTCGCCGCCAACGCCGCGAATCCGACGTGGATTCTGCACGACGGCCCGCCGTACGCGAACGGCGAGGTCCACATGGGCACGTTCCTCAACCGCGTGCTCAAAGACGTCTTCGTCAAAGTGCATCTGCTCGACGGCCGGCGTGCGACGTTCGTGCCCGGCTGGGATATGCACGGACTGCCGATCGAGTTCGAGACGCTCAAGCATCTGAAGCTCGATTTCCGGAAGATCGATCCGATCGAACTGCGTGCGAGGTGCCGCGAGCGCGCGCTCTACTGGCTCGATCGCCAGCGGGCTACGTTCCTGCGCATGGGTGTCCTCGGCGACTACGATCATCCGTACCGCACGGTCGATAAGCACTTCGAGGCCGAGATCGTCGAGACGCTCGCCGATCTCGCGGAGGCCGAGCAACTCTACAAGGGCCTGCGCGCGACGCTCTGGTGCGTCCGCGACGAGACGGCGCTCGCCGAGGCCGAGATCGAGTACAAGCCGCGCGTCTCGCCGTCGATCTACGTCCGCTTCGCCGCGACGCCGGCGCAGCGCATGGATCTGCTCGAACGGTTCGGCCTCGCAGGGTCGGCGAGCGTGCCGGAGCGCGTCTCGATCGCGATCTGGACGACGACGCCGTGGACGCTGCCCGCGAACGTCGCGATTGCCGTGAAGCCCGAGGCGACGTACGGCCTCTACGTCTTCGGCGACGAGGCGATCGTCGTCGCCGATGCCCTGGCCGGGGCGTTCGTCGCGACGGCGCCGTCGCTCGCCGCAGCGCTCGGCGACGTCCCGCTCGAAGGCGCTCGGCTCGCCTCCGTGCGCGGCGAGGCGCTGATCGGCGCGGCGACGCGCCACCCGTTCCTCGACCGCGACTCCGCGGTCGTCGGAGCGGCGTATGTCGAACTCGACACCGGCACGGGCGCGGTGCACACGGCGCCCGGTCACGGCGCCGACGACTTCGACACGGGACTGCGCTACGGCTTGCCGACGCTCGTTCCCGTCGACGCCACGGGACATTTCACGCAAGGGGCGGGACCGTACGCCGGCCTGCAGATCTTCGAGGCAAATCCCCTGATCGTCGAGGATCTCCGCGCGAGCGGCGCGCTGATCCACGCGAGCGAGTACGAGCATTCGTATCCGCACTGCTGGCGCTGCAAGAATCCGGTGATCTTCCGCGCGACCTCTCAGTGGTTCATTGCCATGGACGTCAACCGGCTGCGCAAACGCGCCGAGGAGAAGCTGCCGGCGATCTCGTGGGTTCCGCCGTGGGGCGAGGAACGCATGCGCACCATGCTCGAGAACCACCCGGAGTGGTGCGTCTCGCGCCAGCGCACGTGGGGCACGCCGATCCCCGCCGTCCAGTGCCGCGCCTGCCGCGCGACGATCCTCGATCCGGAGGTCGCGCGCCGTGCGGCCGGCCTCTTCCGCGAAGGCGGCGCCGATCTCTGGTGGACGGAGCCCGTCAGCACGTTCTTGCCAGAGTCGTTCGCGTGCGAGAACTGCTCGGGGCGAGAATTCGAGAAAGAATTCAACATCGTCGACATCTGGTTCGAGTCGGGCGTCACGCACCGCGTCGTGCTCGGAGGGGATGGGCTGCCGTGGCCCGCGGACGTCGTGCTCGAAGGCGCGGACCAGTTCCGCGGCTGGTTTCGCAGTTCGCTGTTGACGGGTGTCGCGACCAAGGGCGCGGCCCCATACCGCGAGGTCGTCGTCACGGGCTGGGTCGTCGACAAAGACGGTCACGCGATGCACAAATCCGCCGGAAATTATCTCGCGGCGGAGGACGCGATGCACGAGTACGGCGCCGACGTCCTGCGCCTCTGGATCGCGTCCGTCGAGTTCGCCGCGGACATGCGTCTTGGCAAAGAACTGCTCAAGTCGATCCAGCAGGTCTATCGCAACTTCCGCAACCGGCTGCGCTGGATGCTCGGCACGATCGCCGACCTGACCCCGGAGCGGATCGCGCCGGAGGCCGAGCTCGCACCGATCGACGCGCTCGCCCTCGCGCGCTTCCGGGATCTCGCGCGCACGGTCGTCGGCCATTACGAACGCTACCGGCTGCACGACGTCTATCTCGCGCTCATCGCCTTCGATGGCGAGGATCTGTCACGCTTCTTCGTCGACGTCCTCAAGGACCCGACGTATTCCACGGAACGCGACGGCCCGCGTCGCCGGAGCGCGCAGACGACCGTCTTCCGGCTCCTCGAAGGATTGCTCGCGCTCTACGCGCCGCTGCTCTCGTTCACGGCGGAAGAGGCGTGGCAGGGCGTGCCGGAGGCGCTCCGCGCGGGACGCGCGAGCGTCTTCGACCTGACGCTGCCTCGGCCGGCGGCGGCCTCCGCAGCGGATCTCGCCCTGTGGGAGACGCTCAAGTCGCTGCGCGGCGTCGTCTCGGCGGCGGAGGGGATGCGCGACTTCCAGCTCGCGGCCCACGTGCGTGCCGGCTCGCGCGAATTGCCGGCGCTGCGAGCGCTCGGCGACGGTTTGCGCGAGGCGCTCGTCGTCTCGCAGCTCTCGCTCGAAGCCGGCGAGGCGTCGGCCGCCGCGCACGTCACGCTCTCGCCGGCACCGGGCGAAAAGTGCGGCCGCTGCTGGAAGTGGCTGCCGCGCTCCGAGGACCCGCGCCATCCGACGCTCTGCGCGCCCTGCGCACGCATCGTGACGGCGATCGACGAGGGTTCGGCTGCGGCGGACGAGCGAGCGGGGCCGGATCCCGGGTATAACACGGCGTAGCTTGCCATCAACGAGGAAGGTTCGCATGAAGACGACTACGCTCTCCGTCTCGGCCGCCGCGATCGCATTCGCCGCCGCGACGACGCTCGCCGCGACCGCGCAGACGACGCTCACCGACGCGCAGTTCGCGACGCGAGCGTCGCGTTCGAATCAGCTCGAGATCGCCTCGGCGCAGGCGATGCTCCGCACGACGACGGACCCGCGCATCAAGTCGTACGCGCAGGCGATGATCGCGGATCATTCCAAGGCGAACGTCGCGCTCCGCGTCGCCGCTCGCAAAGCCGGCGTCGACGTGCCGGCCTACCGGACCCTCTCGCTCGGCGGGACGGGCAAAGAGACCCCGCCGCCGAGCCGCAGTTCGACGGTCGGCGCTCCCGTCGCGCAAGGCGACCTCTCGCAGTCGGGCTCGCTTTCGGCCTCCAGTGCCGGCGCCTCGGCCGGCTCCGGCGCCGTGCTCGCGCAGGCGAGCCCGTCGGCGCAGAACGGACCGCAGAGCTATACGAACGGCGATCTCGCCTATCTGCAGCAAGAAGTCAAAGCGCACGAGATGACGCTGAAGCTCATGCAAGCGGAGGCAAAGAGCGGTCAGAGTGCCGACCTGAAAGCCTACGCGAACGACCAGGTGACGGTCGTTTCGAGCCATCTCGACACCGCGAGCTCCGACCTCGACAATGGATCGTCGCCCGCGCCGACCTCCGCTGCCGCATCGGCCGCGCCGTCGGCCTCCCCGAGCAGCGAATCGAGTTCGAGCCCGAATCGCGGCCCCGACTCGGCAGCCTCGCACGCTCCATAAGTCGCCTCCGCATCCGGCGCCGCCTCTCCGGCGGAGAAGCGCGGCGCCGGCGCGTACCTCCGCATATGTCGCTGCCCGTCACGTTCGCGGACGTCATCGAGGCCGCCGAGCGGATCTCATCGCTCGTCGTGCGGACGCCCGCGCTGCCGGCCCTCGCGCTCTCCGAGCGCACGGGCGCTCGCGTCTCGCTGAAACTCGAGACGCGGCAACGCACGGGCGCCTTCAAAGATCGCGGCGCCGCGAGCCGCCTGTTGACGCTGACGCATGCGGAGCGCGCCGCGGGCGTGATCGCGATGTCGGCCGGTAATCACGCGCAAGCCGTCGCGTACATCGCGCAGCGGCTCGGCATTCCGGCGACGATCGTCATGCCCGAATCGACGCCGTTCACGAAAGTGCGTCGCACGCAGGCGTTCGGCGCGCGCGTCGTGCTCGCGGGTGAGACGCTGTTCGAGGCGGCCACGCGGGTGCGCGAGATGATCGCAGAAGAAGGCGTGACGCTCGTGCACCCGTACGACGACGCAGCGGTCGTCGCGGGTCAAGGCACCTGCGCGCTCGAGTTCCTCGCCGACGTGCCGGAGCTCGACGTGCTGCTCGTGCCGATCGGCGGCGGCGGCCTGATCGCGGGCGTCGCGGTTGCGGCGAAAGCGATCAAGCCGGGGATCGAGATCGTCGGCGTGCAGACGGAACTCTATCCCTCGCTGCACCGCCTGCTCGCGGGCCTCGAACCGATTCCGGGCGGTCCGACGGTTGCGGAGGGCATCGCCGTGCGCGCCGTCGGTGAGATCCCGCTCGCGATTGCGCAAGAACATGTCAGCGACGTGATCCTCGTCTCCGAGCAAGCGATCGAAGAGGCGATCCACCTGTTTCTCGAAGAGGAGAAGCTCCTGACCGAGGGCGCGGGTGCGGCGCCGCTCGCCGCGCTGATCTCGGCGCCCGAGCGTTTCCGCAATCGGAATGTCGGCTTGATCGTCTGCGGCGGCAATATCGATACGGGGCTACTCGCGAACGTGATCTCGCGCGCGCGGCTACGGGCCGGACGCGTCGTGCGCATGCGGGTCGAGATCAACGACCGGCCCGGCATGCTCGCCGACGTCGCCCGCCTGATCGGAGAGTGCGGCGCGAACATCCTCGACGTCACGCACCAGCGGCTCTTCCACGACGTCAGCTCGAAGAATGCCGAGCTCGACATCACCTTCGAGGCGCGCTCGCCCGCCGACATCGAGCGCATCCTCGAACAGCTGGCAAAAGCGAACTACGTGACGAGCATGCTCGAATCGACGATGCGGCCCGCGATCCGAGGGTTGTGAGCGATGCGCCGTGGCTCGCCGTGCGCAGGCTCGCACCGGGCGAGGCCGCGGCGTACCGCGAGATCCGCCTCGCCGGATTGCTCGAGAGTCCGGAGGCGTTCGGCTCCGTCTACGACGAGGCTGCCGGCCTGCCGCTCGAGACCTTCGAGCGCCGGCTCTCCGCGTCGTCCGTCATCGCGGCCTTTGCCGACGGGACGATCGTCGGTATGGCGAGCGTCACGGCCGAAGAGGGCCTCCAGGATCGGTACAAGGCGTTCGTCACCGGCTTCTTCGTGCGGGCAGCCTACCGCGGAAACGGCGTCGCGGACGCGTTGCTCGCGGCGGTCGTCCGGGCGGCGGTCGCTCCCGTCGAACAGCTCTTGCTCACGGTCGTCGCCGGCAACGACCGGGCCGTGCGTTTCTTCGAGCGGCACGGCTTCCAGCGCTACGGCCTCGAGCCACGCGCGCTCAAGACGCCCTCAGGCTATCGTGATGAGATCTTGTTCGTGCGCTCGCTGCCGTCAGTGTAGGAGGCTCGAAGCGATGTTCACGACGAGCGCGACGATCGTCGTGTTATAACCAAACGAGATCAGCCCGTGCGCGAGCGCGAGGCGGCGCAAGGACTGGCTCGTGACGCGCACGTCGGAGACCTGGAACGTCATGCCGAGGACGAACGAGAAGTACGCGAAGTCGTAATCGTTCGGGTCCTTCGTGTCGGGAAAATCGATGCCGCCGTCGCGCTTCTCGTCGCCGTCGGCATCGTAATAGTAGAGATGCGCGTAGCGGAACGTGAAGATCGTGTGGATGACGAACCAGCCCATGACGACGGCGGTGAGCGCGAGCGCGATCGCGAGGCGGCGCTCGGCGGGCGACGCGGCGTGCGGTGCGGAGGCGAGGATCGAGACCGCCGAGACGATGCCGATGAGGCCCGCGAGGAGGGCGATCGTGAAGACGACGTCGCGCCCCGGATCCTCGAGCGCGGCGCGCGCCCGCGTCTGCTGCGCGTCCACGGACATGCCGCGTAGCCATAGCATCGCGAGCAGCACGATCGTCGCGACGTCGTAGGCCGCGACGAGCCGCGAGACGCCGCGCAGCGACGCGGGCGCCGCGACCAGGACGATCACGAGCGCGAGCGCCGCCCCGCCGTAGCCGATCAGCCGTTCGCGCCCGCGTCTCGAGCGAGATGCCCGCCTCTCCGGCCCGTTCATCGCGGAGACAGGGACCTGCGGTAAGCCGCGTTCGCCGCGACCGCGATCAGGGCGATCAGCGCAAACCAGGTCGGCAACTTCGAGAGAGCGTGACCGAGCGTGAGGTCGCGGTGGACGACCTCCGTACGAACCTCGAGACCCCACGGATATTCGGGATACCCGCGTGCCCATGGCGCCTCGGCGGCGTACGTCGCGGGAGCGGCGGCCCGGAAGATGACGCGGTCCTCGAGACGATGATCGATCGTTGTCAACCCGAAATATCCGAGGGCGAGCGCGAGTCCCGAGGCGATGCGGACCGTTCGCGTCACTTCTGCCGTCGCAGCGGCGAGCGCGACGCCGACGAGTAAGAGCGTGACGAGCGTGTACATCGGCCGTCCGAGATAGGCCGGCTCCCACGCGAGCGAGGCGACCGCCGCTGCGACCGGAACGAGCGGGTTCGCGCGGGTATGGCGCACGAGCAAGAACGCACCTGGAACGAGTGCGACCAGGTGCTGCTCGTGAATGTACGAACCGCCGAGCACCGCGACCATCGGCGGCAACAGCGGTACGAATGCGGCCTCGGAGTAACGCTCCGCGAGACGGCCGGCGATCGCGATGCCGAGAACGGTCATCGCGACGTACCAGAGCGAACCGATGCGCGAGGCGATCTGATCGGGAACGTGCAGGATCGCGAGCACGAAGGTCGTGCTGTACTGGAACGCGTTCGGCACTTCGGCAAGAACTTGCGCGGGCAAGACGCGCGTGGCGTACTCGAGGCAACCGCCGAGACCGACGGCACCGAGTGACAGAGCGGCCAGCGTCGCGGCGCAGATCGCGAGCGTCGGCCGGCAGCGCGGCACGAAGACGAACATCGAGGCGAAGGCCGGTACGCCGAGATGAGGTTCGATCAGAGCGGCGCTCGCAGCGATCGCCGCCGCACGGAACCGGCCGCGTAGCAGCAGCGCCGCCGCGGCGGCCAAGGCGAGCAACACGAGCGGAGGCGGCTGACCGAGTAAATAATCATCTCGTCCTGCACCTAGCAAAAAGAGGCCGGCGACCAGGATCGCGGGCAGGCCGAGGATCGGCTCGAAGAGGAGCGCGGCCGCGAGTGCCGCGAGACCGAGCGTCACGAGCCAGAGGAAGAGCGCCCGCGCCGGCTCGATCGTCGAGATCGCAGCGAAGAGCGGCAGATCGTAGGGCGGCACGGGCGCCGGCAAGACGCTCGAGGCGCCCGTTCGGTAGACGTTCGCCTCACAGCGACGGAGCGGCGCGTCGACGTACGGATCTTCGCGCTCGCGCGTGACGCGGCCGGCACAGTAAAAGGCGACGAAGTCGCCCTGCTGTGCGGCCTTGATCGGGCCGACGTGGCTGAGGCGGCCCACCGGCGCCGTTACGCCGTAGACGATCGCCGCGACCTCGAGGACGAGCACGGCGATCAACGCCAATCGCAGCGTGCGTGGTCCGAGTGCGTAGCGCATGGCTCACGCTGTGAGCCGCAAACCGGGCCGTTCCTTGTCCGGCCAATCGGAGCGGCTGTCGGATCGTGTCTTGACGGCGCGCCCGGGGAGTGGTACCGTTCGGGCACATGTTCGCCGCCGCGTTTTGGTTTTGGTACGTTAGCCGCATGATTCCATGCCGGTGAAGTAGCGCGCGCGAAAACGTCGATCCGACTTTTCCGAAGCCGCCTCCCTCACCGGGGGCGGTTTTTTGTTCGTCACGAGGATGTTCCGATGCCGAGTCTGCCCCGTCTCGTCGATCGCACCGCCGATCGCCCGCGCACCATCGTCACGATCGCCGGCGGCAACGTCCGTTTCGGTGACGGCGGCTTCCACACGATCGGCGGGCCGTGCGCGATCGAGGACGAGCCGCAGCTGGAAGCGGCGGCGCGTGGCGTCCGGGCGGCGGGCGGCGCGATGCTGCGCGGCGGCGCGTACAAGCCGCGCACCTCGCCCTACGACTTCCAGGGTCTCGGCGACGAGGGTGTCGCGTTGATCGCCGCAGTCGGGCGGCGGCATGGGCTGCCGACGGTCGTCGAAGGGCTCGCGGAGTCGCAGATGCCCGTGCTCGGCGCTCACGTCGACATGATCCAGATCGGCGCGCGCAACATGCAGAACGTGCCGCTCCTGCGCGCGGCGGCCGCGACGGGCCTGCCGATCTTGCTGAAGCGCGGCCCCTCCGGTCTGCTCGACGAGCTCCTCTCCGCCGCCGAATACGTCGTGCTCGCGGGCAACCCGCACGTCGTGCTCTGCGAACGCGGCATCCGGAGCTTCGATCCGGAGACGCGGAACGTGCTCGATCTCGGCGGGGCGCTGCGGCTCAAGGAGCTCACGCATCTGCCCGTCATCGTCGATCCCTCGCACGCGAGCGGCCGCCGGAGCCTGGTCGAACCGCTCGTGCTCGCCGCCGCCGCGGCCGGTCTCGACGGTGCCATCGTCGAGGTCCATCCGGCGCCCGTGACCGCGCGCTGCGATGCCTCACAACAGATCGAGCCCGCGGACTTCGCGCGCGTCGTACGCAAGGCGCGCGCGATTCGCTCGGCGCTCGCAGCCGTGGAGGCGGAGCGGGACCTCGTCATCGCGTAGCGCTCACGGATGTTCACCGTCACGAGCTTCAACGCGAACGGTATCCGTTCGGCCGCGCGCAAGGGCTTCTTCGCATGGCTCGCGGAGCGGTCGCCCGACGTGCTCTGCCTGCAGGAGACGAAGGCGCAAGAGCATCAGGTGCCCCCAGAGGCGCTCGACCTCACCGAGTACCGCGGCACGTTCGTCGATGCAGTTAAAAAAGGTTATAGCGGGGTCGCGATCTTCGCGAAGCGCGCGCTCGTACCCGTGACGACGACGCGTGGATTCGGCTGGCCCGACGTCGATGCGGAAGGTCGCTTCCTGATGCACGACTTCGGGCACCTGCGCATCGCCTCGGTCTACGTGCCCTCGGGGACGAGCGGCGAGCTCCGGCAAGCCGTCAAGGACGACTTTCTCGAACGCTTCCTCGGCTTTCTCGCGCGGCTGAAGGGGGACGGCGTGCCGACGATCGTCTGCGGCGACTACAACATCGCGCACCGCGAGATCGACGTCTTCAGCGCCAACGCCTGTCGCGGCGTGACGGGTTTCTTGCCGCACGAGCGCGCGTGGTTCGAGACGCTGATCGCGCAGACCGGCTGGGTCGATGCGATGCGCGTCGTCGATCCCGCACCCAAGCGGTTCACGTGGTGGTCGCAGCGGCCCGGTGCGTATGAGAAGAATTGGGGATGGCGCATCGACTATCAGCTCGTGACGCCGCAGCTCGCGCCCGCCGTGCGGAGCGCTGCGATCGAGACGGCGTTCAAATTCAGCGATCACGCTCCGCTGACGATCGTCTACGACCTGCCGGGGGCACCTGCGTGAGCCGGCGGGTCGCGCTGCTGCGCGGCATCAACGTCGGCAAGGCGAAACGCGTCGCGATGGCCGAGCTGCGCGCGCTCGTCGAAGGCCTCGGCTACGCGGAGGTCTCGACGCTGCTCAACAGCGGCAACGTCGTCTTCACCGTACCACCGCGCGAGGAGCACGCGTGCGGTGCGCGGATCGAGGCGGCGCTCCGCGAGCGCCTCGGCGTCGTCTCGCGAGTGACGACGATCGGCGTCGCGGAGCTCGCCGCGATGATTGATGAGAATCCGCTAGGATCGGTCGCGACCGATCCGGCGAAGCTGCTGCTGACCGTGCTTTCGGGTCCGCACGACGGCGAGCGCGTCCGGCCGCTCCTCGAGCGAACGTGGCTGCCGGAGGCGCTCGCGCTCGGGACGCGCGTCGTCTACGTCTGGTGCCCGAACAACATCCACGAGAGCCCGCTCGCGCTCGCCGTCGGGCGCGCCCTCGGGGAGGCCGGCACCGCGCGGAACCTCACGACGATGCGAAAACTGCTCGCCTTCGGCTGAACCGCCGCGCCTCAGATCGGAAGCGGATTGCGTTCGACGAACTGCGCCTGGTGCCAGTAGGGATAGACTTTCTCGCGCGTGCTCGCCGCGTCGAGCGCCGCGATCTGTTCGGGTGCGAGCGTCCAGCCGACGGCGCCGAGATTCTGCACGAGCTGCGCCTCGTCGCGGGCACCGACGATCACGCTCGCGACCGTCGGCCGGGTGAGCAGCCACGCGAGCGCAACCTGCGGCACGGTCTTCTCCGTCTGCGCCGCCACCGCTTCGAGCGCGTCCACCACGCGGTACAGATACTCGTCATCCACCGGCGGCCCGTACTCGGCCGTCTTGTGCAGCCGGCTCTCCGCGGGAACCGGCTTCGTGCGTGAGATCTTGCCCGTCAACCTTCCCCAGCCGAGCGGACTCCAGACGACGGCACCCACGCCCTGATCGAGGCCGAGCGGCATCAGCTCCCACTCGTACTCGCGGCCGACGAGCGAGTAATACGCTTGATGCGCGACGTAGCGGCTGTACCCGTACCGCTCCGCGACGGCGAGCGATTTCATGAGGTGCCAGCCGGAAAAGTTCGAAACGCCGATGTACCGGATCTTGCCAGCCCGGACGAGATCGTCGAGCGCCGAGACGACCTCTTCTGCCGGCGTCATCGCATCGAAGCCGTGCAGCTGGAAGAGGTCGACGTAGTCCGTGCCGAGCCGTTTGAGCGCGGCCTCGCAGGCGCGGATCAGCGCGAAGCGCGAGCTGCCGACGGCGTTCGCGTCTTTGCCGTTCCGAAACGTCGCCTTCGTCGAAATGAGGACGCGGTCGCGCCGGCCTTTGATCGCCTCGCCCAAAATCTCTTCCGAGGCACCGCCCGAGTAGATGTCGGCGCTATCGAACATCGTGAGGCCCGCGTCGAGACAGACGTCGACGAGGCGCGTCGCGCCGCGCGCATCCGTTTCGCCCCACGCCTTGAAGAGCTCGCCGCGTCCTCCCCAGGTGCCGGTGCCGAAGCTGAGGACGGGAACGGTGAAGCCGGAGGCGCCGAGACGTCGATATTCCATGCGCCTTCGTGCCCGGCGAACGTCGCGTTCACGCGCGCCTGCGCGCCGGGTTCAGAGGAGCTTCGTGAAGACCGACTGCGGCACGGTAGCAGGAAATGAGTAATCGACGAAATCGAACGCGAACTCCGTGACGCCGTGCTGCGGGCCGAAGCGCAGCGTCTCGGGCGAGGAGATTTCCTGAACGTAGGACCGTCCGCCGATCTGCGTGTAGGCGACGACCCACCGCGCCGTATCGTACGGCGGTCCGACGAAGAGGCCTTGCGTCGCGAGTTGCAGCGTGCGGTAGTCGGCGGTCGCGACCCAGAGATCGCGCAACCGATAGCGGTACGGCGCACGCAGCGGTTCGAGCGTGAGGTGATAGGCGTCGCCATCGCGCAGCCGCTCGACGCCGAGATTCGCGATCCGGTAATCGCGCGAGACGGCTTCGACGCGCGCGAGCTCGAGCAGCGGAGCCTCCGGCGCCGCGATCCCCGCGCCGGAGGTCGGGAGCGCGCTCGGAGCCGGCGCCGGGGAGGGCGTCGCGAGCGCCGGCGCCGCGGAGGCGGCGTCGCCTTCGACGAGTCGCGCGTTCAGCGGCCGGAGCATGCCGAACGAGCCGATCGGCTCGATCAGCGGGTCGAGCACGGGAAAGGCGTCGGCGTTCGGGTTCGTGTCGAGGTTGAACGACGCGGGCGCATTCTTTTGATGGAAGCGCATGTGGATCGAGATCGGCGAGCCCTTGAGGCGTTGCCGCTCGTCCTCTTCGATGACGATCCGCTGGAGTGCGACCGTGCGATCGGAGAGCCGGTACCAGGCGTGCCACCAGGTCTCGTGCGCGCGCTCGCGCCACTGGTAGCGCTCGCGCATCGAGTACGCGAGGAATGGCAGATCCGTGCGGCTGCGCCACACGTCTTTGGCATGCTTGAAGATCGCCTCGGCTGCGGCGTCGGTCGCGGGCACGGTGGGAGCGGCGCTCGGAGAAGCGAGCGCGGCGAGAGCGAGTCGGATGAACTCCGAGCGCGTCGTCATCAAGCGTGAATCGTTCCAGGAAGCGGGGGGCGGGTGGTGTTTGGCGTCGCCGCCGGGTCTCCGCTTGCTTTGCGGCTACGCGGTCTGGAGCAGCGACTCCCACTTCGCGTAGGCCGTTTCGAGGGCGTGCGTCGTCCGGTCGAGCTCGGCTTTGAGTTCGGCCGCACGGCTGCGGTCGCCGTAGACGGCGGGGTCGGCGAACTCGTCTTCGAGCCGCGCGCGTTCCGCGTCGAGCTTCGCGACCTCTCTCTCGCAGACGGCGATCTGCTTTGCGGCGCGTTCCTTCGCGACGCGGAGCTCACGGTCGGCCTGCTGCGGCGTGGCCGGCGGAGGCGGCGGCTCGGGAGCGCGGCGTTTCGGCGGCGCCTCCGGGACGCTCGAGTAGAAGCCGGCGCGCTCGCGCTCTTCGTAGCGCGCGAAGTCGTCCGGCAGAAGACTCGCTTTGCCGTCCGCGATGCGCAGCACGCGCTGGGCGAGCCGCCGTAGCAAGTACCGGTCATGCGAGACGACGACGATCGCGCCGCCGTACGCGGCGAGCACCTCTTCGAGGGCTTCGCGACTCGGGATGTCGAGATCGTTCGTCGGCTCGTCGAGGAACATCAGATCGACCTTGCGGGCCATGAGCCGCGCGAGCATGATGCGCCGCCGTTCGCCGCCCGAGAACGCCTCGACCGGCTTGTCGGTCGCGTCGCCGCCGAGGCCGAGCCGTCCGAGCAGCCCGCGCGCGACCTCGGGGATGACGTCCGAACCGTCCATCACGGCATCGGTCGCGCTGACGCCGGGCGGCAGATCGTCGGCCGCGTCCTGGGCGTAGGTCGCGAAGGTCACGCCGTCCGCGATCTTCACGGTGCCGGCATCCGGCTTTCCGCGACCGCTGAGGATGCCGAGCATCGTCGATTTGCCGGCGCCGTTCGGGCCGACGATCGCGAGCCGCTCGCCGCGCGCGAGCTCGAAGCTCACGTCCCGGAAGAGCGGCGCGCCGTAGGCCTTCGAAAGACCCTTCGCCGTGACGGCGAGGCCGTTCGTCGCGCGGCGCGAGGAGGCGAGGGCGACGGAGATGCCGCGGCGCTGCTCCTCGGGTGCCTCCGCGCGATCGACCTTCGCGAGCTGCTTCTCGCGGCTCTTGACGTGTGAGTAATTGTGACTACCGTGCGTGCGGAGTTCGGCGATCACGGCCTCGCGCCGCTTCTCCTCCGCGACGGCCTTCGCGTACGCGCGTTCGGCGAGCTCGCGGCGCTCCGCTTTGATCTCGAGGTAGTGCCCGTACGCGCGGCCGCGCTTCACGACGTAGCGCTCGAGCTTGCCGCGGTCCAGCTCCCAGATCTCGCTCGAGACGGTGTCGAGAAACGTCCGGTCGTGCGAGACGACGAGCGTCGCGCGCGGGTCGTCGTTCAGGAAGTCTTCGAGCCAGCGCACGGTCTCGAGATCGAGATGGTTCGTCGGCTCGTCGAGGATCAGATAGTCCGGCTCTTCGAGCAGCATGCGGGCGAGCGCGGCCTTCGTGCGCTGGCCGCCGGAGAAGTCGCTCGTCGGCCGCGCCAGATCGTCCTCGGAGAAGCCGAACTGCGCGAGCATCGAGCGCATCCGGCGTTCCAGATTCTCGCCGCCGTGCCGCTCGAAGGCCTCGCGCGCTTCGCCGTACCGTTCGAGCGCGCGCTCGAGGCGTTCCATGTCGTCACCGGCCGCGCCGAGTTCGATCTCCATGACGCGCAGCTTCGCTTCGTCTTCGTGAATGCGCGCGAACGCCTCCGCCAGCAGATCGCCGAGCGTCCGGCCTTCAGCCGCGCCCCGTTCCTCGCTCGCGGCCTGCGTCAAGTAGCCGAGGCGGCCGTCCTTCGTGCGCACGACGCGCCCGGTATCGGGCGGTTCGACTCCCGCGAGGATGCGTACGAGTGAGGACTTGCCGGCGCCGTTCGGCCCGACCAGCCCAACCTTCACGCCGTCGGCGAGCTCGCCCGCGAGCCCCTCGAAGACGCGCCGCGCCCCGTACGACCGCTCGAGCCCCTCGAATCGCAACCACTCCACGATACGCTTCCTTCGCGACCGGAGGGCCGAAGGACTTCGAGCTCCGGCGCGCGATTCGGGCGAGATGACGCCGTCCGGCCGCAGGTTTTCGCGCGGAGCCTTCCTCGGCTCCGCGGCCGCCTTCGCGGGCTGCACGACGCTGCGCGGCGGCGGTGGCCGGCGCAATCGGGGGACGATTCCGGGGACGCTGCGCTACGCCGACGGCGAGGGCATCTCGGGCTTGAACGATCACCTCTACGCGCAGCTCTCGGTCGACTTCCTCTGCGATCTCTCGCAGGGTTTCCTGATGCGGTACGACGCGCACGACCGGCCCTACGGCGACCTCGCCCTCGCGGTCCCCTCGCTCGCGAACGGTGGCATCGCGAAGGACGGCAAGACGATCGCGTTCCGCCTGCGGCGCGGGGTCCGCTGGCACGACGGCGCACCCTTCACGGCGGAGGACGTCGTCTTCTCGGTCCACGCGACGGCAAACCCCGCGAACAACGATTTGTTCCATAGCAATCTCTCGGTGATCGCGGATGTCGACCGGCGCGGCGACGACGAGGTCGTCTTCCGGTTGAAGCGGCCCTACGCGCCGTTCACCGATCTGTTCTTTTCGAGCGACGCGTCGTGCATTCTGCCGAAGCATCTGCTCGCCTCGCTGCCGTCGATCGAACGCGCGGCCTACAACGGCTTGCCGGTCGGTCTCGGGCCCTTCGTCGTGAAGCAGTGGCGACGCGGCGACTCGGTCGAGATGACGGCGAACGAACACTTCCACGGTGGCCGGCCGAGGTTGGACAAGATCGTGTACCGGATCATGACGGATTGGAATACGATCCAGAACGAGTTTCTCACCGGGGGACTCGATCTTGCCATCTTGGCGCCGGCGAATGCGTACCTGCGTGCGACTGCCGCGCCCGGTTTCCACGGCGTCACGACGCCGGGCGGCAGCTTCACGCAGTTCAGCTTCAATCTCGCGCATCCGGCGATCCGCGATCTTGCCGTCCGCCGCGCGCTGCGCTTCGCGACGAACCGGCCGCTGCTCGCGCGCAAGGTGATGCGCGGCCTCGCCGACCTGCAAGAGTCGCCGATCGGCGGCCAGAGCCCGCACCGCGACGGCAACATCCGCGCGGTACCGTACGATCCGAAGGCGGCGGTCGCCCTGCTGGAGGCCGCAGGCTGGCGCCTCGGCGGCGACGGCGTCCGAGCGAAGGGCGACGAGCGGCTCTCGTTCGATCTCGTGCTGCCGAGCGGGGTGCCGGAGCGCGATGCGATCGCGGCGATCGTGCAGAGCGACTGGGCGAAGATCGGCGTCCAAGCGGTCGTAAAACATTTCTCGGCGACGACGCTCTACGACACGTACGGCGACGGCGGCATCCTGCAACGCGGCAAGTACGATATCGAGCAGAGCCATCAGGGTTACGGCATCTACGGCGACGTCAGCGCCATCTTTTCGTGCGACACGAAGCCGCCCGGCGCCAACACGACGCGTTACTGCGATCCCGCGTTCGACCGCGAGATCGGTGCCTTCAACGCGGCGTACGATCCCTCGCGCTCGCAGCGTCTGGCGGATTCCTACCAGCAGCGGCTCGTGGACGACGTACCGGCAATCGTGCTCTTCATCGGACGCGACCTCTCGATCGTGAGCGACGACCTGAAAGGCTACGTCCCGCGCGCCACCTTCGACGGCAGCGAACGATGGAGCATCTGAGCGCGGTGCGATCGATGGAAGACGTTGCTGCGGCGCTGCATGTGGCTTTTAGACGTCGAGCGACCGTTCTCGTGCCGCGCCCAGTCCCATAAGCAGCCCCTTATAGGACGCGCGAAGGTTTCAGCAGAGGTTTCGCTGGACCGGTCAACATGGCGGCATATGTAATTTCAGAAGTCGAGATAGTCGATCCAGAACGCTTCCAAAGGTACCGATCCTTGGCGCCGGCTACGATAGCGAAGTATGGTGGGCGCTACATTGTGCGGGGCGGCCCCGTCGAGACCGTTGAGGGCGGCGATGACGACTGGCACCAGAAGCAAATCGTGATTGTCGAATTTCCGACTCTCGCCAAGGCGCATGAATGGTATGCCTCGCCGGAATATGCCGAGGCTCTTGAGGTGCGGCGAGGCGCGCTCAACAGACGGCTGATCTTCGTAGAGGGCGTTTCGCCGACATAGACCCAATCGGGCGCTTCCAAGGAGCGAGAGCCGGTCTTGAAACGACTCGTTTCGGGGATTCGTCGACATCCAGGCGGGGAGGGCACGCCTCACAATCAAAAATGCTTACGTGAGCAAAACCTATGTGCACGGGTATGATCCGCGGGAAATGAGCGGCTCCAGGATCAAGCCGCTATGCTCGTCGATCTACTACATTTCGACACCAAATACCCGAGCGGCGCCATAGTGCTGGAAGCCGGTTGCGGCGTTGGTGCTCAGACCATCACGCTTGCTCAGACCAGTCCGCACGCTCAATTCATGTGCGTTGATGTATCGTCGGACTCACTCGCCGAAGCTGAGCGACGGGCCGTCGTCGCCGGGCTCGAAAATGTCGAATTCCGGCAAGCTAATATTTTTGCTTTGCCGTTCGAAGCCGAGAGCTTCGACCATGCCTTGGTCTGCTTTGTCTTGGAGCATCTGTCACACCGATCGAGGCGCTGACGGTGCTAATGAACGTATTAAGACCCGGCGGCACGATCACGGTAATCGAAGGCGACCACGGATCGGCGTATTTCCATCCTGATAGCGCTCCCGCTCGAGCAGCGATCCAGTGTCAGATCGAGCTGCAACACATTGCTGGAGGTAACGCGTTGATCGGCCGACAGATTTACCCGCTTATGGTGGCGGCAGGTCTCGAAGCGGTCCAAGTCTCTCCTCGGGTGGTTTATGTGGACTCGAGCCGACCAGACTTCGTCGAAGGCTTCACGAAGAATACGTTCACTGCAATGATCGAGGGCGTTTGCGAGTCCGCGGTTGCCACTGGCCTCATCCAGCGGGAAGCTTTCGACAAAGGTATTCGAGACCTCCGTCGGACAACGGAAGCAGATGGCGTGTTCTGCTATTCTTTCTTCAAAGGCGTAGGAAAGAAACCGTCCTGAAAGCGACCCCTTACGGGAACGCCGACGGCTGCAAGGATCGCGCTTGCGCTTATGATCGCAGCAACGATTTTGGCGGTTTGTCGCGTCACGCCGTTGCTCCCGCGCGCGGTCGCATCACGAGCATTCCGAATTGTTGCTCTCGTTGATCTCGGGCGGCGACCAATTCGGAATACCTTGCCCGTGCAACTCTCGCGACGTTTCATCGAGGATTGCCTTCGCGACGCGAAGATTTTCTTTCGCATCGTGGCGATTGAACTGGCCTACCGCCGCGGCAGCAGCGCCGTATAGGAACGGATCGACGCCGACAAGCGTGGACGCTGGGCCCGTCGCGTCGCTTGCATAGGGCTCGTATCCTATAGATCCGACTGATAACGCCGCTCGTCCGAGTAGAACGATCCAGCCGGCCCGCTTTTCGCCGCCGACCATCGCTGCTGCCGCTGCGGAAGTCTTCGGCGTTCGGTCCACGATCGCGGCCGCATCCCGCGGGCGAGCTCGTACGGTCGACGATCGCGTCGTGCACCGAGCTCATCCAGCCCCCCAACCGCGTAAGGTCGCCATCCACCCGCATGGCACCCGTGCTCGAGGCGCACCGACTCGCGGCGCGCGCGACGCGAATCCGACCGTGGCTCCGGCCCTCCGTGTGGCTGACCTTCGGCGACGCGGATACGGCGGAGAGTGCGGGCAGCCGGATCGGCGGCCGGCCGACGCTCGCGCCAGGCTCGGCGTGGCCGCTGACCCCGGACGGCCGCGTGATGACGTTCGTTCTGCAAATCGACCTCGCGGAGGTGCCGCGCGTCGACGGCGTTGCGCTACCGGAACGGGGCCGCCTCGTCGTCTTCGTCGGCGCGATGGACGACGGACGGGACGTGCCGGTGCACTTCGCGATCGAAACCGCTGCTCCGGACGATCTGCCCGCGGATCCGCCGGCGGGTGTCGTGATCGCAAACGACACGTTCGCGACGATACCGCCGCATCGTCTGCGACTGACCCCCGCATCGATCTGCCGGGCTGGTTCTCCCAGGACTACGCGGAGATCACGCACGACTTCGACGACGCGGCGCTCCAAGTGTACGCGGAGGACCTCCAATGGTCACTCGAATTGCCTGGGAACCGCGGCGTCGGTAAACTCTTCGGCTGCGTTCGGGGGATCGGCTCCGACCCGCGCATCGACGCCTTCGTCGTGCGAGACGAGACGAGCGCTTCGCAGCGGAAGGATTTCTACTCCGTGGGCGCCGACTTCGCCGGCCCGCGGCGATGGCAGAACGTGCTCATGATCGATTCGAATCAGGCGCTTGGGGTTCTGAGTATCGGCGACGCCGGCTACTTGCTGCTCCTCGCGCACGAGTCGGATCTGCGCGCGGGGCGCTTCGATCGCATCTACGCGCAACTCGAAAGCAGCTAGAACGCGGGCGAACAGGGAAACGACGGAAGATGAAGCTGCTCACCCGCGTTCTCCTCCCGGCCGCTCTCGCGACGCTCCTCGCCGGCTGTAACTCCGCCCAGCAGACGGCCTCCAAAACTGCCGCGCGCGTCGCCAACGCCGTCTCGCCGATCGCCGGTACTTGGAAGATCGCGGGCGACACGCCGCCGCCGAAGGCGAACCTGCCACAGTTCGTCATCCTGGATTTCCAGCCGGACGACAAACTCGAGGCGTCGTACGTCGCCGCCGGCGGCGCGCTCGCGAAGGTCATCGACACGCCCTCGAAACTCGAGAGCGAGCATGATACATACACGCTAGCCGAGAACAACCGGCTCAGCATCATTGAAGGCTCGCGTTCGCTCGACTACACCTACGACGTCCGTGACGGCAAGCTCTTCCTGAAGGCGCCGGACGACGCGACTGAGACGGTCTATCAGAAGAGCTAGTGTAGTCCATCAAATTGCTTGCATGATAAGGAATATGTGGCAAAGGCGATCGATTGTCTGGATACTCGTTTCAATCCTTGTATCGCTTCCGATATTTTATCTCGGCCGTAGCTATCGGGTTTCGATTGGTTACAACATATATTTAATCGATCTTAGGCATTCGCGTCTCTGCGCAATCTCGTGGGATGACTACACCAGATCGTGCAATGGATTCCTAGCATCGCGGATAGGCTATTTCGGCACGGCTCACCGACTTTTCGACCCGTTCAATGCCATTTACTTTTCCAACGTTCCAACGGGTTTAATGACCTGTCACACCTCGGCTGTGATTCACATCGGTGACTTCACTACGACGGTCGGCACCGATTCCGGGCATAATTATGCCTTCCCCGAGGCCTATACAAGTCTCGACATTCGTACGGCGCGTCTCTGGCGAGCGCTAAGCGTTGGAAGTGTTATCGACGTCTGTCGCGATCAGATGAGTCAGGTCTATATCAAACTGAGTGGGCAGGACGTTCGGGTGCACCAGTTGTGGTAAGAATTTCGCTCGACGGCAAGTCGCGCGGCTGGCATCACCGTATCGCTTTCGAGCAACGGACCTGATATGCGTTGCATGAGGCAGGCCGCACCGACGACGAGTGGCGCCGATGCGAGACGAACCGGTGCAGCGCGGCTTCCTCGAGCAGGGCTATACGGACTGGATCGAACTATGATCCGAATTCGGACGTTCCGCGATTAACTTCGACTGGGGCTGCGCCGGACCAGGAGGTGCAGACCTTTGTAAACGACCTCGAGCGATCGATTGGACGTGCGGGTGAAGCTCGAACTGCTGCACGAACGCCGCTTCGGCAGCGGCATGGTTCATCTCCACTACCGCACAATGACGTGACGAGCTTCACGGAAGTCTAGCTATACTGGTCCGCAACCGTCCCCTTTCGGGACGATGCGGCGATCCAGGCGGGGCGCGGCTTCGCGTGTCCCGAAAATCTGCCCCGTTACGAAGTTCAGCGTGATAGAATTGAGCCGATGAGGACCCGCAGCAAGCTCCACCAGCTCGTCGACGAGCTTCCCGAGGATCTTGTCGGCCCGGCTGCTGGGTTGCTCGTGGCCCACCAAAACGGCGATCGAACGACGGTCCAACGCATTAGAGCGTCCGGTCTGCCGGAGGTGGGCCAGAGCGCCGATTTAGAACGGGAGCCACGAAGACCGATGACCGATGGTGAAGTATGAGTTCGAATGGGACGCTCCCAAGGCTCGAAGCAACCTCGCCAAGCACGGTCTCTGTTTCGAAATCGCCCTTGCGATATTCGAAGACCCGCTCCTCATCACGAAACCTGACACGCACCACGGCGACCGATGGATCACCATGGGCGTCGTTAACAAGCAACTCCTCGTAGTTGTACATACGGATGCCGAAACGAACGACCAAAAAAGCCCAGCCCGAACGCGTATCCGCATCATCTCGGCGCGGCGGGCCACGCCTCGAGAACGACGAGCTTATCGTGACGAGCGCTGAAGAAGGCTTCGCGCACGCTAACACCCTCGACTGGCCGAAGAATTTCCCCAGGAGCGACGATCAGATCGACCTCAGCGACATTCCCGAGCAAGACTGGAGCGGCCCCGGCGTCATACGCGGAAAGTATCGAGAACTTGCGTTGGCCGCTCATGGTTTCGTGCAGCTCGATTCCGACGTGCGAGCGGCGTTCCCTGACACGACGGCGGTCAACGACGCATTACGCGGTTTTCTGCGTCAGCGGCAACGCAAGACGCCCCGACCGCTTCATTGAGTGCCGATTTCCGCAGCCTCCGCCGTGCGCGAGCCGAGCTCGAGCAGCGTGTCGTCGCGGAACTCGGCCCACGTGCCGAGCGCAATTGCGGTCTGTGCTTCGCGCATCAACTGCAGGAGCAGCGCCAGGTTGTGATACGACAGTAGCCGGGGGCCGAGCATCTCGCCCGCGTGGAAGAGATGTGAGAGATACGCCCGTGTGAACCCCGCGCAGACGCTGCAGGTGCAACGCTCGTCGAGCGGCCCGAAGTCGCGCCGGAACTCGGCATTCTTGATGTTGAGTTCGCCGCGAAAGGTCAGCACGCGACCGTTGCGGCCGCAGCGCGTCGGATAGACGCAGTCGAACATGTCGATGCCGCCGTCGATCGCCTGCACGATGTCGCGCACGGTGCCGACGCCCATCAGATAGCGAGGTCGTGTCAGCGGCAGGAGCGCCGCCGTGAAGCGCGTCATCGCGTACAGATCCTCGCGCGATTCGCCGACCGAGAGCCCGCCGACGGCGTACCCCGGGAAGTCGAGTGCGACGAGCTCCTCCGCGCTCCGGCTGCGCGCGTCTCGCTCGAGGCCGCCTTGGACGATGCCGAAGAGCAGCGTCTCCGGACGCGTGCGGGCCTCGATGCAGCGCTTCGCCCAGAGCGTCGTGCGCCGCACGGCCTCGTCGATCTCGGCGCGGCTCGCCGGCAACTTGACGCAAACGTCGAGCGCCATCGCGATGTCGACACCGAGCGCCTCTTGGAAATCGACGACGCTCTCGGGGGTGAAGCGCTGCTCGCTGCCGTCGAGATGCGAGCGGAACGTGACGCCATCGTCGTCGAGCCTGCGGCGCGTCTCGAGCGAAAAGACTTGAAAGCCGCCGCTGTCCGTCAGAATCGGCCGCTTCCAGGCCATGAACGCGTGCAGGCCGCCGGCCTCGACGATCAGCTCGCGGCCGGGCCGCAGCCACAGATGATAGGTATTGGCTAGCAGGATCTCGGCTGCGATCTCGCCCAAATCGCGCGGCGTCAGGCCCTTGACCGTAGCGGCCGTGCCGACCGGCATGAAGGCGGGCGTGTGCAGCGTGCCATGCGCGAGTTCGAGCCGGCCCGCGCGGGCGGCGCCGTCCGTCGCGTCGAGCCGGAACGTCCCGACCGGATCCGGTGCCTCGCCGAACGGTGCGTCACCCGGCCCGGTCACTTCCGAAGCAGCTCTTTTGCGTGGGCGTATTCGGGCGGCGGCTCGACCTCGAACGACAACTCTTCGCGCGTGATCGGGTGACGGAACGCGAGTCGCCACGCGTGCAGCGCTTGACCGGGCAGCTCGTACTTCGGATCCGTGCGGCCGTAGAGCGGATCGTTGACGATCGGATGATCGAACGCTGCCATATGGACGCGGATCTGGTGCGTGCGGCCCGTCTCGAGCTTGAAGCGGATCTCGCTCGCGCGGTTGCTGCCGCCGAGCACTTCGCGTAGCCAATAATGCGTGACGGCGGGCCTGCCTTCGATGCGGATCGCGTATTTCAAGCGGCTCTGCGCGTCGCGTCCGATCGCTCCGTCGAGCGTGCCTTCGGGATGGTCCGGCACGCCATGGACGAGGCCGAGGTACTCGCGCGAGATGAAGCGCCGCATCATCGCCTTGCCGAGCGCGCTCAAGCTCGCTTCGGTCTTCGCGACGACGAGCAGGCCCGAGGTGTCGCGATCGAGCCGGTGGACGAGCCCCGGCCGTAGCGGATCGCCCGGCAGGCCGCGGGCACCGGCGTGCGCCATCAGGGCGTTCGCGAGCGTGCCGTCGCGCGAGACGTGCGTCGGGTGCGTCACCATCCCGGCCGGCTTGTTCACGACGAGCACCTCGTCGTCTTCGAAGACGACGTCGATCGGAAGATCCTGCGGCTCCGCCCAGGTCGGGACCTCCGCACGCGGCACGTCGTAGGCGACGACGTCGCCGGCGAGCACGGAGGCGCTCGGCTTCGTCACGGCCGCGCCGTTGAGCGTGACGAGGCCGTCCTTGATCGCGCTCGTGACGGCGGAGCGCGGTGCCTCCGCCCGCCGCGCGACGAGGACGTCGAGCCGCAGCCCCGCCTCTTCCTCGGTCGCGACGTGCGCCGCGCGTTCGCCCGTCGTCAGGGCCTCGGCGCGTGCGGCAGCGAGTCGCCGCTGCGGCGTTCGCGCCGATCGCGCAGGAACGAGGCGATGACGAGCGCCGTGACGCCGAGCGTGATGCACGAGTCGGCGGCGTTGAAGACGGGCCACCAGCGAAAATCGATGAAGTCGACGACGAAAGCGTGATGGACGCGGTCGACGATGTTGCCGATCGCACCGCCGACGATCGCGCCGAAGGCGATCCGGACGGCGACCGATTTTGCGGCGAGATCGCGGAACGCGTACCAGAAGACGGCGAGCACGACGAGCGAGAGCCCGACGAGCAGCACGGCGTTGTTGCCGAAGAGCCCGAACGCCCCGCGCGTGTTCTGGACGTACGTCCAGTAGACGAGATGCGGGATGAAGACGCGGCTCTCGCCCGGCGTCATCGACGCGATGACGAGATGCTTCGAGAATTGATCGAGCAGGATCGTCAGGGCCGCGGCCGCCCAGAAATAGATCACAGGCTCGGAGGTTTGACGAACTGGTAGAACACTCCGGTCACGCGGTCGAAGGCGTTGAATGCGAGGACGAGCCCGGTCGCGACGAGCACGGCGCCCGACGTCCGCTCGATCGTCGGCAGGAAGCGCTTGATCCGGTTGAGGGCGCCGAGCGCCTGCGTGATCGCCGCCGCCGTGAGCAGGAACGGCACGGCGAGGCCCATCGCATAGGCGAACAGCAAGGCGACCGCCTGCGGAATCCGGTCCTGCGAGGCGAGCAAGATGATGCCGCTGAGGATCGGCCCGATGCACGGCGACCAGCCGCCCGCAAAGCCGATCCCGACGAGGAACGAGACGGCGAACGACTGGTTCTGATACTGCTTGTGCGCGCGCGTATCCATCGCGAGGAACCGGAACCGCAGGACGCCGAGCATGTTGAGGCCGAGGATGATGATGATGATGCCGCCGATGCGGCCGATCAGCTCCTTGTGCGTCGCGAACGCTCCGCCGATCGCGCTCGCGGAGAGGCCGATCAGCATGAAGATCACGGTGAAGCCCGAGACGAAGGCGAGCGCGTGCAGCATGACGGTCACGCGCGCCTCGCGCGTCGTCTCCGCTTTGAGGTCCGTCACGCTGCGACCCGTGAGGAACGAGAGGTACGACGGAACGAGCGGCAAGACGCACGGACTGAGGAAGGAGAGCAGGCCCGCGAGGAACGCGGTGACGAGGTTGACCGGGGTGTTCACGAGCGTCCAGTCTACGCCCGAACGGCCGGGCGAGCCTGTGAGGCCGCTGACGCTGCACGGTGACGCGGCGCGGCCGTGTCGAAGGCATCGCGCAGCCGCACCTGCAAGCCATCCGGTCGTGCAGGAGCTGGCCATCGCCCACTGGTTCACCTATCCGAACTTCGATCCGGTCGCACTGCATCTCGGGCCGATCTCGGTGCACTGGTACGGGCTCTCGTATCTCGCCGGCTTCATCGCCGTCGGCCTCTGGCTCGCGCGACCCGCCGGCCGCCGGCGCCACGGCCTCACCTCGGAGCAGGTGCAGGACTTCCTCGTCTACGCGCTCGCCGGGGTCCTGATCGGCGGCCGCATCTTCTTCGTCATCGCCGATATCGTTACGAAGCACGATGCCGCCCTCTACTTCGGCGCCATGCCGCGCAGCCTCGTCAACGTCGTCGCCGTGTGGAACGGCGGGATGGGCTTCTTCGGCGGCCTGATCGGCGTGATCGCCGGCGTCGCGCTGTTCGTGCGCCGCCATCCGGGGCTGAAGTTCTCGGTGCTCGCGGACGAACTCGTCATCTTGCTGCCGGTCGGCATCGCGCTCACGCGGATCGTCAATTTCATCAATGATGAATTATGGGGAAACATCTGCAATCCGGATCGCCCGTATTGCATCAAGTTCCCGGCGATCGACGGGTACCGCTATCCCTCGCAGCTCTTCGAGTGCGCGATGGATATCGCCGTGCTGCCGATCGTCTACGCGCTCTACCGGCGCAAGCCCCCGGACGGCGTCGTCGCGTGGACGTGGTTCACGCTCTACGGCATCACGCGTTCGCTTGCGGAGATCTGGCGCCAGACGGATCTGGCCGTCGGACCGTTCACGGGCGGACAACTGCTCGCTCTTCCGATGATTTTGATCGGCCTCTTCCTCGTCGTCCGCGCCGCGCGCGGCGGCGTGCACACGGACGAGACGATTCTCGCGCCGGATGCGGGCCGCTCGGCGCGCTCCGCCGCATAGGGAAAGCGGTTCCGCCGAGGAACGAACTCGCGTCATGACGCTCGATGCCGGAGTCGCCGAGATGCGCGCTTCGCAATCGCCGACCGCACGTCTCGCCGCCTTGCGCGGCGAGATCGCGACGGTCGCGCGCGCGTGCGGCCGGGATCCCGCGACGATCGTCCTCGTCGGCGTGACGAAGCGGCAAACCCGTGCCATGGTCGAGGAAGCGCTCGCCGCGGCCCTGACCGACGTCGCTGAGAACTATCTGCAAGAGTCGCGCGAGAAGCTCGCGGGACTCGCAGTGCGCAAACATTTCATCGGCCACCTCCAGACGAACAAGGCGAAGGCGATCGTCGAGCTCTTCGACGTCGTGCAGAGCGTCGATCGCGACGACGCCGCGGAGGCGATCGCGAAGGCATCGCAGCGGCTCGAGCGGCCGGTGCGGACGCTCGTCCAGGTCAACATCTCGCCGACCGACCGCTTCGGCATCGCGCCGGAGGCGGCGCCAGCGCTTGCGGCGCGGATGCGAAAGATGGGGCTCATCGTAGACGGCATCATGGCCGTCGCGCCGAATACGGAAGAGAACGGCGCCATCGCCGCGTCCTTCCGCACGGCGCGCGCGACCTTCGAACGAGTCGGAGGTCCCGTGCTCTCGATCGGAATGTCCGCTGACTGGCGCGAAGCCATCCGCCACGGGTCGACGATGCTCCGCATCGGGTCGGCCATCTTTGGAGCACGCACGTGAATCAACAAGAAGACGACAGCGAACGCCCGCGCAAGGGCGTCTTCCACAAGATCGGTGCCTTCCTCGCCCTGCACGAAGACGAAGAGGGCGACGAAGTCTACGAAGATGACCCGGCCGCAGCGCAGAAGCGCAACGTCGTCGCCTTCAGTGCCCCGGCGGGCCGCAAGGCGGGCTCGGCCGAGGTCGCCGTCTTCGCACCGAAGGGCTTCTCCGACGTCACGGACGTCGCGGATGCGCTGCGCGCGCGTCAGGTCGTGATCGTGAACTTGCAGGGCGTCGATCGCGGGCTGCTGCAGCGCGTCGTCGACTTCACCTCGGGCGTCGCGTACACGCTCGACGGCAAGATCCAGAAGCTCGCCGATGCCATGTATCTCGTCGTGCCGCCCGGCGTGCCGGTCAACTCGCAGGGCATCCGCGAGACGCTCGGCAGCGACGGCACGCTCGACTTCATGCAGCACCGTCCCTGAGCCGGCACTCCGGAGGCACGGGTATGGACAAGATCACCATCGTCGATATCGAGCACAAGGCGTTCAAGAAAGTGCTCACCGGCTATGCGGCCGGCGAAGTCGATCAGTTCCTCGACGAGATCATCGAAACGCTCGAAGACCACGCCTCGTCGCGCTCGGCGCTCGAAGCGGAGGTCGCCGATCTGAAGGACCGGATCTCGCATTTCAAATCGATGGAAGAGTCGCTGCGCAACACGCTCCTGCTCGCGCAGCGCACGGCGGACGAAGTGAAGGCCTCGGCGCACAAAGAGGCCGATCTGATCAAGGCCGAAGCGCGCATGATGGCAGAGAAAGAGATCGGCACCTATCGCGAGCGCTCGGACGAGGCGCGCCGAGAGGCGCAGCGGACGCTCGAATCGACCGAGAAGGCGAAGAGCGAGCTGCACAGTTTTCTCATGACGCATCTCGCGCTGCTCGAACGCACGGTGCCGGCCGGCGCGAGTTCGCCGCCTGGCAAGGCGTTGCCAGCACCGGAGGCGCCGGTCGCGATCCCGGCACCGAATAACGGCAGCCTGCCCCCGCTCGCCGACCTGCTCTGATATGACAAAAGCGCGAGCGACGGCGGTCCGGCTCGCGCCCGCCGGGCGTGCGGTGCTCGTGCTCGGCATCGCGGCGCCGGAGCTCGCGGGCCGGCGCTTCACGATCGACGGCCGCCGCATCTCGGCGACGCGCGTCGGGCGCGTCGCGCTGCTCGTGACGTACGTCGAGCGCGACGCCTACACGGCTGAGGCGCTCGAAGAGCTGCGCGGCGACGACGAGCGGCTCGCAAGCGAGGCGCGGTCGTACCAGCGCGCGATCGAACGCGCCGCCGTGCACGCGCCGGTCGCGCCCGCGGGGCTGCTGACGGTCGTGACGGAGGCAGCCGAACTCGACGCGCTGCCGCCGGACCGGGTGCTGCGCTGGTCGCGGCAGTTGACGCGGCTCGGCGAGCGCCGCGAGTGCGCGCTGCTGTGCTACGCGGGACCGCACGCGCTGCCGGCGTTCGAGCCGTACGCGGTCGCGGTCGCCATGCGCGCGCTGCGCATGCAGAAGCCGGACTTCGGCACGGAGCCGGCGATCGCGGCGCACCTCGAGGCCACGTGGAAGGCCGTGGCCGAGTTCGGCGTCTCGACGCGCAAACTGCGCGCGGTGACGAAACGCGAACGCTTCGGCGCGACGCTGCTGATCGACCCGACCGAGATCGACCGCCTGCGCACGACGCTCGCCGCCCACGCTGCAGACGCCGCGGCGCTCGGCCTAACGTGGTATCTGGAAGGCCCGCGCCTGCCGTTCAGCTTCGCGTGATGGCGATGCCGGTCACGCGCTTCGCCGTCAGCGGAATGTACCTCGACGATCGCCGTTAAAGCGTCGAACGATCCCGCGTGTTCGATCGCCGATCGCAGCGGCGTAGGGGCTCAGAGCCGGCCGCTCAGCCATCGGAGATCTCGATCCAGCCGTCGAGGAAGACGATCTCGCCGGTAAGGACGGCTTCGCCGAAGGTCCGCATCGAGATCACTTTGTCCTCACGCGGGTATCCGTCGACGGTGACGACGAGCTGCCGCACGAGTGCTTCGACGCGTCGAGCTTCGGCGCGCGTGAAGGCCTTGGCACCACCCGGGATACCGACGTCACCTTCTTGCTGGTAACCAAAGTTCGAGATCTCGATGAACATCGAGGTCCCCGTGAAATTTTGGTCGACCTCGCCGTAAAAGACTCGCCCATCGAGATCGACCGCGAAAGTCTCGTAACCGCGCTCGTCCCAGCCGCGAGTGCCCTTCGAAAAGCGAGCGCGGCCGTTCGGAAAGTCGATCCAGTCGGTCATTCGGGACATGGTACGTCTCGAATTCGCCGCTGCGATGTAACGCACATGGTCGACTTCCTTAGTCTGTAACGACTATCCACTCTCAGCCATGCGAGATCTCGATCCACCCATTGAGAATACGAGCTCACCCGTAAAGACGGCTCCGCCCGAAGGTCAGCGTCAGATGACTTTGTACTCGCCAGGGGATCCGTCAGCGGCGATCACGAGTTGTCGCACGAGATCTTCGACGCGGCGGGCTTCCGCGCGTAAAGGCTTGGACACCCTCCGGTATGCCGACGCATCGCGGTTATCTCGCTGCAATAGCCAGTTCATCTCTCACGCATACGATCGCGTCATGGATGGAATCGAGCTCATGGCAAGTGCGATGCACGCGGCGCAGGCGCGCGTCGACGTCTCGGCCGACAACCTCGCGAACGTATCGAGCGACGGCTTCCGCAAACACATCGCGAAGCTCTCGCTCGACGCGCGCGGCGTCTCGGTCGCACCGCGTGAAGACGGCTCGGGCGGATCGCTTCGATCGACGGGGCGCGCTTTCGATCTCGCCGTCGCCGGCAAAGGTGCGCTGTTCGTGCGCGATCGCGAAGGACGCGTCGTGACGGAGCGGAGCGGCGCGTTCGCGCGGACGTCGGAGGGGACGTTCGTCGATGCGAAAGGCCGCGAGCTGCTCGGTCAACGCGGCCCGTTGCACGCGAGTCTGGAGGCGACGATCGATGCTCGCGGCATCGTGCGCGTCAACGACCGCGCGATCGACCGGCTGCGCACGACGGCCGGGACGGAGGTGCGGAGCGGTTTCCTCGAAGCATCGAACGTCGACGCCGTGCGCGAGATGGTCGAGGTGCTCTCGGCTCAGCGAGCCTTCGAGACCTCGCAGAAGACGCTCTCCGCAATCGACGACGTCCGTACGAAGACGGTGAACGATGTCGTGCGGGTGAAGTCGTGAACCGCGCGCTCTACGCTGCGGCGAGCGGCATGGCCGCGCAGCAGAAGACGCTCGATCTCGTCAGCGACAATCTCGCGAACGCCGATGTAGCCGGATTCAAAGGCGCGGTCGCATCGTTCGCGGCGATCGGCGGCGATTCGCAGCTCGGCACGGCGCCGACCGGCACGCATCAAATCTTCACGCAGGGGAAGCTTATGAAGTCGGGCGGCCCCTTCGACGTCGCGATCGACGGTACGGGCTTCTTCCGCATCGAACGCTCCGGGGTGCATGCGTTCACGCGCGCGGGTTCGTTTTCGCGCGGCGCCGATGGTCTGCTGCGCAACGCCGAGGGATGGCATCTGGAGGGGGTGCGCGTGCCTGCGGGTGCGACGTCGCTCTCGGTCGGCCTCGACGGCGGCGTTCGCGCCTCCGTCGCCGGTGGCCACGAGATGTCAGGCGGCCGGATCGCGCTCGCGACGTTCGATGCGCCGGAGCGTCTGCACGTGATCGATTCGGCGGTCTTCGGCGCGACGCCGGAGGCCGGCCGTCCGCAGAGGCTTCCCGCCGGCCACGATCGTCAGCCGAAGATCGTCTTCGGCATGCTCGAGAAATCGAACGTCTCGATCATCGAATCGATGATGTCGATTCTCTCCGCGCAACGCGCCTACGAGGCCAATTCGAAAGGAGTACAAGCCGCTGATGAAATGCTACGCATCGCTAACAACCTCCACCGTTCCTGATCCGCGCGCGCGCGACGTCGCCGCGCAGTTCGAAGGCCTGCTCTTCGCGCAGGCGCTCGCTCCGTTAGCAAAAACGTGCGGATTCCTCGGCGACACCGTGATCGCGAGCGTCGCGACCGATCTCGCGCGACACGACGGCGGGCCGCTCGCCTCGACGCTGACGCGCTCGATCGAGTCGGCGCGGCGCGACGCGGGGGACGCGCGATGACCGCGGCCGAGCGGGAAGCCGAAGTGCATCGCTGCCTGCCGATCGTCCGCCACGTGGCGCGTCGCGTCGCGCGCGTCGTGACGGCGGCCGATTTCGACGATCTGATCGGGGACGGCTCCGTCGGGTTGATGCGCGCGATCGATAGCTACGACCCGACGCGTGGCCTCTCGCTCGACGCCTACGCGCGCCGGCTGATCTTGGGCGCGATGCTCAACGGGATGCGCCGGACGGATCCGGTCTCGGAACGCGTGCGGCGTACCATCCGGCGCGCCGAACGGAGACGCTATGCCGAGGCGAATGCGACGGGCCGGCTTGCGAGCATGGCCGAGCTCGAGCGGGACGACGGCGCACTGCGGCGCGCCCGCGTGAGCGCGCAGCAACACACGGCGATCTCGATCTACGCACCGCTCGCGGTCGAACGCGGCGCGCTCGCGGACACGCGCGCCGAGCCCGCGGCCGTCGCGCAGCGGCGCGCCAACCGGGAAGAGATCGCGCAAGCGATAGCGCTGCTCCCCGACCGTCAGCAACGCATCCTCGGGCTGCACTATGGCAGCGACTACTCACTCCATGCCATCGGGACGAAGCTCCGCGTCTCGCCGCAGCGCGTCTCGCAGCTTCACACGCGTGCGATCGCCCGCCTTCGAGCGACGCTACCCGCGGCGGCGGATTACCGGTGAGCGCTCGCGTCGAAGCCGATCAGGCGCGCCTGCAAGCCGCGACCGAAGCGCAGAGCACCGCGGTCGCACTCGGCGCCGCGCTCCCGCTCGCGCCGATCTTCGACGCGGACGCGGATCTCGGCAGCGCCCTGCCGCCCGATCATCCGGCCTGGATTCGCGACGCCGTCTCGATCTCGCAGCGCGCCCGGGTGCTGCTCGCGAATCTCCGTCCGGTCGCGATCCGTGTTATGACCATGTGGGACCATGCCGTGCGATCGCTCGTCATCGGTGGCCGCCGGCTCGACGTCGATGCGAGCGGCTCATACCGGATGCGGTAATCGCTACTCGGTGAATCAGTCCGCCATCGTCGTAGCCGATGATTTCCTCGTGCTCCGGGAGTCGAATTCGGGCCGGCCGTGTCGACGATCGGCACGGTCTCCGCCATCACGCTCAGAGCGAGAGCAGCACGGCTTCGATCGTGCGGGCGAGGCGCGCGCCGGCGGCGTGCGAGACGGCGAGGACCTCGTCGTGCGAGACGTCGCTCGGGCCGATCACGTTCGTGATCGTGCTGATCGCGAGCACGTCGAGGCCGAGCGCTCGCGCCGCGATCGTCTCGAACACGGTCGACATGCCGACGGCATCGGCGCCGAGCGTCCGCAGCGCCCGCGCCTCCGCGAGCGTCTCGTAGGCGGGGCCGCGGACGCCCGCATAGACGCCTTCGCGCAGCGGTCCGTCGACGGTCGCGCTGCGGGCGAGCGCGCGCAGGTGCGGTGCGTAGGCATCGACCATGCTGACGAACCCATCGCGCGCGATGTCGAGCGGGGCCGAGCCCATCAGGTTGAGGTGGTCGCTCACGAGCATCAGGTCGCCGCGAGCGAACGCCGGATCGAGACCGCCCGCGGCGTTGGTCAACACGATCGTCTTCGCTCCGGCGGCGGCGGCCAGCCGCACGAAGTAGGCGACGTCATCCGCCGCGTGGCCTTGGTACGCGTGGACGCGGCCCGCGAATGCGACAACGCGCTTCCCGGCCCACGGTCCGACGTGCGCGACTCCCGGATGCCCGGAGAGTCGCGCTAGCGGAGCGCCGTCCAGCTTTCTGTACGGGACGGAGGCGTGCGGAAAGCGCGCGATGACGCTCTCGGAGAGTCCGCTCCCGCACACGACGCCGACCTCGAGCGCCCCCCCGGCGCGTTTGCGCAGGCGTCCGGCGGCTCGCTCGATGGCGCTTGCCATGGCGACGATCAGCCGGCGACCGGTGCGGGACCGGTCGTGCGGACGGCCAGCTCGGCAACGGCCGCGAGCAGATCGCGACCCGTCATCTGCTCCGGCACGGGCAGTCCCATCAGCGCGAGCAGCGTCGGAGCGAGATCGCCGAGCCGGCCGCCATCCGCCAGCGGGCCGATCGGCCGGTGCGAGACGAGAACGAACGGTACGGGATGCGTCGTATGCGCGGTCAGCGGCCGGCCCTCGGGATCGAGCTTCTCTTCGGCATTGCCGTGGTCGGCCGTGATCGCGAGGAGACCGCCGGCGGCGAGCACCGCCTGTTCGAGCCGGCCGAGCGAGACGTCGAGCGTCTCGACACTCGAGATCGTCGCGTCCATCTCGCCGGTGTGGCCGACCATGTCGGCATTCGCGTAGTTCATCACGATCACGTCGTACGCGCGGTCGGCGAGCGCCTCGATCGCGATCGTCGTGATCTCGGCGGCCTGCATCTCGGGGGCGAGATCGTAGGTCGCGACGCTGCGGTTCGAGGGCACGAGCCGGCGATCCTCACCGGCGAAGATCTCTTCGCGGCCACCGTTGAAGAAGTACGTCACGTGCGCGTACTTCTCGGTCTCGGCGAGCCGCAGTTGCGTGAGACCGGCCGCCGCGACGACGTCGCCGAACGTGCCGAGCTGCGGCCGCGGCCCGAAGAGAATCGGATTTGTCATGTCCTCTTCGTAGCGCGTCATCGTCGCGAACAGGAAATCATCATGCGGCTCGGCCGCGAACCCGTCGAACGCTGGTGAGCTGAAGGCGAGCGTGAGTTCGCGCGCGCGGTCCGGGCGGAAGTTGAAGAAGATCGCGGCATCGCCGCTACGGACCGGCCGCGCCTCGCGGACGATCGTCGGCACGATGAACTCGTCGTTCTCGCCGCGCGCGTACGCCGCATCGACCGCGGCGGCGGCGGTCGCGGCGTGCTGCGTCGCCTCGCCGGCCGCGAGCGCTCGGTACGCTCTCTCGACGCGCTCCCAGCGCTTGTCGCGGTCCATCGCGTAGAAGCGGCCGATGACGCTCGCGATCGCGCCCGCATAGCCGGTCGCGTTCAGGTGCCTCTCGAGCCGTTCGAGATAGACGTGCATCGAGCGCGGCGGTACGTCGCGGCCGTCGCCGAACGCGTGGATCGCGAGCTTCGCGACGTCGCCCGCCCGAGCCGCATCGACGAGGGCGAGCAGATGATCGAGCGAGCTGTGCACGCGGCCGTCGCTCAGGAGGCCCATCAAGTGCAGCGTGCCGCCGGTGCGCCGGACGTGCGCGATCGCTCGCTGCAGCGTCGCGTTCGTCGCGAAGCTCCCGTCCGCGAGCGACTCGTTGATCACGACGACGCCTTGGGGCACGACGCGGCCGCTGCCGATGTTGATGTGGCCGACCTCACTATTTCCCATCACGCCGGCGGGCAGCCCGACCTCCTCGCCGCTCGCGGCAAGGATCGTATGCGGATACGTCGCGAGCATCCGTCGCCAGACGGGCAGCTCGGCATTCGCGATCGCGTTCCCGTAGCGCTCGTCGCGGTGGCCCCAGCCGTCGAGGACGCAGAGCACGATGGGCGGGCGCTTCGCGCTCACCCGGCGCTCGCGTTCGCGCGCGCCGCCCGGATCGCACCCGCGGCGAGGACGATGCCGCGAAAGCCGCCGGCCGTCAGACTCGCGCCGCCGACGAGACCCCCGGCGATCTCGTCTTCGGCGAGAAACCCCGCCGCGTTCTCCGCCTTCATGCTGCCTCCGTAGAGCAGCCGCGCGCCCGCGAGACCCGTCACGCTGCGACGGATCGCGGCGATCGTCTCTCCCGCGCTCGCCGGCTCGTCGTGCATTCCGGAGCCGATCGCCCAGATCGGTTCGTAGGCGACGATGCAGCGCCGTACCGCTTCGTCCGAGAGGCCCTCGAACGCCGCGCGCGTCTGTGCCGTCACCCGCTCGAGCGCCTTGCCGGCCCGGTGCTCCTCGAGCGTCTCGCCGACGGCGACGACCGGCGAGAGATCGAAGGCGAGTGCCGCCTCGACCTTCGCCCGCACGCCGGCGTCCGTCTCGCCGCACATCGCACGGCGCTCCGAATGACCGAGAATAACCCAGGTCGCGCCCGCATCGCGAAGCATGACGGGGCTGATCTCACCCGTGTACGCGCCCTGCGACTGCGCGCTCATCGTCTGACCGGCGACGCCGATCCGAGAACCGGCGAGCGCCCGTGCGACGGCGTCGAGCGCCATGAACGGCGGGGCGATGACGACGTCGACGCTCTCCGGCAGCTCGAGCTCGCTCAACTCGTGCGCGAAGCTGCGGGCTTCGGCGATCGTCTTGTTCATCTTCCAGTTGCCGACGATCAGCGGGCGCGGCGCCATCACGCGTGCGCCCGCTCCGCCGAGCGCTCGAGTGCCGCGACTCCCGGCAAGGTCTTGCCTTCGAGAAACTCGAGCGTCGCGCCGCCGCCGGTGCTCACGTGCGTCACCTCGGAGGCGAAGCCCAGCTCCTGCGCTGCGGCCGCGGCGTCGCCGCCGCCGACGACGCTCGTCGCTCCGGCCTTCGTCGCCGCGGCGATCGCTCGACCGACCACGCGCGTGCCGCCCTGGTATGGCACTTTCTCGTAGACGCCCATCGGGCCGTTGAAGACGATCGTCTTCGCCCGTTCGAGCACGTCCGCATACGCTTTCGCCGTCGCGGGTCCGATGTCGAGGATCATGCGGCCGTCGATCGCGCCGAGGAGAACGGTCGCGGCTTCGTCGTCGCGGTCGAACGCGCTCGAGACGACGGCGTCGGTCGGCAGATGCAGCGCGACGTTCTTCGCGCGCGCGCTCGCGATGATCGCCTTCGCCGGCTCGAGATCGGGGTCGCGCAGGCTCGTGCCCACATCGACGCCGCCGGCCGCGAGGAACGTATTGGCCATGCCGCCGCCGATGACGAACGCGGTGACGCGGTCGAGCAGATTCGTGAAGACACCGGCCTTGTCTTTGACCTTCGCGCCGCCGATCGCGCAGACGAAGGGCGGGACGGGATCCGTCGTCAGTCTCGTGAGGGCGGCGAGTTCGGCCTCCATCAAATAGCCGGCGTAGGCCGGCAAGAACTCCGCAATGCCCTCCGTCGAGGCGTGCGCGCGGTGCGCCGTGCCGAAGGCGTCGTTGACGTAGATCTCGCCGAGTGCGGCGAGGTTCGCCGCGAACGCCGGTTCGTTCGCCTCCTCTTCCGGATGGAAGCGCACGTTCTCCATGACGACGATCTCGCCGTCGCGGAGCACGGAGGCCGCGGCCTCGGCGTGTTCGCCGACGCAGTCGCTCGCGAAGGCGACCGGACGGCCGAGCCGGGTCGCTAGGGCCGCCGCGACCGGACGCAGCGAGAGCGCCGGCACGACCTTGCCATCCGGACGGCCGAGATGCGAGAGGACGATCGTCCGCGCGCCGCCCTCGCTCAGGGCGTCCAGCGTCCCGATCGCGGCGTTGATGCGCGTCGCATCGGCGACGTCGCCGTCTTTGAGCGGCACGTTGAGATCTTCGCGCACGACGACGCGCTTGCCGCGGACGTCGACGTCTCGGAGCGTCAGGAAATTCACCTAAGCGCGCTCGCCTAGACCGCGGCCGGCAACTTCGAGAGGACCATCTGGGTGACGTCCGCGAGGCGGCACGAATACCCCCATTCGTTGTCATACCAGACGGCTAGCTGGATCAAGTCGCCGTTCGCGTTGTTGAGCTTCGAATCGACGATCGAACTGAACGAGGAACGCTTGAAGTCCATCGAGACGAGCTCCTCGTCCGTATAGCCGACGATGCCTTTGAGATCGCCCGAGGCGGACGCCCCGCGCAGGATCGCGTTCAATTCGTCTTTCGTCGTCTCGCGTTTCACCTGCGCGACGAGATAGATCATCGAGACGACCGGCGTCGGGACGCGGAGCGCGAAACCGTCGAAGGTGCCCTCGATCTCGGGGATCGTCAAGAACAGCGCCTTTGCCGCACCCGTCGACGTCGGGACGATGTTCGTCGCGGCGTTCCGCGCGCGGCGCAGATCCTTGTGCGGCGCATCGAGGATGTTCTGATCGTTCGTGTATGAGTGAATCGTTGTCATAAAGCCCTTGACCCAGCCGAGGTTGTCGACGATGGGTTTCACGGCGGTCGCGAGGCAATTCGTCGTGCACGATGCGTTCGAGATGATGTGGTGCGTCCGCGGATCGTAGTCGCCGTGATTCACGCCGAGCACGACCGTGAGATCCTCACCCTTGGCCGGCGCCGAGATGATGACTTTCTGCGCGCCGCCGCCGTCGATGTGGGCGCGGGCCTTGCTCGCGTCCGTGAAGATGCCGGTCGACTCGACGACGACGTCGACGCCGAAGCTCTTCCACGGGATCTTCGCCGGATCGCGCTCGGCCGTCACCTTGATCGTCTTGGCGTCGATCGTGATGCCGTCGCCGGTCGCCGTCACGTCGCCCGCGAACGTCCCGTAGTTCGAGTCGTACTTGAAGAGATGCGCGCATTCGGCGGGACTCGTCAGATCGTTCACGGCGGCGATCTCGACCTCCGGATGCCGCTCGAGCAGCGCTTTCGTGAAGTTCCGGCCGATCCGTCCGAAGCCGTTGATCCCGATTTTCATGCGTCGTCCTCTCCTCGTGGCGGACCACTCTTTACCGGACGGCCTCCGGCGGACCCTTCGTCGAGCCGTCGCGCGATCCGCAGGAGCGCAGCGATCCGGCCGTTGACGGTCGACTTCTTCACGAGCGGATCGCAGAGCCGTCCGAGCTCGGCGAGCGTCTCGGTCGGATGCGCGAGCCGCAGCTCCGCGACCTCGCGCAGAGCGGGCGTCAGGTTCGGCAGGCCGTAGGCGTCGGCGAGGAACGCGATGCGCTCGCGCTGGCTCGCGGCGGCCTGCGCCGCCCGGTCGACGTTCGCCGCCTCGGTGTTGACGAGACGCCGGATGCGGTTCTTCGTCTCTTTGTAGGCGCGCCGGTCCTCCAGCCGCAGCACGGCGCCGTACGCGCCGAGCGCTCCGAGCACGGCGACGATCGCGTCGATGTCCTTGAGGTAGACGACGCGGCGGCCGCTCCGCACGATCGTCTTCGCCTCAGGCCCCTCGGCGCGAATCAGGCGCACGACGCGCTCCGCGAGCTCCGCCTCCCGGAACGTGAACTCGAGATGGTAGCCGCGCGCGGGCACCGCGATCGAACCGCCGGCGAGGAACGCCGCGCGCAGCTCCACGCGGCGCTCCGCTCGTCGCGCCCGGCGACCCGCGCGGCTCGCGGCCCGACCCGCGCCGCTCGCGGCCCGACCCGCGCCGCTCGCGGCCCGACCCGCGCCGCTCACGGCCGTCACGGCTGCCACGACCTCGCCTGGAAGCGAGACCTCGAAGTCGGCCCCGCGCCCGAGGCGACGCCGTTCGCGGCGCTCGATCCGCGTGGGTGCGGCCGTCGCCCAAGCGCTCTTCGCGAGGAGCGTAACGACGAGCCGCGCCGTCGCGAGCCGCTGCGTGCGGAAGACGCCGCCGGTTCCGCCGTACCGCGCGAGACCGAGCAGCAGCGCCTCGCGTTCGAGCGCGTCCTCGGGCAGCTCGCGGGCGAGCGCGTCCTTCGCGTCGGCCGAGAGCGCGCTGCTCACGAGAGCCAGTCGACCGGTTCTTCCCGGCGCTCGCCGAGCACCTCGTAGAGCGGCACGCTCCGCAGCGCCGGCGTCACGCGCCCCGGCACGAGCAGGATTCGCACGGTCAGGAACTTCGTCGCGTAGTGCAGCGTGATGACGTCGCCCGCTCGGACGTCGAAGCCCGGCTTCAGCGGCCGCTCGTCGTGGCTCGGAGCGTCGAGCCGCGAGACGAGCGTGATGCGCCCCGCGACGAGCGCTTCGTGCGCCTCCGTCCGGCGCTTCGCGAGCCGCGAGACCTTCATGAACTTATCGAGTCGCATCGATGCCCCGCGCCGGTAGCACGCACGTGCCACGCGCGCGGCAGACGACGACGGGCTCGGCGAGCACCTCCGCCGCACTCGGCGTGCGCTCGGGACGCGCCGCGATGACGAGCCGCGCCTCGAACGTCATCTCGCGCGAACGGTCGCCGCGCCGGACGATGCGGCCCTCGGCCTCGACGTAATCGCCCGCGTGGACGGGCGCGAGGAACTCGATCTTGCTATAGCCGGCGAAGAGCCCTTCGTCGCCGCTCTCGCGGACGCACAGCTCCGTTGCGACGTCGCCGAAGAGCGCGAGCAGCCGCGCGCCGTCGACGAGCGCGCCGCCGTAGTGGGCATCGTGCGCGCTCATCCGCAGCCGGAGGCGCGCGACTTCGTCCGTCCCGGTCACGCGGCGAGCTTCGCCGCGCGCCACAGCGCGTCGAGCTGGTCCGGCGTCAGTTCGTTCAGGTGCGTACCGTCGGCCGCGGCGCGCCGCTCCATGAACGTGAAGCGTCGGTAGAATTTGTCAGAGGCCTCGCGCAGCGCCCCCTCCGCATCGAAGCCGAGCGCCCGCGAGAGGTTGACGAGCGTGAAGATGACGTCGCCGAGCTCTTCGCGGATCGCGGCTTCCTCGCCGCGGCGCCGGGCGTCTTCGAGTTCCCCGAACTCCTCCGCGAGCTTTGCCTGGACGCCCGCGAGATCCGGCCAATCGAAGCCGACGCGCGCGGCTTTGTCCTGCATCTTCTGCGCGCGCTGCAGCGAGCCGAGGCCCTTCGGAATGCCGTCGAGCCGGCTCGAGCGCGCCTTGGCCGCGGGTTCGAGGGCCTTGAGCTGCTCCCAGTTCGCCCAGACCTCGCCGACCGTCTCGATCGCGGCGTCGCCGAAGACGTGCGGATGGCGGCGGATCATCTTGTTCGAGAGCGCGTCGACGACGTCCGCGATCGAGAATTTGCCACGCTCGGTCGCGAGCTGCGCGTGGAAGACGATCTGCAGCAAGAGATCGCCGAGTTCGTCGCAGAGCTCGCCGTCGTGCTCGCTCTCGATCGCGTCGACGACCTCGTAGGACTCTTCGAGCAGATACGGCACGAGCGACCGGTGCGTCTGCTCGCGGTCCCACGGGCAGCTGCGGCGCAGGCGCGCCATCACTTCGATCAGATCGGGCCACGTGAAGTGGCTCGATGCCGGCGGCAGCGGCACGAGCGGCATCGCGATCGCGGCGGCCAGCGTCGCACGCGGCATCCCCGGCACGATCTCGCAGCGGATCTCGCGCGCCTCGAGCGCGCGCAGCAGCAGCGGCAATCCGGGAAAGTCGGAGAGCGGATTGCCGAGTACGGCGATGGCAAGATCGTGTTCGTCGAGGGTACGGGCGAAGTCCGCGATCGCCTCGCTCGAACCGCGCACGAACAGCGCCGGGTCCTCGATGCGGCCGGGGAGCAGCATCAGGCCCTCGCTCTGGAGGAAGAGCGCGAGCTTCGGCGGCGCGAGCAGCGTCACGACGCGCGTCGCGGCGCGCAGGGCTTCGAGCGATCCGAGCGTCAGGAGGTCGGGGTCGCCCGGCCCGAGGCCGACGATACGGATCACGCGGGCGTCGTCTCGCCATCGACGACGGTGCCGGGAAAGAGCGTCCAATCGCAGGCCGCAACGTAGCGCCACGCGAGCGCTTCGATGCCGGCCCGGTCGAGCGGGTCCGCGAAGCGCGCGAAGCGTGGTGAATCGATGTCGAGCACGCCGACGAGGCGCGCGACGCGCGCGGGGCCGGCGTGCGTCGCCGCGAGCGGCACGACGATCTCGGAGTTCGAGCGGCTGTCGCAGGCGATGTGGCCGGCGAAGGCGTGCACGTCGTCGACGACGATCGTCGCGACCTCCGCGACCGCGGCGCCGCAGACGCCGCGGCCGGCGCCGATCCGCGTCGTCGCGGGCTCGCCGTGGAAGGGGCCGAGCACGAGCTGTTCGTCGCGTAAGAAGTAGAAGCCGACCCAGTTCAGCTCGGGAATCGTCCGGAAGATCAGGGCCGCGGCGTTCGCGGCATTCGCGATCGGATCGCGCTCGCCGTCCGTGAGCGCCTCGAGGCGCCGGGTGAGGTCGTCGTAATCGATCATGCGACCGCCCGCATTCGCGCGCGACGGGGCCGGTCCATGCGCGGCCCCGCCCGCGGCGACGAAGCTCCGGCTACGAAGCGGCGGGCGACGGCGCGGCGGCCGAGGGGGCTCCGGCCGGCGAGGCGGCCGGAGCGGCACCGGCGGCGGCTCCGGCGGGCGGCGCCCCCGCGGCCGGCGCCCCCGCGGCCCCGGCGGGCGGAACCGGCGGCAGAGCGTCCTTGAGCTTGTCGTCGAAGATCTGGATGGTCGCCTTCGAGCGCAGCCCGGCGAGGAAGAGCGGTATCTGCTGCTGCTGCTGTTGCTGCATCAGCGTCTCCTTGATCTTGGGACCCGAGTTCGCGATCGTCGCGACGGTCGCGGGCTTCTTCTCTTCGACGTCGATGATGTGGTAGCCGAACGGCGACTTGATCGGCGGCCCGACGACGCCGATCGCCTGCGAGAAGGCCGCGGTTTGGAACGTCGGCACCATCTGGCCCTTGCCGAAGAAGCCGAGTTCGCCGCCCTTGTCTTTGGAGGACGGATCGGTCGAATATTGCTTGGCGAGCGCCGCGAAATCGGCGCCGCCTTTGAGCTGGCTCTCGATTTTTTCGGCCGTCGGCAGGTCGGCGACGAGGATGTGCTTCGCGCGGACCTGCATCGGCGTGTCGAGCGTCGTGTGATTCTTTGCCAGGTACGCGGCGATGTCGGCATCCGAGACTTTCGCGTTGCCGGTGACCGCCTTCTCGACGACGATCTGCTCGCGCAAGATCTTGCGGATGTCGGCCTCGGCGAGGCCTTGCGCTGCGACCATCTTGTCGAACTGGCCCGGCGGATACTTCGACTTGATGTCGTCTTCTTTTTTCGTGATGTCGGCGTCCGAGATATCGACGTGATTTTGCTCGGCGTACTGATCGATCAGCGCCGTCTGCACCATCTGCGTCAACACGGACTTCGCCTGCGGGACGGCTTCGAGCTTCGCGTAGAAGTCGGACCGCGCGAGCTTCTGATCGTTGACCTGCGCGATATCGCCGCCGCCGCCTCCGCCGCCGTTGTTGCAGCCGGCGAGGACGAGAGCGAGGATCGCAGGGGAGACGACCGCGAGGGCGCGGGACGGTGAAGGCATTCGAAACTCCAAGCGCGTGTTGAACGAGCGCGGTCTCAGGGGACCTCGCAAACGTGCAGGGCGTTCCATGCTCCTCCACGCCCGGCCTGCCGCGGCTAGCTGAAGCGCGTCCGGAGCCTACAGGGCGTCGAGCAGGGCGCGCAAGAGTCCGAGATGCGCCGTCTGCGGGGCGTCCCGTGCGGGTGCGGGCAGGTCGACGAGGATCTCGCCGTCGGCGAAGCGGAAGCGGTTCTTTGTCAACGACTGCAGCTTCGGAATCGCCGCGGGGCCGATCTGGAAGGCGCTGCCGACGCCGAGCTTGAGCCGCCGTTCGTTGACGACGACGCGCGTGACACCCTTGCGCAGCGCGGCCGTGCGGAGCTTCGTCACTTCGACGAGGTTTTCGAGCGGCAGCGGCAGCGCGCCGAAGCGGTCGCGGACGCCGTTCTCGATCTCGTCGACCTCGCTCTCGCTGCGGGCCGCGGCGAGTTGCTGGTAGACGGCGATCTTCTGCGAGACCTGCGGGATGTAGTCATTCGGGATGAACGCGTCGAGTTTGATGTCGATGACGGCCTGCCGTTTTTCCTCGAGGACGGAGCCCGTCTCTTTGCGATCGGCGATCGCCTGCGCGAGCAGCTCGCAATACGTCTCGAAGCCGACCGCGCCGATGAAGCCGGACTGCGCCGCGCCGAGCAGGTTGCCCGAGCCCCGGATCTCGAGGTCGCGCATCGCGATCTGCAGCCCCGAGCCGAGGTGCGCGAACTCACGGATCGCTTCGAGCCGTGACTTCGCGTCATCGCTGAGCGCCTTGTGGCCCTGATACAGCAGATAGGCGTAGGCCTGATGGTTCGAGCGGCCGACGCGACCGCGGAGCTGGTAGAGCTGCGCGAGGCCGAAGCGATCGGCGTCGTTGACGATGATCGTATTGACGTTCGGGATGTCGATGCCGTTCTCGATGATCGTCGTCGCGACGAGGATGTCGATCTCGCCCTCGACGAATTTTGTCATGACGGGTTCGAGTTCGCCCTCGGTCATCTGACCGTGGCCGATCGCGACGCGCGCCTTCGGAACGAGCTGCTCGAGCGCGCGGGCGACGCCGTAGATCGACTCGACGCGGTTGTGCAGGTAGTAGACTTGGCCGCCGCGATCGAGCTCGGTGAGGATCGCTTTCGTCACGATCGCATCGCTCTGCGGGATCACGACCGTCTTGATCGACATGCGGTTCTTCGGCGCCGTCTGGATCAGCGAGAGATCGCGCACGCCGAGCAGCGACATCTGCAGCGTCCGGGGAATCGGCGTTGCCGAGAGCGTCAGAACGTCGGTCGTCGCGCGCATCTGCTTCAAGCGCTCCTTGTGCATGACGCCGAACCGCTGCTCTTCGTCAACGACGATGAGTCCGAGGTTCGCAAAGACGACATCTTTCTGTAAGAGCCGGTGCGTGCCGACGACGAGATCGACCTTGCCGTCCGCGAGATCCTTCAGCGTCTGCTGCTGCTCTTTCTTCGTCTTGAAGCGCGAGAGTTCGTCGATGCGCAGCGGAAAGCTCGCGAAGCGGTTGCTGAACGTGCGGAAATGCTGCGAGGCCAGGAGCGTCGTCGGCACGAGCACGGCGACCTGCCGGTGGTCGGCGACGGCTTTGAATGCGGCGCGCACCGCGACCTCGGTCTTGCCATACCCGACGTCGCCGCAGATCAGCCGGTCCATCGGCCGGACGTTCTCCATATCGTTCTTGACCGCGTCGATCGCCTTCTGCTGGTCCGGCGTCGGTTCGTAGGCGAAGGCCTCTTCCAGCTCGGCCTGCCACGGCGTATCCGGCGCGAAGGCGTGGCCTGCGGCCACCTCCCGCTCGGCGTACAGATCGACGAGCCCTTCCGCGATCTTCGCGAGCGCCTCGGAGACGCGCGACTTAGCGCGCGCCCAGTCGCCGCCGCCCATCTTGGAGAGCCGCGGCGCCGCCCCTTCGGCCGCGCTATATTTTGTTACCTGGTGCATCTGTGTCACCGGGACGAGCATCGTGTCGCTGCCGGCATACTTCAGATAGAGATAATCTTGCGTCGCGCCGAGGATCGTCTCCGTGCGCAGGCCGAGGTACTGGCCGATGCCGTGGACGGCGTGGACGACGTAATCGCCGACCTTGAGGTCGCCGAGCGTGACGGGCACGCCTTCCTTCACCGCGCGCAGTTTGACGCGCTTCGGCGGCTGGCCGAAGATCTCGCGGTCGCCGAGCACGCGCAACCGCAGCGACGGAATCGCGAAGCCCGCCTCGATGTTGCCCTGGTCGACGAAGACGGTGTTGCCGCGCGACATGCCGAGCCGGTCGCCGACGAACGAGGCCGCCCCCGACGCGCGCAGGTGGAGCAGCGAGGCCGTCCGCTCGACGCCGAGGCCGGCGTCGCGCAGCATCTCGACGAGCCGCGAGGCGCCCGAGACGACGAGGGCGACGGTCTCGCCGGCAGCGACCCACCCCTGCACGGTCTCGAGGAAGAGCGCGTTCTGACGGCTGAAGTGCTCGGCCGGGCGCGTCTCGAGTACGTGGGACTCGAGCGAGGCCGGCAGCCAGCTCGCCGCCTCGAGGTCTTCGATTGCGCCCGGCACGACGAGCGTCCGGCGCCGCACGACGAGCGGTCCGAGCTCGGCGAGCGAAGGCCGCGGAGCCGTGACCTCGGCGAGCAACGCCTCGCCGACCGAGGGTTCGTCGACCGTCAGCTCCCCGGACTCCGTCGCCGCGAGCAGCAGCTGCTCTTCGCGCGACCGTTCGTCGTCGAGCCCGCGCTCGATCGTCCGCAGGGCCGCCGGCTCCTCGACGATCGCGAGCGCCCGCGGGTCGAGATAGTCCAAGAGCGTCTCGCAGCGGTCGCAGGCGAGGGGCAGCCACGCCTCCGGAATCTCCGCCCCGGTCGCGAGGTACGCCCGGGCCGCCGAGACGACGGAGGGCCGGCCCGCGATGCCCGCGGCGATGCGCTCGCGGATCCGCGGCTCGCGCCCGATCTCGCTCCACGGCACGACGCGCAGGCTCTCGAGCCGCTCCGTGCTGCGCTGCGTGCCGAGATCGAAGGCGCGGATGCTCTCGACCTCGTCGCCGAAGAATTCGACGCGCGCCGGCGTCGCCGAGGTCGCGGGCCAGCAATCGACGATTCCCCCGCGCACCGCGTAGTCGCCGGCCGCGGCGACGACGTCCGTGCGGTGATACCCGAGGCCGAAGAGCCGCTCTTGCAGCGCCTCGAAGCCGTCCGCTCCGGCGACGGCGAGATCGACGGCGCCGGCGCGGATCGTGAAACTGCGTGCGAGGAAGTCGGCCTTCGGCAACACGTACTGTCGGATCGCTGCGACCGGCGCGATCACGATCTGGTTCGTGCCGGCGGCGAGGTCGGCGAGGAGCGTCATGCGCGCGCTGCGTTCGGAGGGACTCTCGATGACGCCGACCGCCTCTTCGCGCGGGCGCATCAGGGCGACGAGGGCGGCGCTCTCGTGCTTCGCGCCGCCGCCGAGATAGTACGTCAGGTCGGCGAAGGTGCGCTCCGCGACGTCCGCCGTCGGCACGATGACAAGAATTTGTGTACCGAGCGCGCGATACAGCGCGGCGATGAGGTACGGCCGGGCCGACGTCGTCGTCTCGTGCAGCGCGAAGGGCCCGACGTGCGTGCACAGGCGTTCGAGCAGCTCCGCGAGCGTGCGGCTCGAGCTCGGCAGCGCGCGGACGAGAGACGGGGCGAGCGTGGCGATGGCGATCCTCGGGGAAGCGGCGGGCGGAACGACGATGGTACCACGCCGGTAAAGCGGCGGACGACTACTTGATCGTGAACGGGACCTTGACGGTCGTCGAACGGCCCGCCGCATCGAACGCTTCGAAGTCGAGCACGACGCCGATCCCGTGTGCGATGAACGGCACCTTCGGCAGCTTTCCATTGGAGATGAAGCGGCCGGGTGCGGTCATGGGAATCGCATACGAGCGTTTCCCGGTGTGCTCCTCGACGCGGACGACGTCGGGCGAGGTGTCGACGCGGATGTCGATCGGCCCGAGCGCGTGCAAGACCTTGTCATTGAGATAGATGGCGAAGATGCGCGGCGAGTTCGCATCCTTCGGTGGATACGGGACGAACCGGTAGGCGTACGGAATCGTCGGGCCCGCCGCGGTCGCCGGCGCCGCGGAGGCCGGACGCAGCGTCGCGGGCGTCGCCGGTGCTGCCGGCTCGGCCGCCGGGGACGGCGCGACCGGTGAGGCCGCGGCGGACGGGGCGGCGATCGGCGTCGCGCTCGGGAGCGCCGCGCCGCTCGGGGCGGCCGTCGGCGCGGCCGTCGCGGGCGCGGCGGCGGCGGGCGGAGAGGCCGTCGCGGCGCCGGGCCCAGACGGGACGGGTGTCGCGAGGACGGCGAGGGCGGCGAGGATCGAGGCGATCACGGTCGGCGGGTTCCTTCGGGAAGCGTGGTCGTTCGCCGGGCGAACGCCGGCTCGAGGGATCGCGGGGGTAACGAGTCCGCCTCGGGGATCGGTTCGCGCCGCGCGATGCGCGCGACCGCGACCGCCGTCAGGACCCACGCGAGGTCCCCGACCTTCGGATAGAAGACGAGCAGATCGAAGATCTGATGCGCGGCGAGCGCGGCGAGGCCGCAGAACGCGCCGGCGACGAGCGCCTCCGGCCGCCGGCGCGCGGCGCGGCCGAGGACGACGAGCGTCGCCGCGACGGAGCCTACCGTCGCGAGTAGCAGCACGACGCCGCCTTCCGCGAGTGCTTGGAGATAGAGGCTGTTCGCGTGCGTGCGCACGCCGGCCGGTCCGACGCGTCCGATCTCGAGCTCGAAGTTGCCGGCACCGACACCGAGCAGCGGGTGCCGGTGCCAGAGCGCGATCGCCGCGTGCCAGAGGATCGACCGGTTCCCGACGCCGCCCGCGTGCTCGACTTCGGTCACGGTGCCGAAATGGCCGAGGACGCCCTGGAGGATCGAGAAGGAGTGCGTCAGCAAGACGACGATCAGGCTGAGGATCGCAAGCCCGGAGGCGACGCCGGCGCCGACAGCGACCAGCGCGCCGCGCCGGGCTCCCGCCGCGGCGAGCGAGCGCGGCATGAGGCAGAACACGAGGACCAGCGCGCCGAGCCCGGCGACGACGCCGGCCCGCGAGAGGGTCAGCAGGAGCGTCGCGACGCCGAGCGCGAGCGTCGTGCGGGCGAGGCGCCGGTCGCCGGATTCGAGCGCGATCGCGAGGACGACCGGCAGCGCGAGACCGAGGAAGGCCGAGAGCTGGTTTGGGCCTTCGAGGGGCCCCGCGATGCGCGGGATGACGTTTCCCGAAAACCAGACGCCGGACGGCGCTCCGAGGACGAGCTGACCGAGCGCGAGGAGGGAGACGGCGGCCGCCGTCAGCGGGATCGCACGGCGCAGAACGGCGTCGTCCGGGTCGCTGCCGAGGGCGAGTGCCGTGACGGCGAAGAGCGTGAGATACTGCAGCGCCTTGAGGCTCTCGCGGATGGCGGGCTCGCGGTAGTCGGCGGCGTGGATCGAGAGCCCGGTCGCGAGGGCGATCGCGACCGCTCCGGCACCGACGGCGAGCGCCCCGCGCGAGCGCAAGACCGCGAGCGACGGGCGCCGGAGCACGAGGGCCGCGGCGACGCCGATCAGCACGGCCTTCGCTAGCGTGAGCGTCGTATGACCGGCGTCGCGCGAGAAGTCGAACGGCAAGGCGACGATCAAGAAGGCGACGCCGAGCGCCGGCCGTCGCAGCGTCAGCACGAGCGCGAGGGCCAGGGCGAGCGCGAACAGCACGAGCGTGAGCGGATCGAGCGGGTGATGGAGCGCGACCGGGTCGACGACCGGAGCGTAACGCACGCGGGCCACTTCGCGCGCGCGGGGGCGCGGCCCCCGCCGCCGCCGCCGTAGCGCAGCGGAGGCGTTCACAGCGGAGGCGCTCAGTTAGAGGCCTTCCTTCACGCCGTAGCGCAGCGGAGGCGTTCAGTGGACGATGCGGCGATGCGACGGGCGATCGCGACCAAACGCGATGGCGGAGCGCTCGACGGCGGCGACTGGGCCGCGGCGCTCGAGGCCTACCTCGCGGGGATCGTCGACGACGCGCAGATGGCGGCACTCCTGATGGCCGTGACGATCCGGGGTCTCGAACCCGCCGAGACGACGTCGCTGATCCGGGCCTTCGTCGCGAGCGGGTCGCTCGTGCCTCCGGTCGCGGGCGCGGTCGACAAGCACTCGAGCGGCGGCGTTGCGGACAGCGTTTCGCTCGTCGTCGTGCCGTGGGTTGCGGCCTGCGGCGTGCCGGTCGCGAAGCTCTCCGGCCGCGCGCTCGGCCATACGGGCGGGACGCTCGACAAACTCGAGGCCGTGCCGGGCGTCTCGACGCAGGTTCCGCTCGCCCGCTTTCGCGCGATCGTCGAAGAGGTCGGCTGCGCGATCGCGGCGCAGACGGCCGAACTCGTGCCCGCCGACCGGCGGATCTACGCGCTCCGCGACCGGACGTCGACCATACCGGAGCCCGGTCTGATCGCAGCGTCGATCGTCTCGAAGAAGATCGCCGGGGGTGCCGAGGGGATCGCGTACGACATCAAGGCGGGCGCGGGCGCGTTCCTGCGCGAGCCCGCGGCCGCGAGCGCCCTCGCGCGGACGATCGTCGCCGCAACGGCGTCGTTCGGGCGGCGCGCGATCGCCCTCGTGACCGACATGCACGAGCCGCTGGGGCTCGCGATCGGCAGCGGCCTCGAGACGATCGAGGCGCGCGACGTTCTGCGCGGCGCGGCGGGCGACCCGCGGCTGCTGGAAGCGTGCCGAACGATCGCGGATGCGATGCTGCGCGTCGCGGGGCGGCCGTCGCTCGCGATGCCGGCGGCGCGCGCGGCGCTCCTCGACCGGACGCTCGCGAGCGGCGCGGCCTTCGAACGCCTCGAGCGGCTGCTCGCGGCCCTCGGTGCGGAGCGCGGGGCCTTAGAGGCGCTCGCGCCGTGCGCCGAACACCACGTCGTGCGGACGGCGCGCGCCGGGGTCGTCACGGCGATCGACCCGGTCGCTCTCGGCTTCCTCGCACGTGCGCTGACGCAGCGGCACGGCCCGCTCGCCGGGCTGATCGTCGCGGCGCGGACGGGCGACCGCCTCGCGGCAGACGCGCCGGTCGCGACGGTCTACGGCGGCGCGTGGGCGGTCGAGCCGGCGGCGGCGGCGTTCGCGATCGGCGAGACGGCACCGCCCGCGCGGCCGCTCGTCCTCGCAGAGATCGCCTCAGAGGACAGCGCGGCCCGCCCGTAGCGCGTCGCGATCCGGCCCGGCGCCGACCGGGGGATCGTCGTCGCGTTCGACCTTTGCGATGAAGTAGAGCGGCCGGCCCTTGACCTGATCCGAGATGCGGCCGACGTACTCGCCGAGGATTCCGAGACCGACGAGCTGCACGCCGCCGAGGAAGAGCACGGCGAAGATCAGCGAGGTGTATCCTGGCAAATTATAACCCGTGAAGATACGCAGCAAGATCTCGAAGATGCCGACCGCGAAAGCCGTGATCGAGACGACGAAGCCGAGGTACGACGCGAAGCGCAGCGGGATCTCCGAGAACGACGTGATGCCGTCGATCGCGAAGCGCAGCATCTTCGAGAACGGGTACTTCGTCGAGCCCGAGTAGCGCGCGTCGCGGTCGTAGGCGACGCCGATCTGCTCGAAGCCGACCCAGCTGACGAGTCCGCGCAGGAAGCGGTGCCGTTCGCGCGTCTGTCCGAGCGCGTCGACGACGCGGCGGCTCATCAGCCGGAAGTCGCCGGTGTCGACGGGGATCGCGACGTTCGTCAAGCGCCGGATCGTCTGGTAGAAGAGGCGTGCCGTGATCAATTTGAAGCGGCTCTCGCCCGCCCGCTGCCGGCGCGTCGCGTAGACGACGTCGTACCCGTCGCGCCAGCGCTCGAGGAAGGCGGCGGCGAGCTCCGGCGGATCTTGGAGGTCGCCGTCCATCAGGATCACGGCATCGCCGCGCGCCGTCTCGAGGCCCGCGGTCGCAGCGATCTGATGGCCGAAGTTGCGCGAGAGATTGACGATGACGAGGCGCGATTCGGTCAACCGCTCGCGCCGCAGTGCGGCGAGCGTGCCGTCGCGCGAGCCGTCGTTGACGAGGACGATCTCGAAGTCGTCGCCGCGCAGCGTCGCGACCTCGTGCAAGATCCCGAGCAGGCGACGCACGAGCTCCGCCACGTTGCCTTCTTCGTTATAGAGCGGAACGACGACGGAGATCAGGCTCACGGGCTCGTCGCGCCGCTCGCGGCGGGGAGGCCACGTCCCGGTTTGGAACGCGTCGCCCATGATCCCCGGCCGGCCTCTTCGGTCCTCACGCGCAGCCGTTTCGCGCCGAGCCGGTGCGGCTCTTGCGGTCGCGGCCGTCATTCTCGGCTGCACGCGCGCGGAGCGAACGGCCAGCCCGTCGTCGCCGCCTCGCTCCGCGGGCCCCGCCGCCGCAACGCCGGCGCCGGCGTCGTCGCTTGCACCGGCGAGCGCCCGGCCGTCCGCGCCCCCGGTCGCGGCGAGCGACGCCGCGACGCTCGCTCCGGCGGCGGTGACGGCGGCGCCGGCCGCTTCGCCCGCGATCCTGTCAGCGCAGACCTCGCAGAGCGTCGTGCACGCGGGCGAGACGGTCCTCTGGACGGTCCGTACGACGGCGGACGTCGTGACCGTGACGGCCGCGGCGCAGTTCTACAAATTCACGCTCAAACGCAACGGCCCGGGGCGCTTCAGTCTGCCGTTCACGATCCCGGCCGCCGCGCCCCCGTTCTTCCATGGCAGTTATTGGCTCACGATCGTCGCGAGTACGATCGACGGACGCTCGGCGGAGACGACGCTGCCGATCCGTTTCGAATAGGACGATTCGGCTACTGGATGTCGCTCCAGCGCGCGACCGTGTCGTCCGTCGTGAGGCCGTCCGAGACCGTGACGGCGCGGGGCGTGACGATGCCTCCGAGCCGGTCGCGCTCGAGCGTCGTGTTGAAGCCGCGGGTGAAGACGTAGCGGAGCGTCGTCCCGCTCTCGAGCGTGACCTGGACCGTCCAGCGGTGCTGGTCGACGCGTTGCATGTGGATCTCGGCTGACCCGAAACTGCTACGGTCGGTCGCGACGTAGACCTCGTCCGTGAGCGGCGTGTTCTCGGGGACGCGGACGTCGATCGTCATCGTGACCTTGCGGGCGAGGGGACCGCTGCCCGTCGCCGGAGCGATGCTCGCGAGCGACTCGGCCGACGCGACGACGTACGCGCGCGGCAGATGCGCGGCGTCGATCTCCTCGGGCAGGCTCCGCTGTGGTTGGAAGGCGAGGGCGACGACCGCGCGCGAGACCGGGTCGACGGTCGCGCGCACGAAGATGCCGAGCGGCGCGTGCTGCGGCAAGCGCAGCGACGTCGCGAGACGCAGGGCCTCGCCCGTCGTGAAGACGAGGAAGCCGCTGCCGAGCGAGAGCACTTGGCCGCGCACGAGCAGCGGCGCGCCGGCCACCGGCGTCGCGATGGCCCCGGCGGGAGTCGGCAGCGACTCGGGCAGACCGGTCGCGGGCGCGAGCGTCGCGGTCGCGCCGGGCTCGGGTGCGGCCGCGCCGGGCGGACCTTGCGCGCCGAACGCCGTCGCGAGGGTCGCGCAACTGAAAGCCGCACAAGCAATAACTTGCCAGAGACGGAGCGCCGTCACGGACGGAACGTCGTCACGGACGGAGCGCCGTCACGGGCTGAGCGCGAAGGTGTACTGCGAGTAGCGCTGCCCGAGGATGCCGAACGTGTAGCCGCGCGAGATCGTCGCTTTGAGCGTCGAGGTGAGCCGTGCCGTCATCGTCGCCGAGGCCGTGAGCGGGGGGCGGCCGTAGCCGTGGAACTGCGGGAAGTCGTGATAGTGACTCACGGTCAGCTGGAACGTGAAGTCGTTCGGTCCCTGGAACGTCGACTGCAGCGAATACGTGCGCAGCGTGCTGAGGCCGTCGTAGGCGAAGAAGCCCGGATAGGGCGTGCCGTCGGGGTCGAGGTACGGCTGACCGGGGTCGGGCAGGAACAGGAAGCGCCGGGCGTCGCTGCGGAACCGGCTCTGGTCGTTTTCGAACTGCGTCTGGCCGTAGAAACTGAGGCGGCGCGAGCCGTTGCGCGACAGGACGACTTGGGGCGAGGAGAGCGAGAGCGTCACGACGCTGCGCGTGAAGAGACGCGGGATATCGTATTTTGTCAATCCGTACGTGTAGTTCGCCGACGCGGAGACGCCGTGCGGCAGCCGGGCGGAGGGCGAGTTGAGCGACACGTTCAGATCTTTGCGGAAGTCGCCCGCGAACGGACTCTGCCCCGCGTTGTGGTCGTATCCATAGCCGATACTTGCCTGGTAGCCGAAGAGGTGGGGGATCGTGTGCTGCAGCGTGCTGAGCGTCAGGTCCTCACTATTCGTTGCGTTGAAGGCGAAGGTCGTCGCCCGCAGCGAGAACTCGCGGCCGATCTGCTGGACCGAATAGCTGCCGTACAGGACGTTCTTCGCAAACGAACCGGAGAACTGGTGCGAGAGCCCGCGGCCGATCTGCTGGAAGCCGAGCAGGTCGATCCGGCGGCCCCGGAACGGCAGGACGGAGGCGGCCAGATACTCTCGGTTGCCGTCGACGAGATGCTCGTCGAAGCCGAGCTCGATGCCGTCGTATTGACCGTACCGCGCGTGCAGCGCCGAGAGCGAGTTCGGCGTCCCGAAGAGCGTGTACGGATAGTCGAGCGTCGTCGAGGGCAGTGCCTGCTGTGCGAAGTTCTGGTTATACGCGTACGTGTAGACGAACGTCGGCAGCAGGGCGCTCCGGCCGGCGGCGGTCGGGAACTCGGCCGGCGTCATCCGGACGCTCGAGTTCGTCTGGACGACCGCGTGTTTCGAGCGGATGTAGGGCCGCTGTCCCGTGAGGTCGGTCGCGCCGAAGGTATCGGCCGGTGCCGGCCCTTCGCGCGCGGTCGCGAGGACGTCGTCCGCGACGGCGAACGTCCGCGGAATCGGATCGAACCGGATCAGCTCGGCCGTCCCGCGCGCGAGATCGAGCGCGTAGGCACGGACATAGAGCGTATCGTTCACGCCCGCGACCGTGACGTTCCCGGTCGCGACCAGCCGGTTCGCGGCGAGGTCGAGCCGCACGGAGTCGGCCGTGACGAGCCGGCGTCCCGCACGCACGCGGACGTGGCCTTCGGCCGTCATGAGCGTTGCGTTCGCGTATGGAAAGAAGCCGATCGCGTCGGCGCGGACGTCCAGACGCGCCGGAAGCCGCTCCGCCGTCGCCCCGCGCGCGGCGCCCGGCCGCGCGATCGCGAGGAAGGCGAGGCCGACGACGAGCGCGGCGCACGCCGGCCGGCGCGCACCGGAAGGCGCACGCCGTGAGCGGATGCCGAAGCGGCTAAGCACGGGTGGCGTCCTCGCCGGAAGAGGGTGAGTGCGCTAGCGGTGGGGAGGCAGGACGAAAGGGATGGCCTGGAACGGCGTCGGGACGCCGCCGCCGAGGTCGGGGGCGTTATTGATCTCGTCGCCCCAGTTGTAGACGACGTCGCTCCGATTCTGCGTGTCGCCGTTGCCGACGGTGAGTTTATGCGTGTCTTCGAGTCCGTCCTGGCCTCGCTCGGCGGCGTTCCAGGAGCCGCGCGTATAGCGGTACTCGAAGACCGTGCCCGACGGAAACTCCCGGGAGACGCCGTAGTTCAGCGCGTCGAGGCGGCTCATCTTGATCTCGGTCGCGCTCCAGTTGCTCGCGCTCGTCGCGAGGTAGACGTCGTCGGCGAAGGGCGTCCGCGTCGGGACGCGCACTTTGAACGTGACGAGCACGGGCTTTCCGTCGAAGCCCGGGCGCGAGCCGAGATCCGGGTTCGGCTTCGGCGTCGAGAGCGCGACCGCGAACTTTTTGATCGCGTCGTAGGCCGCCTCGTTCGGCAGCTTCTGCGCCGAGAGGTCGAGCTGGACGACGCTGCCGTCGCCCGTGTCGAAGCTCGCCCGGGCGTAGGTGCGCGTCCGCGGGACGAGCGTCGTCGCTTTGGTCCCGGCGGCGTCGTCGATCTTCGCACCGCGCGCCATGCGGAACCCGTCGCCGGTCGTGAAGAAGACGAACCCGCCGCGGTAGTCGAGGATCTGGCCCGCGTACTTCACGAGCTGTCCCGAGGGCTTCGGCGTCGCCGTCGCCGTCAGGGGCGGCGGGGTCGGCGCGCCGCCGGTCGCGCCCGAGAAGGGTTCGACGTTCGCGCCGTTCGCGGGAGCCGTGGCGTGCGGCGTCGCCGTGCCCGAGGCCGCCGTCGCGTCGCCCTCGGGCACGAACGTCTGCAGGGCCGGCGGCGCGATCGGCCCGTTCGGACCGGCCGGCAGCCCGCCGCTCGGCACGGCCGGCGCGGCGGTCGCGGCGGCCGCGACGACGGCGGGTCCGGGCGCGGCCGCGATCCCGGCCATGAGGGCGGCGGCGAGCAGGAGGGCGAGGCGTCCGCTGCCGGCGGAGCGCGCGGGGGTCGGGTCGTTCACGTGAGCAGCCGCCGCAGAGAGCCCGGCCTCGAGGCAGGAAAAGGAGCGGAGTGCAGGCATGCGCAGAAAACGCCCGTCCCGTCCAAAATACGCGATATGATGGCGGTGCGTGAAAGTACGCTACCGGTACCGCATCTACGGCGTGCGCCTGACCGATCTGAAGACGAGCGCCGCGTGGACGAAGGAGCGCCGGTCGCTCCCGTGGGCATCAGAGACATCCTCGTGGTCCCCCTCAGCATGTCAACGCAGCACCTGGATCCCGAAGGTCGGGCTATACTTGAGATACCCGCCGAAGTTGAAGTAGTAGGACCGGCTGATGTCGAGCGTGACGATCCGATTCAGCCGGTAGCGGACGTCGAGTGAGGCTTGATACGGCGGGACGCCGTACTGCGGGCCGCCTACGGGCTCGGGAATCGGTCCTGGAAAGTCGCGATTCTCCCGGAAGAAGAGCACGAAGTTGAGCGGCCCGGCCGGGTTGTAGACGAACTGCTCGAGCAGCGAGCGCGACGTCGCGAAGCCGCGAAAGCCCGCGTAGCCGTTGTACGGCAGTCCGTTCGCCGAGCTGATGATCGGCGTCGTATACGCGGGATATGCTGCGTCCTGGTTCTTGCCGAAGTTGTCGCGGGTGTTCTGGATCGTGTAACTCACGAAGGCGTCGAACTTCCAGTTATAGACTTTGCTGAACGAGACGCTCTCGCTCTGCGTGTCGGTCACGTGCGGCTCCGAGTAATATTGATACTGACGGTCGTAGCTCGCGTTGAAGAAGAGTTTCTGGCCGTGGGTATCGGTCTGCACGGGCAGACTCGGCACGATCAGGGTGCCGCCGAAGTAGTGGTTCCAGATGGTCGGATAGTTCACGCCGCCGAGCGACGCGAGGGGCGCCGTGGTAGGCGACGTTTCGGGCGACGTGTGGGCGACGCCGATGCCCGACCGCAACTGGTAGTACAGCTTGCGCGGGACGAGATCGTGCTGGAAGCCGGTCCACGAGAGCTCGACGTCGTTCGGGTGATCCGGCACGAAGTTGTGCGAGGGATCACCGTAGTAGAGCCCTCCGTTGATCGGTTTCGGCATCGCGAGCAGACTCTGGTAGTACTGGTGGGCCGAGAGCTGCAGGAACGACTGCTTCAGACCCGCCGTGACTTGCAGCGACGTGTAGGCCGACGCGGCTAGCGGCTGCTGGAAGTTTTGCTGGAAAGCGCTCTCCTGCAGCGAGAGCTGCGCCTGGACCTTCGGCGAGATCCGGTCGAAGGCGAGCACGTTGTATTGTTTCTGCGGCCGCGTGATCGGATTGATCGACGCGACGATATAATGCCGTTCGCTGACCTGATGGAGTTCGAAGGCCGGGAAGAGCTTGTTGGTCGAGTCGTAGCGGATATGTGCCGTAGCGAGAACATGTGAGCCGCCGAGAAAATCGAGCGGACCGTCGACGAAGGCGCCCGGGAGCGAGTTCTGTTCGAAATTCGGATTGATCGAGAAGTTCAAGAAGTACTCGGGAAACTGAACGGATGTCAGCCCGAAGTTGATCTTTGCCGGGGTGAAGCGGACGCTCTCGCGCGGCACGATGTAGGCGCGGCCCGCTTGCAAGAAGACGCGCTGAGATGAGAGATCGGGGAGAAAGAACGTGTCGCCGGGCATCTCCCGGCCGAGGATCGGATGTTTGAAGTCGGCCTCGGTGAACGTCCAGCGATCCGGTTCGTTCGTCAGCGGAATGAAGTAGCTGCGGTCGAAATCGAAAAATTCGGAGAACGCGGCGCCGTCCGTCTCCGTGCCGTCCGGAGCGATCAAGCGCACGTTGCCGGCGATCACGAAGCGGTTGAGCCGCAGATCCATCGAGAACGTGTCTCCCGAGATCTTCGTTCCGTCTGCCATATCGAGCCGAACGTTCTCGTCGGCCGAGATCACGTACCGGTTACTGAAGAAGGTGACGTGCTCCGCGACGACGCTGAAGGGCCCGACGATCGGCGAGGCGGCGACGGCCGGGGGCGCCCATGACACGGCGACGACGGCGAAGAGCAGCGACGCGACGGCGCGCGCGACGGAAGGCATCGTTCTCCGCGCTTCGAAGGCGATGCTCATGAGTCGGGGCATCGTCATCGTTCTCGATTCGGCAGGAGTCGGGGCGTTACCGGATGCGGCGGAGTACGGCGATGCGGCCGGCGCGAATACGATCGGCAACACGGCACGTACCGCCGGTGGGCTGGCCCTTCCCAATTTTGGCCGGCTCGGCCTAGCCAACCTAACGCCGATCGCCGGCGTCGAACGCGCCGCCGCCCCGGAGGCATACGTCGCGCGTCTGGCGGAGCGATCGAAAGGCAAGGACACGATCACGGGTCACTGGGAGATGGCCGGCATTCATACGGAGGTTCCGTTTCCGACGTTTCCCGACGGCTTTCCCCCGGAGGTCATCGACGCGTTCACAGCAATCTGTCAGGGACTCCGACCGCTCGCAAACGTCGCGGCCTCCGGGACGGAGATCATCGAACGGTTCGGTGCGGAGCACCTCGCGAGCGGCCGGCCGATCCTGTACACGTCCGCCGATTCGGTCTTTCAAGTCGCCGCTCACGAAGGGATCGTCGATCTCGACACGCTCTACGACTGGTGCGAACGTGCGCGCCGGATGCTCGTATCGCCGAACGGAGTGAACCGAGTGATCGCTCGGCCGTTCGCGGGCGAGCTCGGCAGCTTCGCGCGCACGCCGAATCGCCGCGACTACGCGACCGAGGCCCCGCCGAACCTGCTGGATCGCTTGGCCGAGGCGGGCGTCACGACGCACGCGATCGGTAAAATTTGCGACATTTTCAACGGTCGGAACGTTGCTTCGAGCGAGCGCGTTGTCGATAACGACGATGCGATGACGCGCGCGATCGACGCGCTCGCGCGCGTGGAGCACGGTTTCATTTTCGTAAACTTGAACGATTTCGACACGAAATTCGGTCATCGGCGCGACGCGCGGGGCTACGCCTCGGCGCTCGAACGTCTGGATCGCCACGTGCCCGCGATCGAAGCGGCCCTGCTTCCGGGCGACGTCGCGATCTTCACGGCCGACCACGGCTGCGATCCGACGGCCCCCGGAACCGACCACACGCGCGAGTTCGTGCCGTACCTCGAACTCGGTCTGCGGCGCGGTGAGGGCGGCATCGCTCTCGGCATGGACGCCGTCGGCGCGCGCATCGAGGCCGTCCTCGCGCGCGGGCTCGGCGGCCCGGCCGGTTTGCTCGGCGGGTATCCCGACGCATGAGATCGATCGAGATCGTGCCGGCCGTGCGAGAGGTCGGAATCCTCCTGCCGCACGCTCGCGTCGTACCGGCCTCGTGGCACGGAATCAAACGCGCGATCGACGTCACGATCGCGGGCTCGGTCCTGCTCCTCACCGCGCCCGTGCTCGCGCTCGCGTCGCTCGCGATCGTCGCGGTCTCGCCGGGCCCCGCGGTCTTTCGGCAAGATCGTGTCGGCTTTGCGGGACGCCGCTTCTCGATGTTCAAGCTCCGTACCATGCACGTCGGCGCGCACCTCATGCACGAACAGATGCGCGAACTCAGTTGCGTCGACGGTCCGGTGATGAAAATTCGCAACGATCCCCGCCTCCACGCGCTCGGCAAGTTCTTGCGCCGGACCAGTCTCGACGAGCTGCCGAATCTCGTGAACGTCCTGCGCGGCGAGATGTCGATCGTCGGGCCGCGGCCGCCGCTGCCGAGCGAGGTCGCGCACTACGACGCGCGGGCGCGGCGGCGGCTGACCGTCAAGCCCGGCGTCACGTGTCTGTGGCAGGTGCGCGGCCGCTCGAATCTGAGTTTCGACGAATGGATGCGGCTCGACACGGAGTACGTCGAGCACTGGACGCCGCTCGGCGACCTCGCGATCGTCCTCGAGACGATTCCGGCCGTCCTGCGCGGTGAGGGCGCGCATTAAACCGCTCCTCGTCGCGCTCCCTTCGCGCTCGCGCCGGACGTTCGCGCAGAGTACGCTGCTCGTCATGGTCGTCACGCTGCTCTCGACCGTTCTCGGCTTCGGCCGCGAGGTCGTCAACGCGCGCTTCTTCGGGACGCAGAGCGACATGGACGCATTTCTCGCCGCCGCCACGATCCCGACGATCCTCTTCGGCATCTTCAACGGCGCGCTCGTCAGTGCGCTCGTGCCGGTCTTCACGGAGTACGCGTCGCGCGGCCGCACGGAGGACGTCTGGCGCCTCGGCAGCACCGTCTTCAACGTCCTCCTGATCGCCCTCACGCTGCTGGCGGCCCTGGGCTACCTGTACGCGCCCGTCTACGTGCCCCTCGTCGCGCATGGCTTCTCCGCTCAGCAGATCGCCGAGACGGTCGAGATGACGCGCTGGCTGATGCCCGGCATCGTCGGCACGAGTCTCGCCGGCGTCACGGCCGCGATGCTCAACGCGCACCACCGCTTCGGCGCGACCGCGCTGCAAGGCGTCGCGATCAACGTCGTCACGATCGCGGGCGTCGTGATCTTCGATCGCCGGCTCGGCATCTACGCGCTCGTGCTCGGCACGGCACTCGGACTCTTCGCCCAGCTCGCCGTCCAGCTCCCGTCGCTCTTGCGGCACCACCTCTACCGCCGGGTGATCGATCTGCGTCATCCGGGCATGCGCCGGCTGTTCGTCTCGCTCGCGCCGATCATCGTCGGTTCGGCGGCGGGCCAGATCGCGATCTTCTTCGACCGGTTCTTCGCCTCGACGCTCGGACCGGGCTATATCGCCGGCATGAACTACGCAGCGAAGCTCGTCGGCTTCCCGCAGCAAGTCTTTGCCGCCGCGATCGCGACCGTCATCTTTCCGCTGCTCGCCTCGCAGTTCGCGATCTCGAACAGGGCCGCGATCCGGCGCAGCGTCGTGACGGGACTGCGGCTCGTCGTCGGCATCACCGTGCCGGCCGTCTTCCTGCTGATCGCCTTCGGCCAGCCGATCGTCCGGACGCTCTTCGAACGCGGAGCCTTCGGACCGTCCGCATCCGCGCTCTGCGCCGGTCTCCTGCCGTACGCGGCGATCGGGCTCGTCGGCACGGCGTCGAGCGTCGTGCTCGCGCGCTGCGGCTTCGCCTTCAACGCGATCCGCGGCACGGTCGCGATCTCCGTCTTCACCGTCGTGACGAACGTCGCACTCTCGCTCGCCTGGCTCCCTTCGCTCGGCGCGCGCGGGCTGCTCTTGGCAAACTCACTCAGTCAGTGGATGCAGGCGTTGCTGCTCTTCGTCATGGTCTACCGGCTGATCGGCGGCCTCGACTGGCGGACGATCGCCCGGGCCTTCGCGCGGGTGACGATCTGCTCCGTCGTCATGGTCGCGATCGCGAGCTGGATCGGGGGCCTCGTACCGGCGGGCGAAGATTTCGCCACGCGTGCCTTCTCGCTGACGGTCGAACTCGGCCTCGCGGCGCTCGTCTTCCTCGCGGTCGCGCGGCTGCTCGGCGTCGAGGAGGTCACGATCGCGGTCCGGATGGTCCTCTCGACGCTGCGCAGCCGCGTACCGGCGCCGCCCGAGAATCGCGAGACGCCCGTTGCCTAGGCGCCTCGTCGCCTTCACGCGCCCGCTGCGCCAGAGCCGGATGCTCCGGCTCAGCCTGCTCGTCTTCGTGTCGACGTCGCTCGTCAACGTCCTCGGCTACGCCTTCCAATTCGTCGCGAGTCACCGGCTCGGCGTCTCGAACTACGGCAACCTGACGGCGCTCCTCGCCGTCGTGAACGTCGCGATCGTGCCCTCCGCGATCTTGACGACGATCGTCGTGAAGTACGCAGCGGAGTTCCGGGCGCTCGGCGATCTCGCCCACCTCAAGCGGCTCGTCGAAGCGATCCTGCGCTACGCCGGCGTCGTCGCGGCCCTGACGCTCGCCGTCGGGTTCGTCTTCGCAGGTGCGATCGGCGGCTTTCTTCAGATCGCCGACCGGCGTTCCGTCCTGCTCTGCGCCCTGCTGCTCGCGCTCAACATCGTGCTCCCCGTGCTCCGCGGCGTCATGCAAGGCGTCGAAGACTTCCGCGCCTACGTGCTCTCGATCGGCATCGAGGCCGCCGGGAAGGCGCTGCTCGGCGTCGCGGCCGCCGTCGCCGGCTTCGGAACGCAGGGCATGCTCGGCGGCTGGTGCACGGGCAGCGCGATCGCGCTCGCGTACTCCGCCGCGACCCTGCTGCGGCGGTACCGGGCCGTGCCGGAGGCGCCGCTCTTCATCGACGTCCGCCGGCTCGCGCAGACGACCGTCAACGTCGCGGTCGCGACGCTCGTCATCACGAGCCTCAGCAATGCCGACCTCATCATCGTCAAGCACGTCTTCGATGCGAAGACGGCCGGCCTCTACGGTCTCGTCGCCCTCGCGGGCAAGACGCTGCTCTTCCTCGTCGGCTTCGTCCCGACGATCGTGCTGCCGCGGGCCGCGAACGCCGCGACTTCGGGGGGATCGCCGATCGGCGTCCTGTTCCAAGGGACGGCCGTGCTCGTCGCACTCGCCGGCGGCGGCCTCGTCTTCTACGCGCTCGCGCCCGGCCTCGTCATCACGGCGCTCGGCGGACACGCGTACCTCGCGGGCGCGTATCTCGTGCTGCCGTACGCCGTCGCGATGGTGTTGCTCGCCGCGCTCAACGCCGTCGTGAGCTACAAGACGGGCATCCACCGCTTCGACTTCGTCCTCCCGCTCTTTGCGATCGGTATCGGCGAGATCGTCACGATGTCGTTCGTCCACGACTCGCCGCTGCACGTCGTGCAGATCATGATCGTCGGCAACGCCCTGGGCCTCGCCCTCAGTCTGCTCCGGATCAATGCGCCGCTCGTCAACGCCTCGCGCCGGCGCGACGAGGTCCCGGCGGCTTAGCGCCGCGTCGCGACCGAACGGCCTGGGACCGGCCCCGCGCCCGGGCGGTCGAAACGGCGAAAGATCCGCTGCTGGACGAACTCGAGCAGGACCGCGCCGACGCCGACGAGCGTGACGATCGCCCAGACGGCCCACCCGACGACCGGCAGCAGTTCGGCCGCCCCGATCAGCACGAGGCCGAGCACGAGGGCGCCGAGCGGTGTCGGCGTCGCGTGCGGCCGGACGAGCTCGTAGAACCGGCGGCCGATCGACAGGGCGACGGCGGCTTCGCCGATCCACAGAACGCCGAAGAGGCCCGCGACCTCGACGAAGATGAGCGGAATGCCGACGACCGTGAGGGCGAGCAGGATCGCGACCGGCAGCGCCGCGATCAGCGCCAACGTTCCGACGACCGCGGCGAGGCCGGGATGGTGTTCGACCCGGTCGAGCGCGAGCCGCGTGCGCATCGGAAAGAGCAGGAACATCACGAGCACGATCAGGCCGTAGGCGATCTGGACGAGGATCCGGTGATGCTCGGCCCGCGTGCGTTCGGCCGCGTCCGGAGCGAGCCACGGCACGAACGCGAGCGCCGACTGCGCGCCGAAGGCATCCGCGACGGCACCGCGCACGATGCAGCCGGCCTGCGGCTCGAAGTCGCCGAAGTACGTCCGGACGTCACCGTCGATGCGTCCGCCCGCCTCGCAGATCACGCGGGCGTTGACGACGTTGAGATTGCCCTCGATCTCTTCGCCCGCACCGATCGTGACGGTCCGGCCGAAGATCGTCCGGTCGTGCGACCAGCCCGTGCCGGCGGAGGCCGTGCCGCCGAAGAGGGCGAGGCAGAGCACGATCGCCGCGATCGCGAGCCGCGGCGCCGGGCGAGCCCGGCGCCTCACGATTCGCCCCGATCGGCGGCGACCTGGATGCGGACGAGCCGGCGCCGGTAGACGCCGTACGACGCGACCGCCGCGAGCGTCGCGAGTAGATCCAAGACGAGCACGGCGCCCATCGTCGCCCCGATGCCGGCGCCGTTATGGCCGAGCAGCGTCGAGACGCCGGCCGCGACCGCCGCGACGACGCTCCAGCCGAGGCCGAGCGTGCCGGAGAGCGCGACGATCGTCGCGCGCGCCCCGGCGCCCCCGAGCACGACGAAGGCGCCGATCGCGAGCCACGCAACCGCGAGATAGGCGAGGAGGATGCGTCGAACCGGGTGGCGCCGCGACTCGGGCGCCGCGAGCGAGCGAGCCTCGGCCATGATCTTGAAGGTGAAGTTCGCCGGCAGCTCGGGCAGCGACCGCGTCACGAGCAAGCCGTCGATGACGCGGATCTCGGCGAGCAACTCCGTACAGCCGGCGCAGCCGTCGAGGTGCCGTTCGAGGCGCGCCCGGTCGGGTGCGGAGAGGCCGCCGTCGACGTACGGGTCGAGCAGCGGTTCAGACGACGAGCAGCGCACGCCGGCCTCCTTCGGAGAAGGACCGGCGGGGCGAGAGCGCCGCGACGGCCCGCGTCTCGCGGTCGCCGATCGTGCGCGCGAGGGCGAGCTTGCCGCGGTGGATCAACGTCTTCACGTTGCCGAGTGAGAGGCCCATCGTGTCGGCGATCGCCTGATAGTCCATATCGTTGTAATACCGGAGGGAGAGGATCGTACGGGTGCGCTCGGGGAGGTCGGCGAGGGCCGCTCGCAGTTCGCTCTCGGCTTCGAGCCGGAGCAGATCGCCCGTCGGATCGGCGTCGCGCGACGGATCGGCGAGCACGCTCTCGAGCCGCCGCTCCTCGCCGAAATCGTGCGCCCGGGGACGGCGCATCGCTTTGCCGAGATGCGTGCGCACGACGTTGCGGGCGATCTGGAAGAGCCAGGTCGAGAACTTGCCGAGGCTCGGGTTGAACGTCCCGAGATGCGCGTAGCCGCGCAGAAAGGTCTCCTGCGCGAGATCGGCCGTGTCGGCGGGCGTGCGGACGGAGGCGCCGATGAAGTTCGCGATCCCGCGTTTGTACCGGTCGACGAGCTCGGCGAATCGCTCGTGATCTCCACCGAGAACGAGCCGGACGAGTTCTTCGTCGGACTGCTCTGCGATCGTCATGCCTGCGCACCTTTCCCGTCCGCGGGACTACCGTGCGAGCGAACCGGAAGTTGCATTCGCGGGCACGATCCTGCGCATGAGCCGGGATGGCGTGAGCTCGATTGCAGCCGGGGCGACGCAGGCGGTGCTGCGGATCGGCGCGCGCGACGTCGCGCTCACGAATCTCGCGAAGCCGTTCTTCGCACCGACTCCGAGCGCCGCCGCGATCGCGAAGCGCGGGCTCCTGCAGTACTACGAGGACGCCGCACCGTGGCTGCTGCCACACCTCGCGGGCCGCGCGATGGTGATGAAACGCTATCCCGGCGGTGCGACGGCGCCGTTCTTTTTCATGAAGCGACGGCCGCCGGGCGCCCCCGCGTGGCTCGCGACGTGCCGCATCGATCACGGCGGCGGCAACGTGATCGATTTTCCGATCGTCGACGACCTCGCGGCGCTGCTCTACGTCGTGAACCTCGGCTGCATCGATCTGAACCCATGGTACGCGCGCTGCGACGACGTCGACCGGCCGGACGTCCTGTATTTCGACCTCGATCCCGTCAAGCATGCGAGCGGCACGACGCCGTTCTCCGCCGTCCGGGAGGCGGCGCTCGCGCTGCGTGCCGGGCTCGAGGAGATCGGGCTGACGCCGTACGCCAAGACCTCCGGTTCGAGCGGCATCCACGTGTACGTCCCGATCGAGCGCGGCCCCGTGCAGCACGACGTCTGGCGCTTCGCGAAAGGCTTCGCGGTCGCAGCCGCCCTGCGTCATCCGGAGCTGCTCACCGCCGAGTACGCGATCGCGAAACGTCCCGCGGGGCGCGTCCTCGTCGATTATAATCAGAACGCCTGGGGCCGGACGCTCGCGAGCGTCTACTCCGTGCGGCCGACGCCCGCCGCCTCGGTCTCGATGCCGGTGAGCTGGGAGGAGGTCGCGGCGGGCGTCGAGATCGCCGACTTCCGCATCGGCAACGCGGTCGCGCGTCTGCAGACCGCGGGCGACGGCTTCGCGGCGCTCCTCTCCGGCGCGCGACCCCGCGTCGATCTCGCGCGCTTTCTCGGCTGAGGCGACGCCCGCGGCCCCGCGGCCATGTTCGACGCAGAGGTTCCACGCTCTCGCCCGGAATGCGGAGGCATGCACCTCCGCCTCGATACGGCGCTCGTCGCGCAGTGCCGCACGCTCGCCGCGCGCGCGACCGCACCCGTCGCGACGTTCATCGCGGCGCACTCCACGGTCGCAGTCGAACGCGCCGTCCTGCGGCTGCTCGGCGTCGACGGCGTCGGCGGCCCGCAGGGCGACGTGCCGCTGCCGAATCTCGTCCTCGAGGCGCTCGGCCCGGAGCGAACGGCGCGTGGCGCGGCGTGGACGCTCGGCGGGCTCGTCGCCGAGACGGGCCTGCCGCCGGAGGAGTTGGCGCCGGCGATCGCCGCCGGCGCCATCGCCGTCGCGCTCGCAGACCGCACGCCGGAGGCGGCGGCCCGCGCGGCGCTCGCGCCGTTCGTGCGGCGTGGACTCGACCGCATCGCGGCGAACCGGGCCGAGCGCGAAGCCCGGCTCGCGCGGCTGCCGCAGGAGCGGCCGCCGCTGCTCTACGTGATCGTGGCGAGCGGCAACATCTACGAGGATCGTACGGCCGCCGTCGCCGCGGCCGAGGCCGGCGCCCAGATCATCGCCGTCATCCGTTCGACGGGACAGTCGCTGCTCGATTTCGTGCCGTACGGTCCGACGACCGAGGGCTTCGGCGGGACGTACGCGACGCAGGCCAACTTCCGCATCATGCGCGATGCGCTCGACGAGGTCGCGGAGCGTCTCGGCCGCTACGTCATGCTGACCAATTATGCGAGCGGCCTCTGCATGCCCGAGATCGCCGCGACCGCAGCGCTCGAACGGCTCGACATGCTGCTGAACGATTCGATGTACGGCATCCTCTTCCGCGATATCAACATGAAGCGGACCTTCGTCGACCAGCACTTCAGCCGCATGCTGAACGCGCGGGCCGGCATCATCATCAACACGGGCGAGGACAACTATCTCACGACCGCCGACGCCGTCGAACAGGCGCCGGCGGTCCTGGCATCACAATTTGTCAACGAGTCGTTCGCGGCCCGGGCCGGTCTGCCGGCACGCCAGATCGGTCTCGGCGACGCCTACGAGATCGATCCGAAACTCGAGAACGGATTCTCGTTCGCCGTCGCCCAGGCGCAGCTCGCGCGCCAGATCTTCCCGGAGGCGCCGCTCAAGTACATGCCGCCGACGAAACACATGACGGGCGACGTCTTCCGCGGGCAGTTGATCGACGCGCTGTTCAACCTCACCTCGGTGATGACGCATCAGACGATCCATCTCTGCGGCATGATGACCGAGGCGATCCACACGCCGTTCCTCGGTGACCGCGCGCTCGCGATCGAGAACGCCCGGTACGTCATGACGACCGCCCGCGACTTCGGCGACGAGATCGAAGTGAAGCCGGGCGGAGCGATCGAGCGTCGCGCGCAGGACGTCCTGAGCCGGGCGCACGGACTGCTCGAAGGCGTCGCCGGCCGCGGTCTGATGGCGTCGATCGAAGCGCGCACCTTCGCCGACGTCTCGCGCGCGCCGGACGGTGGCCGCGGCCGCGACGGCGTCTTCGCGCGCTCGGCCGGCTACTGGAATCCGTTCGAAGAGGCGCTCGCGCCGGCGCGTGCGGAAGAGAGTCTCGCGTGAGTCGCGAGGTCTTGCCATACGGCGATACCGCGGGTGACGGGCGCGTCCAACTGTCGTTCACGCTGCCGGTCCCGTGGAACGAGGCGGCGGACGAAGCCGCACGGCAACTCGTGGTCAAGATGGGCTTTCGCGACGTCGCGGTCGCGGACGGCCGCGCGATCGCGACGGGCTTCTCGTTCTTCGTCGTCTATGCGAGCACCGGGACCTCGATCGACGTCGATGCGATCGTCGCGCCGTCGGCGACCGGGGCGACGCTCTCGATCGACGAGATCGACGCGCTCTTGCGCGAACGGCTCGGCCGCGTCGTGCGCGTCGCAGGCGCCTGCATCGGGACGGACGCGCACACGGTCGGCATCGACGCGATCCTCAATATGAAAGGCTACGGCGGCGATTACGGGCTCGAGCGGTACAAGGGCTTCGAGACGTTCAACCTCGGCAGTCAGATCTCGGTCGAGGCCCTCGTCACCTTCGCGAAGGACCATGCGATCGACGCGATTCTCGCCTCGCAGGTCGTCACGCAGAAGGGCAGCGACATCGCGAACTTCACGGCGCTCGGCGAACTGCTCGAAGCGGAGGGGATGCGTGACCGGATCTTGCTGATCGCCGGCGGCCCGCGGGTGACGAATCTGCTCGCGACCGAGCTCGGCTACGATGCGGGCTTCGGCCGCGGAACGCGGCCGAGCGACGTCGCGACATTCATCGCGACGCGGCTCGTCGAGACGAGCGACCGGAGGGCCGGCGCGTGAGCCGGCGCGCGCTCGCGCTGGCGCTGGCGCTGGCCGCCGCGAGCGCGCCACGCGCCGCCCGGGCCGCGCCGGTCATCGCAGTGCCGCCCGCGGCGAACGGAGCGGCCTGGAGCGACGCGCAGATCGTGAAACTGCGCGCGGATCTCGGCGCGCTACTGGAAGCGGATCCGGCGGTACGGGGCGCGCACGTCGGCCTCGTGGTCGCGGACGCCGGGACCGCGAGCGTGCTGTACGAGCGCAACGGCGCTGACGCGTTCCAACCAGCGAGTACGCTGAAGCTGCTCGTCGGCAGCGTCGCGCTCGAACGGCTCGGCCCCGCGATGCAGTTCGTGACGACCGTGCGCGACGACGCGACCTCCGCCGACCGGTTCGATCTCCGGCTCGTCGCGGGCGGCGATCCGTTTCTCACGACCGCCGATCTGCAAGCAGCGGCAGCGGCGATCGTGCGCGCGGAACCGGATCGCACGAGCATTGCGCTCACCGTCGATACGGCGACGCTCGAGGCCGCGCCCTATCCGCGCGGCTGGGTCTGGGACGATTTCGGCGAGGATTATGCGCCGCACGTCGGCGCCATGATCCTGGACGAGAACGTCGTCCACGTGCGGGTCTCGCCGGGCCCCGGGGCGCCGCGGTACGAGGTCGCCTCACCGCCCGGTCTCGCGCCGCCGATCGATCTGCGCCTGCTCGCGAGCGGCCGCTGCGATCCCGCGGCCGGCTACGCCCAGGTGCGGACGCTCGCGACCCTCGGCGCGCCGGGCTCCGACTCCACGCTCGACGCGGTCGCGGGCGACGGCGGCTGCCCCGCGATCGTCGGCGCGATCGCGCCGGACGGCGCTCCCGAGACGCTCGACGTCGCGGTCGGCGACCCCGTCGTCTACGCGCGCCGGGCGTTCCTCGAGGCGCTCCTCGCGCGAGCGCCGCGTCTCGTGGAGGCCGTTCCCGCGCCCGTGGTCGTCGTCGCCGGCGTGCCGGCGCGACTGGTCTACGAGCACCGGTCGCCGCCGCTCGCGGCCTTCCTCGGGCCGCGCTTTTGGATCCCGAGCGACAACCTCGTTGCCGAGATCTTGCTACGCACGCTCGACCTCCCCGGAGCGCCGGACGCGCCCGGCACGACCGCCGGCGGCCTCGCGATCGAACGCACGTGGCTGCGCTCGATCGGCGTCGACCCGCGCACGACGACGCTCGCGGACGGCAGCGGTCTCTCGCAATACGACCGGATCACCCCGCGCGACCTCGTCGCCATCGCCCTGCATGATTGGAACGGGCCCGAGCGCGATCTCGTCCTCGGCTCGCTCCCGATCGGCGGCCTGCGCGGCACGATCGAGGGCATCGCCGGAACGGGCGCGGCGGGGCGGGTCTTCGCGAAGACGGGCTCGATGTCGCACGTCCGCGGACTCGCGGGCTACCTCTCACCGCGCCGTCACCGCGCCGTGACGTTCGCCTTCATGGTCGATGACTGGAACGGCGACGACGCGTCGCTCGCGGCGCTTCGCGCGAAGGTGCTCGCCCGCATCGTCGACGATTGACGGCGGCGCTCCGCGAGCGTTAGCCGGGAGGTCGAGGGCCCGGAAGAGCGTCGTGAGGTCGAGCGCGAAGCCCGGCATCGCCTCGTGGGCGAAACGGCCCGGTTCGCCGATCGTCCGGTCGTTCGCGTGGTCGACGAGCCGCACCGTCCGGTGTCGCGGATCGACGATCGCGACGAGCCGCGTCCCGCAGGCGAGGTAGACGCGCAGCTTCGCGGCGAGGCGCGCGGGCCGGTCCTCCGGCGAGAGGATCTCGATTGCGACGTCCGGTGCGAACGCCGGCGCCTCGGCTTCGGCGTATGTGAGGCCGCGCAGCCGCTCGTCCGACACGTACGCGAGATCCGCACGAGCGGCCGGCGCGCCTCGCCCGGTGGTTGCAAGCGATAGCGCCACTCGGGGCCGCACTGACCGCGACCCTCGGCCCACGCCGCGAGCGCCGTGCCGAGGCGTTGTTGGAGACGCGCGTGCGTCCGGGTCGACCTCACTTTGCGCACCGCGCGACCGTCGATCCATTCGGTCTCGGGCTTCGTCTTGCGCAGGACGATCTCGGCGAGTTCCATCGATGCCATCAAGATACCCGACACGCCGTACGTTGCACTGGTCCCCGCTCAGGAACGAAGCGGAAGCGTCTTCGCTACTGGGGTCGCGAGTAGAACGTTCAGCGCTACACGTCGAAGAACCGACGAATCGCATCTACTCCATCGGCTATGAGTCGGGAACGCGGTTTGGTTGATGGAAGGACGACCATGTTCTTGCGCCGCGTCGGATCCTCGAACTGATGCGAAACGTGACGCGTCAGCGAAGACATTGGCGCGTTACATCACTCAGCGACACAGCGAGGTTGACGCGAGCGGTAGAATCGTGCGTCGACACGCTACAAATGGCTCGAGACGTGGCTTGAAACCACGTCGAGGTGACCATTACGTCGTAACTGTCGACGGGAGTCACGATCGGGGAACCAACCCGTCTTTCGGTGTGGGAAACAATACAACATCTTCCAGTCGTTCTTGTCATCGGCCAGGTTTGAATCGGCTGATCTTCACCCCGACGAGTTCAGTGGGCGTGCCGGCGGCGAATCCTTGTGGGTCGTGAATTGCCACGCGGCTTGTCGTTAGCATCTGTTCGTAGACCACGACGATGTTCGTAGAGATCTTGTGTCGTGCGGAGGGTACGCGCAGCGCCTCAACGCCGGCAAGGCACGCTGCGGTGCCGATTTCCTGCGTGAGTGGCACGCGGCCGTCGAGCACATCGAGCTTCCAATTGCTGAGTAGATCTGCGGCTTCGATTTTGAGGTGGGCGAGCACGTCGCGATCGGTCAGGTCTACGAGGTGCGACAGGTCGTAGTCGACCGTGAACAGTATGTGCGGCGCGGCCGCGACGGTGACCCAAGAACCGTCCGGTTCTTGCACGACGACGTTGAGTTCACGCAGAGCCGTATCCGCGCTTTCAGCGGTATAAAGGGCTTCGAAAGTAGCCCTAGCGTTGTAGCGTCCGCCGGCGATGCGCGAGCCGATCGCGCTGATCGGCGAGGATTGAAACTTAAGCGGCACGGCGCGAAACGAAGACCCCCGGGCACGTTGCCCGAGGGTCTTGAAGACGGCCCGGAAGCGGTCGACGCGCCGCATCTAATCGGGTTGTAGCCGGATGGTCCGTGTGACCTCGTCGCGGATCTCCTCGAGCTTGCCTTTCATTAGCCAGTCGAGCGGCGACTGATCGCCGAGTTCGACGCGCGGTGTGCGCAGCCAGTAGACGGCGAAGCGTCGCGCCTGAAGGAAGTCCGCGAGATCGTCCATCATCTCGACGATCTTCGTCGCCGCTTCTTGGATCTTGCGACTCGTGGGCGACTCGCTGAGGCTCTTCGGCTTCGTCCCAAGGATTGCGGCGAGCTGCGTGATCGTGATGTCCATGGCGTCCGCAAGGTGGCGGGCGTCGACACGCCCTTCGTCGTTGATGACGCTAAAGGCGATGGGGCGGGGACGATCGAGGACGGCCATACTGCACTTTCGGGGTTCGGGGCGGCTCCGCCTTACTATAGTCGACTTTCATCTGGAAATCAATCGACATTTATCTGGAACATGCTCTAGCGCCTGGGCCAGGGCTGTCCTTCGGGTGGGGAATTTGCTCGAACCGGTCTTTTAGGTGGGGGAATTTCCGCTCATCCCGTCTTTCAAGGTGGGGGCAACCCCGTCTTTCAGGTGTGGCTCGCGCGCGGCGCGCGTTCCGCTGCTTTATAATTGCGAAGTAAAGAAACGCCGCGGTATAGGAACCAACGGCGTATACTCTGAGGCTCGTCTCGGTCATCTCTCGATCCTCGCCCGACGCTTCAGCAATGTTTGCCTAGCTACGATCATCGTCGGCAATCGCATCTCATTCCCGAGTGCGAGTTCCTCAAGACTTAGCACCGCAAAGGGAACATGCAGACGTTCGACCATCTCACGTTGAAATGAACTGTCTTGCGGTCGAGAGACCGAAGACCCGCCCGCTAAGCGCGGCAAACTCGGCATATAAATCTCGAAACGCGCAGGTGTGGGGCGTGCATCCGCGAGCGCCGCAAGTCATGTCCCAGTCTTCTACAAGCGGTAATTCACCGGGGCGGCCAGTGCGTGGGTACGCGAAGACGACAACGGTGCCGACCTGTGTCGAGAGGTCGACCTTTGTTCCGTCCGTTGAAGTCAGGGTGACCGATAGCACGCGCATCCCACGAAGATGCGCCGCCGCACCGTCATCAGTGGGGACCGGCAGATCCGGGGGTACGACGGACAAATCTCGCACAGCGACTTCTTTCTTTAATTAAATGCAAGATATCGACGACGTTTACACTTTAGAGTGCAATCTGCGAATCGGCTGGGCGGCCATCACTTGTTTGTATGAAGCTCACTCTGGATTGCTAACAATTAGTCGCAACGACCCCTCGTACGTCGGCTGACTTCGCAGAAATCCATATCGTTGGTCCCAATGACCTCCGCTTAGATCTGCAGTAAGCTGCGTGACAAAACGCAGATGAACGTCTTCCGACACGAATCCCCAGGAAGACTGCGCTCCCCGGACCGCAGCGTCAAGTAAACGCTCGGGCCGTCCGTAATACGCTTCGATAATGCCATCAGAACAGTCTAGCGGAATTCCGATCGGCGTGGCGGATACGACACGTCCGTTAACCTGCATCCCCCTGTGTCAGGATGATCTGGTACCGGCTCCCAGGGAAAGCTAAGCTCACAGTGGGGCCGCAAGGAGCAGACCATGACCAACGCTTCGAGTAACGGCTCGGCGACGCGATCGCCGAGCTCGGAG
>JAABUX010000291.1_pt1 | contig 84988 bp, 69 predicted proteins | sample 5561851 | NCBI WGS metagenome assembly JAABUX01 (sample SAMN10711883, study PRJNA513361) | rock metagenome | isolation source: Antarctica rocks | place: Antarctica: Victoria Land, Richard Nunatak red sandstone | collected 2016-01-03 | reverse complement strand
CGGCGAACGACGTCTGCGAACCGGCCGTCCTCGCCACCAACGCGACATCTGCAATCGTCCCGTAAGCCGAAAACGGATTACTACGATCGGCCTATCTTAGCAAGACGGCCTATAACCGGCGCTTACGGAGCAACGCAAGCCTGTGGACACTCTTCAGGTGAGCCATGGCGCAAACATTTCCGTCTATCTCGATTTGCCGTCTCTTGAAGTTGGCGAAGCACCTTAACGTAACCGCGATGATAACGCGGATCGCCGTGCTTGCGCGTCGAGTTGCAGAAGTAGTGCGCGAGCCGCAGGTCATTCGGGTGCCGGCAGCCACCGTTTTCGCGTTCGAGTACATGGTCGATCGAAGGCGCGGCCGCCGAGCATAGCTTTGCGCTAAAGTCCATCGGCTCGTAACAGAGCCAGCAGAGCATCCCATCGCGTCGTCGCAGCCAGGCTGTCATCGTCGCAGCTGTAGAACTGCGATGCGCGTGGAAGGATCCACAGCGGCTGCAGCGCGTGCTCGCGCTCGTTGTCATTTGTGACTTGGATTCGCCGGAGACCGTCAAGAGGCGTCCTTATTTATCGCTCGTAATCGCGCAAACTGTTCGTGAACGTTATCTTGCCAGGTTAGCGCACTTATGAGATCGCTCCTGACCATCGGCAATGGCTTCGATCGGGCGGCCGCTGAGGGAGAGTTAACGCTCATTCTTGTAACGGTCAGTCTTGGCTTTCGCACCGCGGTCTTGCATCGTATCGCGCAACGGCCTTGAGGATCGCGCCGGAGGCATAGAAACTGCTTGAATCGTCGGGAACCCGAGCCTGACGAAATTAGCGGGTCTTGTAGTGCTGCGTTTCGTTATCGGGTCGAAGGCGCGTGAACGCTTGCGAGCCGGCGCGCTCCCGTGTGCAATGGGAAACCGAAGTCGGAACCGTCGCCTTCGTCGTCGAAAAGTTCTGCACGATGTAGTGATCGTGGTCGACGCGCCGGAGCTCTTCGCGACCACGCGCTCCCTCGGAAACCACGACATCGAACCATACTTCGTTCACGAGGGACGGTGTCGCGCGATCAATACTCAGCCGCCGCTAGAGTCGAGCGCGAACCTCGACCGGCTCGAGCGTTCCCTGCGTAATCTGCTCGAGGTCGCCGAGACGCTGCGCGAGCGGGGTGTCGCTCTCCGATCGCTGAGCGAGCACATCGACACAGCGACCGCCGCCGGCAGAATCCTTTACGCGGTCTTCAGCTCCGTGGCGCAGTTCGAGCGCGACGTGCTGCGCGAGCACACCGTTGCCGGAATGCGCGCCGCAAAAAGCCGAGGAGAACACATCGTCCGGCCACCGGCGTTCACGTCATCGCAGATCCGCGAAGACCGCAAGATGCTCGAGCGCGGCGTCAGCCCATCTCACGTGGCGCGAGCCCTGCGCGTTGGAAGGTCGATCCTCTATCGCGCTATAGGCCACATATTGATCGGCGCACTTGTAATTCGCGGCGCACACTGCGCGCACAATTTGCGCACAGGTTGACAACAATTTGGTCTTATACTCTCGACCGGAGGGCTCTAACCGTGCCGACGAACCCGATTCGACCGACCCAAGCGACGGCGACGTAGCCGGCAGATCTACTCACGCCGCCGAACGCAAAGAAACCCGTGGCCGACGAAACGGCGTGCCCGGCGATGCCTCGCGATCAGCTCATCCAAGGTGGGACCGCCGCTACGCCGGTCGGCGACTACCGAGCAGCCATCGAAAGTCTGGCGGCTGGAACATGGGGAGCGGCACAACGGGCCGAAAGTACTGTTGCAGGCGTCGCAGATAAGCTAGGCCAGCTTGGCTCGAAAGTCGCCGGCGCCGCGACAGATGCCGCCGGCGTCGGACTTGGCGCTGGAGGCCTCGTGCTGACGACCCAGAGTTCAGCTGGGAATGCTGGTGAGGACGCCCCGAGCGCAGCATGGCGGCAGCATTCGAACGCCGTCGCCGATCGGATGCCGCAGCAGACGCACACAACGTATCCCGGTCAGCGGGTAGACGTCGGCCCGAGTCACACCGCGCACCCAGCCTCTCCTCCGCATAGCGTCAAAGACAACGTCCATACGACGCCGATGGAAAGCTCAACGAAGGCGCCGCACACCGGACATTCAGTGCCCGACCTCGGCGAGCTCACAAAGCCGACCGGGACGATGATCCATCCGCCGGACGCTTCTGACTTGATGACCGAGAAGACTCGCCCGTTGCATGCCGGAATACCCGCTAACACTGCCCCCAGCACCGCGTACCGTCCGCAAGCCCCGTATGCCGAGTTCGATACGTTCGACGCCTTGAAAGACTATCTGGGGTCTGCCGGCGAGGGCCGTGATTGGCACCACATCGTCGGCCAGCACGAGGCGAACGTCGCAAAGTTCGGGCCTCGGGCAATTCACAACACGGACAACGTCGTCAGCATCGACCGCAACACGGTTCATCGGCCTCTCAGCGCCGACTACTCTAGGAAACCGAAACGCCTTGACGGACAAACAGTACGGGAACACATCGCACAGAAACCTTACGAAGAGCAGCGAGCGTTCGATCTTCATCAGCTTGATCGTTTTGGGGTCACGATAAAATGAGCACATCAGAATCGATCATGAACGTAACTGGCATCCAAACCTTCGTCGAGAAGGTTCGACAGCGGACCGACGCGCTAGAACAGGGCGATTCGGATACCGCAAACGCGCTTGAAGACGACATCGAGAACGCCTATCTTAATATTCGCGCTCGTGGGCGATCGGGCCAGGAATGGCTTTTGCCTCTGCTTGAAGATTTAGACCTCAACGTGCGAGCCGCGGCGGCCGCGTATGTTCTCGATTTCGAGCCAGATCGCGCGTTACCGGTGCTTGAGGAGATCGCTGCGATTCCCCAGGGTCGGTTCGCGGGTACGGATGCCGAGTTGACGCTCGACGTATGGAGATCTGGAAAGTACAAAATCGCCTGATGCTAAGGCGACCCTACTTTCATGCGTTCCTGTTCGCGGCTGTACCAGCTGAGCGACACGAGGCTCGGGTAGCGAGAGAATTTCGGCCTTCTACACCCCGCGACGAACGTCGCGGGGTGCTTTGCAGCGTCGCTTAACTAACGGTTGAGGTCTAGCGGCGGTTTTGCGCTCGCGAGGAACGCCGCGCGGTCGACACTGAGATCGAGACCGCTCCGCGTTTCGGGATACGCGAGATCGTCGCCGGCGATGCCCTTCCAGAGCAGCCGGTTGTAGTCGCCCGCGTCGTTGGCATCGGGTCGTGCGAACGTCAAGTCTTTCGTCTGCGCGCTCCACCACTGCGCGGTGCGCAGCGGCGCAACGGCCCGCGTGATGCGCGCGCGCATCTGGGGATTGGAGCAATCCGGGACGAGCGTCGGATCGACCGGCCGCCGGCAGAGATTGCCCGGGATCAGCCCGTCGTACGGCTGGAGGTTCCGCTGCGGGACAAAAACGTCGTCCATCGAGGCAGAGTTGGCGTCGTTAAGTCCGAGATGGTCGATCCCGAGCAGATCCTCCATCGTGCGCAACACGTTGTCGCTGTTATAAAAGGTGTGCACGACGTGGTTGCGCGCGGTGTAGGGCGAAATGACGAAGGCGGGGGAACGGTGCGAGTCAACGTGATCGGGTCCGTCCTGGGCGTCGTCCTCCTCGATGAAGATCGCCGTGCTCCGCCAATACGGTGAGTGCGACACCGCATCGACGATTTGCCCGATCGCGTGATCGTTGCTCGCGACGTCCAATTCCGGAGTGTTGAGGTGTGCCACGTTCGAATCGAGGCTGCCCGTGTGGTCCATCATGATGCACATGAACTCGAAGCTCGGTAAGTTCCGGTTCTTGACGTATGCGTCGAATTCGCTCTTCCACTCTTCGTAACGATATTCGTCGGGCGTACTCGTGTCCCACGGCCGGAAGTAGAGGTCGCTACGACCCACGAGCGGATTGTAGCCGGGCGTACCCTGGATCGCGTGCTTCAAGTCCGCGTGCCGCACGATCGGGTAGTTTCCGCCTTCATACTGGCCGTAGTGACGGATCGAGAGCCCGGCGCGAAGTGCACTGTCCCAAATGAAACCGCCGGTTTGGCGCGGGCGGTCGTCGCTCGTGCCGAACGTATCGCTATCGCCGCGAACTCCGTTAAACGTGTTGCTGTACAGGTTTCCGTCGCCAGCATACGAGATCGGAACCGCCTGGTGATTGAGGTCGTTGTTATAGCCTTGATAATCCCACGTCCAACCATCTCCGCTGACGTCGCCCGAGGTATAGAAGTTATCGAGGTCCACGTATTGCATTGCGAGCGCGTGATGGTTGGGCGTGTTCGGCTGCGGGAACAGGGTCAACCGCGGATCGCCGTTGCCGACCGGAAGATCGCCCAGCACCTGATCGTACGTGCGATTCTCTTTCTGAATGAAGATCACGTGCTTGATTCTCGCGCGCAAATAGCGCATCGTGTTCGAGACTTCATGGTTCGCCGTGAAGAGATCGTTCGCATCGACGACGGCCGAGAGGTAAGCCAGGGTCGACGCGTCGGGAATCGGCAGGGTCTCGAGGCTGCCCTTCTCGAGAGCGAGCACGTATTCGTTCTTGAAACCGACGCCCGGTGCGGTGCCGCCCGGCGACTGGTTCTTCGTTCCCGGACCGAGATGAGCGGGATTAGGACCGGTGTCGGACTTCATATTCGAAACGTACAGGTTTTTGCCGTCGGCGCTGATCGTCACCGAGCTCGGATACCACGCGGTCGGAATGCGTCCGACGAGCGCACCTGCGGCGACGTTGATGACGCCGATTGCATTCTCACCGGCGAGCGTCGTGTAGAGCGTCGCACCGTTCGCACTGAGCGCCAGAGAGTTCGGGTTCGCGCCGCGGTAACGATATCCGGGCCGCCGGACGTTGATCTCACGAACGACCGCATCCGTCGCGGTGTCGATGACGTCGATCAGATCGAGATCGGAGTTGACGACGTAGAGCCGGCTTCCGTCTTTTGACAATACGCTCTTGCCGGGCTGGCCGTCGACGTTGATCACCTTTTGCGTTCCGGCCGCACCGAAGACGATGACCTGTCCCTGGCGCAAGCACGAGACGTAGAACTTGTCGGTCGCGCCGCTCGGGCCGGCGTGCGGCGTTACCCAAATCGGATACTGTCCCGAATCCGACTTCAGGCCGGGCATCGTGATTTCGTGCGTGACCTTGCGCGTCTTGGTATCGACGATCGACACCGAATCGTTTTGCAGGTTCGCCGCAAAGAGCTCTTTACCGTCGGGGCTCACGGCGACGCCCGCGGTTTCCGCTCCGGCGTCATAGGTCGGTTGCGGGTTCGTGCCGTGCGAATCGTGATTGAGGATGGCGAAGGGAGCCGAAGGTTCGTACCCGCCCGCAGTCTGCGCGTAGACGTAGACCCGGTCGTCCTGGCCGCCCGAGACGTAAAACCGCTTGCCGCTCGGGTCCCAAGCAATGCCGTCGAAGCTGCTCGGCAGCGCGATACGCTGCGTTTGCACGGGTTGACCGTGCGACACGTCGTAAACGAGCACCCACTGAAAAGTATTCGTCGTCGTGGACGACGGCACGCCCGTAAGCGGGCTCAAAAAAGGAACCGTGATGGCGGTTCCTGCGCGCGTAAAGAAGTGGGCGTTGTAGCCGCTCGTGAGTACGAGCAGCGTCTTGCCGTTGGGACTGAGCGTCGTCGAAATGCCACCGTTGGCGTCGGCGGTGCCGTCAGGCCGTAGTCCGGTGCGCAGTTGCTGAATCGACGAACCGGGGTCAACGGTCGGTGTAATGTATTGACCGATCGGAAGCAGGGCTGCGGCTTGGTTACCGCCGACGACCGCATCGGGTCGCACCGCTGCTGCCTGTACAGGCAGAGACGCGAAAACGAGCGCTATGGAAAATGCGCCCGCGAGGGAAGGGCATCTGTTCATCATGGAAGCTCCAATTGAAGTCGAGCGTTTCGAGAACAACCCTTCGCAACGTAGCGAGTCAAGATTAATAACGCTTTAACGAATCCTTATCGAAGCCGGCTCACGGGTTCTTGGGTGGCGGCTTGAGCAGGAAAATCAGCGGAATGTTGAGCAGCGATGCGAGTGCGACCCACTTCGAATTATCCGCGTATGCGAGCACGGCGGCTTGCGCCTGCACGAGCCCGCTGTAGGCTTGGGCCGGCATCGATTGTAAACCGACCTCGGAGAGATGCCGCAGCGTCGCACTGCCGGCCAATAGCGAGAGATACGTATCGAAGCTATGATCGTACAACACCCCGAGCGCCGTGGCCGCGATCGACCCGCCCAAGAGCAGCACGAGTTTGAAGATGGCGAGCCCTTGCGGGCTCAGCGCCGGCGGCAAGGACCGCACGGTCACGTTCGCGATCGGAGAGAAGAGGCACGCGAAGCCGGCGCCCGACAAGATGAGCGCGAAACCGAACGTCCAAAAGTGCGACACATACGTCGTCTGCATGCCGAGCAATGCATAAGACGCGGGCACGAATACGAAGCCGAGGGCAACCGGTAACTTGACGTTGATTTTGTCGGCGTTCACGAGCAGCACCGCAGTCGGCGCGACGAACACGATCGCGATGATGCGCAACATCAACAGCGCACCGGCAGTCGCCGGCGGGAAGCCGAGTTGCGTCTGCGCGTATAACAGGAACTCGTTGGCTCCGAACAGCGGCGCGCCGAGGCCGAAGCCGAGCGCGCTGCCGACGGCCAAGTTTCCCGTTTTGAAGAGCGAAAGCCGAATGAAGGCGCGCTCGCCGCGACGTAATTCCCAAAACACGAACGCGATGAAACTACCCGCGCACAGGAGCGAGTACGTCACGATCCAGCCGTCCGCCAACCAATCGCGCCGCTCGCCATACGCGGAAACGAACTGAAAGCCGAAGAACGCGGCGAACACGAAGCCGATTCCGACCCAGTCCGAGGGAACGTCTTTCTCGGGGCCCGGCGCTTCGAGGAGCAAGGCGACGATCGTGCCGGCGAAGACGGCTAAGACCGCATACAATAGGAGCGCGCCGCGCCAAGACTCGTGATCGATGAACCAGCCGCCGACGAACGAGCCCGACGCGGCCGCCGAAAGCGACGTTACCGAGAACACGGAGAATGCGATGCCGCGATATTTCGGCGGAAAGAGCGTCAGGACCGTCGCGACCGAGCAGACGAAAAACGTCCCTTGCGCGATGCCTTCGATGCAGCGACCGATGATGAACTCGTGCAGTGAGGTCGTGACGCTCAAGTACAGCGAGACGACCGCGAAAAACACGTGCCCCGCGCCGAAGATGCCGCGCCGTCCGACCTTTCGAATCAGCCACGGCGTCATTAAAATCACCGTGTAGTAGCACGAGTTGAAGCCAATATTGGCCCAGGAGAGCTCGTCTGCCGACGCCCCGAGCGACCCGCCGGCATAATTCTGGATGGCTGCATACACGGCGCCGAACGACTGGTCGACGAAGAGCGAAACGAGCGCCGCCGCCATAACGAGCAACTTACCGACGGTAATGCCGTCGGCAACTTCTAACTTTAGCTCGTGTTCGACTTCGGCGGCGACGGCCCCGGCCGGCGAAGCGGCTCCGGCGGTCATGCGAGCGGAGGCTTTTCGCGGGACACCACGAGAGTCTTAGGCGGTGACTCCGTGACAGCGTTTAAATTTTTTGCCGGAGCCGCACGGGCAAACCTCGTTGCGACCGACCTTGGCGTCGCCTTTGAGCGGTTTCTTCGGTTCGTCATTGCCGAGGTTGGTATGCATGGCCCGCTTCTGTTCGCCCGGCACCGGGCCGAGCAGTTGTTGAGCGTAGGCTGGGTCTAGCCGCGCTTCGTGCGCTGCGGACCGCGCAGTCTCGGCGAGCGTCGGCGCGATGGATCCGTGCGGCAGCGCTTCAAAGGCGGGTGCGGCCGTAGCGGAGCCGGCAGCATGGCCGTTTGCCGTTCCGTTTTGACCCGCTCCCAGAGCAACGGCGCTCCCGTTTTCACTCACGATGCTGCCGCCTTGCAAGGCACTCGGATCGTTCGGATCCGTGCGCTCGACGACGACCCGAAACACCGCTTTGATCGCTTCGTCGGCGATGTTGTTTTTGAGATCCTCGAAGATCTCGTAGGCTTCTTTCTCGTATTCGACGCGCGGATCTTTTTGGCCATAGCCGCGCAAGCCGATACCGGTTTTGAGCGCATCCATCACGTACAGATGATCGACCCACAGCCGGTCGATGATCGGCAGCATGATGTACTGCGACTCGATGACGCGCATGATCTCAGGCGTCAGCTCCGCTTCCTTCGCGTCGTAAGCGGCGAGCGCGATCTCGCTCAGCTTCGCTTTCATCGTGTCGCGGTCGAGCTTCTCGAGATCCGCGACTTCGATGCGTTCGCGCAGCGGAAAAATCAACTCGATTTCATTGACGATTTCCCCGAGATCCCACTCCGAAGGATGCACGTTCTCGGGGGCGTTCTGATCGACCGCCTGATCGACTTTCTCACGTAGCGACTGGAGCATGAAGTCGCGCAGCGACTCACCGCGCAGCACTTTGCGACGTTCGTCGTAAATGACTTCGCGCTGTTTGTTCATCACGTCGTCGTATTCGAGAACCTGCTTGCGGATCTCGTAATTGTGGTTCTCGACCTTCGACTGCGCGCGTTCGAACGAGCGCGAGATCATCTTCGCTTCGATCGGCGTATCGTCGGTAAAGCCGACGAGATTCATGATACCCGCGATGCGCTCCGCGCCGAAGAGGCGCATGACTTCATCTTCGAGCGAAACGTAAAAACGGGTCGAGCCCTTATCGCCTTGGCGCCCGGCGCGGCCGCGCAACTGATTGTCGATGCGCCGCGACTCGTGACGCTCCGTGCCGATGATGTGCAGTCCGCCGAGCTCGGCCACGCCGTCGCCGAGTTTGATATCGACGCCGCGGCCGGCCATGTTCGTTGCGATTACGACGTTGCCGGGCTGCCCGGCATCTTTGATGATCTCGGCTTCACGCTCGTGGTATTTCGCATTGAGAACTTCGCACTCGACGCCGCGCTTGCGCAAGATCGACGCTAGCCGCTCGCTCTTCTCGATCGAGCGCGTGCCGACGAGCACGGGGCGACCCTTGGCATGTTCGAGCATAATCTCGTCTACGACCGCTTCGAACTTCGCATTCTCGCTTTTATACACGATGTCGCCCTGGTCCGTGCGGGCAACGGTCTGATTCGTCGGAATCACCACGACGTCGAGGCCGTAGATGTCGCGGAATTCGCGCTCCTCAGTCTTCGCCGTACCGGTCATGCCGGCGAGCTTGCCATAGAGCCGGAAGTAATTCTGAAACGTTATCGTCGCGAGGGTCTGGTCTTCACTGCGAACCGAGAGCCCTTCTTTGGCTTCGATCGCTTGATGGATGCCGTCGGAGTACCGGCGTCCATACATCAAACGGCCGGTAAATTCGTCGACGATGATGACTTCGCCGTCCTTGACGATGTACTGCTGATCCTTATGAAAGAGGTTCCACGCTTTGAGTGCCGCGTTGAGTTGGTGCGTCAGCTCGAGATTACGCTGATCGTATAAATTTCCGATGCCGAGCATCTTCTCGACCTTCGCAACGCCCTTCTCGGCGATCGGCACGGCGTGCGCTTTCTCATCGACGGTGAAATCTTCGTCTTTGATCAGGCGCGGCACGATCTTCGCGAATTTCGCATACAACTCGGTCGCGTCTTGACCTTGGCCGCTGATGATGAGCGGCGTGCGCGCTTCGTCGATGAGGATCGAGTCGACTTCGTCTACGATCGCGTAGAAAAGTTCGCGCTGCACCATGTCGGCGAGCTGCCAGGCCATGTTGTCGCGCAGGTAATCGAAACCGACTTCGTTATTGGTAACGTAAGTGATGTCGGCATTGTAAGCGGCCCGGCGTTGCTCGGGATTGAGATCGTGCTGGATGACGCCGACCGAAAGCCCGAGGAAATTGTAGAGGGGTGCCATCCACTCGGCATCGCGCCGCGCAAGATAATCGTTGACCGTCACGACGTGGACCCCGCGCCCGACGAGCGCGTTGGCATAGGTCGCGAGCGTGGCGACGAGCGTCTTGCCTTCGCCCGTCTTCATTTCCGCAACCTTGCCTTCGTGCAACACCTCGCCGCCCATGATTTGCACGTCGAAATGACGCATGCCGAGGACGCGCTTGCCCGCCTCGCGGCAGACCGCAAAGACTTCCGGCAGCATCTCGCCGAGCAGAGTGCGAGCAGCTTCCTTGTCCAGCCCTTCCAGGCGGCCACGGAATTCGAGCGTCTTAGCTTGCAACTCGGCGTCGGTCAGGGAGGAGGTTGCCTCTTCGAGCGCGTTCGTCGCAGCGACCGTCCGGCGCAAACGCACGATCTCGCGTTCGTTACCGTCGAAAAGTGTCTTCAGGAAGGCCATAGCAGTGTATAACCGTTCGCGCTCGGCAGAAGTTACTCTTTGAACTCACAGCGGCAGCTGGATGCTGAACGTGCTGCCTTGATTCTCGACCGAGCGGACCACGAGCCGGCCCCCGTGGACGTCGACGATTTTCTTCGCGACGTACAGCCCGACGCCCGAACCCGCGATGCCGCGCGAACGCGCGTTCGTTCCGCGCCCGAAACGCGTGAAGATGCGCTCGACCTCCCCTTCCGGGATGCCGATGCCCGTGTCCGCGACCTCGATGCACGCCCCCTCCGGCGTGGCTGCGATGCGCAGGCCGACGGGGCCGCTCGAATACTTGAGGGCGTTGCCGACGACGTTATCGATTACGTGGCGTAAGCGGCCGCGGTCGAATGAGATGATGACGGGCTCGGAAGGCATCTCGATCGTGACCCGCCGCTCCCGGTCCAGCGGCGCGACCGCTTCGCGCACGAACGCCGCCACGTCTTCGCTCGCGCGCTGCAACGAGAATCCCGCGCTTTGCGTCGCTGCCAGCGCCAAGGCGTCTTCACTGAGCTTCGCGAGGCGCTTCGTCTGCTCGATGATCGTCTCCGCGCTGCTGCGCGCCTCCGCGTCGTCACTCTCGAGCAGCAGTTCTGAAAATCCGGAGATCACCGTCAGCGGCCCGCGAAAATCGTGCGCGAACATGGCCATCAAGTCGTCTTTGAAGGCATTGCTCTCGGCAAGCGCTTGAGAAGTGCGCGCCGTTTGCTCGTAGAGCTCGACGTTGCGAATCGCGAGCGCCGCGAGCGTGACGAGCGCGTCGATCAGCCGCCGTTCGGCTTTCGAAAATCGTTCGGGACGGCCGACGACCAGAAGCCCCTGTTGGGCTTCCAGTGCGGGGTCCGCGCGCATCATGAGCCGGCTGGCGGCGAAGGGCATATCGATCTCGGCGAGCACGGTGTCCCAAGCCGCATCTTCTTCCAGCGGCAGTTCCTCCGGCGGCGGCGGTAAGCTGTCGCTGCCGGCATAGCCGATGCGTGCGAGGACGTGGCCGCGCCGGCCGTAGACGCTGACGTAGCGCGCGAACACCATCCGCTTGACGAGGCTGCACAGGACCCGTGCCAACGGCTCGAGTTCGTTGACGCCGAGGATCGTCCGCGCCGCATCGACCAGAGCCGCCCCTTCGGCGGCGTAACGGCGCAACTGCTCGAACGCGAGGGCGCTCCCGAGCGCGAGCGAGAGCTGTCCGGCGAGCGCGCGCAAATGTTTGACATCATCGTCGCCGAGCGGGACCGTCGCGCCCTCGATGACGAGCATGGCCCGCAACTGTCCGTCGAACGAGACTGCGACCAAATCTTCGCCTCCGACGCGCATGAGCGCCCGCAAGCGGAGCACGTCCAGATCGACCTCGTCGACCGAGCGCGATGCGCGACGCGTAGCAGTCGGGCTCGCGGCGACAGGCCGAAATTCGCGTTCGCGCAGCTCGTAAGCGACACACGTACGTTGCAGATCGCGCGCGATGCCGCGCGCGACGATCGCAAGCATATCGTGTGCTTCGCGAGCGTCGCGTAACGCTCGCATCGTCCGTTCGAGGCGTTCGTTACGCCGGCGGCGATCCGCCTCGAGCGAATCCTCGACCAGAATCGGCTACGATGCCTGAGGGTTCGGCGCACCCATCGAAGACGACGAACTCGTTCCCGATTGATACGACGCATCTGGCGCGCGATTCTTCGTACCTTGATTCAAGAAGAAAAAGACGAGCAGCACGACGATGCCGACCACGATTGAGATGCCGGCGAAGCGGACGGCTTCCGACGAAGCCATTCCTTGGCCGCGCGTATTGACGATTTGTCTGCTCATAGACCTCTCCTTAAGAAGCGTTAAGTTAGCGCGTTATACCCTGAGCTTAGCGGGATGGTTGATCTTAGCAACCGGCACGTCCCGCATCAGTTCACCCACGGTGACGAAGCGAAAACCGGCTTTGCGGAAATGCGCGACGATCGTCGGCAGCACCTCGAGCGTATTGAGCCTGCCGCTGTGCAGCAGCATGATTTCGGGGGCGGTCGCGAAGCGTTCGATGTGCGCCGCCATAACGGCCGGCGTCGCAGCCGAACGCCAATCTCCGGGATCGTCGTTCCACAGGATGACGTGATAACCGGCGCGCTGGGCGGCTTCGACCGTTGCGAGCGTAAAGCGCCCGTGCGGGGGACGCATCATGCTCGTGATCGCGGGGTCGTGCACGTAGCGCTGCAACGTGCGTGCCCCAGCCTGAAGTTCGAGCTCGACCTGCGTCGCGGCCAATGCCTCGAAGTCGGCCGGATGCGTTTGCGTGTGGTTGGCGATCTCGTTGCCGCCCGCTTGGATGCGCCGCGCGAGATCCGGGAAAAGTTCCGTATCGTCGCCGATGAGAAAAAAGGTCGCCGGCACGCGCAACTCGCGTAGCACGTCGAGCAGGAGGGGCGTCTCGACGGGGTACGGACCATCGTCGAACGTCAGGGCAATTAGTCGCGGGCTGTTTTGGCGGTCGGCAGGCATGCGATCGTGCACGATCCGCCCGAGGTGCGCCGCGAGCCCGGGCGATAGCGCACGCGACGCATCGGCGTCGCGTGCGATCAGCGCAGGCGCTGCCGGCCGCGACAGGAGGTGACGCACGCCGAGTCCCGCCGCTATCCCGATTACGAGCATCGCTGCGTAGGCGAGAGTCCGCACGCGCGCGCTCACTTAGCCGCGGACGCGTGCGTCTCGGGAACGGAAGCGACGTAATCGCGTCCGACGATGACGGTCACGTCGCTCGTCGAGGGGCGCGCATCGGGTTGCACGGTCGCGGTTTGCAGGGCGAGCGCGCTTCGCACCCGCTCGCCCGCCAGCGGCGTCATGGTCGAGTGCACGTGGATCTCGGTCGCGTCGTAACCAAAGCGCGCGGCATTTGCGACGCTCTGCACGACGAACCCACGCCGCCGCAGAACATCCGCGAGCGCGGCGCCTTCGCCTTTTATACCCGATCCGTTCTCGACCTCGATGTGAATCTTCGCGGGGTCCACGGCGGCCAGAGCGCGCGCGTCGGGCGGCGCTTCGGGGGGTCCCGGACTCATAAAGATCTTCGCAACGAGCGCCCGTTTCCCAGGCTCGTCAGCGAGGATGACCTCCCCGCAGCATGCGAGCTGCTTGTCGCCGACGTAGGGGACTTGGTCCGTGCTGATCTTCGAAAGATCGACATGCTGAAACGCCCAAGCGAGGCTGAGCATTTCCTGCTGACTCAGATCGGTGTAAACGTTTTTACGCACCACGTCGATCAACGCGTTGATGTGCAGCAGATCGTTGAACTTGTCATTCTTGAGTTTGGCGACCGTAATCTTGATGACTTGATCTTGGCGCTTGATGCGGCACGGGTCGCTGCACGCGTCGTGCCGGAAACGGCTGTAGGAAACGGCTTGCTCGCCGTCCATGTGGTATCTCTTGCCGCCGGTGAAGTGGATGTGCAGGTGGCCCCAGTTATCGTCGTAATTCATCGTTTCGTCCGGCACCACGTCGATGCCGCCGATAGCATCGATCAGACTCTTCGTCGCATTGATACGCAGCGTGATATAACGATCGAAGCGCGGCACGCCAAGAAAGCCCGCGACGACTCTCTCAGTATTGTGCGCGGCCATCGCCGAATTGCCGTTGAAACCGCCGTAGCCCGCGTTCACCTTGTTTTCGGACCCGTCGGGCATAACCGCGTCCATGTCACGCGGTACGGAAAGGATCGCGACGGAACCCGCGGGGTTGCGTTCGTTCGGTAAATCGAGCGCAACCGCTTTGATCGTGTCGGCGCGCGCGTTGGCGGACATTTCCTCGTCTTTGCTATTGTAATCGTAATCGATCCCGAGCAGCAGCAGCGCGATGCGATCCTGATGGAAGAGTTCTTGCGGCGAGGCGATGAACGGCAGGCGCACGTCGCTGCCGATGACGTCGGACGGCGTACGGTGCTGGACGACCGACTGCATCGCGACGCCACCCGCGGCGATGCCGAACAAGAGCCCAAGAACGATCAGCAGCTTGGTAACGACGTTCATCCTACCTTAAACGCCGGCGAGTTGCGGCGCGGGCGCGAGCGAGCCGTAGAAGTCGAAAGCGGTCGCGCCACCCAGCGTTACGCGCGCGAACTCCCCGACTGAAGCTTCACCGGTAAAATAAACGCCGCCGTCGACGCCGGGCGCTTCGCCCATCGACCGCCCGGTCCACGCGTGCGACGCGCCGAGCGCTCCCCGCAACGGATCGCTGCGCCGTAACGCGCGATAGTCTTCGACGAGCACGCTTTCCACGCGCCCCACCCGCTTCGCTCGAGCCGCAGCACTCGCGTGCCGTTGCGCTTCCCGCAGCCGTAGAAGCCGGTTGCGCTTGACTTTGTCCGGGACGCGCGCTCCGAGCAGGGCCGCAGGCGTCCCTTCTTCGCGACTGTACGTGAAGAAGCCGACCCGATCGAGTTCCGCTCGGGCGATCCAGGCTTGGAGGTAGTCGACATGCTCCTCGGTTTCGCCCGGAAAGCCAACGATGAACGTCGAGCGCATCGTCAGGCCGGGGATGCGCCGCCGGAACTCCGCGAGGATCTCCAGATAGCGTTCGCCGCTCGCGGGCCGGAGCATCGCCCGCAGCACTTCGGGATGAGCGTGCTGCAAGGGCATATCGATGTATTTGCAAACCTTGGGCAACGTCGCCATGGCATCGATGAGTTCGGAATCGACCGTGGCCGGATAGAGGTAGAGGAGGCGAATCCACTCGAGGCCCGGGATCGCGTCCAGATCGGCGAGCAATGCGGCGAGCCCTCCGCGACGCGTGCCCCGGTCGCGTCCGTACATCGACGTATCTTGCGCGATAAGGATCAATTCTTTCGTACCGGCTCGCGCCAGCGCCCGCGCTTCGAGCAAGATCGACTCGCGACTGCGGCTGCGAAACTTTCCGCGCAGTTGCGGGATGATGCAGAACGTACACGGATGATCGCAACCCTCGGCAACTTTGAGGTATGCGGTCGCCCGCGGTGTCGTGATGAGCCGCGGCAGAAAATCGTGCTCGGGCTCCGGCTCGAAATCGAGCCGGACCGGCGCACGACCCGCTCGCGCCTCGTCGAGCACCTCGACGATCGAGGCATAGGCTCCCGTTCCGACCACGCCGTCGATCTCTGGCACGAGTGAGCGCAGTTCTTCGCCGAAGCGTTGCGACAAACAGCCCGCGACGATCAATTGCTGCCCCGGCTTCTTCTGCGTAGCGTGCGCCAGGATCGTGTCCGTCGACTCCGCTTTGGCGGCGTCGATGAAAGCGCAGGTATTGATCACGACGACCCCCGCGTCTGCGGGTTCGGGGACCAGTTCGTAGCCGCCCTGACCGAGCTTCCCGATCATCACTTCCGAATCGACCAGATTCTTCGCGCATCCGAGGGAAACAAAGGCGACGCGTCTACTTACATGCGGCAAAACTCAGCGCACTTCGCCGCCGGCCGGCGCCCTTCCTGACCCGGCAGCGTTTCTGGCAATTCAAATCGGGAGCGGCCGCGCCGCTCAGCGATAATTGACGAATTGCAATGGGACGTCGATGTCGAGCCCTTTGAGCAACGCCTGGACCTTTTGCAGGTCGTCCTTGCTCTTCGCCGAGACCCGCAGCTGCTCGTCCTGATACTGGGTCGTGACTTTGAGTTTGGCAGCTTTAATCGCGTCGACGAGCGGTTTCGATTTGTCTTTCGCGATGCCGCTCTTCACCGTGACGACCTGGCGCACGGCGCTGCCGGCGGCCGGCTCGACTTTCCCGAAATCGAAGGTTTTCAGGGAAATGCCGCGCTTGTTGGCACGACTTTGCAGGACGTCCACGACGTTTTTGAGCTTCAGCTCATCGTCGGTCGTAATGGTAATCGCTTTATCCGCGTGCTCGATCGTCGTTTTGGAATTCTTGAAGTCGAAGCGGCCCTCAATCTCTTTGCGCGTTTGGTTCAGCGCGTTATCGAGCTCTTGAGCGTCCACTTTGGAGACGACGTCGAACGAAAAGTCTGCCATCGGGGACGGATCTTCAGCGAGCGCCCGGCCTACTCTTCCGCCAGCGGCAGAGAGCGTTCCACGACGCCGCCCGGGTGACCCATCGAACCGAGAGCCTTGCCGTTTACCGTCAGCTCGACTCCCCCCGCATTGCCGGTGCGCACGTCGGCGAGCTTGCCATGAAACGCCTTGCGCGTGCCCGCCGGGAACGTCCCCTCGAGACGCTGCGTCCCGTCGATCTGCACGGAAACCCAGCTCGCTTTCGTCAGCCGGACCTCGAGCGTAGACCTTGCGACCCCGGCTGCAGCGCGCTCAGGCATGGTTCGCGTTGCCAAGGCGCGCCGCGAGACCGCGGAAGCGGCAGGCGCGGGCCCCAAAACGCTCTTCGCCGGCACCGTATGGGGCCGCGCCGAACGGAGTTCGAAGGCGTTGTACCCGACGAAGCCGACGAGGACCGCCGCAGCTAGCGCCGCGGCCCATAACCAGGGAGACGGCCTGTGCGCGCGTGCGCGAACGCGTCCATACGAGCGCTCCCGGCCGGCAATGGCCGCCCCGAAACCGGTGCCGTCCTCGTCCAGCGACGCATTGAAGTAAGCCACGGCAGCCTCGGGTTCCAGACCGAGAAAACGCGCGTAGGTCCGCATGAAACCGCGCACGTAGACCGGCGCCCCGATCGTCGACCACTCCTCGTTTTCGATGCCCTCGAGGTAAACGGAGCGAATGTGAAGCTGCTCGGAAACTTCCGATAAGGAGAGATGACGCGCCTCCCGTGCTGCGCGGTACGCATCCCCAATGTGCGGCATCGGAGTTTTGTGTTTGCGTCCTCGATGCGTTATCCTGTTCGGCGGTGAGTCTGAAGAGTAAGCCGCGCGTCGTCGCGGCGATGAGTGGCGGGGTCGATTCTGCGGTCGCCGCCGGCTTGCTGCACGAGGCGGGCTACGACGTCGTCGGCGTCACCATGAAAATGTACGCGCCCTCGAAGCCCGCCGCTGCGAAAGCGTGCTGCGGTGCGCAAGACTTCGACGACGCCCGGGCGAGCGCGGCCGTCCTCGGCATCCCGCACTACGTACTCGACTTCGAGGCGGCCTTCGAACGGCACGTCATCGAACGCTTCGTGGCCGACTACCGGCGGGGCCGCACGCCGAATCCCTGCGTCGCCTGCAACAATTTCGTGAAGCTGGGCACCTTGCGCCGCTTCGCCGGCGAAATTGATGCGGCGTTCGTCGCGACGGGCCACTATGCGCGGCTCGAGCACGCGGCCGACGGTCCGCACCTCTATAGCGGCGACCCCGGCAAAGATCAATCGTACGCCCTCTCGCAACTGAGCCCGGCTCAGCTCACAGGGCTGCTGCTACCCCTGGGCACGCTTGCGAAGCCGCAGACGCGGATCCATGCCGAGCGGCTCGGCCTGCCGGTTCATGACAAGCCGGATTCTCAAGACATTTGCTTCGTCGAAGGTGGCGATTACCGCGACGTGCTGGCCACGGCTGCAGATGGAAGCGAAACCGGCGGCAGCGTCGTTACCGCTGCCGGGGATCGCGTCGGCGCGCACGCCGGCATATCGCAGTTCACGATCGGACAGCGGCGCGGGCTGCCGGCGACGCACTTCAACGATGGACCGCGCTACGTGACGCGGATCGACGCTCGCACGAAGACGGTCGTCATCGGACGCGAAGACGAGCTCTCCGCCGAAGGCCTGATCGCGAGCGACCTTAACCTGATCCGGCCGGAGCGTTTCACGCGACCCGTCCGCGTGCGAGCGATGACGCGCTACCGCTCGCCGCTCAATTATGCGACGGCCTCGCTCGGCCCGGCTGGCACGCTCGAGCTGGCGTTCGATCTGCCCGAGCGAGCGGTAGCACCGGGCCAGCTCGTCGCGCTCTACGACGAGACGACGCCAGAAGTGCTTGCCGCGGCGACCATCACCGAGGGCATGTAGGCGCAATCCTGCAATTCGCGGTAGGCGTTCGAAAACGTGAAGCAGATTACAGGTATGCCCCTGCGCGCCCTTACGACGGGGAGCTCGCGACACGACCGACCGAATGACGGTGATATGAGTAACGCGCCTATCGGAAATACGCCGGCGTCCGTTCCCGAACCGCTACCCGGCATCGCGATCTTGCGGCGCGTCGACGTCGTCGACGCCGAGCTGCGCGTGTTGCTCTCGGGCAGCGGGCGCGATTTCCTCGTTGAAGCCGAAGGTCAAGTCCTCGCACCGGAAATCGCAGCCGAAGTCGAGACGCTCGTTCGGACCAACGACTTTGCGCGCCGGCCGGTCGCGACAGGACTTGCAGGCAAAGATTTCGCGCTACGCATCGTCCGCACGACGGGTCCCGCCGGCTCGTTCTACACGGTGTATAGCGAGCGGACGCTGCTACGCCGCCGGCTCGCGCAAATCGTGGGGCGCTACGGCCTGACGCCATCCGAAACCGAGCTGCTGCGCCTGGTCGCCGGTGGGTACACGTTTGCTGAGATCGGCCGCCGGCTCGCAATCGGGCCGACGGCGCTGCGCCGGCAACTGCGCGAGCTCGAAGAGAAAACCTCTTGCATCGGACGTAAGGGACTCGCCAAGCTCGCTCACGGCACGGAAACGAGCGCCGTCAGCTCGCCGTTGCTAGCTTCATTTCCGGCCGCAAATTCCAATACGTATCGCGCACGACGGGCCGGAAACCGGCACCGATAACCGCTTCCTCCAGTTGCTGTCGCGTCGCTGCGTTCGTTGAACCGGCAAGGGTCACGACCCGCTCCTCCAGGATCGTGCCGCCCATGTCGTCGCACCCGTACAGCAGCGCGAGCTGTCCCAACTTGAGACCGGGCGTCAGCCACGAAGCCTGCAAGTGCGGGAAATTATCGAGGTACAAGCGCGACATCGCAAGCACGCGCAGGTAATCGAGTCCGGTCGATTCCTGACCCCCGCGCGGTGTTTTATACGGCACGTAATACCACGGAATGAAGGCCGTAAAGCCGCCCGTCTCGTCCTGCAGCCCGCGCATGACATCGAGGTGCTCGATCCGTTCGGCAACGGTTTCGACCGAGCCGAACATCATCGTCGCAGTCGTCGGCATGCTGAGGAGCTGCGCATCGCGCATGATGCCGAGCCACTCGTCCGGTTTGATCTTACGGGCGCTGATCCGCGCGCGCACCCGCTCGACGAGGATCTCCGCCCCCGCTCCCGGCAGCGATTTGAGACCGGCGGCTTGCAACTGCGCGAGAATTTCCTTCGGCGCGAGACCCTCGACTTTGGCGAGCCCGTTAATCTCGGACACCGATAACGAATGGATATCCACCTGCGGAAACTCGGACCGAACCCGCCGGAAGAGACGCTCGAACCAGGCGAGGCGCAGCTCCGGATTGACGCCGCCCTGAATCATAATTTGAGTGGCACCTTGGTCGGCTGCAAACTTGACGCGCCCCAGTACCTCATCGTGCGACATCGTGTAGCCTTCGCCGTGCTTCTCCGGACGAAAGAACGCGCAGAACGTGCAGTGGACGTTGCACACGTTCGTATAATTGATCGTCGTATCGATGACGTAAGTAACGTCGTTCGCCGGATACAGGCTCATGCGCCGGTAATGAGCGGCCGCGCCCAATTCGTGCAAGGGCGCGCCCTCGTACAAACGCACACCTTCACCGGGCGTCAACCGGCCGCCGTGCGCGGCCTTGTCGATTAGATTAGCGAGGGACAACGAGGGCCTCCGGTTCAACGGATGGGCGGTGCGCGATCGCGCCCAGCGCCGCCAGCTCCGTAACGTAGCGTGCGAGCCCGAGCCGTGCCCGCTCGTCGAGGACGAAATTCAGCGTGTCGTAATAAGCACCGTAATAGCCCGCGCTGCGAGCGTGCGTCGCTTGCGCCGACGCTACGACGAGATCCATGTTCGCCGCACCCCACGCGCGGGCCGCGATGAACGCCTCGAGGGCGTCTTGTACCGCCCGCGGATGCGTAGCCAGCACATCGCGCCGGACGGCCCACACCGCGAATACCATGTCGAGCCCGGTCCACTCGTGCCACGAGCGTCCGAGATCGTGTACGGCCGCGGCGGGAAAGCGTTGCTGCGCGTCGATAGCCCGGTCGCCGATGAGCAAGGCCGGCTTTCCGGAAACTGCGGCGGCGAGAGGATCGGCATGCTCGACGAAGGTCGCTCGAACGCCGTAACGCCGCTCGAGCAAAATTCGTAACAGACTCCGGCCGCTCGCCGATTCGCGCGTAACGGCGATCTCGGCGCCCGCTAATTCTGCCAGCGGCACATTACTGATACAGACGACGGACCACACCTCGTCGCGTGCGCCGATGCACAACTCAGGCAGGAGCGCAAACTCGTTTGCGTACCGGGCCCAGTGGAATGCGCTCACGGGGCTCAGATCGAGCCGGCCGTCGAGCAGCATCGCATTGAGCTGTGCCGGGACGTCCGAATAGAGCTTGCCCGGAAAACGCACGGCACCGTGATCGAAAGCGGCGTAGAGCGGCAGATCGTTCGTGTAGACGATCCGCCCAGAGCGAAGCACCGCTAAAGGGCCGAGAACACCGGAGCCGCAGCGGGGCCGAAACGCGGTGCACGCAGCACGCCCGTTTCTCCGTCTTCCGGTTTCCAGTCGAACGCGAACTCGTCATAGGTCGAATTGCGACGGACGGCGACATAACCTGCCTCTTCGATGAGACGACGGAACTCGCGGTCGTCGACATACTGTCCGGACTGCGTGCCTGCGCTATGGTAAATCCGCTCTTCGTCCGTCGAGCCGTGCGTACCGTCCATATCGTCGGCACCGAACTGCAGGGCGACTTGGCAGACCTTTAATCCCTGGATCATCCAATACGCTTTGATATGGTCGAAATTATCGAGCATCAGCCGAGCCGCAGCGAACATGCGAATATCGTCGAGACCGCTCGTCCAGCCATGCGACGAGAGTTCGTTGCCGTCGGGATGAAAGGCGAGCGGGATGAAGGCATTAAACCCGGGCGAGCGTTGCTGCGACTCGCGCAACATGATCAGGTGCTCGGCGCGCTCTTCGAGCGTCTCGATCGTACCGTACAGCATCGTCGCATTCGAGGCGATACCGTGCCGATGCGCGATTTCGTGTACTTCGAGCCAGTGGGCGGCGTCGACCTTATTCGGGCAAACCGCTTTGCGGAAACGTTCGCTGAAGACCTCGGCCCCGCCGCCGTTGATATTGTCCAAACCCGCTTCGCGTAACGTGCCGAGCAATTCGTCATAGGAGAGCCGGTGACGGCGCGCCATGTAATCGAGCTCGGCTGCCGTAAACAGCGATAACTGCACGTGCGGTAACGCTTCTTTGAAGCGCCGCATCAGCGGCAACCAGTAATCGAGCGATAGCTGCTTCGGGTCGTGGCCGCCGACGATATGGATCTGATTGAAATTCGGCCCGGTTTCCACAGCCTTCGCGAAAACTTCGTCCGCGGGCATGCGTACCACGCGCTCGCGTTCCTTGGACTCGTCGACCGCGAACGCGCAAAATTTGCAATTCGCGTAGCACACGTTGGTCGAATTGATATAGCGGTTGAGGACGTAGAAGACTTTCTTGCCGCTCTTTCGCTCCTTGACGCGCGTCGCAAGGCGCCCGAGCGTATGGACGTCCTGCGTCTTGAACAACGCGACGCCGTCGGCTCGATCGAGCGACACGCCGGCTTCAATCTTCTGCTCGATACCGTAGAGCGCGGGATCGCTAACGAACGTCACGGGTAATTCGATCTCTCATTATATGCACTTCTCTTAGACTCGGGGCCGGCGGATACCGTCACAAGGACTTCGGTCGAACCGCTCCACGCGACTTTTGTCGCTCAAGACCTAAAAAGCGTCCCGGCACGACGGTTAACCCGAGATCGAGTGCGATGGCTCCAAGCAGATACCCGCCCACGACGTCGCTTGGGTAGTGCGCCCCGAGTGCGAGCCGCGACCAGCCGATAGCGGCGCTGATTCCGAGCAGCGCTGCCGCGATCACGATCCGTAGCGCCGCCGGTAGCGTCGAGCGCAGCGCGATGTAGGCCCAGAATCCGTAGAAGGTCAGCGAATTGGTGGCGTGCCCGCTCGAATACGAGTAACTCGTTTCATGGGTGACCAGCCAGTGTTCCGGCCGCGGTCGAACGAAGACCGTCTTAAAGAAGTCGCTCGTCAGCTCCGCGACGATGAGCAAGCCGACGGCGCTGACGCTGCGGCCGAGCCACACGCGATGCGCCACACCCAGAGCGAGCACGAACACGCAGAGCGTGCCATACGCGGGAAACCGTCCTAGCGCCGTCAGCGCGGCCGCCAGCGGCGTGTCGGCGCCGACCAGGCTCCCGGCGGCCAGATCGAGCCCGGCCGGCGGACGCGACGAGACGCCGGCACCGAGCAAGACATAGAGGACGAACAACCCCGCTGCTAGGGCAAAGCCGAGCGCCCGGGCCCGCGAGCGCGGTGCTGTTACGCCTGCGATAGGTCGAGATCCAGCTGGTCCGATTTACCGAGTCGCTCGGCGATCGTTTCGAGCTCGCCGAGCCCGATATTGATACGGCGCGGTTTCGTCCCTTCGTGCGGTCCGACGATGCCGAACTCTTCGAGCTGTTTCATCACGCGCACGGCGCGCGGGTGACCGATCGAAAAGCGTTGCTGCAACTGCGCCGTCGAAGCGAAATCGCTTTCGATGATAAACACGGCCGCCTCATAACAGAGCGGGTCGACCTCGCGCCGCTTGTCGTCGTCTTCGATCGGGACGACTTCGACATCGAGCAGGTTCTCTGGCCTCGCCTGGGTCGCCCAAAACTCGACCAAGCGCGTCACCTCCGGTCCCGTAATCAGCGCGCCCTGCGAACGGACGGGCTTGGGCGCATCGATCGGCAGAAACAGCATGTCGCCGCGCCCGAGTAAGCGTTCGGCGCCGACCATGTCGAGAATCGTGCGCGAATCGACTTGCGAACTGACCGCAAAGGCGATGCGTGAGGGAATGTTGGCTTTGATAATGCCCGTGATAACGTCGACCGAAGGCCGCTGCGTCGCGACGACGAGGTGAATGCCGGTCGCACGCGCGAGCTGCGCGAGGCGGCAAATCGTCGTCTCGACTTTCGCCGGCGCGATGAGCATCAGGTCCGCCAGCTCGTCGATGACGATTACGACGTACGGCAGTTTCTCCGCCGGAAATTTTGCATTGTACTCTTCGATTTTCCGCACACCGGCCTTCGCGAACCGCTCGTAACGCGAATCCATTTCCTTCGTCATCTCGAAGAGGGCGCCCGCGGCCAGACGGGCGTCCGTAATGACCTCTTTGATGAGGTGCGGGATGCCGTTATACACGGTGAGCTCGACGCGTTTGGGATCGATGAAGAGCATCTGCACTTGGTCGGGCGTCGCGGAGACGAGCAGCGACGCGATGATCGTGTTGAGACACACGCTCTTGCCGCTGCCGGTCGCGCCGGCGACGAGCAAATGCGGCATCTTGCCGAGGTCGCCAAACACGGGCCGCCCCGTAATATCCTTTCCGAGCGCCATGTGTAAGGGCGGGACGGTACCGCGCTGCGGCAGCGCGTCGAGGATTTCGCGAATCGAAACGATCGAGGTCTGCGCGTTCGGTACCTCGATGCCGACGGCCGACTTACCGGGGATCGGCGCCTCGATACGAACCGACGTCGCCGCGAGCGCGAGCGCGATATCGTCCGCGAGCGCCGTGATCCGCGAAATCTTGACGCCCTTTTCCGGCCTCAGTTCGTAGCGCGTGATCGATGGCCCGCGCTGCACGTGCGTGACCTTCGCGCCCACGCCGAACGAGGCGAGCGTGTCCTCGAGCAGCAGCGAGCGGTGTGAATCGTCGACGACCTGCGCCTGCGGCGGGTCGAAAAGGTCGAGGTTGGGGAGGGCATAGGTGCGGCGTGCCGGCTCCCCCGCGGCGACGGCGATGCTCGGCGGTTCGTATTCCCCGAGCACCGGTACGCGGGGCGCGGTAGCGGCCCGGTCGCGTGCCGGTGCGAGCTCGCCGGGCTCGACTTCTTCGTCGTCGAACCCTTCGCCGTCTAGTTCGTCGTCGTCGTCGTCTTCGTCATCCAATTCCTCGAACTCTATGCTCTCGTCGTCCGCCCGGCGCGCTTCTTCTTCTGCGATAAACGTGCGCGCGTCGACCGGAGCAATCGCGGCCAGGGCCGTAGGCCTGGCCGCCGGGGTCACCGGCGCGGCCCGAGCCTGCTCCGTGGCAGGCGTAGCCGGCGAGAGATGAAAGGCTTCCCGCAGCGACCCGGGGCCCAGCGGCTTCCGCGGCGCATCGCTCGCCTCGGCGCGGGCCGCCGAGCGCATCTCCAGCGCGCGGCGGAGAAGACCGCGCAGCCGCGCGGCGGTCACGATCAAGGAGCCGATGATGCGCTTGACGGAGAGGTTGCAAATCCAGACCGTCACCAGCACCGCGAGCACGGCGAGCACGAGCGTAGCGCCCGCGCCGCCGACCAGCGCCGCGAGCCCCCGGTGCAAGAGCCTGCCGAGCGCACCGCCCGCGCCGCCCAAAGATGCATCGACGATAAAGAAGTAGCACAACGCTGCGAAGCCGAGCGTCGCGATCATGCGCGGTACGTTGATTTCGAGAAAGACGATGCCGCCGAAGATGGCGACCAGCAACGGCACGAGCCAGCCGGCCGCGCCGAATGCGTAGCCGAGGCCGTACGCGAGCACGGCTCCGAATGCGCCCGAACGAGCCGGCGCCACGAGCGCGACGCCAAGCAGCATCGCAAGCCCGAAAGCCGCGATGCCCGTGATTTCCAGATTGAGCCGCAGACGCATCGCCGCTCGCGATTTGCGCCGCACGCGTGCCATTGCAGCGAACGTTAGGCGGCTCGCGGCCCACACCTGTCCGCAGGCATAGGCCGGAGCGCGGACAAGAGGCGTTGCGATGGCAACCGACACGATCGTCGTTCTCGAGGGTGACGAAACCGGCCAAGAACTCCTGCTCGAAGCGTTGCGCGTGCTCGAGCCGGACGTTATCGGGCTCGAGCTTCAAATCGAGCGTTACGATCTCTCGCTCCAGACGCGGCGGCTAACGAACAACGGTATCGTGCACGAAGCCGCGGGCGCCATGAAGCGCGCCGGACTCGGCCTCAAAGCCGCCACGATAACGCCGGAAACCAAAGGCGACGTCGGTTCTCCCAACGCAATTCTACGGCGCGAAATCAACGGCAAGGTCATCGTTCGCACTGGCCGGCGCCTACCCGGAGTCCGGCCGGTCGCAGGTATTCACTCGCCGATCTCGATCGTACGCATGGCCGTCGGCGGCGCGTACGGCGCGACGGAGTGGCGCGAACGTGACGGTGAGGACGAATACGCCTTCCGCACCGAACGCATCTCGCGCAGCGTCTGCCGCATCGTGTCGGAGTACGCGTTTTTCGCACGCACGCAAAACGCATGCGAAAGTTTTCGGCGGCCCCAAGTACACGGTCAGTCCCGTTTACGAAGGGCTGCTCAAAGAAGAGATGGACGACGCGGCCAAGCGCTATCCCGACGTGCGCTACGAGCCCCAGCTCATCGACGCGACGTACGCCTTGCTGATTTCGAGCGCGGGCGATCCGATGGTCATTCCGGCGCTCAACCGCGACGGCGACTGCCTCTCGGATTTAGTCATGCAGCTCTTCGGTTCGATCGCGGGCGCCGAGAGCGTCCTGCTCTCGTTCGATGAGAAGCTCTTACCGGATTGCGTTATGGCGGAAGCGCCCCACGGAACGGCACCACGGCTCTTCGGTAAGAACGTAGCCAATCCGATGGCGATGATTTTTGCCGTCGCGGCTTTACTCGGGCACATTCGCGACGTGCGCGCGGCGAACGCATCGCGCGCGGTATACGAGTCCGTCTTCGAGACCGTTTACGGCGGCATCGCAACGAGTGACCTCGGCGGCCATTCGTCAACGACCGAAGTGACCGATAGCGTCATCTCGAAAGTCCGCTCGAAACTCGACGTCTGGGCGACGATCTAGCCTGCCTAAATTGCGATGAGCGCGACTCCGGCGGCCGCAAAGCCGACGCCGATCCACTGCAGCTTCGTCAAGCTTTCGTGTAAGACAACGCGCGCGAGGAAAACCGTGCTGCCGGGATAGAGCGAAGTTAGCACGGCGACGACGGCGAGCAGGCCGTAGCGCGTCGATAAGACGTAGAGCACGTTCGCGCCCATGTCGAGGGCGCCCGCCAGGCAGATCAAGGCGAGCGAACCCGCCGCCGGCCGCAGGGTCTCGCGGCGCACGAGCGCATAACTCGCGAGCAACACGATCGACGTCGCCCGCACGACGACGAGACGCGCGAGCCCGGCGTCGCGGTGGCCGAGCGAAAGCATCACGAAGAGCACCCCGATCCCCAGACCCGATACGAGCGCCAGCATGAGCCCGGGTTCCGCGAGCGACAGGCGATTGGTTTCGGCGTTGGTCGAGACGAGCGCAACGGCGATGAAGGCGCACGCGACACCCGCGAACGCGAGCGGTTCGGGCCGCTCGCCGAGCGTCAAACCGACGACGACGGGAATCGTCGCTCCGATAACGGCCGTTATGGGCGAGACGATGCCCATGCGTCCGACGGCGAGCGCCGCGTATAGGGCCGCGATCGCAACGCCGCCCGCGACGCCGCCGCCGACGCCGTACCCGATATCGTCCCGGTAAAAATGTCCCGGCGCGAAGCGCCACGCCGCAGCGAGCACCGCGATTCCGGCGGCTTGCGAGAGCACGACGACGGCGACGGCCGCCGTGCGCCGGCTGGCGATGCCGCCCATGAAGTCGGACGCACCGTAAACGAGCGCCGCCGCGAGCGCGAGAAACACCGCCATCAGCGTGCCGGCCCGCTAGCGGCCGGTGGGATCGAGCGCGTCGCGCAGGCCGTCGCCGAGCAGATTGAAACCGAGGACGAGCGCCGTGATCGACAAGCCGGGAAAGATGAGGGCCCACGGCGCGGAGAGCCAATAATCGCGTGCATCGTTGAGCATCGCGCCCCATTCGGGCGCCGGCGGCCGCGCGCCGAGTCCGAGGTAGGAAAGGCCGGCGGCTTCCAGTTCCGCGGTTGCAATACCGAGCGTGGCTTGCACGAGCAGCGGTGCGAGAATATTCGGTAAGATGTGGCGCGCGAGGATCGTGAACGTGCGCGAACCAATTGCGCGGGCCGCTTCGACGTATTCGAGTTGCGAGACGGAGAGAACGGAGGATCGTGCCAGCCGCGCGTATTGCGGAACGTAGACGATGCCGATCGCGATCATCAGGTTACGGATGCTCGGACCGAGAATGGTCGTAATCGCGATCGCGAGAATGATCGACGGAAACGCGAGCATCACGTCCATTGCGCCCATCAAGATCGAGTCCGTCGTCCCGCGCGCGTAGCCCGCAACCGTCCCGATCGCCGTTCCGAAGACGATTGCGATGCCGACCGCGATGAAGCCGATGCTGATCGACGTTCGCGCGCCGTACAAGACGCGGGCGAATACGTCGCGTCCCAGTTTATCGGTGCCCATCGGATGCGCCGCGCCGGGCGCGATCGCTTGCTGCGCGAGGTTCTGCGCGAGCGGATCCGAGTGGGCTAGCAACGGCGCAAAGATCGCGGCGCACACGATGAGCAGGACCACGGCCGCTCCGACCAGCGCCCCCGGCGTGCGGCGCAGCCGCCGCCACACGTCGCCGAGAAAGCCACGCGACGCGCCGAAGTCGTCGCCGGCTACGAGTTCGTTTACTTCGACTGCGACCTTTTGCGGACGCACGAGTCCCGGCATCGGCGTGCAATTAAGCGCGCGACTAGTCGCCGCCTATGGCCACGCACTGCGCGACGCGGCGGCGACGCTCGGGCCGCTAGGGCGTCAAGAAATGGATCGGCCGCGAGCGTGATGTCGGACACGGCGGACAATTGGAACCGATCGCCATGAGAGTTCGCGGCTCTCGGAATAGCCGACCGTTTAGACCTCCATAACGACCGGGATGACGATCGGCTTGCGGCGCGTTTTCTCGTAGACGGCCTTCGCGAGACCTTGCCGGATGTGCTCTTTGACCGTCTGCACGTCGCGGATGCCTTCCGCGGAGCAGCCGTTTAAGATATCGCTGACCTTACGGCTCAATTCTTCGAGCACGCCATTCGAATCCGGCAAATAGAAGACGCCGCGCGAGATGAGATCGGGGCCGGCGACGACGCGCGCTTCTTCGGCGTCGACCGTAACGACGACCATCATGATCCCGTCGGCCGAGAGATGCCTGCGGTCGCGCAGCACGGCCTCGCCGATGTCGCCAACGCCGCTGCCGTCGACCATCACGTTGCCGCCGTACGTTTTACCGACTTTTTCCGCGCCGCCGGCGGTGAATTGCAAGACGTCACCGTTCTCGATGACAAAGCAATTTGCAGCTTCGACGCCCGTTTTCTGGGCCAGCCCGGCATGCGTGACGAGCATGCGGTATTCGCCGTGAATCGGAACGAAGTGTTTGGGTCGCACGAGGTTGAGCATCAACAGCAGCTCTTCTTGCGAAGCGTGGCCGGAGACGTGGGCGGTACCGCGTTGCGTGCCGTGAATGACGGTCGCACCGAGCCGGTACAGATTATTGATCGTCTTCGAGACGCTCTTTTCGTTGCCGGGAATCGGCGTCGCGCTGATCACGACGGTATCGCCTGCGACGATGCGCATGCGCGGATGGTCGCGCACGGCGAGCCGCGACAGCGCCGACATCGGCTCCCCCTGCGAGCCCGTCGTAATGATGACGACTTCGCTCGGCGGGTATTGATCGACCTGATCGAGCCGGATCATCCGCTCCAGCGGCAATTTTAAATATCCGAGTTCGGTCGAATATTTCACGACATTTTCGAGCGAACGGCCGAGCAGCGCGATGCGCCGGTTGAACTTGATGGCTTGATCGATGACTTGCTGGACGCGCGGCACGTTCGAGGCGAACGACGTCACGATGATGCGGCCCGGAGCCTGTGCGAAAATATTCGCGAACGCTTCGCCGACGACGCGCTCGGATGGCGTGTACCCCGGCCGCTCGGAGTTCGTCGAATCCGAAAGCATGCACAACACGCCTTCGTCGCCGATGCCGGCGATCGAAGCGAAATCGGCCGGCTTCCCATCGATCGGCGTCTGATCGAACTTGAAATCCCCGGTATGAAATAGCGTTCCGACTTCGGTCGTAATTGCGAGCGCGCAGCAGCCCGCCAGACTATGGTTGATGTGGATGAATTCGGTTTCGATACCGCCGTAGCGTACGCAGTCGCCCGGCTGCACCGAAACGAATTTCTTATCGCTGAATTTCTGATCGCGCATCTTCGCGCGGATGAGCGCCAGCGTTAGCGGCGTGCCGACGACGGGCAAGTCCGGAAACTCGCGCAGCAAGTAAGGGATCCCGCCGATGTGATCTTCGTGACCGTGCGTTACGAGCAGCGCTCGAAACTTGTCCCGGTGTTCGCGCAAATATGAAAAATCGTTGATTACGACGTCGACGCCGAGCATCGTGTCGTCGGGAAACATCAGCCCGCAATCGACGGCGATGAGATCGCCCTGCGTCTCGATCACGGTCATGTTCCGGCCGATTTCACCACACCCGCCGAGCGGAATGATGCGAACGTACGGTTCCGTCGGTGGCGCCGCGACCACGAGCGGAGCGATGACCGGTGCCCGGCCGTTACGGTGATCCAATACTGCTCTTTCCAACTTGCCGGGCGGCAGCCGCGGCGTGATAGCGCCTCACAGGAGGCTATAATATGATCTTCGGCGCTTTCGTTACGCTCGCCGTACTCGATTCTATGAAACCGGTCGAGCAGGTGCCGCGTGGTGTGCGTCGCCCCGCGGCAATCGCGGCCCGGCGGCCGCACGTCGACTCCAGCGACTTATACTCGCTGCGAGCGCGGCGGCGGTTTGCAAGCTACCTGCGGCTCCGGCTTCTCGAATTACGTGAGGCGAACCTTGAACGGGCTGCGGCCGCGATCGAACGGCGGCTGCCCCTCTCAGCGCTCATCCCGGGCGGCAGGCCCGACCCGTAAGGCCGGCCTGCGAGGCTTTGCCGGGCCGTAGGCGCGAATGGAACGGCCGGTGAGACAGCCCTTGGTTCCGGAGGATCCTGCGGAGCGCCGGCCCCGAGTTCGCTTTTCCATCGTGCGCGACATCGTCATCGCTCCGCGGCGCGCCTATGCGTCGATTCTCGAATCCCGCTCGTGGCTGGGAGCCTACCTCGTCGTGATCGTTGCCGAGCTCGTGTATCTCTTCGCGACGGCGCCCGCGGTGAAACACCTCGCCGCGCTCGCACCCGCCGCGGCGCACCCGAGTGCCGCCCAAGCGGGAAACGCGTCGCGCGCCTACGTCGCAAACGTCGCACTCTACGATTTCGTGCAGCCGCTCCTGATTTGGGGTTTGATCGCGATGACGTTCACCGCCGTCGCGCGTTTCAAAAGCCAGCCGGTGCCCTTCGGCAGTTTTTTCGCGCTCGCCGCAGCCACCTCGGTACCCGCGGCGCTCGGCGAACTCGTCGATGCGCTCGCAGCGCGTCTGCACGCTCCCGGCTCGTACCAAAACATCAAGGCGCTCGTCACGGCCGTGCCGGATAACTTCGCACTGCTCGCTTCGCCCGCGAACGAACGCGAGGTCGTCTTCCTCTCGAGCTTCGGGCTTTTCGACATCTGGTCGACCGTCTTACTTGCGTACGGTTTCGTTACGTTCGCACGCGTGCGCTTGACGACGGCGCTTGCGTTGTCGTTTTTCTTGGACGTCATTTTTGCTTTCGTGTTCTCGGCGCCGTAGCGAAACAGTCGCCGCCCGGCCTCGTAGGAATAAGGCACTTGGAGGAACTCGCATGAACGCCCGCGCGGCCACGGCCTCAGTCGCTCGTGCCCGCCTGCGCCGTATCGCGCCGCTGGCCGTACTCGCGCTCGCCTGGCCGCACGTCGCCCGCGCCGACTCCGGACCGGCGGCACCGGTCGCGAGCCCGAGCGCCGACTTTCCGATTAAGAATCTGAGCAGTGACTTGCGCGGCGAACCCGGCGCCCGTCCGCCGCTTCGGCTCGACGGCTACGGCGCGGTCGCCTTCGCTCTACACAATGCTCCGTCGCTGTTGGCTCAAGCGGCAACGATTTTAGCGAACGATCTGACGTATACGCGGGACCGCGCCGCCGAATATCCGGCGCTGTCCGGCGAACTTCAAAACCAGCTTTCGAAACAAGCCAATCAAATCGGCAGCTTCGCCCAGTTCGGGCTGTCGCCGCAGAATAACTTTTCCGAAAACATCGCGCAGCTGGCAGCTACCTACAACTTATATAACGGTGGCGCGCAGCTGACGGCGGAACAAGCGAAACGTTTTACCGAAGCCTCGAAGTACGAACTCAAACGTCAAGAAGAGCAACTCGCGATCGGCGTCTCCAACAACTTTTACGCTCTTGCGGCATATCATCGCGTCGTGCTGCTCGACGAGAACGACGAGCGCTACCAGCAAGCGCTGCTCGATGCGGCGCGCGCGAGCGAGCGCGTCGGACGCGTCGCGGGCGTCGACGTCCTGCGCGCGCAGGTGGGCCTGACGCGCAGTCAGTCGGCGCTCGTGCAGGCTCGCGTCGACGAGACCAACGCTCGCGAAGCGCTCGCGGTGCAAGTCGGCGCTCCGAGCGATACGGCGTTCACCGTCCCGGCAGAAGTTCCCGAACCTGCACTGCCCACAACGACCGTTGCCGTTCTCGACACGGTTGCGCGCATGAATCGGCCCGAAATACTGGCTGCAAGGGCGACGTTCGCATACGCTAAACTCGGCGATGCGACGGTCGATAACGACTTGCGGCCGGTCGTGCAAATCGGCGGTTCCTTCGGCTCGCAAGTCTCGCCGACGTCGCTCGTGCAACAGCAACAGTCGATCGACGCTCAAAACGCGTCCGCGCTCGCGAGTTACGAAAGCGAAGTCGCGCTCTTTCCGAACGTTACCTTTCCCGTGCCGGTACCGCTCCCGCCGGTCGACCGCAACCGGCCGGGGTTCTGGCAATTCAACGTGACCTCGACCTTTCAAATACCGCTCTACGATTACGGGCAGCGGGCGGCCGCCCATCATGCGGCGCGCGGAGAGATCGACTCGGCTCTCGCGTCGCTTTACAACGCCTACGACGCGGTGCAGGCCGACGTCAACGCGGCGCAGCGCAACCTCGATTCCGCGCACGAAAAGCTGCAGCTCTCGAAGGCGAGCTCCGCGCTCGCAACGGAATCGGCGCGCATCGCGCAACTGCAATATAAAAACGGTCTCATCTCATTCACCGACGCGACGCAGACCGAGCAGACCGCGCTCGCCGCGCAGAACGACCTCGTTTCCGCGCGCGTCACCTACGTCACCGCGCTGATCCGGTTGCGCGTCGCGCTCGCGCCGCCCGAGACGGCGGCCGCGGCCGACTTGCGAGGTTTATGATGCGTCGCAGGTACGGCTGGCTGGCATTCGCGGCAATCGTTATCCTGGCGGCAGGCGCCCTCGTCTTCGCGCGGCGCGCGCCCGCCGCCACCCCGGTACGCGAGCTGCTGGTTCATCGCGGAACCTTTACGACGAAACTTCCGGAAACGGGCGTCGTGCAATTACCCCTGGTCGCGACCTTACCCGCCGGCGTCTCCGGCAACATTGCAACGATTACGGTGCGGGCGGGCGACCGGGTCGCGCGCGGCCGGCTCCTCGCAACGCTCGCGAGCGCCCAAGTCGTGTCGAGCCTGCACGATGCGGAAGGCAACGCGGCAGCTGCGGCGGGCCATGCGATGAGTATCGCCGAGACGAACGCGGCGCTGCCCGAGCAGAATCGCAGCAGCGTCGTGCAAGCCGAAGCGGCCGTCGTGGCGGCGCGCTCGCAACTGACGCAGGCAGAGCAAGACGTCGTGGCCGGGTCGCAATCCGGGCTCGGCTACGGCGGCCAAACGGCCCAGGAGCAGCGGCTCGGCGCCGAAGCGTCGCTTTCCAAAACGAAGACCGACCTCGGCGAAGCCGAACGGACGTACCGGGCCAATCAAGACCTGTATGCGAACAAAGGCATCTCGCGCGATGTGCTGATGCAGTCCCGGGCACGCTATGACGAGGCACGCGTCAGCTACGAACAAGCGCGTAGCGAACGCACGATTCTCGGCGGAACGCTTACGCGTGAAACGCAGGTACTGCGCGATCGTGTGCGTTCCGCACAAGACGCGCTGCGGCAAGCTCAGGCGGCGCTCGCAGCGGCGCGCGCGAACGCCGCCGAATCGAAAGCGGGAGACCTCGTCGCCGCGCGCGCCGACGCCGACCGTACGCAAGCCGATCTCGCGTACGCGCGCGAACAGGCCGCTCGACTCGACGTGCGCGCGCCCTTCGACGGCACCGTGCAAAGCGTCGCCGCGCAGCCGAACGATACGCTGCGTCCGCTGCAACCGGGCGACGCGGTGACCGCAGGTCAAGCGCTATTCACGCTGGCGGGCAGGGCCGATTACATCGTCCGCACCCGCGTCGACGAACAAGATATCGGCGCCGTACGGATCGGGCAGCGGGCGATCGTGGGCGGCGAGGATTTCGGCCGGGCGACGCTCTCGGGACGCGTCGTCGCGATCTCGCCGGTCGCGCAACGCTCGGACGATCCGGCCAATACGTCGCGCCAGGTCGTTACGACGATCGCGCTCGATCGCCGCTTACCGTTTCTGCGCGACGGCATGAGCGTCGACGTCGACATCGTCACGCATGCCGAACGCCGCGTGCTCGCGATCCCGGCGGAAGCCGTCCGGCAGGATGCGCACGGCAGCTACGTTCTCGTCGTGCGCGACGGCCGCGCCGAGCGCGCGGGAGTCAGACTCGGAACGCAAGGTGACACCGAAGTCGTCGTCGCGAGCGGTTTGCACGACGGCGATACGGTCGTCGCCGATAAAAATCCGGCCGTCGTTGCCGACACGCGCGTGAAGCCCGCTTCGTAGGCGCGCGCGATGCCCACGCGACGTCTGCTGGCCTACGCGCGCGAAGCCGTGGAAGCGTTGTGGCGTAACCGCACGCGCTCGTTTCTGACGCTGCTCGGCATGATCATCGGGACGAGCTCGGTGATCGCGGTCCTCGGGATCGGGCATGCCGCTTCGGGCGGCATCTCCGGCACGCTCGATGCATTCGGCGATCCCGGCATCTTCATCTCCGTCGATCCGAACGCGGACGATCCCGCCGCCGCTGCGATCGCGTATCGTGACGCCCCGGTCGTCGTGGAGCAGGACGCCGCGACGGTCGCGCACGCGATTCCGAACTATCAACGCAACTATCACATCGTGGCGAACGGCATCGATTACATCGGTCCCGTGGCCAGCCAGACGGATTACATCGTCGATTCGCTGGAGCTGCGCGAGGGGCGCCGCATCGACGCCGCCGACGTCGCGACGGCGAGTCACGTGTGCCTCCTGGGAAGAGCCATGGAACGGCGCTTCGCGGGAGCGGACGGCCACGCCACCGGAACCGTGCTACGCATCGACGGGGTACGCTTTCGCGTGATCGGCGTCTACAGCGACATCCGCTCCAGTATCTTCAACAGTCAAGGCGGCAGCGACTATCTAGAGATTCCGTACTCGACCTTTCACGAGCTCGCGCCCGGACCGCTCGATTCGCTTACCCTCTATCCGCAGCCCGGCGTCGCCGTCGACGACGTGCGCCGTAGCGTTACGGCAACGTTGCAACGGTTGCACGGGCCGCGCGCGGCCTACGTGCTGCAGGATGCGACGGCGTTCGAGAGTGCCTTCGAACGGACGATCGGCGTCGTCGGTACGGGTCTGACGGCCATCGGCGGTGTCGCTCTTCTCGTCGCCGGCATCGGCGTGATGAACATGATGCTGGTCTCGGTGAGCGAGCGCACGCGCGAGATCGGCATCCGTAAGGCGATCGGCGGCAGCAGCCGCGATATCGTGTTGCAGTTTCTCATGGAGGCCGTGATCTTGTCGCTCGTGGGCGGCAGTGCCGGAATGCTGCTCGGGATTGCGGCCGTGCTACTCGCATACGGCACCATCGCAAATTTGCTCGGGCCCGCGCCCTTACCGTGGCTCGCGATCGTCGCGACCGCGGTCGGCTTTTCGATGTTCGTCGGGGTCGCTTTCGGAACGTATCCGGCCTTGCGCGCGGGCAAGCTCGATCCGATCGACGCCATGCGGAATTAAGCGCGCGATGCTCAAGCTCGCGCTGCCGTTCTTTAGCGAAGCGTTCGGCGTGCTGCTCGCCGATCGCACGCGAACGTTCTTGACGATTCTGGGCTTGATCGTCGGCGTTGCGGCCGTCATCGCCATCCAAATTCTCGGTCGCGGCATGTCGGGCGCCGTAACGGGCGTTCTCGGCAGCTTGAGCGACCGCAGTTTTTTCTTATTCCCGAACGCCCGCCAAGCCGACTTCAGTGAAGCCGCGTTTACCGTGAAAGACATCGAGCGCGCGAAGGCCGCGGTGCCGAACGTGCTCGTCGCGCTGCCGGCCGGGAACGTCGCAGCGTACGCGAGCGCCGGACACGCCCACGCGCGGCTCGGCGTGTCGGCCGATAGCGACATCGCATTCGCTGCGGTACCGCTCGTGTACGGTCGCGATCTCGCGCACGCCGACGTCGCGAGCGCGGCGCACGTCTGCGTGCTCGCGCAGGATGCCTATGTCAAACTCTTCCCGGGTGGCGGCGACGTCACGGGGCGCCGCATCCGCATCGGCGAGCGCCGCTACACGGTCGTCGGCGTGCAGGGGCGGCCGACGCAAGGCATCTTGCCGGTCAACTTTTCAGGCGACGTTCACATACCGTACACGACGTTCGAACGCGAGTATCTGCGCGCGAAACCGCTTACGGCCGCGCGGTTCATTACCCGGGATACGACGCAAATTACGGCGACCGAAGCCGGCGTCGAAGCGTTTCTGACGAGCGCCAAGCACGGCCATCCGCTCTATCAAACGTTCGATCGTAAAACGTTCTCTTCATCGATCGACGGCATCTTCACGGCGCTGACGCTCGTCGTCGCGCTGATCGGCGCGGTCTCGCTCGTCGTCGCGGGCATCAACATCATGAACATCATGCTCGTTTCCGTTAGCGAACGCACGCGTGAGATCGGCGTTCGTAAAGCGATCGGTGCGACGAGCAATCAGGTGCTGGCGCAGTTTTTCATCGAGGCGCTCTTGCTGTCGCTCGTGGGTTGCGGGATCGGGCTTGCGCTCGGCCTCACGCTCGGCTTTCTAATCGACCGCTTCGCGCTCGTCGCGATCTCGGGCGTCGTACCGGTCGTTCCATGGCTGCAGTCGGTCGTGATCGCCGCCGGCTTCGCGACGCTCGTCACGCTCGTCTTCGGCACCTATCCGGCGTACCGGGCCGCGCGCCTGGATCCGATCGAAGCGCTCCGCTATGAGTGAGACGGTCATCGCACTGCGCGACGTCGTCAAGACGTACCGGAGCGGAGCGCTCGAAGTGCACGCGTTGCGCGGAGTCAGCTTCACGCTGGCGCGCGGTGAATACGTGGCGATCATGGGCCCCTCGGGTTCGGGCAAGTCCACGTTGATGAATCTGATCGGCTGCCTCGACCGGCCGACGAGCGGAACGTACGAACTCGACGGCATTGAAGTCGGCCGGCTGGGCGACGACGCCCTGGCTGCGATTCGCCTCAAGAAGCTCGGCTTCGTGTTTCAAGGCTTCAACCTGCTCGCGCGCACGAGCGCGCTCAAAAACGTCGCGCTGCCGCTCTTCTACGCCGGCTTGTCTACGCGCGAACGCGACCGTATAGCCGCCCGCGTTTTAATGGAGGTCGGGCTCGGCGACCGGGCGGCGCATCGGCCGAGCGAACTTTCCGGTGGTCAGCAGCAGCGCGTCGCTATCGCGCGCGCACTGGTCAACGATCCGGCGGTTCTGCTAGCCGACGAACCGACCGGCAACCTCGATTCCGCGACGAGCGCCGACATCATGGGGCTCTTCGCTCAACTGAGCGAACAGGGCCGCACGATCATCATGGTCACCCACGATCCCGAAACGGCCCGCCACGCACGGCGCGTGATCCGCGTCCGGGACGGCAGCATCGTAGCCGACGAAGCCGGTCCCCGGGCCGCGCAACTCTTGGCCGCGTTGCCCGAATCGAGCTAGGGCAGGCACCAGTCGGAGTTGCCGGGACCAGAACCGGGAACATGAGAGTCAGAATAAAATTACCGGCCAGACTGTGACAATCCGCAGCTTCGCCCTGTAGAAGACGCCAATACGTCTATCCCGTTTAGGAAAAAGAAACATGCAGAATTCGCGTATCCTGCCGACGGCGATCGTCGGCCTCGTTGGGGCCGTTATCGGCAGCTTCTCGATGATGCTGTTCGCGAGTACCCACTTCACGGGCGTGGCCGGCCCCGGCAATACGCCGCCTCAAGCCGTTGCGGCGCCGCTCGGCTCCTCGGGCGGCAGCGATCAAGAGCGCATCGTCGGCGCGGTGCGCCGGGTCGCCCCGTCCGTGGTGGCGCTCAACGTCACGGTCAACGGTCAACAGGTCGTGCCGCTCGATCCGATGGCGCAATTCTTCGGACAGCAGGGGCCCTCGCGCGTGCAGCGCTTTCACGCGCGAGCGTCCGGTTCCGGGTTCATCTTTTCGCGCTCGGGTGCAGGCGGCATGATCGTTACGAACGCCCACGTCGTCCATCCGCCGAACGGCGCCAACGTGTCCGCGATTCAAGTCGTCTTTCGGGACGGGCAAAAAGTCGCGGGGCATGTCTACGGTGAAAATATCGGCGCCGACCTCGCCCTCGTGAAGGTCGACAACGTCAAGGACATGCCGGCCCCGATCGAGATCGCGGACTCCTCGAAGCTCGAAGCCGGACAATGGGCGATCGCGATCGGCGAACCGTTCGAACTCAAGCAGTCCGTCTCGCTCGGCGTCGTCTCGGGCTTCAACCGCGACGAAACGATCGGCGAAGACGGCGGCGGCGGCGCGATCGACTTCAAAGGCCTCCTCCAAACCTCGGCTCCGATCAATCCCGGCAACTCGGGTGGGCCACTCATCGACGTCCAAGGGCGCTTGATCGGGGTCAATCAGTCGACGGCCAATCCGCAAGCCGGAGCTCAAGGCATCGGGTTCGCGATCCCGGCCAATACGGTTAAAGATCAGATCGCGCTGTTGGAAAAGTCGCCGGGCGTGCACCAGGGTACGAATCTCGGCTTCATCGGAGCCGCGCTCGCGACGGTCACACCGGATCTGAGCGTCCAGCTCAACTATAAGGGCAAGGGCGTCGCGGTCGAGCAAGTCGTGCAGGGCGGTCCCGCAGACCAAGCCGGGATGCAGCCGGGCGACGTGATCCAAAAGGTCAACGGTACGTCCGTGACCACGAATGACGAAGTCGTCAAGTCGATCAAGGACACGAAACCCGGTCAGACGATCAACCTTCAGGTGTGGAGCGCCGGCGTGAAAAAGCTCGTCAGCGTCAAGGTTCAGGAACGTCCCGCGAGCGTCGGACAACTCGCGCCGCAGGGTGGTGAGCAGCAACCTTTCGATCCCAACGCCGGGCAGCAGCAACCCTAAGCGCAAGACTCTCGCCTTCAAGCCCTCGGCGGCCCGCCTACCTGACGCGGGTCGCCTCTTTTTTCACCGTCACTCAGGGCCGCTTCCACTGAAACCAATGAGCGTTCCGACCGTATCTAATGGTACGGAAATTACGCCGCGATTTATGTCGGCGGATCCTGGAATGTCGGTAAGCGGCAAGGCAAAGCGGCCGGACTTTACGTCCGCCGTGTAGTTGGTCCGCGACGTTCGGAAAGAAGGAAATTTATGGCAAAAGTGGTCGGCATCGACCTCGGCACGACGAATTCCGTCGTCGCCGTCATGGAGGGGCAAACGCCCGCCGTCATTGCGAATTCGGAAGGCAGTCGTACGACACCGTCCGTCGTAGCGTTCACGAAGACGGGCGAGCGTCTCGTGGGCCAGCTCGCAAAGCGACAGGCGGTCACGAACCCGGACCGTACGATCAAATCGATCAAACGGCATATGGGTACCGAATTCAAAGCTAAGATCGACGGCAAAGATTACACGCCGCAAGAGATCTCGGCGATGGTGCTTCAGAAGCTCGTCAACGACGCGTCGACGTATCTCGGCGAACGCGTGACGAAAGCGGTCATCACGGTGCCCGCGTATTTCAACGACGCCCAGCGCCAAGCGACGAAAGACGCCGGCCGCATTGCGGGCCTCGAAGTGCTGCGCATCATCAACGAGCCGACGGCGGCCGCGCTCGCCTACGGTCTCGATAAGAAGGGCTCCGAGACGATTCTCGTCTGGGACCTCGGCGGCGGCACGTTCGACGTTTCGATCCTCGAGGTCGGTGACGGCGTGTTCGAAGTCAAGTCCACCAACGGCGATACGCGCCTGGGCGGCGATGATTACGACGATAAGATCGTCGCTTGGCTCGTGGCGGAATTCCGTAAGGATCAGGGCATCGATCTGGCGGGCGACAAACAAGCCCTGCAGCGGCTGACGGAAGCGGCTGAAAAGGCCAAGGTCGAGCTCTCGACGTTGACTCAGACCAACATCAATCTGCCATTCATCACGGCGGATCAGAGCGGTCCCAAGCACCTCGACATCACCCTTACGCGGGCCGAGTTCGAGCGGCTTTCGAGCGAACTGACCGACCGGATGGTGCAGCCTTTCAAGGCGGCGCTCGCCGACGCGAAAATCGACGTCGGGCAGATCGATGAAATCGTCATGGTCGGCGGTTCGACTCGTATGCCGCTGTGCCAGGAACTCGTTAAAAAACTCACCGGCAAAGACACGCTCAATCAGTCCGTCAATCCGGACGAAGTCGTCGCCATCGGCGCGGCGATTCAGGGCGGGGTGCTAGCGGGTGAAGTCCGCGACGTCGTGCTGCTCGACGTAACGCCGCTTTCGCTCGGTCTCGAAACCCTAGGCGGCGTATTTACGAAGCTGATCGATCGCAACACGACGATCCCGACGAAGAAGTCGCAGGTTTTCACGACGGCCGAAGACGGTCAAACCTCGGTCGACATCGCGATCTTCCAGGGCGAACGCGAGATGGCGCGCGGCAACAAGAGTTTGGGACAATTCCGGCTCGAGGGCATTCCCGCGGCTCCCCGCGGCGTGCCGCAGGTCGAGGTGGCGTTCAATATCGATGCCAACGGCATCGTGAACGTCTCCGCGAAAGATCTCGGGACGGGCAAAGAGCAAGCGATCACGATTACCGCTTCGACGAACCTCTCGAAAGACGAAGTCGACCGCATGGTTCGGGACGCGGAATCTTCGGCTGCCGAAGACAGCAAGCGTAAGGAAGAAGCGGAAGTTCGTAATCGCGCTTCGAGCCTGATCTACTCGACCGAGAAATCGCTCAAGGAGATCGGCGACAAGCTCGACCAAAGCGCCAAGACCGATGTCGAAGCGGCGCTCGCGGAACTGCGTCGCGTCAACGACAACGGTACCGCGGACGAGATCAAGAGCGCGACGGACACGCTTCAGACGGCATCCTTCAAGCTCGCCGAAGCGCTCTATCAGAAGACGGGCGGCGCGCAGAGCGGGGCTTCTAATGGTGCGACCGACGGCGCCGCGCAAAACGGCGCGCCGCATGAGGAAACATCCTCGGCCCCGGCCGGCGATGACGTGATCGACGCGGAGTTCAAAGAAGCCAAGTAAACTCGGGCGCTTAGGGCCGCAACCGGCGTGTGGAAACGCGCCGCTTGCGGCCCCAAGCGGCACACGAGGAACTTTGGTTGCGCCTGCGGCGCGGCGACGGCCCCGGGCGGGTAGCGCCGTGGCCGTCGTTATTAATCTGGGGAGAAGATTTGGACACTGAGGCACAAGCGGCAACGGGCGAACTCGATGAAGCCGCTCGGGACGCGAGCGGTACGGACGGGGACGTAGCCGCGCAGCAAACGGCGCTCGCCGGGGAAGTTACGGCGCTCAAGGCGCTGGCTGACGAGCGTTATCAGGAGCTCGCGTACGCGCGAGCGGAGATCGATAACGTACGCAAACGTGCGGAGCGCAGCGCGCTCGAGCGGGTCAGTTACGGCCGTAGGCAGTTACTCGCTAAATTTCTACCGGTGCTCGACAATTTGCAGCGCGCGCTCGCCTTCGACGATTCGCAGGCGCTGCGCGGAGGCTTGCAAGCGACGCTCAAGGGATTCGAGAACGTGCTTGCAGGCGAGTCGGTCGTGACGATCGAGACGGTGGGTAAAGCGTTCGATCCGCATATCGCCGAGGCGATTGCCACGCGCGAGACGAGCGATCATGAGGACGACGTCGTCGTCGAAGAAGTGCAGCCCGGTTACCGGTTGGGCGACGAATTGTTGCGCCCCGCGATGGTAATCGTGGCCAAGCACGTGGCGACGGACGATCGCTAACGAAGCTTGAATTACAAAGACTACTATCAAGTTCTCGGCGTGCCGAAAAACGCCGCCGAGAAAGACATCAAGTCGGCCTATCGCAAGCTCGCGAAGAAGAATCATCCCGATGCGAATCCGGGCAAAGCGAAAGAAGCCGAAGAAAAATTCAAAAGCATTTCGGAAGCCTACGAGGTCCTCGGCAACGCTGAAAAGCGCAAGAAGTACGATGCTCTCGGCAGCGACTGGGAACGCGTGTCGCAACACGCCGAAGCGCAGCGTCGCTCGCGCTCCGCGCGGGACGCGCGGGGCCAAGGAAGCGATTCGATGGGCGCGGAGTTCGGCGATTTTTCTCAGACCGGCGCGAGCGGCGGTCCGAGCGGATTTTCGGATTTCTTCGACGCGTTCTTCTCCGGAGTCGGACGCTCGGGAGGCGGTCGCGGCGCTGCGAGCGCGCCCGCAGCGCAGCGCGGCGGCGACTTGGAAACCACGATCGACTTAACGCTCGCCGAAGCCTACGCGGGCGGTTCGAAGTCGATCAGCTTGCAGATCGAGGATAACTGTCCGCGCTGCGGCGGCAGCGGCGTACTCAACAATGCGATTTGCCCGCAATGTCACGGCACGGGAAGGCTAGTGCAGACGAAGCGCTTGGACGTTTCGATTCCACGCGGCGTCCGCGACGGTCAGCGCATTCGCCTCGCGGGCCAGGGGAGCCGCGGCTTCGGCGGCGGTTCGAACGGCGACCTGTTTCTAGCGGCACAAATCCAACCCGACAAAACCTTCGAGCGGCGAGGCGACGACCTCTATCTCGATCTTCCGGTCGATATTTACGGGCTCGTGCTCGGCACGGAAGTACGCGTGCCGACGATGAGCGGTGACGTCACGATGACGATCAAGCCCGGCACGCAGAATAACAAAACCCTGCGCCTCGCCGGACGGGGAATGCCGAAGGTGAAGAGCGGCGGTTACGGCGACGAATACGTCCGGCTCGTCGGACTCTTGCCGGCCACGATCGGCGAGCGCGAACGCGAGCTCTTCGGCGAACTAGCGGCGCTGCGAGACTCCGCAGCGCCCGTCGCCTAGGAACGAGTCGGCCGCGGCGGCACGGCGTCGCCCACTTGGATCGGCGTCCGTGAGCCCGGCGTCGATAACGTAGTCCTTCAGCTGCCAGCGCTCGACGGCTTCGTCTCCGGCGTAACGCGTTCGCCGCACGGAAGAGATAGCGGCGCTCGTGTTCGTCTCGCTGGCTGCCGAGCTCTTCATAGGCGTCGATCGTGACGCTGTAGTCGTGGATGTTCTGCCAGTCCCTCGACCAGCCGCTCGAAGGGCGGTACCGCTTGGCCCGCTGGCGGCGGCACAGACTGTCCCGAGAGGGTAGGCGAGCCCGCTCGGGCCTATGCCGAAATCAGCAATACGAAAACGGCCCCGGCTAGGAAACGTCGCAAGGGGAGCATCGCCGCCCCGTTCTCCCCGTCCGGCGGGCGGCGGCCCCTGCGGACCAAGCAAACGCTTCGGCAACTTCTCTTTCGGCTTAGGAGTCGAAGGATTGATGCTAGGCGGCCCGCCGACCCACTTGATGTGGTCGAGTATGTTCAGTCCCGACAAACCGAGCGTTAAGCGCGCGGTCAATTGGCGTCGCCTCGGAGCGCTGTTCGTTCCCTATTGGCGTAAGGAAGCAGCCGTGCTGCTCTGCATTCTGGCAGGCGCCGCGCTCGGGCTCGCACCACCGCTGTTCACGAAGCGCCTGATCGACGTATCGCTCGCGCGGCACGACGTCCCCTCGCTTTGGTTCGACGTCGGGGGCATGGTGCTCGCCGCCGCCGTCGCCTCGATCGTTTTGGTCTATCAAGGTTATCTCAACTCGCTCGTCGGCGAAGGCATCATGCGCGACATTCGCACGAGCCTCGTGTCGCATCTGCATCGCTTGCCGATCGCCTTCTTTACGAACACGAAGACGGGCGAAATTATGAATCGCGTTTCGAGCGACGTCGACAACGTCGACAACGTCGTGACCGGCACGCTCGTGTCCATCGTGACGAACGTCGCGACCATCGTGACGACGATCGTTACGATGTTTATTCTGGATTGGAAGCTCTCGCTACTCGCACTCGCCGTCGTCCCGCTCATGATCTTGCCGCTGTCTCCCGTGGGCCGGCGGATGTACGTCGTTCGCAAGCAGACGCGTGAAAAGCGCGATGAAATCGAGTCCATCACGCAAGAAACGCTTTCGATCAGCGGCATCACGCTGATCAAATCGTTCGTACGCGAGCCGTTCGAAGCCAAGCGTTTTTTTAAAGCTTCGAGCGATTTGATGGGGCTCGAAATACGCCTCGCGATGGTGGGGCGCTGGTTCATCGCCGCGATCGGCGCGATGGTCGTTATCGGACCGGCCGTCGTCTGGCTCGGCGGCGGTTATCTGCTCATCTTCCGCGGCTTGACGATCGGTACGATCGTGGCGTTCGTCGCACTGCTCGGCCGTCTCTACGGCCCGGCTTCGGCACTCGCCGGCATACAGGTCCAGATCGTCAGCGCGCTCGCGGTTTTCGAACGGATCTTCGAGTATCTCGATATGGCTCCGGAGCCCGGCGGCACGATCGTGTTACCGGCCGTGACGGGCGAGATCCGGTATGAAGACGTGTACTTCAATTACGTCGCCGATCGCCAAGCGCTACGCGGCGTGGATTTCCAGATCCCGCCCGGTCGCGTCGCGGCCTTCGTGGGACCCTCGGGAGCCGGCAAAACGACGATCACGCAGCTTCTGCCGCGCTTCTACGACCCGCAAAGCGGACGCATTACGATCGACGGCATCGACGTGCGCGACGTCGAACTTTCGTCACTGCGCTCTCATATCGGTATCGTCACGCAAGAGACGTATCTCTTCCATGACACGATCGAAAAGAATCTGCGTTACGGCAACGATCGGGCAACGTTCGCCGAACTGGAAGCGGCCGCGCGGGCCGCAAACATCCACGATTTCATCGCATCGCTTCCCGAGGGCTATGCCACCGTCGTCGGCGAGCGCGGGCATAAGCTTTCCGGAGGCGAACGTCAACGGCTCGCGATCGCCCGCGTGCTCCTGAAAGATCCGCGCATCTTAATTCTCGACGAGGCGACGAGCGCGCTGGATTCCGAAAACGAAGCGCTCATTCAGGCCGCCTTCGATAAGGTTATGCGCGGCCGCACGAGCCTCGTCATCGCGCACCGGCTCTCGACGATTCTTTCGGCCGACGTTATCTTCGTCGTCGAGGCCGGTCGCATCGTGGAACGCGGCACGCATGCCGAACTACTCGCGCGTGGAGAAACGTACGCCCGGCTCTATCGAACGCAGTTCGAGCGCGGCAACGTCGAGCTGGCGTTCCAACCGGCCGTTTCGACTGCCTAAAGCCCGTGAACGGTTCGGCCGGGATGCAGCTGCGCGTCGACGGTCTCGTGAAACGCTTCGGCGGCAAGCTCGCGCTGAGCGGACTCGGGTTCGAGCTAGCGCCGGGTGAAGTGCTCGGGCTTCTCGGTCCCAACGGCGCCGGTAAAACGACGACATTCTTATGCCTGTGTGGTTTGCTGCGTCCCGATGGAGGCACGATCTCGTATGCCGGAAAGCGGCTCGGCGGCGAGCGCGGCCGCACCATCGCACTCATTCCGGAGACGCCGGAAGTGTATCCGATGCTCAGCGTTTGGGAGCATTTGGCGTTCGTCGCGGCCGCCATGCGTCTGCCGCCGGGCTGGGAAACGCGCGCACGCGCGCTTCTCGAGCGTTTCGATCTATGGACCGAGCGCGACGCGCTCGGACAAGCGCTCTCGAAGGGTATGCGGCAGAAAACGCTGATCGCGGCGACGGTGCTCGCGGCGACCCCGGTGCTGCTCTTCGACGAACCGCTCATCGGGCTCGATCCGCGCGGCCAGCGCGAGTTACGCGAACTCGTCGCGGGCCTCGCCGCCGGCGGTACGTCGATCGTCATGAGCACGCACATCATCGAATCGGCCGAATCGCTGTGCGACCGCGTCATCATCATGAAGGACGGCACGCCCGTGGCCGCGGGGACGACGGCGCAGCTCCGGGGGAGCGATGGCGGGGAGCGCAGTCTCGAAGACGTTTTCCTCGAGCTCACCCGGTAGTGCGCGCGCTCGCCTACCTCGAGTGGTGCTACGCGCGACATAACGCGCGCGCGATCTTGCGCTCGCCGGCACGCATCGTGCTGTGGTGCTTCTGGATCGGCTCGCTCGCCGTCTTCGGGTTACTTCGCTTCAGCCGCTCGCAGTCGCACGTCTCACAGCCCGCATCCTCGCTCGGGCACGGGGCGGCGATCGCATTCGTCGGAGCGACCTTCTTCTTCTCGGGCTTTGCGATAGCGGCGGCCGCTGCCGGCGGCCGCACCGCGACGTTCCGTTCGCCCGCCGAAGCGACTTTGCTGTCGAACGCCGGCTTGAAGCCGCGCACGATCGCGCTGTGGTTGGAATTACGGAAGATTGCCGGCGGCTGGCGTAGGTCGCTCGGGGGATTTCTTTACGCGTTCCTCGTGTTCGTACCGTCGCACGCGGGGCCGCTCGCAATGGCGCGCGGCTGTCTCGCAACGGTGCTGATTCTCGGCATACCGCAATCCGCGGGCTTGCCGGCGTTTCTGGCGGCGCGCGGAAGAGCGAAGGCGCCCGTAATCGCGTTCGGCTCGCTGCTCGCAGCAGTCGGCGTTGCCTACGCGGCAGCCGGCGCGAGCGGCGCGCGCCTGTGGCAACCGCTCGTAAACGCGACCCATTTTGACCCGGCCCGCGTGGTAACTGCGGCGCTCGATGCTCGACCGCTTGCGTTTGCGGTCCCGTTGCTCGTTTTCGCAACGTTCGCGCTCATCGTCGCGTGGCGTGGCAACGACATCTTGCCGGAGCTCTACGCCGCAGGCCAGACGCCCGGCCGGCTCACGCGTCTAGCGGCCGGCCACCGTCGCGGCGAGCCGGTGACGACCACCCGGCACAGCGAGCGCGTTCCGCCCGGCGCAGGCGCGCTGCTCTGGAAAGATTGGATCGTGATCCGGCGTCATCGCGGAGCCTTCCGCTTCTGGATCGCCGGCGGACTCGCGTGGATCGTCTGCGGCGCGGCAGCTGCCGCCGCGAGCCGGCAGCTCGGCGATCCGACCGCCGTGGTCACGTTTGCCATCGCGGTCGGACTCGTCATCCTGTTTTGGGCGCCTTTTTTAGCCGCGACCGGCCTCGCAGACGATCTTGCAAAACCGCTCTTCTGGTTATCGACCGCTTCGCTGCGCATGCGGCTCGTCGTCTGGACGTTCGCGCGCGCCTGGCGCGGAGGCCTAGCGGTCGGGTGCGGAACGGGCGCGGCGCTGCTTGTGCTCGGACACCCGTTGTTTGCTGCGGCGAGCGTCCCGTTCGCGTGTCTGGGGTACTGGTCGCTCGTTGCGCTCGGCATCGGCTCGTACGCCGTCTTTCCAAGTCCGCTCGACGCGCGCGGCCCGACGGCCCTGCTGCGCTTCGTGGCCAGCCTCGCCTATCTGGTTCCCGCCGCGCTCCTGTCGGTCATCGCCGGCGCCGCGCACCTGGGCACACTCGGGGCTACGACGGCATTCGTCTGCGGGCTGGCGCTTCAGGGTTGGCTCGTCATCGAACTCGTGGCCCTGCGCTTTGCCGAATACGGCGCCTCGCTCGCAACGATTTCGCGCGCGAAGTAGCACCTTCGGCGCAAGCACTAAGGAACGGCGAGTCCCATCCGTAACGGTGCGCCCGTCGCCTGTTGTACGTCTTCGGCACTGATGCCGGGCGCGCACTCGCGCAGCACGAGCCCCTCCGGTTCGATATCGATCACGGCGAGGTCGGTCACGATGCGGTCGACGACGCCGCTGCCCGTCAGCGGCAACGTACAGCGTTCGAGTATTTTATGCGTCCCGTCCTTGGCTACGTGTTCCATCATGACGATAACGCGCTTGGCGCCGTGAACGAGATCCATGGCACCGCCCATGCCCTTGATCACCTTGCCCGGAATCGTCCAATTCGCGAGATCGCCGTTGGCTGCGACTTGCATCGCGCCCAGGACCGCGAGATCGATGTGGCCGCCGCGAATCATTCCGAAGGAGTCGGAAGAATCGAAGAACGCCGCGCCCGGCATGGTCGTAACGGTTTCTTTGCCCGCGTTGATTAGATCGGGATCTTCCTCGCCTGCGTACGGATACGGGCCCATGCCGAGAATGCCGTTTTCGCTTTGCAGCACGACGGTAATGTTCGGATCGACGAAATTCGGGACGAGTGTCGGTAAGCCGATGCCGAGGTTCACGTACTCGCCGTCGCGCAATTCGCGCGCAACGCGTTCGGCTAATTGTTCTCTGGAAAAGGGCACGCTGCTAGCCGCGCTTTCTGGTCGTTACGCGCTCGATACGTTTGCCTTCTTGGCCGACGGCGACGACGCGCTGTACGAAAATGCCGGGCGTATGCACGTCCTGCGGGTCGATGTCGCCCGGCGCGACGAGCCGCTCCACTTCTGCGATCGTTATCTTCGCGGCCATGGCGCAGAGCGGATTGAAATTGCGCGTCGACTTATCGTAAATGAGGTTGCCGTGGCGATCGCCGACGCTCGCCCTCACGAACGCGTAATCACAAACGATGCCTTCTTCCAGCACGCATTCACGCCCGTTGAAGCGGCGCGTTTCCTTTTTGGGAGACGCGAGAGCGACCGAACCGTCCGCTCCGTAGCGCCATGGCAAGCCGCCGTCCGCGACTTGCGTACCGACGCCCGCGGGGGTGAAAAACCCGGGAATGCCGCAGCCGCCCGCGCGCAAGCGCTCGGCTAGCGTACCCTGCGGCACGAGTTCGACTTCGAGTTCGCCCGAGAGATATTGGCGCGCGAACTCACGATTTTCACCGACGTAGGAGCCCGTCGTGCGGCGGATACGCTTGGCGCCCAGCAGCGCACCGAGTCCCCATCCATCGACGCCGCAGTTGTTCGAGACGGTGACGAGATCCGTCGCGCCCTGCTGCAGCAGCGCCTCGATGAGATGCTCGGGGACACCGCACAGTCCGAAACCTCCGACCGCAATTGAGGTGCCGCTGCGAATATCGGCGACGGCTTCGGCCGCCGTCGCAATCACCTTATCCATCGTGCGCGTAGATAGGCGCGCTACGTGCCGAAACCCTCGTCCCGCGTCCGGCGAACGTCTATACTCCCGAACATGACCGCAGCTCGCTCCGAAGCGCTCGTGCGCCGCCTCGCCGCCTTGCGGCCGTCGACGTTCATCCTTTCGAAGACGGGAACGGGCGGACCGCGCGGCTCGCCATGAATCTGCACTTACTTCAGCGCGGCTATCCTCTGACGATTATCGAGTACGAACGCCGCGAACGCTACCTCAGCGCACTCCGGGCCGCACAGTCGGGCGAAGACCCGGCAGCGTTCATCGAGTTCCTCACCGAGCGCGTAGAGACGTCGCTCGAACGCTATCTGCGTGCCATCGAAATACCGTACTCAGGGAAGCGGCCGCCGCCCGAGCGAAAGCTCGAGGACCGTTTCTAGAGGCCCGGAGTACTTGTATGGCAATAGCAGCCACGCCGACCGGCGGCATTTCTCCCGAAGACGAGGAGCTGATCCTCGAGGCGGTGCGCGAGCTCGTCCGCGAACGCGTAGCGCCCCGCGCTGCCGAGATCGACGAGCGCGGGGAGTTCGCCCGGGACATCTACCAGCTCTTCGCCGACAACGACCTGCTCGGCGTCCCGTTTCCCGCGCAGTACGGCGGCCTCGGCGGCTCGTTCTTAACCTACGTCAAGATCGTCGAGGAAGTCTCGAAGGCGTGCGCGTCGAGCGGCTTGATGATCGCCGTTCAAGAGCTCAGTGCGCTCGCGCTCATGATCGCAGGCAGCGAAGATCAGAAGCACACCTATCTAACGAAATTGGCATCGGGGGAAGCGATCGGCGCCTATGCCTTAACCGAAGCCGGCAGCGGTTCCGACGCGGCGGGCTCGATGCGGACGCGCGCGGAGAAGCGCGGCGACGGTTACGTCCTGAGCGGCAGCAAGGTCTGGATTACGAACGGAAGCGTTGCCGACCTCATCACGGTCTTCGCCGTGACGGATCCCGCTAAGGGTCCCGCGGGCATCAGCGCGTTTCTCGTGCAGAAAGACTATCCGGGTTTCAAGGTCGGCAAGCTCGAGAAAAAGATGGGTATTCGCGGCTCGCCGACCTGCGAGCTCATCTTCGAAGATTGCTTCGTGCCGGCCGAGAATCTGCTCGGCGCCGAGGGCTCGGGGTTCAAAACCGCGATGCGCGTGCTCGATAAATCGCGCCCCGGCATCGCAGCTCAGGCCGTCGGCATCGCCGCCGGCGCACTCGATTACGCAGCCGAGTACGCGCGCGAGCGCATTGCATTCGGCAAACCGATCGCGCAGCAGCAAGGCATCCAATTCATGCTCGCGGATATGCGCGTCGAGCTAGAAGCCGCGCGCTTGCTGCTCTACGAAGCGGCCCGGAAATGCGATCAGGGAGCGCCGGATTTGACGCTCTGGGCTGCGCTCTGCAAACTCAAAGCGGGTGATGTCGCCATGCACGTAACGACCGACGCCGTGCAGATCCTCGGCGGCTTCGGTTACTCGACGGAGTACCCCGTCGAACGCATGATGCGCGATGCGAAGATCACCCAGATCTACGAAGGCACGCAGCAGATACAACGGCTCGTCATCGCGCGCAGCATGATCGGTAAAAAAGCTGCGGCCGCAGTGAGTGGCCTGTAATTAAGCCCACTCACAGACGTGGCGGGTAAGCTTCAAAGCATATGCCGTTCGAGTTTTCGACTCTTCCCAAGGTCGCGCTCTCCCGCGACCATTGGCTGCGGCTCATCTTCGTCGGGATCTTCGTCGTATTAGCCGTCGGACGCGTCGTTCCCGATACCGTGCGCCTCTTCTACCCGCTGCATTTTTTCGGCTACGTCACCAATGGTGACGGGTTCGTCGTGCGCGCGAACGGAGAAACGCCCAAAGGTGCGGAGCGGATCGCGCTCGGCGACAAAGTGCGCATCGATCGCGTTAAACCCTTCGACCGTAAACCGGGGCTGGCGGGTGCTTCCTACATCTACGACAACCCGGATCGGCACCTACCGGTCGAGCACCACGGCAAGCTGCGTATGCTGCACCTCGTCGCGCAAAGCGAGCGGATGCCGAGCCGGGTGCTCGCAATGCTGCGCATCGCAATCTGCTTGCTCGTCACGGCGCTCGGCGCTATTCTCTATCTTATCAAGCCCGGGTTCGCAACCGCGGCCATCTTCTTCTACTGCATCGGCGGCACGTTTCCGACGACGTACGCCGAGCTTGCGATTCCCTATCCGTGGCGCGAGATTCCGGAGTGGATCGGCACGACGCTGGACGGAGCGTCCGATGCGGCCCTGCTCTTGTTCGCGCTCTGTCTGCTCGTCGAAGACGAACGTTGGCAGCGTGCCTTTGCCGGCGGGGCCGCGTTACTGGGTCTAGCGCTCGGGACGACGTACGCGTACGCCGATTGGGCGCTCACGTACGGCGCGCAGCCCGCTCAACGCCTCGACGATATCTACGCGCGGCTCTCCGACATCATCGTCGGCGCGACGATCGTCGTCTTCGTGCTGGCGTTCTCGCGCGCACAGAGCACGGACCGGCAACGCATCGGTTGGACGATCGTCGCATTCGCCTTCGCCGGCGCGGCGCGGCTCGCATCCGACGCTTTCTATCCGGCCCGCATCGGCCCGTGGGAGAACGGCGTGCTGCTGGCCGTTACGCCGCTGCCGATCGTCGTCGTTTGGATCGCAGTCTTGCGGCACCGCTTCTTCAACGTCGACTTCGTCGCCCATCGAGCGGTCGTGTTCGTTGCGTTAACGGCCGGCGTGATCGGGACTGTGACGGTCTTCGAAGAACTCGGCACGTATATTTTCTATAACAATACGGATCTCGCTTACGGCTTCGTCATCGTTTTTTCGATGATGCTCGGCTCGGCGAGCGGCAAGATCCGGCAAATCGTCGAATACACCGTCGATCGTTTCATTTTTCGCAACCGCCACTCGCAGCGGGAAGCGCTCGAGATCATCGGCGGTTACATTCTGGATGCCGAACACGTCGAAGACGTCTATCGCGCGCTTTTAGAAGACGCGACGCACGCGCTGAAGCTTTCATTCTCCGGCGTGATGACACGCCGCGTGGACGGCAGCTTTGCGCTGACGCAGAGCTTCGAATGGCCCGCCGACTGCGCCACGACGCTGCCGCGCGCCGACGAACTCACGCAGCGCATCACGCGCACCCGCGGCGCACTCACGTTCTCCGGCAAAGAGTCGCGCCTCATCCGGCACGCCTTCCCCAACGAGCGGCTCACGTTTGCCGCGCCGCTCTTCTTCGATCGTTCCGTCAGCGCCATCGTCGTCTACGGTCACAGCGTTATCGGCCTCGATCTCGATTCCGAGGAACGCGATCAACTCGTACGGCTCGTCTCACACGCCTCGATCGCGCTGCACCAAATCGAACTAGCCCGCTACCGCGCCGCCGCCGCCGAACCAACCGCAACGCTCAGCACCCGCTAACCGGGCCGAAGGGTGCTTTAATGGCCGACACCTTGGTAGCGGTTTAGTCCGATGCGCCAGAAAGCGTAGGCGATTGCGACGAATAGTAGGCCGATGAGCGGCGTCAGCAGTCCGACGGCGGGCGGCAGAGAGAGCGCTCCGTCGGCTTTGCCGAGAAAGTACGTCGCCGGAAAGTAATTCATGAAGGCGAACGGCAGCACGAAGGTGAGCAGTAGGCGCACGCCGCGCGAGTAGATACCGATCGGATAACGCGTGAATTCCTGCTCGAGCTGCAAAACGATCCAGCGTAACGCATCGACGCGCACGAACCAGAAGGCGACGGTCGCGATCATGAGGTTGATGCCGAGATCGATCAGCGCGCCGCCCAGCACGACGAGCGGCACGAAGAGCACGAACGTAACGTCGATTTTCACGTGCGCGTAGAGCGTCGCTCCGATGAAATAGATCAGCCCGAGCAGCAGCTCGTCGGGAAAGACCTGGCCCGGCGTCGCGATGACTTGAAAGAGCGCGTCGAGCGGGCGAACGAGAACCCGATCGAAGTCGCCTTCGCGAATGCGTTCCGGTATCTCGCCGACCGATGAGAACAACGTGTTGTGTACGGCGTGACCGAGCATCCATAACCCATACAAGAAAGCCATATCGCGGAAATCCCAGCCGTTCATCGACGGAAACGTCCGCAAAACGATGTAGAGCGCTCCGACCGCAGCGCCGTGATAGACGAGCGTGAAGAGCGACCACAAGAGGAAATTCTCGCGATACTCGAGCGTCGTGAGCGCGTTGATGCGCCAGTACTGTCCGTACATGCCGAGCATGCGCCGCAGCGGTACGGAGCGCGCGCGATCCGCGGTCCCGCTCATCCGCCCTGCACGACGACGCGCTTGGCACCCGCCCGCCACACCAGACACGAGATGGCGCCGAGGACGGCCAGCCACACGATCTGCAAACCGATCGTCTCCGCATAGCGGCCGGGCGGGATAACCCCGACGTAAATCAAGAGCGGCGTCGAGAACATCGCTGCGAACGGAAGGGCGAAGATCGCGTTTTGCAGCGCCGCCGGAAAGAAGACGAGCGGCACGAGTTCGCCGCCGAGAAAATCGGTCAACCACGTGAAGATCAGCTGCATGGCCTGGATTTCGAGCGTCCAAAACGCGACGCAATTGAGAATGAAGTTGAGGCAGAATCCGACGAAGTAACCGAGCACGAAGCTGAGCCCGAAAGCGGCGAGGACGCCCGGCGGCGGGACGTCGACGTGCACGACGAGCAAAGCGAACGCGAGCGACGGCACGATGAGCGCCGCGTGAAAGAGCACCTCGCCCGTTCCGTCGGCAAAAAAATACAGCGGCACGACGATCGGCTTCATGAAGTCGGTCGCGATGCTGCCGTCGTGCAGCTTCTCATAGAGCGCACGCGTCTGATCGATGTCGAGTACGAGCCCCATGAGCAGGGCGACGGTCGAGTAGGTGACGATAGCATGTAGCGGCAGATCGTGCGGTGCGGCGTTGCGCGCGTAGAGCGCCGTCCACACCATGCGTAGCAGGTACACGCGCACGACGACCGACGCGACGCTCGTGAAGACGTCGAAGCGATACGTCGCCTCGCGCGCCATCGCTCGCTTCGCGAACTCGACGTAGGGTTCGAGCCGAAAGGGCCGGCGGACGGCGATCACGCTTGCGGCAGGCTCGGGACGCGCGAATAGCCTTCAACGTAGATGCGGCGCACGATCGCGTCGATATCGGGTTCGACGATGGCCACGTCGCTGATGCGACAGACTTCCGTAACGCGCCGGATCATCGTTTCGGCCGTGAGTTCGCGACGGTTGAAGCGGTAGCGCACGACGCTCGCTTCGCGCGACTCGATAACCGCGCCCGAGACGCTCGCGTCTTCACACGTGTCCGCCAGCGTAACGACCAGGGTGCGGTAGGTCCCATACTCTTCGCGCAAGCGTTCCAGCGCTCCGTCGTAGATGACGGTTCCGCCGTCGATCAGCACGACGCGTTTCGTAAGCCGCTCGACGTCGGCAAGGTCGTGCGTCGTCAAAATAACGGTCGTTCCGCGTTCTCGATTGACGTCTTCGATGAAGACCCGGATCGCTTCTTTGGCAACGACGTCGAGCCCGATCGTCGGCTCGTCGAGATAGACGATCTGCGGGTCGTGCAGCATGGCTCCGGCGAAGTCGCCGCGCATCCGTTCGCCGAGCGAGAGCTGACGCACGGGCGTGCCCATGAAGCGTTCGAGATCGAGAATCTCCGTGAAGTGACGCAGATTCTGCCGGTAGCGGTCGCGCGGAACATCGTAGATCGAGCGTAGCAATTCGAACGATTCGCGCAGCGGCAGATCCCAATACAGCTGGCTCCGCTGGCCGAAGACGACGCCGATATTTTGGGCGTTGTCCTGGCGACGTTCGAACGGTACGAGGCCGGCGACGCGCAGCGTGCCGGAGGTCGGAACGAGGATGCCGGTCAGCATCTTGATCGTCGTCGATTTTCCGGCGCCGTTGGGGCCGAGATACCCGACGAGCTCGCCCGGTTCGAGCGTGAAGCTGACGCCGTCGACCGCCGCTTTCTCGTCGTATTCGCGCGAGAACAGCGCTCCGAGCGCGCCTGAGAGCCCCGGTCGCCGCCGAATCGACCGGAAAACTTTGCGTAGCTCGACGCTCTCGATGATCGGCATCAGGGCCCCGAGTTCCACGGCTCGGAAGGACGTCCCGTTCCGGCTTCGAAAGGGCACGGCCCGTCGCTGGGAGACTTTCCGGCGCGACGGAACTCGCGGGGCACCGGCCGCGTTGGTTGAGGGAACGGCGTCGTTCGACGATTCCGGGTCGAATTTAAAAGAGTTGGGGGTGATTACAAATGGCAGCTAAGAAAAAAGCGATGAAAAAGTCGAAACCGAAGAAGAAGTAGTAAGCGAGCAACCTTCTGGTCAAACCCGTCTTCTTAAAATTTTTAAAAGTTAAGGGCGTAACCGAACAGGTTGCGCCTCTTTTTTTTGCACTATCCGCCGACGCTGACCGCACCGTGCCCGAACAGCGGCGGCACGTAGTGGCCCGCGGCCCACGAGACCGCGAAGACGGCCGCACCGAAGGTGACGATTTCGCAACCTTTGAGGAGCGGATTGCGTGCGCTCAGCGTACCGGCGAAGTACCCGATACTGAAGAGCACCGCGACCGCGAGGCCGAGCCCGACCAGCATCGCTGCTTGAACCGACATGCTGAAAAGATACGGCACGACCGGGAACGCCGCGCCGACGGCAAAGGAGCCGGCCATAGCGAAGCTCGCACGCAAACCGCCGCTCTCCGCTTCGCGGACGTCGATGCCGAACTCGTCGCGGACCATTTCGTGCAACCAGATCTCGGGGTTTTTTTCTAACCGGCGCACGATCATCAACGCTTCGTCATCGGTAAAGCCCTTGAGCCGATAGTAAGCAACTTGCTCTTCGAATTCTTCTTTCGGCGTGTCGAGCATCTCTCGGCTTTCCAAGTCGATCGCATTCTGAACGACTTCGCGCTCCGATTTGCCGCCCAGGTATTCACCGACGCCCATCGAGATCGCGCCGACCAGCAGCGAGAGAAACCCGGTCAGGAGAATTTCCGAGCGATCCGGTGCAGCGCTGCCCACGCCCGTGACGATGCCGAGCGTCGTGAGGATGCCGTCTTGGGCGCCGAAGACGACCTCGCGGATGCTGCGCTGGCCTTCCAAGCGCTGACGTTCCGGGGTGTCGGGGATGCGGGCCGCATTGCGGCCGCGGCTCGCGACCGACACGACGCGGTTGTCGGTATTGATTGCCAGAGAATTACGCTGCTGGGGCATCCTGAGCGCGTTGCCGCCGCCGGAAAGGCAGGCCTGCCTTAGGTGCGAGCTAGGCCTGCCTGACGGAGCCGGCCGCACGGTCACGAATGACGAACTGGCATGGATAGTGATCAGGGCGAGCTCAATCCCAATCCGATCGTCGCCATGGCGATGCGTATACGCGGCCGCAAAGACGTTGCTGCAGCGATCGACTCGGCGACCCCGTCCGGCGCGCGAACCGACGGCGCCGATGCCGCCGCTTCGCTCGCCGCTTTCGCGGACGCCCTGGCGCTTGGCGCCAAGCGCCTCAATTCGATTCTCGGTAAGAACGCTATGGTGTTCGTGCGCCTCGAGCGGCCGCTGCGCGTGCGGCTCCGCTTCCACGAAAAGCGCGTCGGCCTGGGCGTGGACGAGCCCCGTCAGCTCGTTCTCGTGAACGGGCTCGGCCTGGACGGCGAATATCAGTTCGACCCCGGCAGCGAGACGCCGGCGCTCATCAACCTTTCGATTCTGTCCACCGACGCCGGCTACGGCGAACCGCTCACGCCGGCCGTGCTCCTCAAAACGATCTCGGAGGACGCGCAGCTCCCCCGGCCCGCCCATCTCGACGAGCTCGGCCCGATTACGCTTTAGCGCTGACCCGCTGGCCGAAAGTCCCTTACTCTGAGCCGCCTGACTCGTTCCCAAGCGGGACTTTTGTGCTACATACGTTGGCGGCGCGCGAACCGGCGCTAGAGGCTTAAGCGCCACGGCAAGCCGCAGCTTGTCTTAATAGGACGGTCTCATCTCAATGTCTACCGCCGAGCGGTTTTCTCCGAAAGTTTCGCAACGATTATCGCAGAGCGTCGTGAGGCTGCTGCATTGATGCCGCACGGCTTGATCTCCGCGCTCGACATCCTGCTCGTTGTCCCCGTCTTACTCGGTTTTCACTATCGTCATACGCTCTCGGCCGCCGCGCGTACCGCGTTTTACGCCGTTCTTGCGGCAATCATCGTCTTTCACGGCATAATGTTGACGCAAGAGATGTGGACCAACGTCGTCGTGTTGCGCGAAGGCGACTTCCTTGGGTTTTGGATTAACGCGCACGTTGCGGCGGCCAAACAGAATCTTTACGATCCGGCCCACGGCCTGGCGCTGGCGCAGCGCTTCGTCGTAAGCGCCGAATTCCGCCGCGAGATCCTGGACGTGGGCTTTTGGTACCCGCCGCCGTCGATCTTCGTTTTTCTACCGCTCGCCGCGTTCGCAGATCCGCATCGAGCACTCGCGTTCTGGTACGTACTCCAGACGCTGGCCCTGCTTGCGGCGATCGTCATTCTCGCTCGCACCTTCCTTCGCACAGACGGCGCGACGGGCTGCGCCGTCGTCACTGCGCTCATCCTCATGTTGCCGGCGACGGCGTTGACGGTATGGTACGCGCAGACGACGTTCTTAGCCCTACTGTTCACGGCGCTGTTTTGGAGCGCTCGCCGTTCGGCGACCGGCGGCGTGTGGCTCGCACTCGGAGCATGCGTAAAGCCGTTCCTAGGCGCTTTTAGCCTGGTTCTGCTATGCCGGCGACGGTTGCGCTCCTTGAGCGGTGTTGCCCTCGGCGCGATCGCCATATCCGTTGCGACGCTGATCGAATTCGGCCTTAACACGTTCGTCACGTATTTTCGTGCGCGGCCGGATTCTCACATTCCGGCGCTCGTGTACGGTGAAGTATCGAACGAATCGCTGCTCGGCTTCATCGTGCGCGTCACGCACGGCATAAGCGGCGATCACCTTTCGCATGTTGCAGTGACGGCGTTCGCTGCAATCGCGCTCGTTTTGACGGCGCTCACCGTGTGGCTTTCTCTCCGGCTCGAAGAAGCCGACGACCAAATCGTCCTCTCGCTCACGCTTAGCCTAGCACTGCTGATTTATCCGGCGTCGCAGGTGTTCTACTCGGTGCTTCTGATCGTTCCGGCGCTCGTGCTCTGGTCTCGCCGGTCGGAACGGTTCCCGGCCTGGGCCGTCGCCGCCGGGATATGTTTGGCTTACGCGCTGATGGTAGCGAAATATCCGGTCTTCGCAACCTTGCTCAGTTGGAGCACCTTTGCAGTTCTTGCGTCGCCGCCCGGCGTGCGTGCCGCATTTGCGCGACTGGCCTCGAATGCCGCGCGCGCTTTACGCCCTATCGGCAAGCTGGCCGCGCCCAACCAACCGGCACGCACGACGATGCTTGGCCTGGGGCTGGTCGGGATTGCTCTCTTACTAGCCGTCGCGCTCCAGTTCGCGGTTCGCCCGCAACGTTCGTTTTTCGCCGCAAGCGGCACCGATTTTCGTGCTTTTTATTGCAGTGGAGCGGCGGCGAACGCGAAAGCGAGCCCCTATCTCGTGGAGCCGCTGCGCGCGTGCGAGCACCGCGTCCAACCCGCGCGCGGCTGGTCGGACGAACTCGTCGTCCCGGCACCCCTCCCGGGCTACGACATCGCGTTTTTTGCCGTACTCTCGCATCTTCCGTATCTGGTTGCGAAAGCGCTGTGGTTCGGCACCATCGTCGCGTGCATGCTGGCCTCGGTCTTTTTCCTGACGCGGTTGACGCGTTTCCCGGCGTTGCTCATTTTGCTCGGCTTAGGCCTCACCGACGGCTATCAGTCGATCATTTACGGGCAGTTGCCGCCCCTCGCCGTGGCGGCGCTGTGCGCGGCCGCCTATTTCTTGCAGGCCCGTCGCTATGTTCCGGCCGCCGTCGCCGTGGGGGCTTCGATGATCGAACCCCACCTCGAATTGCCTGCCTGCCTCGCGATGTTCGTCTGGTGCGGGCGAGCGCGACTACCGCTCGCCGGCGTTGCCGTCATTCTCACGGCGGTCGCCGCCTTTGCGCTGGGGCCGGCCGAAAATCTCGATTACATATTGCGGGTGCTCCCGCAACATGCGGCAGCGGAGCTCGTGGCAACGGATCAGTACGCGCTTTCGCACGAACTGCACGTCGCCGGCTTTCCCGACCGAGCCGCCTTGGCGCTTGGCTCGCTCTCGTACGTTTTTATGGCGTTAGCCGGCGTAATATTGAGCCGCCGCATCGCGACCATATCGGTGCAAGATGCGTTGATCGTGCTCGTACCGCCGGCCGCCGCCCTACTCGGCGGCGCGTTCATTCATGGGACGCAGTTTGCCGCGGCTCTGCCCGCGGCTTTCCTCCTGCTTTCGAGCGCGCGCAATGCCCCCTCGCGCCGAAACGCGGCGCTGGCTTTAGCGCTTCTCGTCGTACCGTGGGATTTGGTGCTTCCATCGGGCTCGCGCCTCGGGCCGCTCGTCGTCTTGTCGCTGATAACGCTCGTTTGGGTCGCAATTACAGCGCAGCAGGACGCGCCTTTGCGTGCGCGTTGGAAAACCGCCGCGGGAACAGTCGTCGCATTTGGAGCGCTGCTGATGCTGATGCATTATTTGCCTGGCCCCAAGGCTTCCCTCATCGACGATCCGAGATTACCTAACACCGTACTTGTCGCGAATGCAGATGCGTCGCAAAATTGGGGAGCGTACCTGCGCTCCGAGTCGGATCTGAGCGTCGCATCCTTTCGGAATGAATTGGCAAAGATTCCGAACTGGCTTGCTATCGTGTTGCTGATAGCGGCCACCGCCTCTCGCACCCAGAAAAGAAGCCGCCAAGGTTCCAGAGAGATCGCTTCGCCCGACATCGCTTTAAGTTCGGTTCATGGATACTCACGTTAACCTCCACGAGTTTCCGCACGAGGACGAACTCGTGCCGCTTTGCGTCGATCTCGACGGCACTTTGACACCGTCCGATCTGTTATGTGAGGGGGTCGCTAAACTTCTAAGGACGCGGCCCCGCTCGGCGTTCAAGCTTCTCGCGTGGACGCTCAACGGAAAGGCATATCTCAAACAGCGGATCGCCGACTGTGCGGCGGTCGATGCACGGGTGCTGCCGTATAATATGGAGCTCCTTTCGTTCGTACGCGCCGAGCATGCGAGGAATCGGAAGATCGTTCTAATTACGGGTGCCGACCGGCGTGCGGCAGACGCCGTTGCCGCTCATCTAGGTGTATTCGACAGCGTTTGTGCGAGTGACGGCAAAGTCAACCTCACGGGACAGCGCAAGGCTAGCGTTCTGTTAGAAAGCTATGGTCACCAGCGATTCGACTACGTCGGCAACGATCGGTCCGATCTGCATGTGTGGCGCCATGCGCGGCGCGCGCTCGTTGTAGATGCAAAGCCTTCGGTGCGTCGGGCCGCTAAACGCGGCGGCAACGCGGATCTGTCGCTCTCGGCGGCTAAATCCTGGTGGCCGCCACTATTGCAAGCTATGCGGCCCCATCAGTGGATCAAGAACCTGCTCATCTTCCTCCCGCTGATCTTCGCGCATCGTATCTCCGACGCCACGGCCGTCGGTCACGACGTCTTAGCCTTCATATCGTTCTCGATCGCAGCTTCGGCCATCTACCTCGTGAACGATATGGCAGATTTAGAGCACGATCGAAAGCATCGTACCAAACGCAAACGTCCCTTCGCTTCCGGTACGCTGCCGCTGCGACTGGGCTTCGTACTTGCGCCCGCACTGCTTATCGCAGGCTTAGGCCTGGCGCTAGTCGTGTCACCGGCTTTCGCCGCCATCGTTGCCGGCTACGTGATCCTCAGCCTGACCTACTCGTTTTCGCTCAAACAAATCGCGCTGCTCGACGTCATCGTCTTGGCCGGTCTGTATACGAGCCGGATCATAGCCGGTTCGGTTGCCGCGGGCGTCGTCGCTTCGTTTTGGCTGCTGGCATTCGCTCTCTTCATGTTTACGAGCCTTGCCATGGTGAAGCGCTATTCCGAACTGCTGGTTCTCCGAACGCAGGGAACGCAAGCCGTTCACGGGAGAGATTATTCGACGAACGACAGCGAGATCGTCGCGATGTTCGGGATCGGCAGCGGCTACGTGGCGGTACTGGTCGTCGCGCTCTACATCAACGGCGATCTCGTGCGGCATCTGTACGCGCATCCCGGGGTCCTATGGGGCATTTGCCCAATTCTGCTCTACTGGGTGAGCCGCATTTGGCTGATCGCGCACCGCGGAGATATGCATGACGACCCTATCCTGTTTGCGATTCGTGATCGAACGAGTCTGATCGTCGCGGTGCTTGTCTTAGCGGTCGGCCTCGCCGCAATGCTGCCCGTGCATTTTTGAACCGCACCGGCAAATGTCGATGGTAGCTTCTCGAACAGCCGCATTAAACCGGTAGTCTGCATATGTCGCTCGTCACGAACGAACGTATAACCGCAGGCTAAACTCGTCGACGCCAGCTTTGGGCCGGCTTGCTGCCGTGGAGGTCCCGTTTCTTGGATCGACATCGCTTATGACGCGAGAAGCCAGCGAGCTTGCAGCTCCGCAGGAACATCATCGTTTCAACGTCGTCCTCTATTGGCGAGAGGCGCTCGTGCTCGCGCTCGTTGCCATTGTGGCTGCAGCCGATCTTACGGCGCCGACGCTCGGAGACCAAGCGCTGTATTTGACGTATGCGAAGAAGTTGGCAGCCGGAGGTATCCTGTACCGCGATATCTGGGACATAAAGCAGCCGGGGATTTTTTACTTTTACTTGGTCGCTATAAGAATGTTCGGACAAAACGCCGTAAGCGCGCACCTACTGGAACTCATTTGGATGCTCGGGCTTGCGCTCGCGTTGCAGATCGGGCTACGGCCATACTTCAGTCATCGTTGGACCAAAGCGCTAGTCGCGTTGCCTACGGTAGCGCTCTACTACGCGGTGTCCGCTCCGTTCCTCGGACAGGTCGAAGGACTGCTCGCCCTGCCGCTGTTTTTAACGCTATGGGCACTCAACACCGCGGCAAGAGATCAACACAGAAGGTCCTATGCTTTATTTCTGGCGGGCGTCGCTGCCGGCGTCGTTCTTTGCTTTAAGCTGGTCTACGCGATCGTGATCGCCGCGCTGTATCTCACGGCCGTGCTCGACATCGTTTCTCGCGACAATCGCCGGCGCTTGGCGACGATCGGACTCTCGCTCGGCTTGCTGGTGGTCGGCGCTCTACTGCCGCTGGCTATCGTGACGAGCATCACGGTAAGCGGATCCGGAGTCGAGACGTTTTTTCAAACGACGTTCGTCGATCCTGGACGCATCTTGAGCGGGCACCCCGGTGCTCCGGCGCTACGATTTTTTCAGAGCGCTGCGTACTTCATTAAGATCTTCGCTCCCATCATTATCCTGGCGGCGGCCGGCGGCTCGGCCGCGCTTTACCGCCGCGACCGTTTGCTGACGCAGTTACTTTTCGCATGGCTCATTTCCGGGCTTGTGGGGATCGTCGTTCAAACCTGGTCGTGGTGGGAACACCACTTCCTTTTACTCTGGATACCAATCGGAGTTTTAGCGACGAAATGGATCGACGTCGCACTCGATTGGACTGCGCGCGCTTCCGGCGCGAAGAAGCAGAAAACCCGTGTCGCGCTGGTCGCTCTTGGCGTGACTCTCTTATTCATGCCCGCTGCCGTGCAACCGGCTACGAACGTTTACTTGATGATCCGAACGAAGGAAGCGCCATGGACGGAGGCCGGCCGCATGAAGTTTCAATCGCGACGAAGCACATTGTATCGGAACGCCTACGATACGACAGCGTTTCTTCGCGATCCTAAAAGCAAACAGGAGCCAATCTTCGTATGCGGATCGCCGGTCGATTATGTCCTCGGCGATCGCGCGCAGGGTCTCAGTGAAGACGGATATAGCCTGGATCTTCAGCTTCCGGAGCAGTGGCTACAGTTTACGAGCGAATTCGATGCCAAGCGTCCGGTGTTCGTCTATATCGAGCGGGAGTGTCAAACTTTACTCCTGCAAAATTCGCCCGGTACGATACGGATCTTACGACAAGCGTATCGGGTCCGCCAAGCTTCCGCTGACGGCAGCTGGTACGAAAGATTGCGCTGACTGTCAGGCGGTTTCGGATGTCGATAGGGCCCTTCGGCAGCGAGCGGTTCAGAAGAGCGTCCTTCGTCATCGCGGCGTCCGTCCTGTTCTGCGTGGCAGTACCGATCGCATCGAAAGTGTTTCCAAGTAACGCGCGAACGTTCTACTGTGCGGGCCGGGCGGTCGCGGATCATCGCGACCCGTATCTCGTCGAGCCGCTTCGAAGTTGCGAACACGCGATCAACCGGTATCCCGGCTTCAACGCTAATGAAGTCGAACCCGCTCCGCTGCCACCCTACGTTCTTAGCGCGCTAGCGGTGTGGTCCCGCTTTCCCTATTCCTGGGCGCATGTGATTTGGAATACGTTGCTCTTGGGATCGGTCGTCGTTGCTGCGCTTGCCATCGCGCGACTCACAACGTATCCGGCGGTGTACGTTTTTCTCGCTTTAGGTTTTGTCGACGGGCTGTTGAACCTCGGTTTCGGAGAAGTGGTCCCGACCTGCGTCGCGTTGCTGTGCGTATCTGCCGTCTCGGCCGAGCGACGAAAACACTGGACGACCGTGGCGGCAGCTACAGCGGCAATGATCGAACCGCACGTTGCCCTGCCTGCGTCCGTAGCCTTGTTTATCTTCGTGCCCGCGACCCGAGCCCGCTTTCTTTTTTGTGCTATCTTGCTAAGCCTGGCTGGGATCGCGACGCTAGGCTTGGGCGAGAACATCGAATATTTTCGATCCGTTTTGCCGGCCCATGCATTGGCGGAAGTATCGGCGCCGGACCAATACAGCTTAACTTGGTTGCTGCATCGCTTGGGCGTTGACAGTCGTTCGGCGTTGCGTCTCGGCTCGTTCTCTTATCTGGTAATGGGCTTCGTTGGAGTCGTTCTCGCGCGCAAGCTGGCGGTGCTGTACGCGAGCAATGCGTTCTTAGTCTTGGTTCCACCGGCGGCTGTTTTGCTGGGCGGGACGTTCATGCACGACGTGCAGATTGCGGCGGCGCTGCCGGCAGCCCTACTTCTAGGGGCTCATGCGCGCAGCATGCGCCGCTTCATCTGGATCGTAGCGATGCTCTTCGCGTTTCCGCTGAGTGTCGGCGCCGTGCATCTCAGCGGAATTCTCTTTGGCTCCGCTGCGGCGGCCGGTATCGCGTTATTGGCGACGCGCCGTTCATCCGTCGTAACGCGAGTTGCGCTGTGCTTGATCGTAATCGGCTCGGTCGTAAGTTTCTGCGCATTTGCAAGTTTCGCGCGAGGTCACGACCATGCCGTAGCGCTCCACCTCCCGGCCGGCGACCGGAACGAACTCGCATCAGTGCAATGGGGCCGCTACATCGGGGCCTTAGACAGCCGCTGGTCGCTAATGGACACGCTCAAGGTACCTCTTTGGCTAGCTCTCATTGGGTTTCTGGCCGCGGGGTCCGCGCAAATACGCCCGCTGTCGAGCGGCTCCGGAAGCCTTATGTCGTCGGGCGATTCGGTTTAAGCTGCTAAGTGCCACAACGTTCAAAGCTTCGACTAAGGAATGTAACCGTCGGTCAACGTCTTCAGAAAGGCGACCAGATCAGCTTCTTCGCCGTCGCTCAGATGCAAATTTCCGACGGTTGTGTCGACGTTCATCGGAACCTCCGGCGCTGGCCAGCACGTCCTTTTCTCGCCGGGTGACCCTTGCGGGCAGTGCGGAAACTTGTCTCGCGTGTTGTAGAAATGGACCACCTCTTCGAGACTGTGCAAGTATCCGTTGTGCATATACGCCTCCTCGAAGTCGCGGCGCGGGCGCTTATCGATATTTCGCAGCGGCGGAACCTGGAGCTTCCCGTAGAACTGCGGGGCAAGTGATGCCCAGGCTGGATTTGGGTTTTCACTTGGATTACTCAGGAAAGATCCTACACCAAGGTCGGTATACTTGGGCCCTTGCGGATTGGCCGTAAACCCGTATTGGTCAGGCATCTTCGTACAAATACGGTAGCTCGTGGTTCTTCGGTAGGCCGAGATTCGACGACGTCTGATCAGTGAAGAGCGGCTCCGTGGTGGAAGTCAGTAGAACTCCAGCGATCCGAACGTCTAGCCGCTGTGCCAGTTGACGTCCCGCCAAGCTGTTGCCCGCGCCGTCGCTGTGGCATGTATCGCAGTTGGCCTTGCCATTGAAAAGGTCGTAGCCGCGACGCTCCGGCGTGCTAAACCTTACTTTACCGGCTACCAAGGCGTCATATTTCGACGAGAAGGGGCTGACCTCGGGCGAGGCTTCGTACGCCGCTATCGCTTCGGCGAAGTGGTCGAACGTCGCGTTCGACATACCGCGATCGACGGCGCTCAAATGAACGGGAAACGGATCCCTCTTGAGCGCCGGTCCCGGCTCTGCGCAGACGCTTTCGATGTTACGCGGCCAGCGGATGGCAAACGATTGCGCACCCCAGATCCGTGCAAAGAAGGAGGCGTACCGGCTCGTCGAGAGATCGTGCACGAGGCATGCCGAATCGATGTTGCCCATCTCGTTCGGATTGGTCGGCGGCCCCTCCGCCTACTACAAGCGTCGCGTCGGGCGAGATGCAACGGCCAACTCACAAATGCAAGCGGACCGCACGTTGCGTTCTCGTGCCATGTAAGCCCGCTTACCGACGATGCGGGTCTCGGTCGATGATAATCGGCACGTGCAAAGCACGCCCCCGCTTGAGAAGGAAAGAACTTGTCATTTACGTTGAGATCGGGAAGCTTTACCGCGTTCGCCTTAACGGCGACAATCGCGTGCGGCCTGTCGACGGATGTCGCATCAGCGCAGGCGCGTCCCGCCGCTACGGTTATTCAGCCGCAACAACAGCAGCTTTCGGCAAAGGAAGAGATTGACTTTGCCGGGTTGCCGATCGTCAGCGGATTTTATAAAGGCCGTGTTGCCTTGTATGTTTCGACGGACACGTCGGACCAGAGCGTCGCGCGTGCCAATCACCTGAACTACGTGCCGCGACTCGCCGGCTCAATCGCAGGCGGCGCGGTCGACGACATCTACCTGTTCGCAAACGTCCATCAAGGGAATGTGATCCCATCCGCTCCGACTCCCACCGGTTCCGAGAATGCGAATCCGGCCTATACGCCGCTCTGGCAAGTCAGCTACGTGAGCTGGAAACCGGGCACGCATCCGCGCGAACTGCGTTCCGAGGAAGCAATTCTCGAAGCGCGGACGGACGGACTCGTGACCATTCGCAAGACGAACATCGTGATTAATTGCCCCGTGTTCTACACACCGACGGGCGGACTCTTACCGGGTGTCCATTTTCAGCGCTGAGCAGCGCACAACGTCACTCCGGAGCGGCTAGGCGCAGGACGGTTCTCGATCTCGCAGCGGCGCGAACTCTGGCGCGAAGCGCGCGCGCAACGAGAGGAGCACTCGGGCACAACTCCGCCACGGGACATCTTGCGCAGAGCGGCGTCGGTGCTTTGCAGATCGTGCGCCCGTGCATGGTCAGCCAGTGGTGCGCGTGACGCAGCTTCTCGGTCGGCACGAGCTTCACGACGTCGTTCTCGACCTCGCGCGGATTCTTGCCCAGCGTGAGACCGAGGCGATGGGCCACGCGAAACACGTGCGTGTCGACGGCGAAAGCCGCTTCTTCGAAGGCAACGGAGATGACGACGCTCGCGGTTTTGCGGCCGACGCCCGGCAGCGCTTCTAGTTGCTCGCGTTCGCGCGGCACGTGGCCGCCATGCTCGGTCGCGACCGCGCGGGCCGCCGCGACGATGTTCTTTGCCTTCATGCGAAAGAAACCGCAGGCTTTTATAAGCGCCTCGACATCGGGCAGAGCCGCGTTGCCGAGGGCTTCGGGTGTCGGATATTTGGCGAATAAGTGCGGGGTCGTCATGTTTACCCGCGCATCCGTGCACTGCGCCGATAGAATGACCGCGATCAAGAGCGTGAACGGCGAATCGTATACGAGCGCCGTGACCGCCTCGGGGTAGGTCGCTTCCAAGATTTGCAATTCGCGCACGGCGAGCGCGCGCGTCACCTTTTTCTTCGGGAACGGAATCGCCGGCATACCGCTCGCCATTGTCGTCGTTAGTGCGAGAGACGGACGCGATCGCCGCTGCGTTCGATCACCCCGTCGCGTTCGAGCGCAAGCGCGATTCGTTCGACCGCGACGGCGTCGTGGTGCTCGAGCGTGGGAGCCAGTTCGCCGTAGAGGTCGAGCAGCGAGATCTTCTCTTCCGCTGCAAGCGCGCGCAGCCGGTCGATAACGCGCCCACGTACGTAGCGCGTCGTCGCCTCGAAGCGCACACGCTGTTGCGGAGAACGTGGACGCGCGTGACGCGCGGCGGCTTGCGCGAGCCGCGCGGCGTCGACGGGAGCGGCGGCGCACATCGTTTGAAGCGGGCACAGTAAACATCTCGGCGCTCGAGCCGTGCACAGCGTCGCACCGAGATCCATTAGCGCGGAATTGAAAGCGTACCCTTCCCCGGCCGGCACGAGCCGCGTTGCAAGCCGGTCGAGCGCCGCCTCGTCCGCGAGCGGCGGCCACTCGAGGCCGAGTTGCGTCCGATGCACGATGCGGCGTACGTTCGTGTCGAAGGCGACGACGTCCGCGTTGAAAGCAAATGCCGCGATCGCACGTGCCGTATAAAGCCCGACACCCGGCAAGGTCCGCAGCGTCGCCTCGTCGCGCGGCACGTTACCCTCGCCGCGCCCTGCGACGGCCTTTGCAAGCCGATGCAGCCGCACGGCGCGGGAGTTGTAGCCGAGCCCCTGCCACGCGCGCACGACGTCGGCTTGCGATGCCGCGGCGAGAGCGCGGATATTCGTCCAACGCGCGACGAACGCTTCGAAGATCGGCACGACGCGCTCGACTTGCGTCTGTTGCAGCATGAATTCGCTGACCACGACGCGATACGGAGCGCGATTCGTGCGCCACGGAAGCGTTGCGCGTCCGTAGCGCTCGAACCACGCGAGCAGCGTCCGAGCGAAGGTCACCGCGCCGCAGCCGGAGCGATCGCGCGTCCGATCCTGGCGATGCCTTCGACGAGTTGCTCGTGCGTTACGGGAGAGATCGCGAGCCGAAAATTATGATCGCCGCCGGAAGCGGCAAAAAAGGCTTCGCCAAAGAGAAATGTCGCGCCGTTGCGTTCCGCGGCATCGAGCATCGCCCGCGCGCGCAGCTCGCGCGGTGCGGTCGCCCAGACATAGAAGCCGCCTGCAGCGTCCGTCGCGCGCATCGTCTTCGGCCAGTACTCGGCAATCGCATCGCGCGCGATCGTACGGCGCGCGAAGAGTTCCTCGCGTAAACGAACGACGTGCGCATCGTAAGCACGTTCGAGATAATCGCACACGCCTGCTTGAACGTACAAGCTCGTCGCCATATCGTAGGACTGCTTGCGGAGCAACAAGCGCTCGTAGATCATGCGCGGCGCGCTCAGCCAGCCCAAGCGCAGCGACGGCGCGATCGTTTTCGAGAACGTGCTGAGGTAGACCACGTAATCGGGCGCGAGTGCGACGAGCGGTGGTCCCGGCGACTCTGCGAGGGTACCGTACGGGTCGTCTTCGACAATCGGCACGCGAGCTCGCTGCGCAAGCGTGACGAGCCGTTCGCGCCGATCCGCATTCATCGTGACGCCGGTCGGGTTATGAAGCGCAGGCATCGTGTAGATGAAGCGCGGCTTGCGCGTACGCAAGATTGCCTCGACATGGTCGACTCGCATCCCACCTTCGTCGAGCCCGACCGGAATCGCCCGCAGGCCCGCGATTTGGAAGATTTGCAGCGCGCCGGGATAGCTCGGCTGTTCTACGATAATCTCATCGCCCGGCTCGGCCAGGGACTGAGCGACGAGCGTTATCCCTTGCGTCGAGCCCGTCAAAACGAGCACGTCGCGGGCGCTCGTGACGCAGCCGCGCGCACGCATGCGCGCGGCAATCGCCGCGCGCAGCGGCGCGTGCCCTTCCGAATCGCCGTACGAAAGCACGTAAGACGGGTCTTCGGCCACGCGTGCGAAGGAGCGTGCGAGTTCCGGCAGCGGCGAGGGTTCGCTGGGCGGCACGCCCTGCACGAACGAGATCCGGTCGCCGTGGAACGACGCGGCGAGCTCGCCGAGCACTTGCGGAAACGAGCCGACCTGCCAGGGCGGGAGGGTGATCCACCACGGCACGTCGGCGGAACGCGGTGGGTGGCCGACGTTGAGGGCGACGCGGGACCCCGAACCGACGCGTTGTTCGATCAGCCCGTCGGCGACGAGCTCACGATACGCATGGACGATCGTACTACGATTGACGCCCAGGCGGTCGGCTAGAACCCGCTCCGGCGGTAAACGCGTTAACTCGGGCAGCGTCCCCGTCAGAATCGACTCGCGCAATTCTTCGTATATCTGCTGATAGATCGGAACGATGCTGTTGCGGTCGACAGCGGGCATTGCAGCGGGCCAGCCGATCTCGCGCATTGGATGGTCATTTCGCAGCCAATTCTCGCCGTCCCGCTAAGCGACCATGAGCCCAGCAGTTCACGAAGCCTCGCTGCATCCGGCCCTTGCTGAGGCGGTCTTATGTCTCGATAATCCTGGTGGGCGCGTGCCGAGCACGCAGCTTTACCAGCATGACCACTGAAAGTACGAAAACTTCCCTCGCAAGCGCCGGGTCTTGACCCGGGTAGGGCAATGCGCCGTGACGCGAAAGCCTTTGCGGTACGCATGTAGGGAGGTCTCATTTTGGCAGCAACGCAGGTCGACGCGATCGTGATCGGAGCCGGGCCGGGCGGCTATCACGCCGCGATTCGGCTCGGGCAACTCGGAAAGAAGGTCGTGTGCGTCGATCGTGACGAGGTCGGCGGGGTGTGCCTAAACTGGGGTTGCATTCCCACGAAAGCGTTATTGCACGTCGGCGAAGTCGCGCGGCACATTCGGGAAGCCGGCAAGATCGGCCTGAAGGTCGCCGCACCGGAAGTCGATCGCGCTGGCGTCATGGATTTTACCGACTCGGTTGTAAAGGCGAATGTCGGCGGCGTCTCCCAACTTTTTAAGGCGAACGGCGTGACGTTCGCGTATGGCGAGGCTTCGTTCGTGTCGTCGAAAGAAGTTACGCTGAAAAAGCGTGACGGCTCGAGCGAGAATTACGCGGCCGAAGCGATCGTCATAGCGACCGGCAGCGCGCCCGTCGATGTGAAGGCATGGCCACGTGACGGTAGCAGCATCATCAACTCCGACGATGCGGTGCGACTGCCAAACATACCGAAGACGCTGCTCGTCATCGGCGGCGGGGTGATCGGCCTCGAGTTCGCGACCGTGTATACGCGCATGGGGGCGAAGGTCCTCGTCGTCGAGATGATGCCCCAAGTGCTCACCGGTAGCGATCTCGAGATTTCCAAAACGATGGCGCGCATCCTGAAGAAGCAAGGCATCGAAATCGCTCTCGGCACGAAACTCGTTTCGCTCGAGAAAACGGCTGACGGCATCAAAGCCGTCCTGAACGGCGAATACACGAACGGCAAGGACGACGTCCGTGAATTCGAGACGGCCCTGGTCGCCGTCGGCCGCCGCCCGGTAACCAATAATCTCAATCTCGCTGCCGCCGGCCTCGCAACCGACAGTCAAGGCTTTATCGCGGTGGACGCGCAGCGGCGGACAAGCGTGCCGGGGATCTTTGCGATCGGTGACGTAACGTCGGCTCCGCTGTTGGCGCACAAGGCGATGAAAGAGGGGACCGTCGCAGCCGAGGTCATCGCGGGCGACGCGTCTTCTGCCTACGATCCGATCGCCGTGCCGAATTGCGTGTATACCGATCCCGAAGTAGCGACCGTCGGTCTCTCGGAAGAGGAAGCCGTGGGCGCCGGTTACGAGGTGCGAATTGGTAAATTCCCGCTGATCGCGAGCGGGCGGGCGCGTACCATGAACGAGTCGGACGGCTTGATCAAGCTGGTTGGCGATGCGAAGACGGATTTGCTGCTCGGCATGCACATCATCGCGCCCCAAGCCGAATCGTTGATTGGGGAAGGCGTTATCGCGCTCGAGATGAGTGCGACGCTAGAAGACATCGGCTTATCGATTCATCCGCACCCGACGCTGACCGAGTCGATCATGGATGCCGCCGAAGCGGCGCACGGCAAGGCGATTCACATCGTCAATCCCAAACCGAAACCGGCTCCGGTCGCAGCGCCGGTTCCGGCAGGCTGACACGTACGGCGCGACTCCTCGAACTAGGGCGGCGCCCGTATCGCGAGATTCTCGCCCTCCAACGTGACCTCCACGCCCGTGTCGCGTGCGGCGACGAACCCGATACGTGGCTCGTCGTCGAACACGACCCGGTCATCACGCTCGGGCGGAACGCGAAGCATGGCAACGTTTTGCTCGCGCCGGAGATGCTTGCCGCACGTGGCATCGATCTCATCGCCATAGAGCGTGGCGGAGATGCCACGTATCATGGGCCGGGGCAGTTGGTCGTCTACCCGATCGTCAAGTTGTCGCGCTTTCGTGAAGTCGTGCCGTTCGTGTCCTCGCTCGAAGCCGCGGTAATCAGCGCGCTCTCCGTGCTGGGCGTCGGCGCAGAATCTCGAAAGGAGCATCGCGGCGTCTACGTGGGAAACGATGCGATCTGTGCGATCGGTTTAGCGGTAAAGCAAATGACGACACTGCACGGTTTAGCGCTCAACGTTTCGACGAGACTCGACTACGACCGGCTCATCATGCCGTGCGGCACGGCTGCATTCGGGATTACATCGCTCTCCCGGGAGCTCGGGCGAACGGTGGAACGAGAGGAGGCGCGAGACGCGCTTCTGCCCGAGCTCGAACGGTGTTTCGGCTTTACGTTTGAGACGGTCGTCAGCCGTTAGCCGGCGCCACAAACCTCGTTTCGCCGCGTTCGATCGCGGCCGGCAAAGCGTCGCGCGCGAGCGCTACTCTTTAGCTTTTATCGGAGCGTCGGCAGCCAACAGTAACAAACCAAGGATACCCAGCCAAATCGGTAGCTTTTCAAATTCTTCACGAGCGGACGTTCTGCTTAGGGCCGGAGTCGAGCGAAGATAGGCGCCCCAATTGTTTTGCGCAGACGCTTGCGGACCCAGAAAGACCTGCGCGACGGCAGTCGGGGCCGCCGCTGCCGGATGCGGCATGAGCGCAGCGATTGCGAGCAGCGCACCGAATGAAGCGATCGCTATACCGACGGCGCCGGGATGGCTTTTAGAACGCCGCTTTTCAGTAGCCAATATTGCGATCCAGCCGATGGCGAGCGCGCAAATTGAGCGCACGAAAAGACCGAGCGTTTCACCGCCCGCGCCATACGCATACCAGGGCACCAAAAGCAGGCCGAGAACGATCCATGCCGCGACGCGCCGTCGTTCTTTCGTGCAAAGAAGCAACGCAGCCGGTAGCGCGGCCGCAAACTGTCCATCGTGAACGTAGGTGCCCCCGAAAAGCACGCCAGCTGCCGGTAGGACGACGATGAAGGACTCCGCGGAAAACGCGCGTGCGGCATAACGCCCGAGCCAGATGCCGGCAACGACCATCGCCAGATACGATAACGAGCCGATTCTCAGTGCCGTTCCGTCGGGCAATTTGAAGAGATGCAACACGGCGGACAGACTGAATTGATCTGCCGCTACGAGTTCGCTCCGAGTCTGCTCAGGAAGATACGTCGTGATATACGCTAGGTTCTGGGCCGGGCCACCCACGGTGAGCGCACCGCCCACGAAGAACACCGCTAGACCAGCGAACGCCAGCCGACAGTTGGGAAGAAACCAGAACATCGCAAGGCAGACCGGGGCCCCGATGCGCGGCTCAATTAACGTTGCGGCAGCCGCAAACGCCGCCGGAACGTAGCGGCGTTGCTCGACAAGGTAGGCCGCCAAGCTGAGTGCGGCGACGACGATCGGCGTTAGTTGCCCGGCTGGCAGGCAAAGAATGCCGTCCACCGGGACGAGAACGAGCAAAACGAAGGCCGCCGGAAAGCCGGTAAGCCGCGTCAAACAGAACGCAGCGAGGCCGATTGAAGCGAGCAGCACGACATACCAGACGATTTTCGCGAAGGCGTACGGGAGCTGCGCGAGATCGGCGAACAGCAGGATGTCGTATCCGGGTAGCGTCGATGGCGTTACCACGCGCCGATCGTGCGTCGAACTCGGCTGAACGCGATTTTCGCACGAACGTAAGGGCTCGACTAAGTACGGATTCTTATACGCCGCCGCCGCGGCGCCGCTGCAGTAAAACGCACTGAAATCTTCGCCGGCATCCCGGAACAAGTCGCTCGGTCCGGCGATAGCTCGCAGCGGCGCTGCCGCGAGCGTCAGTACGGTAGCGCAGAAGAGAAGTAACTTAAGCGTCGTGAGCTACGTCTTGTAATGCCACCTGATCCTCTTCAACGTCGTAATATGCGAAGCTCTTGCCCCCGACGCGCATTGGGGTTCGATTCATGACGACGCCGATAACGGGTCTCGCTTTGGCAGTGGCGAGCCGATGCAGGGCGCGCCGAATCTGTTTCACCTCGGTCTCGCCGGATGAGAACACAAGCACGGTACCATCGGTTTTACTGGCAATCACGGCTCCGTCGAAAACGATATTGATGGCCGGACCGTCGACAACGACGAGCGAGTAATTTCGGCGCGCTTCATCGAGGAGACGCTCGAAACGTTCGGATTGCAGCAGTTTGATCGGATTGGGACTCGAAGCGCCGCTCGTGATAACGTCGAGTCCGGCGAGCGGCGATCGACGTACGACGTCGTCGAGTTTCAATGCGCCGACCAAAATATCCGACAGACCTTGACGCTTCGACACGCCCAGGCGCGTATGGAGCGTCGGGCGACGCATGTCGGCATCGATTAAGAGCACGCGCGGTCGGATCTCAGCCAGAGCGACGGCCGTGTTAAAGGCTACGGTCGATTTTCCCTCACCGGGCAATGGGCTCGTGATCGACACCGACCGTAATGGCTCGTCGCTAGCATAGTTCAGGGAAGCCACGAGTTGCATGAATGATTCGACGAAAACGCGTTGCCTACGCACGGAATCGTTTCGGGTTGCGGTTTCCGGAAGCAAACGCGCAGATGGAAGCGCGTATTCGGGCGCGAGCGGCGCGATCGGCGCGGTGTCGGCTACCACCGACGCTCGTTGGAAGAGCGCGCTAAGGCGGCTGCTAATCGCGCGTTGCGGGCCGTCGCTTTCGCGAGTCAAGCGCTTTTCGCGGGCGCCCGCCACGGGGCTCAGGCGCGGAATGCCGGCTAGCACCGGCAAGCCGAAAAGCGCTGCGACTTCGGCGTCGTCCTTAATCGTCCGGTCGAAAAGTTCGCCCGCATAGACGGTCGTAGCGGCAACGATCAACCCCAGCACGCATGCGAGAGCGATATTGAAAAGTAACTTCGGCGCTTTGGACGCGAACTCGGGACGGGCAGGGTCGATTAGGGACACGCCGCTGGCCGTCGTCGTCTTCGCGACGGTGGCTTCGGCGAACTTGCGCTTCATCTCGTTATAAACGTCTTCGGCGAGCTTCGCGCGGCTTTTCAACTGCGCGATCCGGTACGTCTGACGCGGTAAGCGGGCGAGGCTCGGCGTTATCGCGGTTCTCTGGCCTTCGAGGGCAGCGATTCGGGCAGCCGACGATTGCATTGTCGTCTGGTAACTTGCCGCTAACTCCGCCAGCTGTTGATAAACCGGGTTCGAACCCGTGCTACGGCTCGATACGACCATCGCATTCGTATGCGCGATCTGACGGTTGACCTCGTTCAATTGAGCTTTAAGACTTAGCACGCTCGGGTGGAGAGGCGTGTACTGTCGCAGCAACGTCTGCAATTGAACTTGATCCTGCGTTCGCAACGTCAGCAGTTGCGCCATAACCGGATTCGGCGCGACGCTCGCCCCGTTCGAAACGCTTTGCGGCAACGTCGCAAGTTGGGCATTGACGTCCGCAAGTTTCGCCCGTGCCTCCGTCGCATCCAGCCGGGCGCTCGCCAGTTGCGAATCGATCGCCACGGCTTGCGTGAGTAATGATTGTTTCTGAAGGTCGGCATCGGGGATGTGCAGCTGAGATTCCAGGACGGCGACCTGTTGCTGAGCGAGCCGCATACTGCGCTCCGCTTTCGGGAGCTGCACCGAAAGGTCGGCCAGCGCATTATCCGCTTCCGAGCCCACAATCGTGCGCTCCCGCTCGACAAAGACACGAGCGAAGTCGTTCGTGATGGCCGCGGACTGCGCAGCGGTTCGCGCCGTCGCCGAGACCGCCATGATCGACGTATTGGTTACCGGCTTCACGGATATGTCGCCGAGAAGAGCCTTCGGCGTCGTACTGAGCCCGAGGTCCGAGATAACTTGCTGCGCGATCGGAACTTCTTGCAGGAGTTCCGCGAACGTCTCGGCCGACTGTTGTCCGCTCATCTGCAACAGCGCGTTCAGCATCGGCAGATCCGTCCCGGCATCGGTGCCGACGCGGGCCGCATCCGTGGAACTGCCTATCAGCAGCTTGGCCGTCGTCGTGTAGGTTTTAGGCGTCCGCAGGGTGACGAACGCGACGGCACCGACGATGATGCAGAAGACGGCGAGGAAAAGCTTCCAGCGCGTCAGCAATGGCTGGAAATAGCGGAACCAGTCCTGCCCTTCGTCGGCGAGCGGCTGACTCCACGGAGCGGCGCCGGGCAACTGAGCCGAAGGAACTTCCTGCATCAGGGTGTGGCGCTATCGCCGGCCGCCGGCGGGGCAGTCGTTGTTGCAGAACCGTTTGTACTAACCATGCGTCTGCGTAGACTTTCGATCATGATGGCAGTTCAACTTTCCGCGAACGTACTTGGGGTTTACCCGCCAGGTTAAGATTTCGTTGCTCTTGTACGCGCAGCGCCACCTCGTATGCGAGATTACGTTCCGCGCGCTGCGTTGTAACGAGGCTTTGTGCCTAGGCGCAGGGGGGACCCGGTCAATAGCCACTTACGACTGGGGCATGTGCCCTGGTACGCTTGCGCTAGCCTCGACGCGACAGTCGATCAAGCCGAACGCCAACAAGGCAGATCAAGCGCAGCCGTCCTTTCGCGACTGCGTGGATCGGTCATCGGGTTGAGGCTACCTAGCCGCCATGAGCGCCGGGAGCCGAAGTGGCCATTATTCCGCCGAAAGAGAACGAGGTTCAGAACGAGTCGCTAGCGACGACGTTCGATTTACCTCGGCCCCAGCGAAAACCCGAGCAGTATTCACTCTTTTGGGTGACGGTGCTTCTGGCGAGCGATCTCGCGATGTTCACTGTAGCGTCCACATGCTCGATTATGCTCGTACATGCAAACTACGGTAGAGTCGTCCATTGGCAGCCGCCAATCCTATCGGCGGCACTCGTCATCGCTTTCCAACTACTTATCTTTGAACGACTTGGTCTGTACAAACGTTCCGTCGCTCTCTCACTTCGCGACGAGTTATACTACACGAGCGTGGCTGTAATGCTTGGGGCCGCTCCATTGCTCACGTTCTTCACGTTGCTTCCCCAACTGTCGTCATCGCGCATGATTATTTTTACGTCCCTGACATTTTCGATCATCGCCGTCGGCGTAAGCCGGGCAAGCCTCCGTGAACTTCGCGACGTTTCGGCGAAGCGTCGCCCAAGGCGCGTAGCGGTTGTAGGACGTCGCGAAAATACGAACGTTGCCACAGAGTCGCTGAATCTTGGCGACGGCTCAAACTTTCTACGCATCGACGTGGACGATATGGACGCAGCGTTTGCCGGCGTAGCTTCCCCGTCGGAAAAAGCTTGCAGTCAACTTGCATGGTTCGCAGCGGCACAACAATGGCAATGCGACTTATTGCTCTTAACAGAGACGGTACCACCGAGATTCTTGCCGACCCTCTTGAGCGTGGCCGCTCGACATAGAATCAAGATCGCTTTCGCTCCGCCCCGATTCCGCGTGCACGCGTTCTCGGTGCGGCTTGAGACGATCGGTCAGCAAGCTTTGATCGTCCCGGTCCAGCTTAACGCGTGTGCCCCGGGCGCTCAGCTTCTGAAGCGAATCATGGATACGATTATTGGAAGTGCTTTCCTCATCATTGCATCGCCGGTGATGCTCGGCTGCGCGCTCGCGATCAAGTTAGAATCTCCGGGCCCGGTTTTTTACAAGCAGCAGCGTGTTGGCCTCCATGGCAGGATTTTCGAAATAATTAAGTTTCGCTCTATGGGTGACAACGCCGAACGCACGAGCGGTCCCATTTGGGCGGCCCACGGCGACCCTCGAGTAACCCGTGTCGGACGGTTCGCGCGCCGCTACAGTATTGACGAGCTGCCGCAGCTTTTCAACGTTCTTAAGGGCGACATGTCGCTCGTCGGTCCGCGTCCGGAACGGCCGATGTTTGTGCGCGACTTCGAAGCAACAATCTCGCGCTACAACGAGCGTCACTTCGTTAGGCCGGGCATCACGGGCTGGTCCCAAGTATCGATGAAACGCGCGCTACAGCCGTCCCAGGCCGCACAGAAACTGAGCTACGATCTCTTTTACATAGAGCAATGGTCGCCATTCCTCGACTTATACATCGTAACGAAGACCGTGTTTGAATTCCTTTTCCACAGCGCGGCGTGAGCGAAAAGCCAACCGTCCTTCATATTGTCGGTTCGCTCGAGGGCGGCGGCGCGGAACGCTGGGTTCGGGAACTAGTTCCGCGCTTAAACGCTCGAGGCATTCGCAGCGATATAGTAACGGTTTACCCGCCGCGGCTAGATGCGGCCGAAGTCGCAAGGCTAGGCTGCCAAGTATACCATCGATCGAAACGACCCGGCTTCGACATCAAGCACTTCGCATGGCTTTGCGGTCTCATAAGGGAACTGAAGCCCCACGTCGTCCATACGCATCAATGGGCCGGTAAATACGTAGGGCGATCTGCTGCTATCCTCGCCCAAACGCCGTTTGTGGTTCATACCGAACATAGTCCGCTTCCTGTCTCACAGCAGGAGCGGATTATGGCGTTCATACTATCGCTAAAAACTGATGCGGTGATTTCATTTAACCAACACAAAGCGGACTTAATTCGCGCTCGGGAACGTGTCGCGAACTTCGAGATCATCCGGAATGGCATACCGATACCTCCGAGATCCCTGTCGGAGCAGCGGGCGGCGGCGAGACAAGAACTTGACGTCGCTCAAGATGCAGTTATCTTCGGTATGGTTGGCAGCTTGCAAGAGCGGAAAAACCCGTTCTTAGCCTTGCGCGCCTTCAAACGAATCCAAGACGACGATCGTACGCCAACTCGCCTTGACTTTTTTGGTGATGGACCTCTTCGCGCAGCTCTTGAGGAAGAGGCTTTAGCTGCAGGCATTTCAGCGCGCGTCCGCTTTCACGGTTTTAGGTCTGATGTGCGACAGTTTCTAGGCGGCCTGGACGTTTTTCTGACCCTCGCAACACAGGAAATGGCGCCGATTTCGATGCTCGAAGCGATGGCAGCTGAACTGCCCATAATCGGCGCGCCACACCCCGGGACCGTCGAAATGATTGCAGACAATGTCAACGGAGCCTTAGTGGATTGGAATATTGACGACGTAGCTTTCGCCATGCGTACTGCACGTGACGATAAACAATGGCGCTCACGCTGCGGTGCGGCTGGCCGGATACTTGTTGAACGAGATTACGATATTGAGCTCATTGCGGACGAGCACGTAGCTTTCTATAAGCGTTTAGTTCGACGCCGGTTCACCGACATCTCAGCCGACTTGCACCTGACCTCGCAGCTCTAGCCAACGGCTGCCAAGTGCTATCGCAGTTATGGCGCCCATTCCTCTAACATGTATTTCGCTACTTACAATCCGGCTGCGACTCTCAACAGCCGGTTACGGGGCTTGCCCGACTGCAAGTACGTCAAAATCGGAAAATCTCACGTTTTGCAAAGCGCTAAGGTCATTCCTATCCCACTCACCGCCATCCGTCGGATTCACAAAAAACAACTTGTTGTTATTCTTATAATGGCCGTCAGTATCCGAGGTATAGAGTCCATATCGCTTCATTGCCGCGCAAACGGCGCCCGATTGCGGTCCCCAATTCGAGCAATTGAAGCTGGCCTTGAGGCGTAGATGGGCACCATACGGAAGTTCGTAAGCGGATCCCGGTCCAATATATGGCACCCCGTCACTCTCCGCAGCGGGAGCCGCGTAGCAATTGCACAGCGCATTCTGCCAAACCGCGACGTTTAACGCATGATGGATACCCCCAGCAATCTCTTCGTGTCGTACCGCTCCAGCAAAATAGGACAAGCCTGAGGCCATGACACCACCGCCAATTTTGAACGGTTGGCGCAGATCATAATCTTTGCCGCTGTACGCCGAGAGGCTCCTACCATCGAACGATGTTCCGTACGATTCGTAAAGGTGACAAGTCTCTCCGTTGATGGCAACGTAGTGCGCGTCACCAATGTTTTCAATCTGAAAGCCTTTCCGCCACGGGTATTTTACGGGAAAGGCATGCCACGATACTCTCGGGCGAACCGTGTAGAGTGGCGTGCTATTATCCCCGGTATTTACCGGCTCGATTCCAAGGGAGGCTTGAAAACCGGTATTATCAACGGCTTCAATAGATGAAAGATATTGCTTCGACTGCGGATCGACCGCAGCGTTCGTTACGTCTGCATTGTAATAATCGCCAGGAGTAAAAATGCCACAACCAAGATAACTTGGCGTGGAGGCAGACCTGCTTCGGAAAGTCAACGCGGAAGTATTCGGCTGGCCTGCCGAACTCGCACCTGACGCTCCGCTAAAAGACCGATCTCTTAGTGGTTGGCCCGGAATGGTGCTTTGACTTCCATTGCTGCATGCGGCAAGCACGACCGCGAACGCAATAGCGATCAAACTAGATTGCGGGAGTGATAGCGAAGGTGACAACTGGATCTCCGTTTCAAGGTATAGAAGACGACGTGCAAACTAAACCTTTGCCCGGCAAGTTCATGATCTATTTGATCAAACATTACGCAACGTAATGCACAAGTGAGGCTTGCGGAGTGGCTCATCGCCTGCGCAAGGGGGGCACGCAGGCGAGTCATCTCTAAGAGTGTTGGCTAAGTATGGCTAAGTCGGGTCTTAACTGTAGAGCCTGATAGCTTGGGGCACGCATCAAAAGACCCTGGACGAGGTTTTCTTATCCGAGCGATTAGACAAAGCCTGCGTCACAATCCGAGCACTTAACTGTCTACCTGTTAAAGACTCCTTAAATAGATTGGCCGTCTCTTATAGTCGTAGGATTCGTGCTGCGGTTTCCCGCATTATTTGCGAACGATCGAAATGTGCGAGCACATATTTTTTTCCCGCCTCAGCGCACGCTAGACGCCGCTCCGGGTTCATGAGTAACTCTTGAAGCGCTTGCGCGAGTGCTACGCCATCGTCCGGGGCGACAATTACGCCGCCACCTGATCGTTCGATAAAGGCCCGAGCTTCACCATTTGCGCAGCAGACGACTGGGCAGCCGAGTACAAGCGCGTCAAACATCTTGGTCGGCAGACTGTCGACGATTCCTGCATGCAGCGGAACGATCGAGACGTCCGAATCGGCGATCAGCGCATTTGCCAGGGGACGCGTAACAACTCCGAGCATTTCGACGTTTTCAAGCCGTTCTTTGGAAATGCGAAGCAACAACCGATCTTTATCGACGCCCCCGCCGGCTAATACGAAATAAATACGCTTCTCGTTCCGAAGGGATTCAGCTGCATCGATAATGGCATCTAGGCCCGTGGCAAGGCCCATATTGCCAACGAATGCCGCGACGAAATCTTTCCCGTTTCGCGCATAGGGCGATCTTTCGGCCACCTCCATTGGGTCGAATCCGTTTGCAGCTACGACTACCTTCGTAGCATCGCCGCCGCGCGCGATTACTTCAGACCGAGCTGCCTCCGTGACGCACAATATTAAGCTTGATAAGCGATACAATGCCGAAGCGAGCAGCGCAACAATCTTGACAATAAAACTCCCTTCTCGCCAATAGCCAATCTTTACAGCAACGTCGGGAAACACATCGCGCACGTCGACGATCAGCTTTGATCGGTGCCGTATCATGGCCACCAACGTAGGTAAAACGAGCGTTATTGGAGGCATGGTCACAATGATGAAATCGAAGCGTCGACGCCTGAAGACAACGAAAACCGTGATTGCACACGCGACGGATAGCCAATTCAATACCCGGACGCGCGCCGAGATCTTCTTAGAAGCATAAGTTAAGACGCGCGTGAGGGTGATCCGTTCTCCAAGTTTCTCTTTTCGAATAAGAATACGATCTCTAGCGGCAATGACTCCGTCGGGGAAACTTGCAAACCCGGTGACGACGTCTACCTCGAAGCCGGCTTCATCGAGCGCGTGGGCGAGCGCAGCAACACGGTTTGCCGCTGCACAAGGCTCGGGCGCGTGGAACTGAGTTATTACGAGCACCGATGGAAGTCGAGCGGGCCGGCTGCTCGCCAAAGGTCGCCTCATTTTCCACGACGTACGCAGAGTTTTGATCGATTTGACCGCGATGCACCGGCAAGACCGGCGAACGGCAAAAAGACGCTTGTTTCAGGTGCATGATCGGCGTTAGACAAAGCACATCAAACGGTCGAGGCTCATACTTAGGTCGATTCGTCGACTACCTTCAGATCCCGGCTTTTCGAGCAGCGCCCTCCTGCAACTCACGAGCCATATCTACGAAGTATTGCGTCCACGACTCAGATGAGAACAGTTTGGCGGAATACTGAGTGCCGTCTCGCAAGCGTTGAAACGACTCTCGGGACGCGACAAACTGCCGCATTGCAGCAGCAAGTTCTGTCACGCTTCTCGGTTCGATCAGCATACCGTTTTGACTAGTTACGATTTCCGGTATAGACCGCCACCGAGTGGCTATAACGGGAAGCCCTTGTGCAAAAGCCTCAAGAATCACTCCCGGATAACCTTCGCCTTCGTAGAACGTAGGAAACAATAGCACATCATATCGTCGAAGCACATTGGGAACCTCACTCGGTTCAAGCTCCCCACAGTACCGTGCATTCTTTCCCCGAAAGTCGGCGTCATCGATTCCCTCGAGCAACGGTCCGTACACATCAACAGTTACGCCATCAAAAAGCTGGGCCGCTTGAATTAGCTCGTGTACCCCTTTGCTTGGCTTCACATGCCCGACGTATACAAAGCGCAACTGATCATCGCCGCGGCTATTGTATTGCGAAGCGTTCGACGCGAACGGACGGCTATTCGAATACCACCGTACATCGTGAGACGTTATCATACGAAAATACGCCACGGATGACTTCGTTTCAAACAAGACGATATCTGCTTGTAACGCGGCGAATCGAAATAACGCTTTGTTCAGGAAGCCGGCGCTCTTATGCCAAGACTCGAAATCGCCGAATCCCCTGAAAATCCACGGTTTACGAAAAGCGTGGCTTAAGACGAAAACGATTGGGCCGAAAAAGACTGCTCCTTGCCGTGAGCTGTGGAACGACACTACATCGCTCGCGCAAATGTTGCGAAGTATCTTGTAAACAACAATTGCAGCTTGAAAGCCTAAACGCCTAGCACGCCTACCGCGAGACGTACTCACCACGCGTAGGGCAATGTCTCGAACCGTTGGCAGCTCACGCGTAAGCTGTTGAAACAAAACCGTTGATCCTCCAACGGGCGGCGGCATTGGGCCGATTAGTAAAACTCGAACCGCTTTCCGCTTGCGAGAATCCACGTTGCAATCCCAATCCTTAACGCTTTCAGCGTGTGATCCCGCTCACAAATCGGACTTGTAATCGGCAGCGGGGGCCCGGAACTGTCGATACCTGAGGCATCCCTTATCCGAACGTCGCTCTCCCCCTGAGCAAAGGTAACCACGGACATGTTCAAAGCTTTTGCGATAGCTGGCTTTATTGCTGCTTTCGCCACCGGTTGCAGCGGGCAACTTTCCAGCCCTGGCGTCCCGAGTCAAACGGCGAGTTCATCTATTTCCTCCGCGATTGTCGCTTCGAGCGCGCCGCAATCGGCGCTGTTCGCTGGTAGCATCAGGCAAGCCGGTTCTCAGCAGGCAGGTACGGTAGTTTTCTCCGATACATTCGAGCAGGACCCGGTTAACTTCCCGGCACCCGGCTGGTCTACGCTTTCCGGACTGTTCTCAGTATGCCAACCTAGTGGAAAGACCCATGAGTATTGTCAAAAGAGCGCTGGCGACGCTAGCGCGGTTCCGAACCTTGCGGGCAGCGCGTCGTGGACCGACTATCAACTCGATGCTGACCTAGTGCACGGCTCAACCGCGGGTGCAGTATCAGTGCTCGCTCGCATGAAGGATGCTGGACATTTTTACGCACTTACGATTCGGTCCAATGCCGCATCATCGCAAGAGATTTGGCAACTTTGGAAGTATGATGGACGAAGGACTGAATTCACAGGCCGCGGCCTTGCAAGCCCGGTCGGGCAGACTATTCACGTTCGGCTAGTTGTATCCGGCCCCTCGATTAGCGCATATGCAGGTCAATCAGACGCCTTAAACCTTCTGGCAACGATTTCCGACAGTACATATGCGTCTGGCGGAATTGGAATTCGCTCATCTGGATCGACGAGTTCGACGTTCGATAATGTTACCGTATCGCTCGCTGGAAGCCCCCATCCGACTCCAAGTCCAAGCCCGAGTTCTACCCCGCCTGCCGGCGGAGTTGCGACGTACGATGGTTGCCCAATCTTCACGCCAGGCGACTACTATAATGCAGATATTACAAACGCTGCCATCGACACGCATTCGGCGGACTACTTAGCTTCCGTCGAAGCCGTAGATAATACCGGCTTCCAAGACTCCCTTGGCATCGAACCAGTAAATACGGCGGTTAACAACACACCTCTCTACACCGTTCACCCGAAAGTCTCATGGCACTCGTTTTCAGTACAATATCCGTGGCAACAAGGTTTTCAGATCGAAAACATTGGTGACGCTCACTACGTTGCTATCAACAAGGATTCGTGCCATCTGTATGAGGCCTATGGCGCCAGTTTTAACAATGGCGTATTCTCGGCATACGACGGCAAGGATTACGATCTTCATCAGCCGTTTAAGATTGGCAGCGGAGTGATGGCTTCGGGCCTCTCGTACTTCGCTGGCGCAGTTCGGCATGAAGAAATTGCAACCGGCATTCACCATGCGCTAGACATCGCCGTATGGCAGAACGCCCTCTGCAACTGCTACACAGCGCCAGCCAACAGTGGCGATGGCGTGCCGTATCAGGGGGCAGCAACTGCGTACGAGCTACCATACGGCGCGCAGCTTCGTCTAAAAGCGACGTATGACTGCTCGCGGTGGGGACCGCAATCAGGTGCTATCTGCACGGCCTTAAAGCATTACGGGATGCTTATGTCCGATACAGACGGCCACTATGGAAACAACAACAAGTTTTTCTTCGTCAATCCGACTGACGGCGGAGCTTGGGACGGAGGCGACCTAGGTGCGTTGAACAGCCTGAGATTTTCCGACTTCGACGTTCTTAAGTTGGGTACCATAAAGCATTAGATTAGTGCTAACCGTACCGGTCGTCTGTGCCTAGCAATTCCGGTTTCGACCGGGCACTCAGCATCGCTTTAACGCAGGCATACGACCTATACCACCTTAGATGTTGGCGCCGGGTTAAGGTGAACCCACCTCCGCCGGGATAAGCGACTGTCTTGAATGTCAAGCTCTCAATGGCGGATTCTTTCGCGAGCGGCTCTGCTTTTGTACGGGACCATCAAGCTGCATTGGCGGAGCCGACAACAGGATCGCCTTGAAAGGACCATGGCTGTTTCGCCTTGGCGATCGCGTTCAACATGACGAGCAACTTACGCATACACGCAGTCAATGCGACCTTCGGCGGCTTTCCGTGCTCGCGAAGGCGCTCATAGAACGTCTTGATGACGGGATTGTGACGAACGGCGACGAGCGTAGCCATGTACAAAACGCAGCGCACCTGCGCCCGGCCTCCCCAGATTGACTTTCTTCCCCGCATTGAACCGCTGTCGCGGTTAATCGGTGCGACGCCGACGAGGTTGGCTATCTGCTTGCCGCTCAGGGTGCCCAGCTCCGGCAGTCCCGCGATAAGCGTCAAGGACAGAACGTCTCCGACACCCGGCACGCTCTTGAGTAGTTCGCTCTTCGCCTGCCAAATTGGACTACTCGTGACGGCAGACTGCAGTTCGCCATCGAGCCGTTTGAGACGTTTTTCGAGCCAAGCGATGTGCGCTTTGATATCGGCGAGCGCTATGCCGCAAATGCCCGCCAATCGGGCTTTTTCAGCCACGATCATCTCGACGAGTTGTCGCCGACGTCGTAAGCGCGCGTTAAAGGCCGTCTTGCTGAGACGGGTCGATCCTGGTAGAGCAGTGGTTAGTTAGCGAGGCAGCTTCAGATGTTGCTTCGGTGGCGAGGACGACATCGTTGGCAACACTATTCGC
>JAABUX010000289.1_pt1 | contig 85246 bp, 80 predicted proteins | sample 5561851 | NCBI WGS metagenome assembly JAABUX01 (sample SAMN10711883, study PRJNA513361) | rock metagenome | isolation source: Antarctica rocks | place: Antarctica: Victoria Land, Richard Nunatak red sandstone | collected 2016-01-03 | reverse complement strand
CAAACTCGCCCAGCTCGACCGCCGCTCACCGACCACCACCACCGTCGACCTCGGCATGCCATCCCGTCAACGCTAACCGCAGACCAGGACCAAGATCCTTAGTTCAGAGAATCCGCCACCGCATCCTCCTTCACTGAAGTCACGGACCGTCACCACCGAAAGTGCGACAGAGCCTTTAAGTTGACAGACCCCATCCTTCCTTCCCAACGAAGGAGGTGTGCACGAAACTCAGGATGGTTCAGTGTGGATCTGGGATATGCGCGTGTCTCGACGGCTAAGCAGGACCTCGACCGTCAGATCGACGCGTTGACCGCGGCCGGTGTCGCGGCGGACCAGATCTTCATCGACAAGAAGTCCGGCGCGACGACGGACCGGCCCGGCCTTCGGGCGGCCCTCGGTTACGCGCGGGACGGCGACGTGATCGTCGTGCACACGTTGGACCGGCTTGGGCGCACGGTCCGTGACACGTTGAACATGATCCATGAGCTCGCCGAGCGAGGCGTCGGTGTGCGCAACCTCGCGGACCCGATAAAGGTCGACTCGTCTAACCCCGCTGACCCGATGGCGCAACTCGCCGTGGTGCTGCTCGCGCTGTTCGGTCAGATGGAACGCACGTACACGATGGAACGCGCCGCGCACGCCCGAGCAGTCGCCACGGCGAAAGGGCGCCGGGTCGGGAGGCCGTCCGTGGTGGACGTGTCGAAGCTCGCGTACGCGGCGCATCTGCGGGAGGCCGGGCACACCATCGAAGAGATCGTCGCGAAGACGGGCATCACCCGCTCGAGCTTGTATCGCCATTTGCCCGCGCGGCCCGCGGAGTCGGTCTTACCGGACGCAACCGAGACCGGCCGGATTGCGAGAAGCCCTCGCCGCCTGCCGAACCGGCGACACCCTCGTGGTCACCAAGCTCGACCGGCTAGCCCGGTCGCTACCTGACGCGCGCGACATCGTCGAGGAACTCATCACCGCCGAGGTGAAGTTGAACATCGGCGGATCCGTGCACGACCCGAACGATCCGATCGGGCGGCTGCTGTTCAACGTCCTGGCCATGATCGCCGAGTTCGAGTCCGACTTGATCCGGATGCGTACCCGCGAAGGGATGAAGGTCGCCAAAGCCAAAGGCCGGCTCCGGGGCAAGGCGCCGAAACTCAGTCCCGCTCAGGAGACCCACCTCGTCGGTCTCTACCGCGCCGGCAAGCACACCACCGCCGAACTCGCCGAGCTGTTCTCCGTCGGAAGGTCCACCGTCTACCGCGCCGTCCGACGCGCCGGCAACGCAGCGGTCAGCTGATCAGTACTCCTCGCGCCGCCGATTGCGGCTGGTGACAGCACCGTTATCAGCACCCCCGTCTTGCGGATCAGGCCCCGGCGTTTAGGCCAATACCGCGCACGACGGTCGTCGCGGCGCGTCCTGCGCCGCAAGGGGAACCCCCGGCGGGACACCGGCGCCGGTGTCCCGCCGGTTCCGTCCGCAAGGTAAGCGAGGACACTTTCGATCTGCTCGAGCCGGTGACCGGCGTGAAGAAAGCGTGCGCGCTGACCGGTACATCACGTGCCACGGTTTACCGCAGGCGCGCGGGCACGCGGCCGGGAGCGGCGGCCGCGGCGCCGAACGCGCTGTCCGCCGGCGAGCGCGGCGAGCTGCTCGCCGTCCTGGACAGTCCCCGGTTCCGGGACAAGGCCCCGCGGCAGGTCTGGGCGGTCCTGATCGACAAGGGCAGCTACCTGGCCTCGGTCTCCACGATGTACCGGCTGCTCCGCGAAGCAGGTCAGGTCCGCGAGCGCCGCGCGCAGCCCGCCCACCCGGCCCGCAAGAAACCCGAGCTCATCGCTACCGGGCCGGACCAGGTCTGGTCGTGGGACCTCTACCAAGCTCGCCGGCCCGCGGCGGGGCGTGTATTACCACCTGTACGTGATGACCGGGTTTCTCCCGGTGCGAGTGCATGCCACCGAGCGGGGGTGATCCGGGATAGGACTGCACACCCCGTCTTCAGTGCGCACCGGCACCGCCGCCAAACAACAGGCCGTGCTGAACGCCGCCAATACCGCGAACCAGCGGCGCTTCACCCGCCGCCCCCGCGCACCCCAGATGCCCGGCGCGGCGTGGATCAACAAACCTGTCACCGAACCGGACAAAATACAAGATCCGTCCAGGGAGGCAGCCTAGGAACCCGCAGAACCCTTGTGTCTCAGTTGACATGACACGTACCGACCACAGTTCCACTGATCCGCTGTCATTCCATTGCTCCGTTCTCAGTGCGCCTGGCTGTAACGCTGGGTCGTCAGGCGAGCGCGGAGCCTGGCGAGGAAGATTCGGGGCCATGCAGGCCGGATTCGCGGCTGGCCGCATCAGACCGGGGGGCCGCGGCCGCCTGCTGGATGCTGGCGAAGCCGGCCCGGCGGACTTGGCGGGCGAGGCCGGCGTGGATGCGGCGAGGCCAGAGCGGGCCGCCGTAGACGAAACCGGTGTAAGCCTGAATCAGGCTGGCGCCTGCCTGGATCCGCTCCCACGCGTCCTGCGCGGTCTCGATTCCGCCGACCGAGATCAGGACGAGCCGGCCGCCGGCCCTGTCGTGCAGCCGCCGCAGTACCTGCAGGGAGCGCCGGTTGAGCGGGGCGCCGGACAGGCCGCCGGCTCCGGCGGCATCGACTTCGGCGCTGCCGGTGCGCAGGCCATCACGGCTGGTGGTGGTGTTCGTAGCGATGATCCCGTCGAGGCCGATCTCGACGGCCAGGTCGGCGATAGCGTCGATTTCGTCGTCGGCGAGGTCCGGGGCGATCTTGACGAGCAGCGGAACCCGGCGGGGGCTCGCCGCGTCCAGCGCGCAGCGGACCGCGGTGAGCAGGGGCCGCAGTTCGGCCACTGACTGCAGGTCGCGCAGGCCGGGAGTGTTCGGCGAGCTGACGTTCACCACCAGGTAGTCGGCCACGCCGGCCAGTATGCGGGCACTGGCGACATAGTCGGCGATCGCCCCGGCGGCCGGAACTGCCCGGGTCTTGCCGATGTTGACGCCGACGGCGACCGGATGACCGCGCCGGCTATCCGCCGCCCGGAGCCGGCCGGCCGCGGCCGCCGCGCCGCCGTTGTTGAAGCCCATCCGGTTGACAAGGGCGCGGTCACGCGGCAGGCGGAACATCCGCGGCCGCGGATTGCCGGGCTGCGGCTCGGCCGTGACCGTGCCGGCTTCGATGAACGCGAACCCGAGCGCGCCCAGAGCCGCGGTTCCGGCGGCGTCCTTGTCGAAGCCCGCCGCGAGGCCCAGCGGGCCGGGCAGGTCCAGCCCCAGGGCACGGACTCGCAGCACCGGGTCGCGGGGAGCCAGCAACTGGCGCAGGCACCAGGCCGCGCCGGGGACCGCCGCAGCGGCCCGGATCAGCCCGAAGCCCGCCCGGTGCGCGGCCTCGGCGGGCAGCCGGGTGAGCACGCCCGAGAACAGCAGCCGGTACGGCCCCCGGCCGCCGCTCCCGCTGGCCGGCCCCCGGCCGCCGCTCCCGCTGGCCGGGGCTGGCAGCCACCGACGGCGGTCGGCGGTCAGCGGGTAACCGCCTGTTTGACCAGCGAGCGGCCAAAATCCCACATTAGCCCGCTGCCGCGGTGCGCGTCGGCCATCACCTCGGCGAACGCGTCCCGGAACAAGGTGACCTCCGCGGGCCCGATCGTCAGCGGCGGCAGCAGCTTGATCACGTCCATGTGGTCACCGGCGACCTGGGTGAGAATCCGGTGCCGCTGAAACAGGGCGACGACCACCATCTGCGCGAACAGCCCGTGCCTGGCCGCCTGCAGCATGTTCCAGCCGGTCCGCAGCGTCAGCGAGCGCGGCTTGCCGAACTCCAGGCCGATCATCAGGCCGCGGCCGCGCACCTCGGCCAGCAGCTCGTACTCCCGCGCCAGGTCGGCCAGCGCGTCGCGGAGGGCCCGCCCGGTGTTCTCGGCGTTACTGACGAGCTGCTCGTCATCGATGACGGCCAGGGAGGCCAGCCCGGCCGCCATCGCCGCGGCGTTGGAGCCGAAGGTCGAGTCGTGCACCAGCACGCGGTCCATGGACGAGTAGACCTTGTCGAAAATCCAGCCTTTGGCCAGCGTCGCGCCGATCGGCACGTACCCGCCGGACAGTGCCTTGGCGACGGTGACAATGTCCGGCTCGACATCCTCATGCTGGTAACCGAAGAACCTGCCCGTCCGGCCCAGGCCGGTCTGCACCTCGTCGCAGATCAGCAGCGCGCCGCGACTGTGCAGTAGCTCCCGCGCGGCAGCCAGGTACCCCGGTGGCGCGACATGCACGCCTTTTCCCTGGATCGGCTCGACGATCAGCGCCGCCACGTCGCCCGCGCGCAGCTCGGCGTCCAGCGCGTCCAGGCTGCCGAACGGGATCCGGCTGTCCGGCAGCAGCGGGCCGAAGCCGCGGCGGAACTCCGCCGAGCCGTTCACTGACAGCGAGCCGGCCGTGAGGCCGTGGTAGCCGTGATCGCAGTACAGGATCCGGGGCCGCCCGGTCGCGTACCGGGCGAACTTCAGGGCCGTCTCCACCGCCTCGGTCCCGCCATTGCAGAAATAGACCCGGTCTAGTTCCGGTACCCGGCCGAGCAGCCGCTCGGCGAGCAGGCCCGGCAGCAGCGCGCAGTCGAATTGCACCAGGTCAGCCAGCTCGGCGTCCAGCATGTCATGCAGCGCCTTGCGTACTACCGGGTGATTGTGGCCAACTCCGAAGACACCGAACCCGGCCAGGAAGTCCGCGTACCGCTCGCCGGCGCTGTCATACAGGTAGGCACCGTCGGCCCGCTCGTACACCTTGTCGAAGCCGATGGCGTGCAGCGTCCGCGCCAGCTGGGGGTTCAGGTACCGGGCGTGCAAGCCATAGCCGTCACCGCCGCGGGCGGCCAGCAGGCCGGGCAAGTCGAATGCCATGACGGTTATCCCCTCTCAGGCAGCCCGCCGGAGGACAGCTCCCACCACATTGTGCGCCTCGCACCTGCGCCGGGTCTCGGTCTGATCGCGTTGTTTTCCAGTATTAACGCGGGCGGCCGCGAAACCCTAATGGCCGTCCGGCAGGTACCAGCGGTGCGGCGCGATCAGCGCGCTGGCCGCGTCCGGTCCCCAGGAGCCGGGGGAGTACAGCTGCACCGGCGGCGGGTTCCTGATCAGCGGCTCGGCGACTTCCCACAGCCGCTCGATCTCATCCGAACGCGTGAACAGCGACTGGTCACCCTGCATCGCCTCGAGCAGCAGCCGCTCGTAGCCCTCGAGCTCATGCGCTCGCAGGAACGAGTCCTGATACCGGAACGTCATTTCCGCCAGCCCGAGGCGCATTGCCGGGCCTGGCTCTTTGGCCAGGAAGCGGGTGGCGATCCAGCCAGGATCATCAAAGTCGATTACCAGCTGGTTTCCCCGCTCGCTGCCCCGGGTCCGCGTCTCCTGCGGGAAAATCCGCAACGGCGGCTCTCGGAGAGTGACGGTAATGACCTGGCGGCGCTGGGCAAGGGCTTTACCCGACCGCAGGTAGAAGGGCACGCCGGCCCAGCGCCAGTTGTCCACCAGGACGCGCAGGGCGGTGAACGTCTCGGTCTGCGAGGCGCGGGAGACGCCCGGCTCTGACCGGTAGCCGCGATACTGGCCGCGGACCGCATGAGCAGGATCGAGTGGCTCGACGGCGTCGAAAACCTTGTGCTTCTCGTCCCGCAGGGACTTGGCGGTCAGCGAGGTCGGCGGCTCCATCGCCACGAAGCCGAGCACCTGGAGCAGGTGCGTCACGACCATGTCCCGGAACGTGCCGGTGCTCTCGAAGAAGGCGGCCCGGCCCTCGACGCCGATCGTCTCCGGCACGTCGATCTGCACGTGGCTGATGTGATCACGGTTCCACATCGGCTCCAGGAAACCGTTGGCGAACCGCAGCGCGAGGATGTTGTCGACGGACTCCTTGCCGAGGAAGTGATCGATGCGGAACACCTGGGACTCGTCGAACACCGCGTGCACCGTCTCGTTCAGCGCGCGCGCCGAGGCCAGATCGGTGCCGAACGGCTTCTCGATGATCACCCGGGCGCCGGCGGCCAGGCCGGAGTCGCCGAGCATCCCGATAACAGACCCGAACGCCGCGGGCGGCACCGCAAGGTGGAAGATCCGCCGCGGGCTGCCGCCGATCTCCATCTCCGCCGCCTCGACCGCGGAAACGAGCGGGCCGGTATCGCCGGGGTCTGCCGAGCCGAAGTGCAGCGCGGACTCGAATGCCTGCCACGTTGGGCCGGCCGGCTTAGCCGCGCCGAACTCGCGGACGGCATTCTTGGCATGCTTGCGGAAATCGTCGTCCGACAGCGCGAATTGCGCCGGAGCGGAGCCGATGATCTGGTAGCCCGGCGGCATCAGGCCAGCGTTCGCAAGATGGAAAAGGCCGGGCAGCAGTTTGCGCCGGGCCAGGTCCCCGGTAGCGCCGAACAGCACGATGACGTGGTCGTCGGGCTGCTCGGGGGTCATCTTCCGACGCGCGCCGTTGCCGGACTTAGCCGGGCTGGACTTAGATGACCCGGATTTGGCTGCGCCGGACTTGGCCGGACTGGATTTGGCCGGACTGGCCTTGGCTGCGGGGCTCACCGGATTACCCGTCAGCTCTTCTTCTCGTCATGGCCGCCGAACTCGCTGCGCATCGCGGACAGCACCTTACCGGTGAAGTCGCCCAGGCCGCGCGACTCGAACCGCTGGATGAGCGCCGCGGTGATCACGGGCGCGGGGACGCCCTCATCGACCGCGGCCAGCACCGTCCACCGGCCCTCGCCGGAGTCCGAGACGTGCCCGGCGAAGTTTTCCAGCTGCGGCGACCGGGCCAGCGCGTCTGCGGTCAGGTCCACCAGCCAGGAACCGACGACCGAGCCGCGGCGCCAGACTTCGGCCACCTCCGCGACGTCGATGTCGTACTGGTAGAACTCCGGGTCGCGCAGCGGCGTGGTCTCCGCGTCCGCGGCTTCCATCTCATGCTTCCCGAGGTCAGCATGCTGAATAATAGACAGTCCTTCGGCGATTGCGGCCATCATGCCGTATTCGATGCCGTTATGAACCATTTTCACAAAATGGCCGGCGCCACTCGGCCCGCAGTGCAGGTACCCGTCCGGCGCGGTGCCCGTGGTCTTCGTCCGGCCGGGTGTCGGCTCGGCGGCGGAGAATCCCGGTGCGATAGTGGCGAAGATCGGGTCCAGCCGCTCGACCGGCCCGGCCTCGCCGCCGATCATCAGGCAGTAACCGCGTTCCAGGCCGAACACGCCGCCGGACGTACCGCAGTCCAGATAGTGGATCTGCTTCGGGGCGAGCTGCTTCGCCCGGGCGATGTCGTCCCGGTAGTAGGAGTTACCGCCGTCGATCACCGCGTCGCCGGGCTCGAGCAGCTCCGCCAGCTCGGTCAGGGTCTGGCCGGTGACGGCGGCCGGCAGCATCAGCCAGGCGGTCCGCGGCTGCTCCAGCTTGGCGACGAAATCCTGCAGCGAGCTGGCGCCGGTCGCGCCCTCGCCCTCGAGCTGGGACACGGCATCGTTGTTGTGGTCGTACACCACGCACCGGTGGCCGTCGCGCATCAGCCGGCGGACGAGGTTGGCGCCCATCCGGCCGAGTCCGATCATGCCGAGCTGCATGGGCCTGTCGGTAGCCATCGATATTCTCCTAGTCGGTAGGTGCTGGAGCCGGTAAGTTCTGGCCGTCCTGGCTTTCAGGTGTTCTGGGCTTTTAGGCGGTCCGGGCTTTCAGGCCGCGGTAGCGCCGGATCAGCGCGTTTGTCGACGAGTCATGCGCCAGCTCCGGCTCGGCCGCGCTGGTGAGCTCGGGGATGATCGCGGCCGCCAGCACCTTGCCGAGCTCGACGCCCCACTGGTCGAAAGAGTCGATCCCCCAGATGGTGCCCTGGGTAAACACGCTGTGCTCGTACAGCGCCACCAGCGCGCCGAGCAGCCGCGGGGTCAGCTTCGCTGCCAGCAGCACGTTCGTCGGCCGGTTACCGGGCATCACCCGGTGCGGCGCCACCTCCGCATCCGTGCCATCCGCCAGAACTTCCTGCTCGGTCTTGCCGAAGGCGAGCGCCTGGGCCTGAGCGAAGACATTGGACATCAGGATGTCGTGGTGATCACCGAGCGGGTTGAGGCTCTCGCCGAAGCCGATCAGGTCAACCGGGATCAGCTTGGTGCCCTGATGGATCAGCTGGTAGAAGCTGTGCTGGCCGTTGGTGCCCGGTTCGCCCCAGTAGACCGCGCTGGTCTGGTAATTCACCTGCGCGCCGTCGATGGTGACGTGCTTGCCGTTCGACTCCATCGTAAGCTGCTGGAGATAGGCCGGAAAGCGCTTCAGGTACTGCTCATACGGCATTACCCCGGCGGTCTGCGCATCGAAGAAATCCCCGTACCAGACGGCGAGCAGCCCCATCAGCACGGGCAGGTTCCGGGCCAGGGGCGCGGTAGCGAAATGCTCGTCCATCTCGTGGAAACCGGCCAGCAGCTCGCGGAAATTGTCCGGCCCGATCGCTACCATCGTGGACAGCCCGATCGCGGAATCCATCGAGTACCGGCCGCCGACCCAGTCCCAGAAGCCGAACATGTTGGCCGTGTCGATGCCGAACTCCGCGACCCGGCCGGCATTGGTGGAGACCGCGACGAAATGCCGGGCGATCGCTTCCTCGCTGCCGAGCTGGCCGAGCACCCAGTCGCGGGCCGAGCGGGCGTTGGTCAGCGTCTCCAGGGTGCCGAAGGTCTTGGAGGAGATGATGAACAGCGTTTCCGCCGCGTCGAGGTCCTGGGTGGCCTCGACGAAGTCGGTCGCGTCGACGTTCGACACGAACCGGAACGTCAGCTCCCGGTCGGAGTAAGAGCGCAGCGCCTCATACGCCATCACCGGGCCGAGGTCCGAGCCGCCTATTCCCACATTGACCACGTGCTTAATATTTTTGCCGGTAAATCCCTTCCATTCCCCGGAGCGGACCCGGTCGGCGAAATCCGCCATCCGGTCCAGTACCTCGTACACCTGCGGGACGACGTCCGCGCCATCAACTACCAGCGAGCTGCCGCGCGGCAGCCGCAGCGCGGTATGCAGCGCGGCCCGGTGCTCGGACACGTTCACCGGCTCGCCCGCCAGCATCTGGTCCCGGCGCTGCTCCAGGCCGGACTCGCGGGCGAGGGCCACCAGCAGCTCCAGCGTCTCGTCGGTGATCCGGTTCTTGGAGTAGTCCAGGTAAATCCCGGCGGCCGCGGCGGTCAGCCGCTCGCCGCGGCCGGGGTCGGCGGCGAACATCTCGCGCAGGTGCTGCCCGCTGACCTGCGCGTAGTGCTGCTCCAGGGCGCGCCAGGCCGGGCGCTCGCGCAGCGGAATGGTCGGCATCAGTGCTCAGTCCTCCAGGATGATGCGGCAGGTTCGGGACCATGACGGCCGGGAATCTTTGTAGGCTTCATTAGCTTGTCACCCCTGATCGCGCCCGAACTCAGCGAGCTGTCAGCAGCGATGCCGCCGCGTGCACCGGAAGGCCACGTCTTGATCAGCTTCGAGAGTGTGACGAAACGGTACGCGGACGGCACCGTCGCCGTCGACAACCTCAGCCTGGAAATACCGGCCGGCCAGACGATGGTGCTGGTCGGGCCGAGCGGCTGCGGGAAAACCACCTCACTGCGCATGATCAACCGGCTGATCGAGCCGAGCAGCGGCCGGATCCTGCTGGACGGCAGCGACATCACCCGGTCGAACCCCGATCAGCTCCGGCGCGGCATCGGCTACGTCATCCAGCAGTCCGGGCTCTTCCCGCACCGCACGATCGAGGACAATATCGCTACGGTGCCGCTGCTGATCGGCTGGGGCAAGGGCAAGTCCCGCGGCCGTGCCCGCGAGCTGATGCAGCTCGTCGGCCTGGATCCCGCGCTGGCACGCCGGTACCCGCACCAGCTGTCCGGCGGCCAGCAGCAGCGGGTCGGAGTTGCCCGCGCGCTGGCCGCCGACCCGCCGGTGCTGCTGATGGACGAGCCGTTCAGCGCGGTGGACCCCATTGTCCGGGCGAACCTGCAGGACGAGCTGATCCGGCTGCAGGCCAGCCTGCACAAGACGATCGTCCTGGTCACCCACGACGTGGAAGAGGCCATCAAGGTCGGCGACCAGGTCGCGGTGTTCCGGCCGGGCGGCGTCATCGCCCAGATCGACACACCGCAGCAGCTGCTCGGCTCGCCGGCGGATGCCTATGTAGAGAACTTCCTGGGCTTCGACCGGGGAATCCGCCGACTGTCCTTCCTGGCGGCATCCGGGCTGGAGCTCGACGACACGGCAGTCGTCGCGCAGGACCTGCCGGCGGCCCGCGCCCTGCAGGTTGCCAGGCAGGCCGGCGCTTCCTGGCTGCTGGTGCTGGACACGGACCGCAGGCCGCGCGGCTGGGCGGCGGCAGACGAGCTGGCGTCGCTGCGCGCCGGCGCCCGAACCGGCGAGGCGCGGCTGCTGCCCTACGGGCACACGTTCGGCGTGCGCACCGACTCGCTGCGGGCAGCCCTGGATGCTACGGTCCTGTCACCTACCGGTCACGCCGCGGGCGTCGACGACGACGGACGGGTCGTCGGCATCACGTCCTACGAGCGGCTGCGAGCCGCCATTCAGGCGGCTGATATGGCAGCGGGCACGGCGGCTGATACGGCTGTGGACCCGGCAGCGAGCACTGCGGCGGGGCCGGGCCGCGGCAGCGTGCCGGACCGGGCCGGGCAGGCGGCGCGGTAATGGTCTGGTCCTGGCTTCCGTCCAACGCGGCCGCGGTGTGGAATTACACCCTGCAGAATGCCTTTCTCGGGATCGTGCCAGCGCTGCTGGGCCTGGTCATCGCGGTGCCGCTGGGGATCGCCTGCGTCCGCTGGCAGTGGCTGTACGGGCCGGTACTGTCCGCCACCAGCGTGATCTACGCGCTGCCGTCGCTGGCCCTGTTCATCGTGCTGATCCCCTATACCGGCCTGACCGATACCACGGTGATCATCCCGCTGACCCTGTTCTCGCTGTGCGTGCTGGTGCCCAACGTGGTGGACGGGCTGCGGTCAGTGCCCGAGCCGGTCCGGCAGGCGGCCACCGCGATGGGCTTCGGCACGTTGCGCCGGCTAGTCCGAGTTGAGCTGCCCATCGCGGTTCCGCTGGTGATCGCCGGGCTGCGGATCGCGGTCGTGTCGACCATCAGCCTGGCCAGCGTCGGCCAGCTCATCGGCGTGTCCAGCCTTGGCTACCTGTTCATCGACGGATTTCAGCGGAGCTTTCCCACCGAGATCATCTTCGGCCTGGTGCTGATCATCGCGCTGGCGCTTTCCTGCGACCTGCTGCTGGTCGCGCTCCGCCGGCTGGCGACCCCGTGGCGGTCGGCGGCGCCGCAGCGGCGGTCGGCCCGGCGCGGCGTGCCCGCCGGGGCTGCGCAGGGGGCGGCATGACGGCGCGGCAGCTGCGGGGTACCGGATGATATATCTCAGGTATGCCTGGGACTGGCTGCGGGCACCCGCCCAGTGGCACGGCTCCGGCGGCATCCCGGTCCGGATCCTGCAGCAGCTCGACTACAGCGGGCAGTCGCTGCTGATCGCGGCGCTGATCGCGGTGCCACTGGGGGTACTGATCGGGCACACCGGCCGCGGCGCCGCGGCGGTCATCAACGTGGCTAATGCCTGGCGGGCGATCCCTACCGTCGGCCTGCTGGTACTCGCCGTGCTCACGCTCGGGTTCCCTCGGGATCAGCATGTGCTGATCCCGCTCGCCGTGCTAGTCCCGCTGGTGGCGCTGGCCGTCCCGCCGATCCTGGTAAACGCGTACGAGGGGGTAGCCGGCGTCGACGCCGGACTCAAGGACGCCGCCCGCGGCATGGGCATGACGGCCGGCCAGCAGATCCGCAAGGTCGAACTGCCGGCCGCGCTGCCGCTGATCATGCTGGGGCTGCGCACCGGCGCCATCTTCGTGGTGGCGACCGCCACGATCGCCGCTTACATCGGGGCGGGCGGCCTCGGCCGCTACATATTCGACGGACTGGCGACCCAGGACTACGGCCAGGTAGCCGGCGGCGCGGCCTGCGTCGTCGTGCTCGCCCTGGTGGTGCAGCTCGTGTTCACCGTGCTGCGCTGGGTGCTAACCCCGGTGGGTCTGCGCAGCCAGTCGCGGGCCTCGCAACATACCTGAACTGACCGAAATAGAAGGGATTTTTTTATGCTTCCGGCTCAAAGGCGCAAGACGGGCGTGTCCCCGCTGGCACGAGGCACCCTGGGCGGCGTGGCCGTCGTTACCAGCCTGCTGCTCGCCGCCTGCGGCAGCAGCGGCGGTAGTGGTAGCGGCGGCGCGGGCGGCGGTAGTACCAGCAGCGCTGGTGGCGGTAGTACCAGCAGCTCCAATCCGCTGGCGCCCGCCGCCGGCAGCGGCGCCGTCGTCGTCGGTTCGGCGAACTTCCCCGAAGACGAGCTGCTCGCGGAGATCTACATTCTGGCGCTGCAGGGCAAGGGCATCAAGGTCACGCCCAAGCTGAACATCGGCAGCCGCGAGGTCTACTACCCCGAGGTCAAGAACGGTGCGATTACCGTGTTCCCGGAATACAACGGCGCGCTGCTGACAACCTCGGTGGACACGACGAGCACTGCGTCGACAACCGCCGAGGTGGACGCCGCCCTGAAATCCAAGCTGCCGGCGTCGCTGGAGATCCTCGCGCCCTCAGCGGCCCAGGACAACGACTCGGTGACGGTCACCCAGGCGACCGCGGCCAAGGATCACCTGAAGTCCATCGCGGACCTCAAGCCCTACGCCGGGCAGCTGGACATCGGCGGGCCGCCGGAGTTCAAGACCCGGCTGGCCGGCCTGATCGGTCTCAAGAAGAAGTACAGGCTGAACTTCAAGTCCTTCGTGCCGCTGGACACCTCCGGCCCGCTGACGCTGGCCGCCCTGGCGGACAGCAGGGTGCAGGCCGCGGACGTGTTCACCACGACGCCGCAGATCATCAGCAACCACCTGGTGTCCCTGACCGATCCCAAGTTCGTCTTCGCGGCGCAGAACATCGTGCCGCTGGTCTACCGGAAGGGCGTCAACGCCACTACCATCGCCACGCTCAACGCGATCTCGGCGAAGCTGACCACGCCCGCCCTGCTGGCCATGGACAAGGCGATCATCCTGGACAAGGCTAACTACTCGACCGTCGCAGCAGCCTGGCTGAAGTCCGTCGGCCTGAAGTAACGCGGGTTTTGTTACGAACGCGGTGTTCCTGCCAGCCCGGTTCCTGCCAGGCCCGTTCCTGCCACGCCGCTGCGGCCGCGGATCGGGTGCCTGATGGGCTGGCAGGAACTCGCGGATCTGCCGTTCGCGGCCGCGCTGACCGCCCATCAGGGCGAGCTGAGCCCCGGTTCGGACTACGACTGCGCGCATTTCGCCGACGCTGCTTTCACCGGTGCCCGGGCGGGCGGCAGCCGCTTCGCCGAGTGCGCGTTTACCGGGGTGACAATGCAGGACGCACGGCTGCAGCGGTCCCGGTTCGCTGATGTGTATATGCGGGACGCCCGCCTCGTCACGGTCAGCCTCGCCGAGTCAGACTGGGTCGATGCCGTCGTCCTGCGGACCCTGATCGCGGGCGTCGAGGCGTACGGGGCGCAGTTGCGGCGGGTCGTTTTCCGGGGCTGCAAACTGGATTCGGTGAACTTCCGCGGCGCGGCGCTGACCGGGGTGACGTTCGATGACTGCGACCTGAGCGACATCGACTTCGCCGGCGCGCAGCTGACGCGGACGGCATTCCCCGGCTCACGGCTGGTCCGGACCGACTTCAGCCGTGCCCGGCTGGACCATGTCGACCTGCGCGACGCCGAGCTGGGCATCATCATCACCCCGGACTCGCTGCGCGGCGCCATTGTCAGCGCCGGGCAGCTGGCCAGCCTCGCCCCGACGCTGGCGCAGACCATGGGCATCACCATCAGCGACGCTTAGGGCGCCAGGCGGCGCGAGCCTGCTGCCGCGGCGCATTGCCGGCAGCCCGGCGGACGGCGGACTAGCCGCTGACCTCGTCGCGTGTTGCGGCTGCGGGATCCGGGCACAGGTGTATCGTTCACTCTCAGTAGTTATCGGTAACAGCCTGTGACGGCAGCCTCGCGGCCATCTGCCCGTGCTGCACTTTGCCTCTCGGCCTTTACCGGACCTTCGTCAGAAAGGTAACCGTCATGCCGCAAAGGGCCCGACGCGACTTCATCCGGCATTCCGTTCTGGGCGCGGCAGCGGTGGGAGCGGTTGCCGCGGCGCCGCGCGCGCTGAGCCGGCCGCCGGCGGTCACTGCCGCCACGCCCGCCGCCAGCGGGCTGCCGGCCGGCCAGCACGTGGTCGCCTACGTCCGCGACGTAACCGCGGGAGACATAACCGTGCTGGTCGGCGAGCACGAAATCGCTTTCCGGGACCGGGACCTCGCGTCCCGGATTGCCCGGGCCGCCCGCCACGCCGGACCGCAGCTGCCGGGGGCCCGGTCGCTGCCTGCACAGGAAAGGTAAAACTGGAATGTCATCACACAGGGAAGCCCCGGCCATCTCCGCGGACCCGGCGGCAGACAATACCGATGTTTATGCTTTCGTCAGTCCCGACAAGCCTGACACTGTCACCCTGATTGCCAATTTCGTGCCGCTCGAAGATCCGGCCGGCGGCCCTAACTTCTTCGAGTTCGGCGACGACGTGCTCTATGAGATTCACGTCGACAACGACGGCGACGGCCGTCCCAATGTCAGTTACCAGTTCCGGTTCCAGACTGTCCTCACCAATCCCGGCACGTTCCTTTACAACGTGGGGGCAATCGAATCGATCAGCAGCAAAAACTGGAACCGGCGCCAGTTTGCCACCGTGACCATGGTGACGACGGGCAGTAACGGCCAGGTGCAGCGCAGCAGGGTGCTCGGCGACCGGCTGCCGTGCCCGCCCTGTAACATCGGCCCGCTGTCCACCCCTGACTACAAGGCGCTGGCCAACGAGGCAATCCACCGCCTGGGCGGCGGCCGGACCGTTTTCGCCGGCCAGCGGGCCGAGGGCTTCTACGTCGACGTCGGCGCCATTTTCGACCTGGCGGACCTGCGCCCGTTCCAGAACCTGCACGTGGGCTCCCAGATGCCCGCTGCTCCGGGGGTAAACTCCACCCAGGCGAAGAACGTGCACTCCATCGCGCTGCAGGTACCCAAGACCGACGTGACGGCCGGAGGCCGGCAGCCGGGTAATCCCGCCGACCAGTCCGCCACAATCGGGGTGTATGCCACCGCGAGCCGGCAGCGCTCGCGCATGTACGACACCGGCAATGATGGCACGATCATGAACAGCGGTCCCTTCGTGCAGGTATCACGCCTGGGTAACCCGCTGTTCAACGAGGTCCTGATCCCGCTTGCCAGGAAAGATTACTTCAACTCTCAGTCCCCGGCGGACGACAAGCAGTTCGCGCGGTTCGTCGCGCGGCCCGAGCTGGCCCAGCTGCTGCCCGTGCTCTATCCCAACGCGTTCCCGAACCTGGCCGCGCTCAATGCCTCCGGCAAGCCGCGCGCCGACCTGGAAGCCATCTTGCTCACCGGCATCCCGGCCGGGATCGTAGCCGGGTTCCAGAATTTCACCGGCCCGACTAAAGCCGACATGCTCCGGCTGAACCTGGCGATCCCGCCGACCACGCAGTCACCCAGCAACCTCGGCCTGATCGGCAAGGACGCGGCCGGCTATCCCAACGGCCGCCGGGTGTTCGATGACGTGACCACCATCGAGCTGCGGGCAGTGGCCGGGGCGACCTACGCCCTGGTCGACAAGACCTACACGCCCGACGCGGCGGCGGGCGCGATCACCCAGGGACTCACGTCCAGCAACACCGACGTGACCGCCGGCAACACCGTCCACTACCTGCCCGTCTTCCCGTACCTCGGTACACCGCACGGCGGCTATTACAATCCTTACGCCAGCAGTCCGGCACCCGACCTGTATAACCCGCATCCGAGCCGGGGAACAGCGGTACCGGTTACCGGCTAGACACCGCGCGGCCGCCGGCGCCAGCGCCGGCTCACTGGCGGCGGCAGCCCGGTTAATGACGACGGCCATGCCGACGTAATTGACTGGGCTGTGCCTCGCTAGCCGGATTGCCCGGCCGCCGGGGTGTGCACGATTTGCCGGGGAGGACCCCGGACGGCCGCAGCCCGGAGAGAACCCGCGACCCGCTGATTCGAGCGCGCCAAGCCGCAGTCCGGTGCTACCGTACGGAAAGTAATTGAATCACTACTCTAAGTGCTCGACCACAATGGCGGCCACGTCGGGGGACGCGGCAGACGGGGGATGAGCAGTGCGCGAGATGAAACGGCGGCCCGCAGTGTGGGGCGCCCTGTCCTTCCGGTGGCGGCAGGCGTGCTGCTCGCCGCGCTAGGCTCAGCCGGCACCCGCTTCGGCGCCCCGCCGCCGGCGGGGGAGGCGTCCGCACCGGCTCGCCTGGCCGCGGCGCGGACGACCGCGGCCCCTGGTCCCGCCGCGCCCACGGTGGTATACAGCGAGAACTTCGAGAATGGCCAGGGAACGGTGCCGATCCGGCTGAGCACCTACCAGGGGGCGTCCGGCGAGACCTACACCGCCGACCAGCCGTGGCTGCAGAACTGCAACGGCTGGATCGCATCCTTCAGCGATCCGCCCGCGTCCAGCCCGCTGGCAGCTCCGCAGGTTGCCGACTGCGACAACTCGCAGCTGGCCTGGGACAACGTCCGCAACCTCGCTTACGCTCTCGGTAAGGTCAACGGGACGCCTGATCCGAGCGCCAATCATGGCGTCAGTGCTTATACTCACGGCGCGAATCCAGGCGCTGATCACGTCGAGTTCGCGACGGTCAATCCGATCAAGCTGCGAGCCGAGCGACGGTTCCTTACCTTCTCGGTTAACGCCGCTGAGATGAACTGCTTCGCGAATCACGCGCAGCTGGAGTTTTACCTTGTCAACGGAGCGGCCATGCTCCGTGCGTTTACTGCCCCGATAGACCCGTGCGCGGACGGATCCCCGGTGAGCACGCCGAGTGCTTCCGCCCAGGTATACGCGGGAACGTATTACGCGAATGACGCGGTCCTGTTTTCCGGTTCGTCGCTGGGCATCAGGATGGTCAACGCGCAGGGCAGCGGCGTCGGCAACGACCATGCGTTCGACGACATCCGGGTTATGGACGTGACACCGCAGCTGCAAAAGTCCTTCAGCCCGGCGAGCGTCGCTGCCGGCAGCAGCGCCACGCTCACGTACACGATCGTGAACACGACCGAGCTGGCCGCCAAGAACGGCTGGTCTTTCACGGACAAGCTGTCGACGGGGCTGCGTCTCGCTACCCCGGCGGACCCGGCGACCACCTGCGCCGCGGGTGCGGTGATGGCGATGGCGGGCGGCGACTCGGTCCAAGTCGCCGGCGACCTGAATGCCGGTGAGACTTCGTGCACGGTCACGGTAAAGGTGACCTCCAGAACGCCCGGAACGTTTTCTAACGGGCCGACTAACATTACCACCGAGACCGGCCTGAACCCCCCTGAGCCGGCAAAGCTGGTCGTCACCAGACCTGGCATGGTCGTCACCAGGCCCGGCATCACGGTCATGAAGTCCGCCGATCCGGTGACGTTCTCCGGCCGGGGCCAGGTGATCCGGTACAGCTTCCGGGTTACCAATACCGGGAACGCCGAGCTGTCCGCGGTCGGCATTACCGATACCCGGCTGCCCGGCCTGTCCCCGATCCGCTGCCCGGAAACCTCGCTGGCGCCGGACGCGGCACAGACGTGCACGGCGACCTACACGACGACAGCTGCGGACGTTGCCGCCGGGTCGATCACCAACTCCGCCACCGTGCATGCCGAGCCGCCAGGCTTTACCATCCCGCTGGTCTCCGTGCCGTCAACAGCGGAGGCCATGTACGCCGCAGCGCTGCGGCCGGTCACGGTGCCGGTAACCGGGTAGCGAGCGCCCGCCGCCGCCGGGCGCCCCCGGCGGCGGCTGGGGCTAGGCCGGCTGGCCGTCGACGGTCAGCCGTACCCGGTCCGGGTAGAAGCTCATCAGCCCGGCGATTCCCTCGGACCCGGCGATGGGCGTCTCGTAACTCCAGACCAGGTCGCTGAGAACTTTCCCGCCGACCTCGGCTGACCAATACGACGCGTCGCCTTTAAAGGGGCAGGTGGTCTGCAGATCCGTGCGCCGCAGCAGCCCGGTGCGCACATCGTCCCTGGGCAGGTAATAGCGGGTCGGAATCCCGGTTTCGTCCAGCAGCACCGCCCGGTCGGTGACGGCGAGCGTCTCGCCGTCCACCGTGACCTCGACGTGCGCCCGGCTGGGGGTAATCGTAATCGTGTGTCCGGTAGCCATGCTCGGGTTAACTCTGCGGGCGCTGAGATGATTCCGCCCGTGCCCGCCGCCCGGCAGCCGCCCGGCAGCCGCCGCTGACCGGTTTGTGATACTTATAGACGGTGGCTTGGCCCTGGGTGCTCATCGCATTGATCGGCATTGGCCTGCCCGCCGTCGGCTGACAGCTGAGCCGGCGGAAGAGCGCCCGGGCCTTCTCGCTGACGCCCAGTTCGCGGGCTGATCCGGCCGGTTACTGGCTCTATCAGCGGTACGGGCTGGGAATCCTGGACCGGGACAAGGTAATAGCCGCCGTTTTCGGCGGCACGGCAGTCAGCGCACCCGGCCTGCGCGATGCCGCGTACGCGCTGGCCGCTGAGGTGCCTCCGGCTCCGGCCGCTGCAGCAGCGGCTTGGCTGGGTTTTAGCCGGGGTCGGCCTGGGGGAGCTGGTCGGCGGCCTGGCCCGGCATCGCGGCATCCAGTTCGGCGCGCAAAGCGGCCAGCTTGCGGTCGGCGGCCTCTACCTGATGGTCGGCGCCGGCTGGGCGGCCTGGCTGCCGCGGCTGACCCGGCGCCGGGCGCGGCGGGCGCTGCAGCGAAATGCGCTGTCATCCGGCAACGTCAGCAGTGCCTGACTGCCGCCACCCGGCGAACAGCGGTCAGCCCGCGCTTGAGGCGGACCAGATGTTGATTCCCGCCTCCACTGCGTGGCTGTCGATTTCCGCCAGCTCCCCGGCGCTGAACTCGCATCTCCCCGCGGCGTCAAGGTTCTCATCCAGCTGCGCCACGCTGCTCGCGCCGATCAAGGCCGACGTCACCTGCGGTTTGCGAAGCACCCAGGACAGCGCCAGCTGGGCCAGCGACTGGCTGCGGTCACGGCCGATTTCGGCCAGCGCCCGGACATGCGCCAGGTTTTCCTGCGTCAGGTGGCCGGCCGACAGCGAGCCGTCGCGGCCGGCCCGGGAGTCAGCGGGAATGCCGGTCAGGTACTTGCCGGTCAGCAGGCCCTGAGCCAGCGGGGAGAAAGCTATGCACCCGGCGCCGGCCTGCTCGAGCTCAGTCAGCAGGCCGTCCTCGACCCACCGGTTCAGCATCGAGTAGGACGGCTGGTGGATCAGCAGCGGGGTACCGAGCTGCTGCAGGAGGGCGGCGGCCTGCGCGGTCCGTCCGGCTGAGTAAGACGAGATCCCGGCATAAAGCGCCTTGCCGGACTGAACTGCCGTAGCGAGGGCTCCCATCGTCTCGGCTAGCGGGGTATCGGGGTCGGACCGGTGACTGTAGAAGATGTCCACGTAATCCAGGCCCATCCGGCTCAGTGACTGGTCCAGGCTGGCCAGCAGGTACTTGCGCGAGCCGTGGTTCCCGTAGGGGCCCGGCCACATGTCGTAGCCGGCCTTGGTGGAGATGATCAGCTCATCGCGGTAAGGCCGCAGGTCCGCACGAAGGATCTCGCCGAAGTTCGCCTCGGCCGAGCCGTACGGCGGCCCGTAGTTGTTGGCCAGGTCAAAGTGCGTGACGCCGCGGTCGAACGCGCGCCGGATGATCGCCCGCTGCAGGTCCAGCGGCCGGTCGCCGCCGAAGTTCTGCCAGAGGCCCAGGGCAATTTCCGGCAGCTTAAGGCCGCTGCGCCCGCAGCGGCGGTAGGGGATCCGTTCGTACCGGTCAGGCGCGGCGAGGTAAGTCATGGGCAGGAGTCTGCCACGGCGCTGGCGGATCAACGGAGCGGAAGTCCCGCGCGGCCGCGTCCGGTGCAAGCTGACTCGGCCTGAGTAAGGGTGCTGATAACGGTGCTGTCACCAGCGGCAATGGCGACGTGGGCGTGGGTCGCTCCAGGGGCGCCGGAATGATCCCTGTGTATGGGCCGGCCGGCGTTGACGATGACGATCTGATCGAGTTCTGGACGCTGCTGGATGAGGATCGCGCGCTGCTCGCCGCGCCTGCCATCGGCGCGTAGGTGGATCCCTGACCGGGACAGGGATCCACCTACGGCCGAATCGCCATGGAGGCTTATTCAGGGGGCGGGTAAGAAATACAATATTGGCGATTAACGGCGTGCCTGCGTAAAGAACGGCCCGTTTCTCGAAAGAATTGGGTTAGCAGACTCAACTCTAGAGAAACGAGCCGCCCGGCATGTATCATACCACCGGATTCACCAAGGACCAGATCACCGACCTGTGCGCCCTGATCACCGCGGCTGGCCTTGAGCCGGGAATTAATCACTGGCCGCCGGTCCTGGGCCTGTTTAAGGCAGCGACGGTATCTCTGACCTACCTTCGCAGGAATCATGTGCAGGCGGAGCTGGCGGAGTACTTCGGTGTATCCCAGCCCACGATCAGCCGCGCCATTACACATATGACGCCGATCATAGAGCGGATGCTCTCCGCGTACGTTCCGGTGGCGGAGGATCTTGACCCTGGCACGCAGTACATTGTGGACGGGACACTGCTCCCCGTGCTGGTCATGGCATGGTCACCCCGAACTTTACTCCGGTAAGCACAAGACAACCGGCGTGAACGTCCAGGTCGCCTGCGACCTTTACGGGCATCTCGCATGGGTGTCGGACCCGGTCAGCGGAAACCGCCATGACTCGGCCGCCCTGGCAATCTCCGGCGTACTGGACGATCTCGATCCCGCCAGCTGGATCGGCGACAAAGGCTACATTGGCAGCGGGATGCTGACGCCCGTCAGGAAACCGCCGGGACGCGGGCTTCTCGAAAGCGAGAAGGAATTTAATAAGGGAGTGGGCAGAATGCGCTACATGATTGAGCAGGTTATTGCCAACCTGAAGACCTGGCGGATCTTGCACGTAGACTACCGTCGGCCATTCCGGAGCTTCCCTGAAACAATCTCAGCAGTTCTCGCCCTGGAATTCTACAGGATGGCCTCTGAATAATCTTCATGGTGTCGTCATTCACAACTGGCGGGCATCTCTATACGGTGGCGCCGCGTTGCCGCTTGAGCAGAGCGAGTTCGCGCGTGACCATTTCTTCGTGTTCGCGCTCAGCCGCCTTCGCCTTGCGCGGGCTCCAGTAGCCGGCCATCAGGAATACGAACGGGATGAACAGGCACTGGGCGATGAAGCAGATCCACCACCAGAGTCGCCACTGGCCGGGATTGTCCTTCTGGGCTTTGGCGACCTTAGCGCCGTTGCTGGCGAGGTAGGCCAGGTCGGCGGCTGGGATCTTGGAGACCGACTGAAGGCTCGCCCCTGCCGTCTGTACCTTGGTGCCGTTGGTCTTGAGGAACAGCAGGTCTGCCTGCGGGACCTTCCCGAGCGCTACCAGTCGTGCGGCCGCCAGTTGCGGTGAGATGCTGAACTTGGTTGCGATCTCGCCGACCGCTTTACCCGGCCGCCTGGTTGGTCGGGTTGGTGCTCAGTGCGGTGAGCGTGGCGGGGTCCACCGCGCCTGCGGTGGCCAGCTCCTTGATGTACCTGCCCCCCAGTATCACGACCTTCGCTACGTCGGTCACCGGAAGGCCGGACAACTCAGACACCGCCTTGGCCTGCGCCGCGGTGTTGCTGGCATTCGCGGTGAGTGCGCCGAGGGTCGCGGGGTCGACCGTGTTCAGCACCTTCACCTGCTTGGGGTAGGTCGCGACGATGCTCGACACCCGTGCTCCCTTGTCCGCGAGCGTGGTGGTAGCCGGTACCACGACGGGCAGCAGGATGAGGGCGAGGAACACGACGGTGCGGACGGTCCAGCCGTAGATGGCCAGGCCGGTCGCGGTCGCGGCCGGGTTGTGCGCTTCGACGGTCTCGGTGAAGCCGGCCATCCAGGCGACGTAGGCCATGCCGACTCCGACGGCGATGAGCACGAAGTAGAAGGCGAGCCTGTAGTAGCCGGTGGACGGGTTGGTAGCGGCCGTGGCGAACAGTCCGAGACCGACCAGGCTGATCAACGCTCCCGCGATCATGAACGGTTTGCGCACCAGGACCCGGTCGGAGGCGAAACCGACGACTGCGATCGCGATCGCCGCGGCGATCCAGTACCAGTTAGCGAGGGAATTGGCCTTGCCCCGGAGTAGCCGAAGACAGTCGCGAAGTAGACCACCAGGAACGCGACGAAGATGTAGTACGCCATCAGGAACAGGCTGATCGCGAGCGGTGGCCATCCCCGTCGTCTCGGACATTCCGTAGCCTTCGAGCACCTTCGCCCCGAACGCCTCGTCGAACCCGCGCAGGACCTCGACGGGCAGCGCCGATTTGCCGGAGATGCACAACGTGAGGCTGGACGTATCGAACTCGGCCCGATCCGGGTGGTTCAGCAGAGCCGAGTACATCGTGGGCACGCCGCCGAAGACATTGGCCCGATCCCGCTGAATCACCTGCAGCACGACGGCCGGGTCGAAACGCGGCACCAGGGTCATCAGACCCCTGGCGAGGATCGCGCAGTTCATGATCGAGTTCATGCCGACACGTGGAACAGCGGCAGCGTCGCGACGGCCACCAGATCGGGTCCCGCCGACACTAGCTGGCGGCTGACCTCGGCTCCGGCGTGCAGGTTGGCGTGCGTGAGGACCGCGCCCTTCGGGGCGCCGGTCGTGCCCGAGGTGTAGATGATCACCGCGGCGTCGTCGCCGGCGCGATTGGCGACGCCGGCCACCGGCGCCGCATCCTCGAGCAGGCGGTCGAACTCGGCCGGGTCCACGAGCATGCACCAGGTGCCGGCACATTCGGCAGCTGCATTCCCACGCGGTCGCCCGCGACGACGCCCATCGCGTGCAGCCTGCCGGCAAACCGGCTCGCGGCATCCTCGAGCGCCCGGTAGGTCAGCACCTGATCGTCCAGCTTGACCGCTGGACGGTCCGGAGCTGCGAGCGCAGCCGATCGCAGCTGGCCTGCGAAGTTCGTCATCGGCCCTCGATCACTCGCCATGGCCCGGTGGGGCGTGCCTGCTCACGGGCGGGGTCGGGGCGTGCGGGGCAGCATGCTGTCCTCGAAGCTCGGCAGCGGTGTGATCAGTGGCTTGAGCAGCTCGGCGGCGCGCTGCGTCGTCAGGACCTCAGACGGGTCGAGCTTGACCAGTTCACGCTCGGACTCGTCGAACTCCCACACGTTCTCGCCGACCAGACGGCACCGCTCGTCGTAGGGCCAGACCATCGCCACCCGCCCCTTGCGCAGGTACATCGCCGCCGGGTCGTCTACCTCAAACCCGCTGGCTGAGAGATCGGAGCCGATCATCTGCTGGTATCCCAGGGTCGAACTCACGACCATCCAGTCACCCACCGCGATGGTCTCACTGGCGATGTAGAACACCGACTGATGCGTCTCGGCCCAGTACCGGTAGACCGGCTCTATCTGCTCGCGGCCCTCGAGCGTCATCGGCGACCCCATGTGGAACCGGTACACCGGGTGTTCCACGGTCATCTCGGGGGTCAAGATCTCCTCGAAGCGTCCCGCATGCTCGAGATTGCGGTGCCGGTCGTAGGCCTGCAGCAGGTAACGGTGGCGGGGGTTGTCGGTGAGCTCGATCAGCTCCCGCACGGCCCGGTTGGTCTCGGTGATGTCGAACTGGCTCATGTCGGTGCCGGTCATTACTGCCCCGTCCTGCTAGTCGGGCTGCGCCGCTGCGGCGGCTGCGCGGGGGTCGATGAGGATCTTGGCGTGCTTCTCGGGATCGGTGAGGGCGTCGAAGGCACCGGCCACCTCATCCAGACCTATCGTCGCGGTGACCAGCGGCGTCGGGTCGACCGTGCCGTCGGCGATCATGTGCAAGGTGTCGCGGAACTCCAGCGGCGTGTAGCCGACGACGAACCGCAGGTCGACCTCCTTGTTGATCGCCATCACCGGGCGGATCCGGTCGGGGACCATGCACACGCCCGCGACCACGATGCGCGAGTACATCGGCGCGTTGGTGATGATGTTGTCGAGGATGCCGGGAACGCCGACGCACTCGAAGATCACCGGGCGCTTCGGAACGGCGCCGAGCTTCTCGGCGACGCGCCACACGTGATGCCACGGCACCGGCAGCCGGCTGAGCTTCTCCACGGTGCTGACGCCCAGCTCGATCGCGTCCGGCACGGCAGTGAGGAAGCCGCGATCGCCGGCGGCCTGGTAGGGGCGTTGCTCCTGCGGGTCCACGACGACGTCGGCGCCGCAGGCTCTGGCGAGTGCTCGTCGCCCTGGGGACAGGTCGCTGGCGACGACGGTGCGCACGCCGCGTGCCTTGAGCATGCAGATGACGGCCAGTCCGACCGGGCCGCAGCCGATGATGATCGCGACGTCCTTCTTACTCACCCCGGCGCGACGCACGGCGTGCCAGCCGATCGCCATCGGTTCGGTCAGCACGCCGACCTCGAGCGGAAGCCCGTTCGGCAGCGGGAGCATGAGCGACTCCTCGACCACGACCTGCTCGGCGTACGCGCCGGGGGCGGCGGCGGAGATGCCGATCGCGTCGAAGCCGTTGTCGGTCCGAAGCAGCGGCATCGCCACCACCCCGGTACCGACCGCCAGCTTCTTCCGGCAGCCGGGTCCGTACTCGAGTACCCGGCCGGCAAACTCATGTCCGAACACGACGCGCTGTTCGGATCGCATCGCGGAGTGGTAGCCGGCCTCGGCAAGGACGTCGGCCTGTTCGTCGGCATGGTGGCGGGCGTGCAAGTCGGAGCCGCAGATCCCGCACCGGGCTACGTCGAGCAGCACCTGCCCGCGGCCGGGGATCCGCTGCGGAACGTCGGCGACCTCCAGCACGCCGCGATGGCAGACGACGGCTCTCATCGAACTGGCCCGGTGCGGGCGGCCGGCGCGGCGGCCCGATGAAAGCGCAACTCGTCGCAGTCGAACGGCTCCCGGAAGAGGGCGAGGTCGCGGAAGTAGTGCTGAGCCAGGCGCCACGGCGCGCGGTCGCCCTGCAGCGGCAGCGCGGAGCGGGAGCGCTCGAAGTATCCCGACGTCATCTCGATGAACGACGAGGTGCTCATCGCGGCGCCGGGCAGCCGCGGCTCGACGCGGGCGTAGCCGTGCTCGCGCATGTACCGCACGAGCCGGGCCACGTAGCCAGAGACCAGGTCGACCTTCAGCGTCCAGGACGCATTGGTGTAGCCGATCGCGAAGGCCAGGTTCGGGACCGAGTCGAACATCATGCCCTTATAGGCAACGCGGTCCGGGATCCGTACCGGCTCGTTATCGACGGTGAACTCGATACCGCCGAAGGGCAGCAGGTTCAGCCCGGTCGCGGTGACGATGACGTCTGCCTCAATCATCGCTCCCGACGCCAGCCGCAATCCAGCTGCGACGAAGGAGTCGATGCGGTCGGTGACCACGTCGGCGTTGCCGGCGCGGATGGCGGCGAAGAAGTCGCCGTCCGGCACGAGGCACATGCGCTGGTCCCACGGTTGGTAGGCCGGCGTGAAGTGCGTGTCGATGTCGAAACCGGCCGGCAACTGCCTGACCATGGCCTTGCGCAGAAGCGCGCGGGCCCGGTCCGGGTATCGCTGGCACAGCTGGTAGATGGCCGTGCCGATTCTGGTGTTCTTCCAGCTGATCGCGGCGAGGGCGTTGCGCTCGGGTAGCGCCTTGCGCAGCAGCACCGCGATCGGGTCACGGGTCGGCAGGGTCATCACGTAGGACGGTGAGCGCTGCACCATGGTGACCCGAGCTCCGGCTTTAGCCAGCGCGGGGACCAGGGTGACGGCGGTGGCGCCGCTGCCGATCACGGCGACCCGCTGGCCGGCGACGTCGAGATCGGCCGGCCAGTGCTGCGGGTGGACCACGCTCCCGCGGAAGTCCTCGACGCCCGGCCAGGCAGGGACGTAGCCCTTGTCGTAGCGGTAGTAGCCTGAACACACGTACAGGAACATGCAGGTGCGCTCGCTTCGCTGACCAGTGCCGGAGTCCTCGAGCGTCACCGTCCACCGACTGTGTTCGCTCGACCAGTCCGCCCGGACAACTGCGGCGTGGTAGGTGATGTGGTCATCAACGCCGAACACGGCCGCGGTCTCGCGCACGTATCGCAGGATGTCCGGCCCCGCAGCGATCGGCTGTTTGCTACGCCATGGCCGAAACCGGTAACCCAGGGTGTGCATGTCCGAGTCCGACCGCACGCCCGGGTACCGGAACAGGTCCCACGTGCCGCCGCTGACCCCGCGCGCTTCCACGATTTCGTAGCCGGCGCCAGGAGCCTCGTCATCAGGTGGCAGGCAGCGCCGATGCCGGACATCCCCGCACCGACGATAAGCACGTCGACGTGCCCGCCGGACTCGTCCGCGGAGGTAGGGGTAGCAGTCACTGGGCTCCCATCGAGGGTTGCGGAGGCGTGCCGACACGATGGCACGCCGGGGACCAGTTGTGCAACAGTTGCGTTAAATGATTCACTAACCTAAAGCCGCTACGGACCGTTGGAGAACTCGATGACCACGCTCGTGAGCCCACGCACGGATCACACCGTCGACGACGGACCGGCGATCGCCGAGTTGCACCGGCTGCAGGCGTTGCAGCGGCAGGCGTTTACCGCCGATCCGTATCCGAACGCCGAGACGCGCCGCGCCAACTTGGCCGCGCTCGCGCAGATGGTGCTCGCGCACCGCGACGAGATCCGCTCGGCGATGCGGTCCGACTTCGGCGCCCACCCGGACCTATTCACCGACCTCGTCGAGGTGCTCGGGGTAGCCGGCCGGGCCGGCTATGCCGCCGAATCGCTAGATGCGTGGATGGCGACCGACGAGCGATCCGCCGACCCCGCGCTGTTCGGCACTGCCCGGGCCGGCATCCGGTATCAGCCCAAGGGGGTGATCGGCATCATCGTCCGGTGGAACTTCCCGTTCGACCTGTCACTCGGCCCGCTCGTCGAAATGCTCGCCGCGGGCAACCGAGTGATCATCAAACCGTCGGACTACACCCCCGCATGCGCCGAGCTCCTGCAGCGTATGGTCGGCGCGACGTTCTCCGAGGATCTCGTCGCGGTCTCGGTCGGCGGACTGACGCTGGCGCGGGAGTTCCCCACGCTGCACTGGGACCACCTGCTCTACACCGGCAGCCCAGCCATCGGGCGCGAGATCGCGAAGGCGGCCGCGGAGAACCTCGTGCCGGTGACCCTCGAACTCGGTGGCAAATGCCCGGTGATCCTCGCCGCGGACAGCGTGGACGCCGAGAGCGTCCGCAGCATCGTCGGCACCAAGCTGATCAAGAACGGGCAGATGTGCATCTCGGTCGACTACGCGCTCGTCCCGCGCGCCCAGCTCGACACGTTCGTCGAGCATGCCTCGAGCTACGTGAATGAAACAATGCCGGACTACGCGTCCTCCCCCGACTGCACCGGCATAATCACCGACCGGCACCTCGAGCGGATCGACTCCCTGCTGGATGAGGCCAAAGCTGCAGGCGCGAAGGTAGTTACGCTCGGCGGTGCCGGCGATCGCGGCACCCGGCGGCTGCCGCTCTCGCTCGTCGTCGACCCGCCCGGGCACCTGCGGATCATGAGCGAGGAGATCTTCGGTCCGATCCTGCCAGTCGTTCCCTACGACGACATCGGCGAGGCGATCGCCGAGATCAACGCGGGGGAGCGTCCGCTCGGTCTGTACGTCTACGCCAAGGACGAGGCGATCGCCGACGAGGTGCTGCGCCGCACCACGTCCGGCGGCGCCTGCGTCAACGTGTGCGCCATCCAGGGCGCGCTGCCGTCGCTCGGTTTCGGCGGCATCGGGCACAGCGGCACCGGCCGGCATCACGGCATCGAGGGCTTTCGCGAGTTCTCCAATCCCCGTGGCGTCGTGATTCGGGGCACTAACGACCTCGCCGACGCGTTCCTGCCGCCCTACGGTGCGACCGCTTCGGCTATCGTCAACAGCGTGATCGCACCGACACCCCAAGCTGGCGCTCCAGTGCCGGGCGCAATCTGAGCGCCCAGCCTGCGGGGCCAGCCGAGCAGACCACTTGGCCACGCCGTAACCGGATGGCACCGGGCGACCGTGCATCCGGCATCGTCTCGGTCGCGGCCAGCTGGATCGACGACGGCCGACGGCTGGACATGCAAGCGCTCGGCGACGAGCTCGGCATCTCCCGTGCCACGCTATTCCGGCACGTCGGCGGCCGCGAGGAACTGCTCGGCAAAGCACTCGCGTTGCTCACCCAGCAGATGCTCAGCACCGCCGAAGCTCGAGCCGACACCCAGCGGCGCCACGGCGAACTGCGCAGCCCCGCATTCGGTCCGCAGATGAACGATATTGTCATCCATGCCACCGGCCTGCGCACCCTGCTCGATAGTGAACCCAGCCTTACCCTGCGGGTGCTCACCGACCCACTCGGGCCTGTGCAGCCGATGGTCGTCGCCTTCGTGGAGAAACTGCTCCGCCAAGACATCGCCGAATCCGGACTGACATCCATCATCGAACCGAACGCACTGGCCTACGCCCTAGTCAGGATGGGTGAATCGTTTCTTTACGCCGACGTGCTCGCCAACCGGGAACCCGACGTCGAGTCTGCCAACCGCCTGCAGCATGCCCTGCTCCGCGGCACCCTCATCTGAGGCGACAGCCCCGAAGACTGGACCGTGCCCGATGGCGCGGGCTCCCGTGACCCGGCCAGCTGGAAGCAATTGCGGCACGTCCTGCGGCTGGGGAGATTTCATGCCGACGCCGTAGGGGACCCCGGCTACCGGGAAGCGCTGGAAAGCGCTTGCGGTCCGGTCAGTGGCGGCATGCCACTGAAGGACGCCGTGTGCGTGTACCGCCCGACCTAGTGAGCTGGCGGCCTCGGGTTCCGGCTTGCTCGATGACCAGCAGCAATACCTAACTGTGGTGACGTAATCGGCAGCGGCCAATGCCCGCCTGTCATTGCCCGCACGGATCGACGTGCTCCGCGTCGTACCGGATGAGGTACCACCCGCGGAAGGCCGCGTCGGCCTCGATGCCGGGAGACGCCGAGCCTCCGCTTGTCCCGCCGCCGGCCGCCGCGGACGGCGGCGCTGGCCGCCCCGCACCCCAGCGCCCCAGCAGGCGGCGGTACTCGGCGCGGTGCGCGCACACGCTCTGGTCACTGGCTGGCATGATCACCTGTCCTGATGAAAGTAACGGCGCCGCTGAAACTTTGAGCGGTACAGCGCCGCGGTGCTGATCTGGACCGTACCCGGCGCTGCTGGCGATGCCGCGGCCACCACGCCCCGGCTGGCCGCTCCTCGTGAGCGCAGCTCCGGATACTGCTGAGGACGAAGACGTGGTAGTTCCTATCTGCGGAATCGCTGATACGCAGCGGACCGCCCCTGGCGGGAGACCGCTTCCCGCGAGGGGCGGTCCGCAATAGTATGACCGCTGAGCTGACGAGCACCGCGACAACCGACTGGACGGCAATGCGCCCTGAGCCTCTTGACTTTGTGCCCTACGGCGCGGCCGGGAGCTTGCCGTCCGCACACCGCTGGCTGGAATTCCTCGAAGGCCCGAGCGCCGGTCCGCCTACCGGGATTATGCTGGGTCACGCCAGCGAATCAGCGTTGCTCTTTGTCTCCACTTACCCGCGCAGCCGTTTCGACGCGGCCATGGCACCGGACGACAAGAAACGCCAGCTGCAAGAGGTCGCGTTCAGTGTCACGCATCGGCTCATCAACTGTGTGCTAGTGGAACTGGCGCTACACGGCGACGAGCGTTCACGCCTGATCAGATCGCTGGCCCGATTTGCTGACGAGCAGGCCGTGAACTATCGCGGCTGGTCCAGCGACCGCTGGCAACTGAAGATGACGGATGAGCAAAGCGAAACAGCTGACGCATTCGTGATCTCGCTTGCAGGCTGGCAAGCTCGTTTTACTGCAGCCCACCCCTATCTGTATATCGCGGCGCATGCATACGGGGCCGACTTGGCTGAACTGGCGCTCTCCCCGGTAACTGAGACCAGTGCCTATAATTTCGAGGCAGCTGCGCCCAGCTCTGCCAGAATATTATCCTTTCACCTCGGGGCCCGCTGCAGCGCGTGACGTGCCAGTGCACCCAGACCTTACGCGAATGCTGAGTGGCGCGAGTTAGCGCCGCTATCCGAATCGGTAAGTCTCGAGAACGCGTGTCATCATCGCCGCCGAACCGGCCCGTAGGGTGTTCGACGCGTTGCCTGAGCTGCTGCCCGCGTCGTTCGTCGCGTTAGATAGCACCTGCGGGCCGGCGCATAACTATGATCGTCGTCCCCGCCCACCGGTCACATCGGCAGCCAGGTCGTGGCGCGCCTGCTGCAGCACGATGAGGCCGTCCACGTCATTGCCCGCGATCCTGATCGGCTCCCGGCGGAGGTGCGGGACCGGGTGGAGGTCGCCGCCGACTCGCACCGAGATCGCGACGGGGTCGACCGCGCCTTCGATGGCGCCGATTCCGTGTTCTGGCTCGTTCCGGCGGACCGGCGTCGCTGGCGATGGATGACCTGCTGCGCAGCACCGGCGCGCATCTGCGCGCGCTCACGATGCCCTTGTTCATGGACAACATGCTGTACGCACCCCGGAGTGCACCACCCGCATCAGCTTCCGGCAGTGGGCGGTGGAAGTACTCAAGCCTGCACTGGACGCCCGCCAACAGCCGAATCAGATCTAGCGGGCCCCGGTCGAGACGGCCGGGCAAAGAAAGTTCCGGCCGCTCCAATCCGGCGGGGCCGCCCGGGCCGAACAACCCTGCGATGACGCGCCTATCCGGCGCTGTTTCTCATCCCAGGGAGGGATAAATGATCGGAGCAAAACGTGCCCGCATGACGGGCACGCGATGGGCTGGCCTGGCTCTTGCGGGCACGCTCGCTAGCGGGGTGGCTCTTGCTTCCGGAACGGCGTTCGCGTCGTCCGGCTCGACGGCGTCGAGCATGAGCGGCATGCAGATGACGACCTCGAGTTCGCACACCGGCTTCACCAGAGGCTGGTACCACGGGCACACGGTCCGGTTCTTCTACTCGAAGAACTTCTACTGCGCGACCCCGCCGGCCAGCAAGGCGTCGACGAAGTGCGAGGTGGGGGCCGACTACACGCAGACCCCCGCGCCGACCTTTGACCCGCTGTACGTGCTCGTGCCGCTAGGGTTTACGCCGCCTAGGCACACGCTGCAGTGCCCGACCGCCGGCAAGTGCATTGACCACCCTTCCACCATCGACTTGTCCGCGGTGCTGGGCTCATCCGCCGGCAACGTGGCACTCCCGGCGCACAGCCACCTTGTTGCCACCACTAACACCCACCAGTCCGAGTGGTGGAATGTCGACGTCGTCGGCGTCACCAACCTGGCGACGTGGAACAAGATCGTTCACGACAAGAGCACGAAGGAGCTGCAGCACCTGCAGCGGACCAGCAAGCACGTGACGGGCAACCTCACGAGCAACCTGTTCCTGTACTTCTCCGTCCTGCGCTAACCGCCCCCGAGCGTCAGGTCACCGCCGGGCCTCCGGCCGGGCAGTGACCTGACAAGCCGGCCCTGGCTGTGCTTCCCAGGGGGAGCGGCCAGGGCCGGTACCCAGTCTTAAGGATCAGCACTCTCCAACGGATCAGCCGGTCAGCACCGCGTGCGCCCGGGCCGGATAAAGGCAACAGGAGTCGGTAGTGAGCGTCTCGGAAACTTTCCCGGCGGACCCGCCGCGCGGCATCCGGTTGCGGAGCTGGCGGACCATAGTCGGACTGGCGGCCGTCGCCGGCGGCGCGGCCATGATCACTGGCGCATTTCTGCCGTGGGCTGAGGCATTCGCCGGCCTGATCGGCATTCCGGGGACCCGCGGCACTAACGGGCAGATCCTGCTCGCCGCCGGCGCCATTATCGCCGTCGCCGGGCTCTATCACGTTGTCCGCGGCGGCAGCCGGGGCCGCTGGCTGATCGGTCTTGCCGGTTTCGCGTCGCTGGCGTTTTCCGGCTGGCTGCTGCTGCGCCTCACCACCACACTGCAGGCACTCGGCAGCTCGATGGACCTGGTAAAGGGCGGCCCCGGGCTGTGGGTCATCGCGGCCGGAGCACTGCTTCCCTTCGGCACCCTGTTCCTGCCCGCCTCCCAGCAGCAGGCCTTCGTGCAGCGGCCGGAAGATGGAGCCGGCTTCCTCGCGTGGGTCGCCGACCGTGAGTCGACAGGCCCGCTGCGCTGGCTGCAGCTGGGCCTCGGGCTTGCCTGGGTGCTCGACGCCGCGCTGCAGTTCCAGCCGTACATGTTCGGCCGGGGTGCCGTCACCGGCCTCATCGAGCCGACCGGCATGGGCAGTCCCGGCTTTGTCGCCACCCCGGTGATGTCCGTCGGCAACCTTATGCTGCACAACCCGGTGGCGTACAACGCCGCTTTCGCGACTGTCCAGCTCGTCATCGGCCTCGGCCTGCTGTGGCGCCCGGCGGTGCGCACCGCGCTCGCCGCGAGCGTCGTGTGGGCCATCGGCGTGTGGTGGGTCGGCGAGGGCATGGGCATGATCTTCTCGGGCACAGCGTCGCCGCTGACCGGCGCTCCTGGCGCCGCCCTGCTCTACGCCCTGCTGGCAGTGCTCGCATGGCCGCGGCGCAAGCCGGCCGCGGCTGGCAGCAGCGTCGCCTCAGCCAGCCCCCTCCTGGGCGGCCGCTGGGCCAAGGGCGCCTGGCTGGCCCTGTGGGGGGGTGCCGCGTACTTCGTCCTGCAGCCCGCCAGCACCGCAGCCGGCGCGCTGACCACCACCATCCGCGGTCTCGGCGCTGGCGAGCCCGGTTTCCTCGCCGCGATGGACCGCAACGTCGCCGCCGCGATCGGCTCGGCCGGCCCTGCGGTGGCGGTGACGTTCGCAGCGGCATTCGCGATTATCGCGGCCGGCATCTTCATCCCGGCCGCGATCCGGCCGGTGCTGGTGCTGGCGGTAGTGACCGCGGCGGTCATCTGGATCTTCGGAGAGAACTTCGGCGGTATCGCGACCGGCAAGGGCACCGATCCGAACAGCGGCCCGCTGCTGATCCTGCTGGCGCTCGCGTTCTGGCCGCTGACCCGTCCGGCCCGGCCCGCTGCCGTGCGTCAAGATGACGTTGATGCCGGCGCGGCGCAGGTCACCACGGTGGCTGATGCCCCGGCGCTCAGCCCGGCAAGCCGCTAGCCAGACCTACCCGGGCACGACTGGGCCTGGGTAGGTCTGGCCGAGGGCACCTGCCCGGATGCCTCGTGCGCCGGCCGGCCGCCGGACCGCGCTGGCGCGGCGGACTGCCGGACGGCCGTTATGCGCATGGTTTGATGGTGGGCAGCCAGAATGACCATGCCAGCCCGGCAAGATGACCCGCGCACGATATCGGGGGAGGAGACGACAGCCGGTGACAGAGCTCAAATCGGCCGCCGAGATCACTGCGATGCGCGCCCCCGGGGCAGTAGTGGCGGCAGTGCTGGCCGCCGTCCGCGCCGCCGCGGACGTGGGCGTGTCGCTGGCCGAACTGGACGAGGTGGCCCGGTCGGTGCTGGCCGAGGCGGGAGCCACGTCGCCGTTCCTCGGTTACCAGCCCAGTTTCGCCGACATCCCGTACCCGGCCGCCATTTGCACCTCGGTCAACGACGCTGCCCTGCACGGCATCCCGACCGGTTACCGGCTGGCCGACGGGGACCTGCTCAGCGTTGACTGCGGCGCGGTTCTCGGTGGCTGGACCGGCGACGCGGCAATCTCGCTGACCGTCGGCGCGGCGCTGCCGGACGACACCCGGCTGATCGAGGCCGCGCAGGCCGCACTGGCAGCCGGTATCGCGGCGGCCCGGCCCGGCGGCCGGCTGGGGGACGTGTCCGCCGCTATCGGCGCGATCGCCCGCGCTGCGGGGTACGGGCTGAACACCGACTTCGGCGGCCACGGGGTGGGCCGCACCATGCACGAGTCACCGTCCGTGCCGAACGACGGCCAGGCGGGCAAGGGCCTCAAGCTGCGGCCGGGCCTGGTGATCGCCATCGAGCCCTGGTTCATGGCGGGCGGCAACGACGGCTACCGCCTCGACGGCGACGGCTGGACGCTGCGTACCGGCGACGGCAGCCGGGCTGCCCATGTCGAGCACACGGTCGCCGTTACCGCTGACGGACCCGTGATCCTGACGGCGGCCCTGTCGTCCTGACCGCGCCGTCATCCTGACCGCGCCGTAAGCACCTGGGCAACCTCGCCGGGCTTGCGCCGGGGCTACTTCTGCTCGCCGGCGGTCGCGCTGTGCTCCTCGATCAGGCTGTGCTCCTCGATCAGCTCGTCGGCGAGCAGGTCCATCAGCAGGGCGTCGTGCCAGCTGCCGTCACCGCCGCGCTCACTTCGCCGCCGAATGCCGACAGGCCGGAACCCGGCTTTTGCATAACAGCGGATGGCGGCAGCGTTATCAGCCGCCGGATCGATTTCCAGCCGGTGATGGCCGTGGTCGTCGATGAGGTGCCGGGCCACGGTCCGGATCGCGTCCGTGCCGAGGCCCCGCCCGTGGACCGCCGGGTCGAGATAGATGTCCATAGTGGCGTACCGGTAGTCGGGTTCCTCTTCGGCGGACCACTGAATCCAGCCCACCACCCGGCCGTCCGATTCAATCACGTAGGCCGTTGCGCCCGGCTCATCCAGGTCTTCGCCCACCGCGGCGGCCATGTCTTCGCCGCCGCGCCAGTGCGCGCGCACCTCGGGGGCGCGCCGGATCGCGGCAAGGGCGGGAATGTGGTCCCGGCTGGCTGGCCGCAAGATCACCTGCGACCCGGTCAGTGTGGTCATGTACCTAAGGCTAGATGCCTGCGGGAGGGTGGGACCCGCAGCGGCACATCGACTTCGGCCTGGCCCACCCGGCGTCTCGCAGTTGTGCCGGGAAGCGACCGCTCAGACTCTTAGAGTTGCTCGCAACCTCCTAGCGAAAGGCACGAGTATGACAGCCGCTGACCACCCGGCCGCCACGGGCGAGCGCACAGACCTGCTGCAGACACTGGCGCTGCACCGGCGCTTCCTGCGCACTACCGTCCGGAACCTCACCGACGAGCAGGCGGCGCAGCGTACCACCGCCAGCGAGCTGTGCCTTGGCGGCCTGATCAAGCACGTGGCCGCCGCCGAGTCGAGCTGGGCCGATTTCATCGCCGGCGGCGCGGCCGCCATGCCGCGCGGCAGCGAGCAGGACGGGGGCGTGGCGTGGGCGGCGGCATTCGAGATGCTGCCCGGTGAAACTCTCGCCAGCATTCTCGAGCGTTACGAGCAGGTTGCAGCGCGCACCGCGGAGGTCATGGCCGCCGTCCCCGACCTCGACGACTCCCGCCCGCTGCCCGAGGCGCCCTGGTTCGAGAAAGGCGCCAGCTGGTCCGCGCGCCGGGCTCTCCTGCACATCCTCGCGGAGACCGCGCAGCACGCCGGTCACGCCGACATCATCCGCGAGTCGCTCGACGGCGCAAAGACCATGGGCTGACCGCCGAGCGCCGCATCATGCGGCGGGCCTCCGCGGCGGGCAAATCGGCCGCCCGCGCCACCGAGGCCGCGGAGCAAGTCCGCAGGGAACGCATCTCGCGGCTCGCCGCAGCGGGCCTGCGCCGGGGCCTCGCACCAGGCCCTGCACCGGTGGCGTCGTCCTGACCGGGCGGCAGGATCCGCTCGGAATTGATATTGACATCATTGTCAATTGTCGGTCATGATGCCGGTATCTTCGAGGAGGAGCCATGACGCTTCAGGCGGAACGTGCCGGGTCCCAGCAGGACCCGCAACTGATGGAACTCGCTACCCGCAGCGCCGAGCGGACCCTGCCGAAAGGGCGCTATCTGTCGGCACCGTGGCTGGCCGCGGAATTCCGCTCGCTGTGGCCGGCGACCTGGCAGTGGGCCTGCCTGGAGCAGGACCTCGGCGCGCCGGGCAGTTACGCGACCTACGAGATCGGCGACCAGTCCTACCTGCTCACCAGGGACGCCGCCGGGAAGCTGCACGCGTTCCACAATGTCTGCCTGCACCGGGGCAACAGGCTGCGCACCGGCACCGGGACGGCCCGCGAGCTCGCCTGCCCGTACCACCGCTGGACCTGGGACCTGGCCGGTGACATCAAGAACATCCCGGACCGGGAGAAGTTCCGGGACCTCGACGATGCCTGCCTGTCGCTGCGCGCGGTGTCGGTGGATACCTGGCAGGGCTTCGTGTTCATCAACCCGGCGCGTGATCCCGAGCCGCTGGCCGACTACCTGGCCCCGGTAGCCGAGCGGCTGGACCCCTACCACTTCGGCGAGCACACGTGCACGCGCAGCATGACGCTGCCGATCCCCGCGAACTGGAAGACGGTGGTTGACGGCTTCCTGGAGGTCTATCACCTGCAGGGCCTGCACCCCCAGCTGCTGCGCTTCCTCGATGACGTGAACACGACCTACGACGTCTGGGGACGGCACAGCGCGATGTACATGCCGATGGGAGTGTCCAGCCCCCGGCTGGCCAAGGGCGGCGACGCGCTGGTGCTCAAGGAGCTGGGGATGGAGCGCTCCGGCCACCACGGAAAGATGCTGCGGCGCTCGCCGTGGCTGCAGGATACCGGCGGGACGCTGACGATGACTGGCGGCCGCACGGTGCGCCAGGCGCTGATCGAGGTGGGCCGCGAGGAGCAGGCGGCGGGGCACCGCGACTACTCCGGCCTGACCGACGATCAGCTCGTCGACGACCACCACTACTTCATCTTCCCCAACGTGATCATGAATATCGACGCCGGGCACTTCATCGCATCCCGGGTCCGGCCGCACGCCACCGACCCGGACTGGTCGTACTTCGACCTGCACGTGTTCGACTGGCTCACCGAGGCCGAGGCGGCAGCCCGGCCCCGGCGCCAGCACGTCGACCTGCCGCCCGGCACCGACGTCGGCCGGGTCCCCGATCAGGACTTCAGCGCGCTGCCGTCAGTCAAGCCGGGCCTGCACTCCGCGGGCTTCGAGCAGGTACGCCTGTCCGACCTGGAGCTGCGGGTGCTGGCCTTCCACCAGCAGCTCGACAGCTACATCCTCGGCTCATGACCACGTTTCCCGCCCCGGCGGGGCGCCCCGCCCCGGCAGTGCCGGCGCATCGCTTTAACCTCGCGGGGCTGTGCGCCGACGCGCCGCAGCCGGATGCGCCGGCCCTGACCGACGGCGGGCTGACACTGAGCTACCGCGAGCTTGACCGGCTGTGCGAGCAGGTGGCGGCCGCGCTGACGGCCGCCGGAGTCCGGGCCGGCGACCGGGTTGCCTACCTGGGGCGCCCGGCGCTGCCGTTCCTGGCCCTGCTGCTCGGCGCGGCCAAGGCCGGCGCGGTGGCGGTGCCGGTGAACTGGCGGCTGACCGGGCGGGAGGCAGCAGCAGTCGTCGCGGACTGCGGTGCCACGCTGCTCGTGCTGGCCGGAGACTGGGCGGCTGCCGGGGCCGCGCCGGCGGGGCTGACAGCGGACCGTACGACCATCCGGCACGGGGGCGACGGCGCGGGGGCGGGCTGGGACGACTGGCTCGCTGCCGCGCCGCCCCGGGCGGGCGTGGCCGGCGGCGGAGCGGCGGGCGGCGCGGCGGCAACGCCGCTGGTAACCGCGGCGCCGGGCGACGTCGCACTGCAGCTTTATACCTCCGGTACCACCGGCCGTCCTAAGGGAGTACTGCTCAGCGCCGAGGGACTGGCCCGCACGATGGGCGACGCGATCGTCCGCTGGCGGCTGCATCCCGGCTCGGTCACGCTGGCCGTGCTGCCCCTGTTTCATATCGCCGGCCTGGGCAGCGTGCTCGGCGCGCTGCCCAGGCCGGCGCCGCGGTCGTGATCGAGCCGGAACCGACCGCCGCGCGGATGGTGGCGGCGATCGAGCGCCACCGGGTAACCCAGTGCGTGCTCGCGCCGGTCCTGCTGACCCAGATCCTCGACCTCGCCGCGGCGACCGCAGCTGACCTGTCCTCGCTGGAGCTGCTGTCCTACGGCGCGGCGCCGATCAGCGCGGCAGCGCTGGAGCGCGCGCTGCGGCTGGCGCCGTGCCCGCTGCTGCAGGTCTACGGGCTGACCGAGACGACCGGGTTCGTCTGCGCGCTGGACCCCGAGGTGCACAACGATGCGGGCCTGCGCTCGGGCGTGCTGGCCGGCTGCGGGCGGCCCATCGACGACATGGAGTTCGCGCTCGTCGATCCGGTCACCGGGGCCGTGGTGGCGCCCGGCGAGACGGGCGAGATCCGGGTGCGCTCGCCGCGGGTGATGCTCGGGTACTGGCACGCGCCGGCCGAGACGGCGGCCGCGATCACCGCTGACGGCTGGTTCCGAACCGGCGACCTGGCCCGGCAGGACGCCGGCGGTTACGTGTACCTGGTCGACCGGCTCAAGGACATGATCGTGTCCGGCGGCGAGAATATCTACCCGGCCGAGATCGAGGCCGTGCTGGCCGCGCACCCGGCAGTACGCGAGGCCGCCGTCGTGGCCGCGCCGCACCCGCGCTGGGGCGAGACCCCGGTCGCGCTGGTCGTCTTCGAGCCGGGGGACCAGCCGGGCGAGGCCGAGCTGCTCGCCTTCTGCCGGCAGCGGCTAGCGCACTACAAATGCCCTACCGCCATCCGGCAGCGCGATGAGCTGCCGCGCAATCCGGCCGGCAAGGTACTGCGCCGGGTGCTGCGTCAATCCCTTCAGGAGCAGGCAACATGACCGATCAGCTGTTCAGTGTCCGCGGCAAGACCATCCTGGTGACGGGCGGCGGCCGCGGTATCGGCCTGATGATCAGCCGCGGCCTGGTCGAGGCCGGCGCGGCCGTGTACATCAGCTCCCGCAAGGCCGCGGCATGCGAGCAAGCCGCGGCGGAGCTGTCACAGATCGGCACGTGCGTGGCCGTGCCGGCCGACCTGTCCAGCTGGCAGGAATGCGAGCGGCTGGCCGGGGAGATCCGGGAGCGGTCGGCCGGCCTGCACGTGCTGGTCAACAACGCGGGCGCTACCTGGGGTGCGGAGATCGGCGCTTTTCCCGAGCACGGCTGGGACAAGGTCATGGACATCAACCTCAAAGGCGTCTTCGCCCTTACCCAGGCACTGCTGCCGGAGCTGCGGGCGGCGGGGGCGCCCGACGACCCGGCCCGGGTCATCAATATCGGCTCGATCGAGGGCATCCACGCCCCGGGCGGCGCGGTCTTCAACATCGCCGAGACCTACTCCTACTCGGCCAGCAAGGCCGCCGTGCACCACCTGACCCGGGTGCTGGCCAAGCGGCTGGCGGCCGAGTTCATCACCGTCTACGCGATCGCGCCCGGCCCGTTCGAGACGGCCATGATGGCCGAGACCGTGGCCCGGCACGGCGATGCCATCGCCGCGGCGGCGCCGCTGCGGCGGCTCGGACGGCCCGCGGATATGGTCGGCGCCGTCCGGTACCTGGCCTCGCAGGCCGGCTCGTACCTGACCGGAGTGGTGATCCCGGTCGACGGCGGCCTCGCCACCACGTTGTGACAAGAATGCGCCGGGCATAACGGCCGGCGGAACTGACGGACTGACCGACTGACGGACTTGAGGGAGGGAGCGCAGATGAGCCCGATGACCGACGAGCAGCGCGACAGCTTCCTGGCGGAGCCGCGGGTGGCGGTGCTCGGCATCGGCCGCGGCGACACCGGCCCGCTGCTGGCGCCGATCTGGTACCGCTACGAGCAGGGGGCGTTCCTGCTGTGCATGAGCGGGTCCTCGGCGAAGGCACGGCGGCTGGCGGCGGCCGGCCGCGCCACGCTGTGCGTGCAGGCCGAGGATTACCCGTACCGTTACGTGGTCGCGGAGGGCCCGGTCTCGCTGCGCGAGCTCGGGCCGCAGACGCACCCGGTCTCGCTGCGCGAGCTCGGGCCGCAGACGCACCCGGTCATCCGGGCCCTGGCCAGCCGTTACCTGGGCGATGACGCGGGGCTCCGGTACGCCGACAGTTTCGCCGCGGCCGACGAGATACTGGTAACGCTGACGCCGGCGCGGCTGCAGGCGGAGGTGCCGGGCCGTTGACTGCCGCCCGCGCGCACCCGCTGCCCACCGCCAAGAGCCGCCAGCGGCGCGAGGAGCTGCTGACGGCAGCGCAGCGGGTCTTCGCGGAACACGGCTACTTCGATACCCGGATAGCCGACGTGGTGGCGGTGGCCGAGGTGGCGCACGGCACGTTCTACACGTACTTCTCTTCCAAGGATGACGTGCTGCGGGCCCTGGTGGGCCGGATGTCGGACGACCTTTTCGAGCTGACCAGTCATCCGGTCGAGCGCAGTGACACGCCGTTCCTGATGCTGGAAGCCACCATCCGCCAGTTCATGCACGCCTACCGTGACTGGGCTGGCCTGCTGCGGATTCTCGATCAGGCGGTTGCCTTCAGCGACGAGTTCCTGGTGCTGCGGCAGCAGATCCGGGACCGGTTCGGCGAGCGGATCGAGCGGGCCATCCGCGCTCACCAGGGCCGCCAGGGCCGCCAGCGCCGCCAGGGCCGCCAGGCCGCCCTGGACCCGGCGCTGGCCGCCTATGCCCTGGGCGGCATGGTCGAGGATTTCGCCCGCGGCTGCTACACCCTCGGGCACCCGGTCGAGGAGGAACAGGCAGTTTCCACCCTGGCGGTGATCTGGGCCCGCGCCGTCGGGCTGGATTTCTGACCAACCGCGGCGGCCCGGCGCGGGCCCCGCTGCCCCGCGCGCCGCGTCGGCCCGGCAGTGACACAATCGGCGGCATGGCGCAGGATCACGATCAGCACGAAGCCCAGCCGGCCGCCGGCCGCACCGGGACGGCCGGCCCGGCGGGGGGGCCTCGCGCCGCCGGCGGCAAGCCGCGGCCGACTCGGCGGGCCCGCGACATGCCGGGAGTGGACCGGTCCATCTCGATCCTGGAACACGCGCAGGACGCCGTCACCATCCTGGTCGGGGTAATCCTGATCTTGCTGGCAGTCGTCCTGCTGGGGGCCGGCGTGCGGGACTTCCTGCGCGGCGGTGCGGCCATTGCCAGCTCGGCGCCCACCCTGATCGACCGCGTGCTGCTGGTCCTGATCCTGGTGGAGATCGTGCACACGGTAGCCCTGTCGCTGCGCGAGCACCGGCTGGCTGCCCAGCCGTTTATCGTCGTCGGGCTGGTTGCGGTAATCCGGCGGATCCTGTTCGTGCTGACGCCGAACCCGTCGGTCACGGTGAACAACACGGAGCTGGCCCTGCTCATCGCGATGGTTGCCGTCTTCGTGGCCGGCCTGATCCTGGTCAGCAGGTTCGAGAAGCGCGATGACTGAAGCCCGCGGGCGGTTCCGCCCTGCTCAGAAGCGGTCAAGCGGGCGGACCGGCGGCTGGATGGCGGCATTGAGCTGGACCAGGACGATGAGGGCAATGCTCACGTAGGTGCTGATGACACCGAGCAGCAAGCTGATCGCATAGAGCACCTGGTAGCCCGCGATCCGGCGCACGGCGACCGATCGCATCTCAGCGGCAGACTCGGCCTTGATCAGCTTGGAGCGCGCGGCGTACTGCACGCTGAGATAGAGCGTCGTCCCCAGCAGGAGCAGGTTCAGCCAGTATGCGACCAGGGCCGCGCGGTAGGTGATGTATTCGGAAAGCAGCGCGGTCGAGAACGGGATGAGCGTGACCGCCAGCAGGAACAGCAGCTGGATCCAGGTGAGATTGCGGTCGCTGCGGGAGAAGGTGTTGAGCTGGGTTTGCTGGCCAGTCCAGAAGACTCCGAGGGTCAGGAAGCTCATCAGGTAAGTAAGCAGCCGCGGCGCGAGCCCGGCTAAGACGTGCACGACGACGTGCTCGGACCGCAGGCCCCCGGCCGCCCATACCGGATGCTGCGCGTGCAGCGCGTTGGCCGCCGGCACCCGGAGGTCGAGGACGAGCAGGGTCATCGCCACGGCGAAGATCCCGTCACTGAGGGCGGCGAGTCGTTCGAGGCTGGTTCTCGCGATCTGGTGATAGCGCGTCGGCACCGGCTACCTCTTTTCCCGCTCCGCGGTCCCTGCGCGGCCGCCGGATCTGAGGTTCCGTGTACCGCTTGCGCCAGCTCCTGGCGGCGTCCCGGTCGCGGTCTGGACGGCGCTGTCACGGCGCCTGATCGTCGGGTCGAGGACGGTGCCACCCAGCAGGACGGCACTGAGCGCGAGAAAAGCGAGTGCCAGTCCGTGCAGGCCGCCGTCGCTGGCGTGGCGGCCGTAGACCAGGCCGATCAGGCTGGCAGCGAAGATCGCGCCGATGTACTGCGCGGTGCGAAACAGCCCCGAAGCGACGCCGGGCTGCCCGGCCGGGGCCTGCCGGTACATGGCTGCCTGGTTGGCGACCACGTTCAGGCCGTTGGGTATGCCGAACAGGACACCGACGGTGATCAGCACGACTACGGCGGCCCCGGCGCCTACCGTCAGCAGTGCGGCGCTGGCCGACAGCAAGACACCGGTCCCGATCAGCAGCGGCCCGCGGATCCGCCTGCCTCGCGAGCGCGAAGTGCCGAGGTGGTTGATGCCGAACTGGGACTCGAAGCCATCGGCGGTCCGGGTCAGCGGCGTCGCCATGACCCCGGCATTGTTCACCAGCAGGTGCAGCGGCCGGGCGGCGCTCAGGTAACCGGCGGCGAACTCGCGTACCGAGGCAAGCGACCCTAAGTCAAGGCCGCGGAACTCGACGCCGCGGTTCCCGGTCCCGGCCCGCATCTGCGCCGCGGCCGCCTCCCCCCGGGCCTGGTCCCGGCCGGCTAGCACCACCCGGGCGCCCGCGGCGGCCAGCACCCGGGCCGTCTCGGCGCCCAGACCACGGGCCCCTCCGGTGACAACCGCGTCAGTGCCGGTCAGATCATGTCCCGCGATCACCTGCGCGGCGGTGGAGTTCTTGTCGAAGGACAAGCCGTTCTCCTTCACCGGTAGCGCGACCCGCCCCGGCCGGGCGCACAGGGCGACAAACCCAGGGCGACGACGGAACCCGCGGAGCTAGAGCCGTCCGCCGGAACCCGCGGGCTTGTTCTCAGCTGCCAGCTTCATGGTGCGCCGCCCCGGTGCGGAAGGCCGCAGTGTTCCTAGCAGCGGCAGGGCTACCCGGCAGCCGGGCCGCAGTCGCGCGGGTCATGCGAGGATTGCCCGGTGCGCAACGGCAACCAGCTGGGCGAGTTCCTGCAGGCCAGGCGGTCCAGGATCCGCCCCTCCGACGTCGGCTTCCCGCAGCGAACGGGCCTGAGCCGCACGCCGGGCCTGCGCCGCGAGGAACTCGCCGCACTGGCCGGGGTAAGCATCGACTACTACATCCGCTACATCCGCCTCGAGCAAGGACGCGAGCACAATCCGGGCAGCAGGGTTCTGGACGCACTCGCCGCCGCGATGCGCCTCAACGAGGAGGAACTGGCGCACCTGTATGCGCTGGCCGCTCACGCCGCCAGCCGGATACCCCGCACGCCGCCGGCAGGCGGCCGTAATGTCCGGCCGGGTATTTTGCTTTTACTGGAGACCGTCCGGCCCAGTCCGGCCTACGTGCTCAGCCGCTACAGCGACGTCCTGGCGATCAATCCCGAAGGGCTGGCCCTTTACGGAGCGCCGCGGCCAGCGCAAGAAGTTTCATCATCCCGCTGTCGGAGATCTCACGCTGGAATCGGAAGTTCTGCGGTTCGGCGACGACGGCCAGCGCATGAGCATCTACCAGGCGCCGGCCGGCAGCGCCGATCACGACACCCTGCTCGCCCTCGCGCAGGCCGCCAGGGCCGCGGAGCGCGCTCATTACCGGGAGCCAGGGACACCATAACGACTAGAACGCCGCCGCGCGTTGACGTACCTGACGGTTACGCGAATGGCATGCGACGCTGCACCCGGCTGACCAATGGATTTTGCGAGTCCGCCGCCGAGGTCGCCGGACCTGGACCGTCGAGGAAGCTGTGGCATCAGTCACCATCTCCTAGATTGAGCGGCATGCCGAGGAACGTCACGCCGCTGGCCGTTTGCGGCTTGCTTGCGCTCACAGTTGCCGCGTGCACGGGCGGAGCCGCAGGTGACAGGGGCGCCCAGAGCCGTGACCACGCAACCGTCCGTACCGCGGCTGACCCTGAGCGACCGCAAACTGCCACGCTAGCCTTAGCACCCGGTCACTCGTCGGCGCAGTACCGGATTACGGTCCCATCTCCCGCGCACTACGAGTTCGATGTCGCTGTCACCGCTCCTGCATCCGCCAACGTCAGTATCAAGGCTGACACTTGGTACGGAATAACGCTCAGTATTCTGAGTTCCACGCGCGACTTGCACGAGTCTTGCAAGCGCCAGAGCTCGAAGGCCGTCTGCCTTGGGCACTTTCCTCTGCTGCCCGCGCAGCGCGCAGGAACCTGGACGGTCGTGGCGTCCAAAAAGTCAGGGCCCGCGGCGAACGTGCGCAGTATGGTAACATTCTTCAGGCCATAATTCGTCTAAGTTCGCGGGTTGTAAGTCGGCTGAGGACTGCGGCGGCTGCACCCGGCTGCGGAAGTTCTTCCAAGCCTCGTGGCATGCCGGGAGTAGGCAGCAGGATCAAGATGACGCCGACCACGAGGGTGACGGCATCCTGCGAAAGCGCGAAGGCTAAGCACCGGGCCGTCCGCTGGCCGAGCGGAGATGCGAATCGGGGCGAGATGAGCGATACTGAGCGATGCTCGCTGCAGGTGTGACCGACATGCAGGCCGACCGCGGCCGCGACCTGGACTTCCTGGTCGGCGCCTCGAGCTCGGACGTGCCCCGGCGCAGTCATTAGCGGCCGGGATTTCACGTAATGGCGAACCTGCTGCCGCGGGACCTGCGGGACACCCCGGCCTACGCTGACGTGCAGCGGTGGCTCGCGGCCGCGGGCGGCGCCGCGCCCGGCGAGCTGACCGACATCCGTGACCTTGCCGCGTCCCCGGACGGGGCTCTGCTCGCGTTCACGGCCTGGGTCCGCGGCGACGGGGGCGCCCCGCAGCCCCGCATCGGGGTGACGGCATCCGCACCGGCGCCCGGCCGGAAGCGGGACGGCACTGCTGGCGGCATCCGCCTGCTCAGGCCAGCCGGCCTGCCGCGGCGGCAGCCGGCCTGGTCACCGGACGGGCGGACGCTGGCCTGCCTGGAAGGTGACGGCGCCGGCCTGGACCGGGTCGTGCTACTCGACGGCCGTGATCCGGGCGCCGCGCCCGTACCGGTCACCGCGGCCGGCCTGCGCGGCTCGGTGGAAGCCTGCTGCTGGTCGCCGGACGGCAGCCGGCTGCTGCTGCTGGCCGCCGAGCCGGGAGCCGAGATCTCCGACGTTTTCGGCTCCGGTCGCGTCCCTGAGCGCGACGGGCTGCTGCCGACCTGGCTGCCGATGGTCGCCGCTGACGGGCTGGCCGGCTGGCGGCGGCTATGGGTGTGGGACCGCAGCAGCGGCGGCGGCAGCGCCGTGGACGCCGGCGTCAACATCTGGGAAGCGGACTGGGCCGGCCCGGACGCGGTTTGCGCGCTGGTCTCAGCCGGCCCGGCCGAAGACGACTGGTACGACGCCCGGTGGGCCCGGATCGAACTGCCCGGCGGCCTGTGCACTGACCTGGGAGTTGCCGAATTCCAGCTGGCGCTGCCCCGGTCTAACCCGGCTGGGACCGCACTTTCGGTGATCACCGGCCGGGCCAGCGACCGGGGCCTGGTCGCTGGCGGCCTGCTGGTACGGACCGACATGGCCGGTCCGCATGACGCTGGCACTGCGCAGGTCATCGACACCCTGGGCGCGGACGTCACTGACCACCGGTGGCGCGATGACCGGCGGCTGGTTTTCGCCGGGATGCGGGGGCTGGAGTCGGCGGTGGGAGAATTCGACCGGGAAACCAGGACCAGCAGGCAGCTGTGGTCCGGCCAGGAGAGCATCGGGCCCGGCGACCTGCTGCCCGCGGTCAGCCCGGCGGGACCCGGCGACGCCGTCGCGGTCGTGCTGGAGAGCCACGCCCGGCCGCCCACCGCCGGGCTGATCACCGGCGCAGCGTTCCGCGCCGCCGCGGCGAGCGACGATGCAGGTGCCCATGCGGGCAGCGCGCTCGTTATCGCCGCGGCCGGAGCTCCGCAGGTGCTGGACTGGGACAGCCCGGACGGCACGGCGATCACCGGGCTGCTCTACCGGCCGGCGTCGGGTCCTGGCCGCGGGCTGGTGGTCATGGTACACGGCGGCCCAATCTGGTGCTGGCGTGACGTCTGGCCGGCCCGGCTGCCGCTGATCGGGCTGCTGGCCAGCCGCGGCTTTGCCGTCCTGCTGCCGAACATCCGCGGCAGCCAGGGCCGCGGCGCCGCGTTTACCGGCGCGATCGTCGGCGAGATCGGCGGCCGGGACGTCCAGGACGTCCTGTCCGGTGTCGACGCGGCGCTGGCAGCGGGCATCGGCCAGCCGGGTGCAGCGCAGCCGGTAACAGCGCCGCGGGTGGCAGTGCTGGGCAGCAGCTACGGCGGTTTCCTGGCTGCCTACCTGGCGACCGTGCCCGGACGGTTCGCCGCGGCAGTGGCGATTTCCCCGGCGACTGAATGGATCAGCCAGCATTACACCACCAACATTCCCGCCAGCGACCTGCGCTTCCTCACCGGCGCGCCGCTGGACCCGGCGTCGCAATATGCCAGCCGCAGCGCGCTGCGCGCGGTGACTGCCGCCACGGCGCCCGTCCTGCTGACTGCGGGGGCGCTGGACCTGGCGACGCCTCCCGCGCAGGCGCTGATGTTCTGCCGGGCGCTGGCCGAGCAGGGGGTTCACGCCGACCTGGCCATCTATCCCGAGGAAGGCCACGACGTGCACCAGCAGGACGCGATCGCCGACCAGAGCACCAGGATCGTGATGTGGCTGGAGCGGTACCTGCCGGATGTTGGTGACTAGCGGGCAAAATTTTCGTTATGGCTCATGCTTGTATCAGCGCGGGAAGGTGAAACTGCACGTGCCCGAATCGGCCGGACGGCTGCCGGAGTCAGCCGGAGCCATACGTCAGCAGGTGCTGGAATTTATCGACGGCAGCGCGGCGCAGATCGTGTCCGCCCTCAGTGACCTGGTCGCGCTGCCCAGCGTCTCCGGCTCAGCGCAGGAGAACGAGATCCAGCAGCAGCTGGCCGCGGAGCTGGCCGGCCTCGGGCTGGACGTCGACTACTGGCAGATTCCGCTGCCTGCCACCCTGGCCGCGGACGGTTTCCCGGGCGTTGAAGTCGACCGGCAGGAAGCGTGGGGGCTCGTCGGCCGGCTGGCCGGAACCGGCGGCGGGCAGTCGCTGATGCTCAACGCGCACGTGGACGTGGTACCGCCGGGAGACCTGCGCGCGTGGCCGGGCGGCGGCAGCCCGTTCAGTGGCGCCGTCGACGGCGACGTGGTGCGCGGCCGGGGCAGCTGTGACATGAAAGGCGGCCTGATCGCGGCGATCTGGGCGGTGCGGGCACTGGCCGCGGCGGGGACGCCGCTGGCCGGCGACGTGCTGCTGGCCTGCGTGCAGGGCGAGGAGGACGGCGGGCTTGGGACGTTCGCGGCGCTGGAGCGCGGCTGGCGCGCAAACGGCTGCGTCATCCCGGAGCCGACGTCGCTGGACCTGGTGCCGGCCTGCGGCGGGTCGCTGACGTTCCGGCTCAGCGTGCCGGGCCTGGCCGCGCACGCCTCCCGGCGCCGGTCCGGAGTGAGCGCGGTGGAGAAGTTCTGGCCGGTGTTCGCGGCACTGCGCGAGCTTGAGGCGCGGCGCAACGCCAGCACCAGCCCGCTGATGTCCCGGTGGGATATCGCCTACCCGATCGAGATCGGGATGGTCCGGGCCGGGGACTGGTCATCCTCCGTGCCGGACCTGCTCATCGCGGCGGGCCGGTGCGGGGTGGCACTCGGCGAGTCGCCGGCGGCGGCCCGCCGCGAGCTGGAAGATGCGGTCGCCGAGGCGTGCCAGCGCGATGACTGGCTGCGCGGCCGGCCGGTGCAGGTGCAGTGGTGGGGCGGCCAGTTCGCGCCGGGGGAGACTAGTTCGGCGGCGCCGATCGCGGCGGCGGTAGGCCGGGCGCACGCGGGAGTGTCGTCGCGGCGGCAGCAGGTCTGGGGCGCGCCGTACGGCAGCGACCTGCGGCTGATGGCCGGGATCGGCGGCGTGCCGACGGTGCACTACGGGCCCGGCGACGTGACGCTGGCGCACGGTCCCGGTGAGTGCGTGCCGGTCAGCGAGGTACTGACCGCGACGCGGGCGCTGGCCGCCCTGGCGCTGGACTTCTGCGCGCCGCAGGACGCCGGCTGACGGCGCGGCCCTAGCTTCGGTCACATGTTTGGCGCACCTTGTCGCTATATTGACTTTCTGACCCTTGAGGGGCGCTAGCGCTGCCGCTACTGCCGGACGGCTGCCGCTGATCCACCGGGACCCCTTCGGCCGGATGCTGGTCGCGCAAGCTCGGTGCGAGGAACTGACGCTGGTCACCACGGACTCCCGCTGCCGGCAGTACGACGTTCCCGTGCTGCCCGCCTGACCGGGGCCAGGCGGGCCGGCGCGCTGACGCTCCCGTCGGGGCCCTTCTCGGCGGCTGGCTCAGGAGCACCGTCGGACTCTCGGGAGCACCGTCGGACTGAGGACGACGCTGGCCGTCGGTACCGTCGGCTTGCTCGGTACTGCGCTATTCCCGATCTGCTTTCCTGGCTTCACCCCATCGCAGACCTATCGCTACACTCGGCGCCATGTTGATCTGGGGGTTCAGGCAGCGCAGTGAGACGCTGGCCATGCTGACGCTGGCATGCCGGAACGGTCATACGGCGGCGCATCGCCTGACATGCGTGCGGCGCATGTTCACGCTCTTCTTCATCCCGTTGTTCCCGGTCAGCCGCAGATACTTCGGCGTGTGCGCGCAGTGCGGGATAACGGTGCCCTGGACGAGGCAAGACGCCGAGCGGGCCGTGGCCAGCAGCCAGCCGGCTGCGCAGCTATAGTCCCCGCGTCTCGAAAGGCTCGCCGGCGGGGGTCGGCTTGGGCAGCGTCGTCTGCGTGTAGTTCATCGCCCGGAGGTTGGCGACGAGCTGGCCGACCGCAGGCACAGCCGGCGCGGCGCGCACCGCCGCGTGGTGCCGGGCGCCGGCTGCCGTCAGTACGACGTCGCCGTGCTGCCGCCCTGACGGTCCGCCAGGGCGGCAGCTGCGGCCATGACCTGCGGGGCCAGGCGGCGGCCGGGTGACGATCCCAGGCGGCTGGCCGGGCCGGACACGCACAGGGCGCCGAGCAGCAGCCCGTCGGCCTGCAGCATCGGGGCGCTGACACTGGCCACGCCGGGCTCACGCTCGGCGATGCTGGCCGCCCAGCCCAGCCGGCGGACCTCGGCGAGCTCCGCCGGGGGGAGGGCGGGGAACCGGTCCGCGTCCGGGGACCAGGCGAGCAGCACCTTGCCGCCCGAGCCGGCGTCCAGCGGCAGCAGCGCGCCGACCGGGACGCTGTCGCGCAGGCCAGCCCCGGCGTCGCGGGCCGCGACGCAGAGCCGGCGGTCGCCGGACCGGACGTAGAGCTGGACGCTCTCGCCGGTGTCCGCGTGCAGCCGGGCGAGCACCGGCGCGGCCAGCGCGGCCAGGTCCAGGGCCGGGCCGGCCGCGGCAGCCAGCTCGGTCAGCCGCGGGCCCAGCCGGAACGCGCCGGCGCCGTCCCGCCCGACGAGGCCGTGTACTTCCAGCGCGACCAGCAGCCGGTGCGCGGTGGGCCGCGGCAGGCCGCTGCGCTCGGCCAGTGCCCGCAGCGGCAGCGGGCCGGCGGCGAGCAGGTCCAGCAGGCTGTTGGCGCGGTCCAGGACGCCGACTCCGGAGACCGGCTTGCTGCCGGTCTCCGGCTGCCGTAGAGTGCTCATATCGTGAACAGGTTATCTCATTATCTGAGATGATGATAGACCGGTAAGACGCGCGCAGCCGAGACGCGCTACCGGAAGGCACGTGCACTGCGCGAACTGCAGCTACCGCGAAGAGAGGCGAAAGTGACCGGACGCCTTTTCGACAAGGTCTGGGACCGGCATGTCGTGGCCAGCCCCGACGGCGAGCCGCCGCTGCTCTACATTGACCTGCACCTCGTACACGAGGTCACCTCGCCGCAGGCTTTCGAGGGACTGGAACTGGCCGGGCGACCGGTGCGGCGGCCGGACCTGACCGTCGCCACGATGGACCACGACGTGCCGACGAAAAACGCCGACAAGCCGATCGCCGACCCGCTCGCGGCCGAACAGATCGCCCGGCTGCGGCGCAACGCCAGCGCGCACGGCGTCCAGCTGCACGCCCTCGGCAGCCCCGACCAGGGCATCGTGCACGTCATCGGCCCGCAGCTCGGCCTCACGCAGCCCGGCATGACGATCGTGTGCGGGGACAGTCACACCTCCACCCACGGCGCCTTCGGCGCGCTGGCCTTCGGCATCGGCACCTCCGAGGTCGAGCACGTGCTGGCGACTCAGACGCTGCGCCAGGTCAAGCCTGCCGGGATGGCAGTGACGGTGGACGGCGAGCTGGCACCGGGCCTGACCGCCAAGGACCTGGTGCTCGGCATCATCCGGGCGCTCGGCGCTGGCGGCGGGGTCGGATCGGTGATCGAGTTCCGCGGCCCCGCCGTGCGCGCGCTGTCGATGTCCGGCCGGATGACGGTCTGCAACATGTCCATCGAGGCCGGCGCCCGGGCCGGCATGATCGGGCCCGACGACACCACGTTCGCCTGGCTGGAAGGCCGCCGGCACAGTCCCCGCGGCCGGCAGTGGGAAGAGGCGCTGGCCGACTGGCGCGGGCTGGGCACCGACGACGGGGCGGTCTTCGACCGCGAGATCCGGGTCGACGCCGCCGCGCTGCGGCCGGCCGTCACCTGGGGCACGACTCCGGCCCAGTCCGTGTTCATCGACGACGTCATCCCCGACCCCGGCTCGTTCGCGACGGCCGCCGGCCAGCAGGCCGCCCAGCGGGCGCTGGCCTACATGGACCTGAAGCCCGGTACCGCGATCCGGGATGTCACCGTGGACGCGGTGTTCATCGGCTCGTGCACCAACGGCCGGCTGGAAGACCTGCGCGCCGCGGCGGACGTGATCCGCGGCCGCACTGTGCACCCCGGCGTGCGCGCGCTGGTCGTGCCCGGCTCGGCCCGGGTCAAGGCGGACGCCGAGGCCGAGGGCCTGGACCGGCTGTTCACCGACGCGGGCTTCGAGTGGCGCTCGGCCGGCTGCTCGATGTGCCTGGGCATGAACGGCGACATCCTCGCCCCCGGCGAGCGCTGCGCCTCGACCAGCAACCGGAACTTCGAGGGCCGTCAGGGCCCCGGCGGGCGCACCCACCTGGTCGCGCCGGCCGTCGCCGCGGCGACAGCGGTCGCCGGGCACTTCACCCTGCCAGGAGACCTGTGATGCCGGGAATACAGCAGATCGCGGGCACCGCGGTGGCGCTGGAGCGCCGTGACGTGGACACCGACCAGATCATCCCCGCTGCCTGGCTGAAACGGGTGGAGCGCACCGGCTTCGCCCCCGGCCTTTTCGGCGCCTGGCGGGAGGATCCCGGCTTCGTGCTGAACCGGCCGGGCGCCGAACTGGCGAAGATCCTGGTGGCGGGCGCCAACTTCGGCTGCGGGTCGTCCCGCGAGCACGCCGTCTGGGCGCTGCAGGATTTCGGCTTCCAGGCGGTCATCGCGCCCAGTTTCGCCGACATCTTCCGCGGTAACGCCGTCAGCTCCGGGCTGGTGCCCGCTCAGGCCAGCGAGACGGCTGTGGCCGCGCTCTTCGCCGCCCTGGCCGGCGACGCCGCTGCCGAGATCGTGGTGGACCTGGCGGCGCGGACCGTGGCGATCCCGGCGGCGGGCATCGAGGAGCCGTTCGAGCTGGCGGATTACGCGCGCTGGCGGCTGCTCGAAGGCCTGGACGACATCGCGGTGACGCTGCGGCACGAGGCGCGGATCGCCGCTTACGAGGCAGCCCGGCCGGGCTGGCTGCCGGCCGCGGCGAAAGTACCCGCCGCGGGCTGATCATGGGGTATAGTCACCAGCAGTCAATGCGAGCCTGGCGGCGCAAGCTGCCATCCGGCCCGCCAGACCTCCAGCCAGACGGAGAGCATCGTGACCCCGGCCCACCAGTACCGAGTAATTCTCACGTAGCGCGAGTCCGCCCTGAGGGCTCGCGCTACTACCTCTTTGCCGTGACGGCAAGGAGGTTTTTTGTTGCGCAGGACGCGAGCAAGTTGCCGCAAGGCAAGAAGAAAACGCAGAAGGAGCAATTTCCGTGCAGCTCACCGGAGCCCAATCACTCGTGCGCAGTCTCGAGCAGCAGGGCGTCGACGTCGTCTTCGGCCTTCCCGGCGGGGCGATCCTGCCGGCCTATGATCCGATCAGGTCTTCCGCCCTGCGGCACATCCTGGTCCGGCACGAGCAGGGCGCCGGGCATGCCGCCGAGGGATACGCGTGGGCGACCGGCCGGGTAGGAGTCTGCATCGCGACCAGCGGCCCGGGTGCGACCAACCTGGTGACCGCCCTCGCCGACGCCTACATGGACTCGGTCCCGATGGTCGCGATCACCGGCCAGGTGCCGAGCGCGATGATCGGCACCGACGCGTTCCAGGAAGCCGACATCACCGGTATCACGCTGCCGGTAACCAAGCACAACGAGCTGGTGACCAGCGTGGAGCGGATCCCGGCCGCCATCGCCGAGGCGTTCTACATCGCCCAGAGCGGGCGGCCCGGCCCGGTGCTCGTCGACCTGCCCAAGGACATCCTGCAGGCGAGCGGCGCGTTCTCGTGGCCGCCGGCGATGGAACTGCCCGGTTACCGGGTGCCGGGACCGCCGGACCCCGCGGCGATCCGCGCGGCGGCCGAGCTGCTGGCCCGCGCGAAGCGGCCGGTGCTGTACGTCGGCGGCGGCGTGATCAAGGCCGACGCGCACGCGGAGCTGCTGCGGCTGGCCGAGCTTTCCCGCGCCCCGGTCACCACCACGCTGATGGCCCGCGGCGCGTTCCCCGACACCCACCCGCTCGCGCTCGGCATGCCCGGCATGCACGGCTGTTACACCGCCGTCGCGGCGCTGCAGGAAGCCGACCTGGTGGTGGCGCTCGGCGCCCGGTTCGACGACCGGGTCACCGGCAAGCTGGCGGATTTCGCGCCGAAGGCCAGGATCGTGCACGCCGATATCGACCCGGCCGAGATCGGCAAGAACCGGACCCCGGACGTGCGGATCCTCGGTGACATGAAGGCCGTGCTGGCAGGCCTGGGCGACGCCACCGCCGAGATCGCCGGCCGCGACGGGCCGGCCGGCACCGCGGACTGGCTCGCCGTGACCGGCAAGTGGAAGCAGCAGTTCCCGCTGCGCTACACCCAGCAGGCCGACGGCCCGCTGAAGCCGCAGTACGTGACCGAGCGGATTTCCGCGATCACCGGCGGCGATGCCATCATCGTGTCCGGGGTCGGCCAGCATCAGATGCACGCGGCGCAGCACTTCAGCTTCACCAAGCCGCGCAGCTGGATTAACTCCGGCGGCCTGGGCACGATGGGCTTCGCCGTCCCCGCCGCGATGGGCGCCCAGGTGGGCAGGCCCGGTGAGACGGTGATCGCGATCGACGGCGACGGCTGCTTCCAGATGACCGCGCAGGAGCTGGCGACCTGCGCGATCGAGCGGATCCCGATCAAGGTCATGATCTTCAACAACGGCTTCCTCGGCATGGTGCGTCAGTGGCAGGAGCTGTTCTACGACGAGCGCTACTCCGAGGTCGAGCTGGGCACCGCGATCCCGGATTACGTCAAGCTGGCCGAGGCTTACGGCTGCGTCGGCCTGCGCTGCGACCGGGCCGGCGACGTGGACGCGACGCTGGACAAGGCGCTGGCGGTGTCGGACACCCCGGTGGTGGTGGACTTCCGGGTGGACGACCGGGAAGGCGTTTTCCCGATGGTGCCGGCCGGGATGGCGAACGACGCGATCGTGCTCGGACCCGAATTCAGCGAGCAGGAGCAGCGCGCTGCCGCGCTGCGGGAGGTGACGGCGCGATGAGCACGCATACCCTGTCCGTCCTGGTGGAGAACAAGCCGGGCGTGCTGACCCACGTCGCCGGGCTGTTCGCCCGGCGGGCATTCAATATCCGGTCGCTGGCGGTCGGGCCCACCCAGGACGACCGGGTCAGCCGGATGACGATCGTGGTGGACGGCGCGTCCACGCCCGTCGAGCAGGTCGAGGCGCAGCTGGAGAAACTCATCCGGGTCCTCAAGGTCGTGCAGCTGGACGGGGAGTCCGCGGTGCAGCGCGAGCTTGCGCTGATCAAGGTGCGCACGGACCCGGCGACGCGCGGCGAGCTGCTGGGAATCGCCGCCGTGTTCGGCGCCGGCGTCGTGGACATGGGCCCGGACGCGCTGGTGCTGGAATCGGTCAGCAGCCCGGCGAAGCTCGACTCGCTGCTGGCCGTGCTGGCAGACTACGGCGTCTGCGAGCTGGTACGGACCGGCCAGGTCGCGCTGGCGCGCGGCAGCGCCGCCATCACCGACGGCCCGCTCGGGCTCGTCACCATCGCCGCCGAGCACGAGCACATCACCACCGCGGCTGCCGCCGCGCAGCAGGAAGCGGCCGAGCCAGTCGCGACCGAGCCCGCAGCCTGACCTGACCTGAACGCACCCGAAAGGAACTTCCTGATGGCCACCGTCTACTACGACACCGACGCGGACCTCGCCCTGATCCAGGCCCGCAAGATCGCCGTCCTCGGCTACGGCTCGCAGGGCCACGCGCACGCGCTCAGCCTGCGTGACTCCGGCTGCGACGTCCGGGTCGGGCTGCCCGAGGCCTCCCGGTCGCGCAAGAAGGCGGCCGCCGCCGGCCTGACCGTGGCGACGCCGGCGCAGGCCTGCGCCTGGGCTGACGTGATCATGGTGCTTACCCCGGACACCACCCAGCGCGGCCTGTACGCCGAGGCCATCGCGCCGAACCTGCAGCCGGGGGACGCGCTGTTCTTCGCGCACGGGTTCAACATCCACTTCGGCTACATCACCGCCCCGGCCGACGTCGACGTGGCCATGGTCGCGCCGAAAGCGCCCGGTCACCTGGTGCGGCGCCAGTTCGAGGCCGGCCAGGGCACCCCGGTCCTGGTGGCCGTCGCGCAAGACGCCACCGGCAAGACCTGGGACCTGGCGAAGTCCTACGCCGCCGCGATCGGCGGCACCAAGGCCGGCGCCCTGGTCACCACTTTCCAGGAAGAGACCGAAAGCGACCTCTTCGGCGAGCAGGCCGTGCTCTGCGGCGGCGTCACCGCGCTGGTCAACATGGGCTTCGAAACCCTGATCGAGGCCGGCTACCAGCCGGAGGTCGCCTACTTCGAGTGCCTGCACGAGCTCAAGCTCATCGTCGACCTGATGTACGAGGGCGGCCTCAAAGGCATGCGCTATTCCGTCAGCGATACCGCCGAGTACGGCGACCTGACCCGCGGCCCGCGGGTGGTCGGCGCGGCGTCCCAGCAGGCGATGTCGGAGCTGCTCGCCGAGATCCAGTCCGGGCAGTTCGCCCGCGAGTGGATCGCCGAGGACGACAACGGCCGCCCGGAGTTCGAGCGGCTGCGCACCGCGGCGGCCGGCAGCCGGATCGAGAGCACCGGCAAGCCGCTGCGCAAGATGATGAGCTGGCTGAACGCCCCGACCGACGAAGACGGCGAGTGACGACGGGGGAGCCGGTACCCGGCCGCAGTTACGTCATCGCGCACCTGCCGGGTGACGGGATCGGCCCGGAGGTCACCGAGGTGGCCCGGGGCTGCGTGGACGCCGCTGCCGCGCGCCGCGGGTTCGGCGTGCAGTGGCGGCATTGCGCGCTCGGCGCCCGGCACTACCTGGACACCGGCGAGATCCTGCCCGGCGAGGTACTTGAGGAGCTGCGCAAGACCGACGCCGTGCTGCTCGGGGCGGTCGGCGACCCGCAAGTCCCGCCGGGCGTGCTGGAGCGCGGCCTGCTGCTGGCGCTGCGCGCCGAGCTGGACCTGTACGTGAACCTGCGGCCGTCCCGGCTGCGCGCCGGGGTCGACGGCGCCGTAGCCCGGCACCGGCCCGGCGACTTCGACATCATGATGGTGCGGGAGAACACCGAGGGCCTTTACGCCGGGGCCGGGGGGACGGTGCACCGCGGCACTGACTTCGAGACCGCTACCGAGGAGTCGCTGAACACCCGGGCCGGGGTGGCGCGGTGCGTGCGGTACGCGGCCGGCCTGGCCGCCGGGCGGCAGGGCCGGCTCACGCTGGTGCACAAGACCAACGTGCTGACCCACGCCGGTGACCTGTGGCTGCGGACGTCGCAGGAAGAGGCCGAGGCGGCGGCCGTAACCCTGGACTACGCGCACGTCGACGCCGCGTGCCTGTACCTGGTCGAGGATCCCGGCCGGTTCGACGTGATCGTCACGGACAATCTTTTCGGCGATATTCTCAGTGATCTGGGAGCGGCACTGACGGGCGGACTCGGCCTGGCGCCCAGCGGCAACCTGAACCCCGCCCGCACCGGGCCGTCGGTATTCGAGCCGGTGCACGGCTCGGCGCCGGACATCGCCGGGACGGGGCAGGCCAGCCCGGCCGGGGCGGTGCTGTCGGCGGCGCTGATGCTGGACCACCTGGGCGAGCGGGAAGCGGCCGCCGACCTGGACGCGGCAGTCAGCGGCGTGCTCGCGGCCGGCGTCCCGGCCGGCACCCGGGCCTGGGAGAACGCGCTGCTCGCGAGCCTGACGGCGGTGCCGGCATGACCAGCCCGCCGAAGGTCGAGATTTACGACACCACGCTGCGCGACGGCTCGCAGCAGGTCGGCCTGGACCTGACCGTGGCTGACAAGCTGCAGGTAGCGTCCGTGCTGGACGGCCTCGGCGTGGACGTGATCGAGGGCGGCTGGCCCGGTTCCAACCCCAAGGACGCCGAGTTCTTCGCCCGCGCCAAGGACATCCGCTGGCAGCACGCGACGCTGGCGGCGTTCGGCGCGACCCGCCCGCCGCGGCGCAGTACCGACGACGACGCCAACCTGGCGGCATTGCTCGAGGCGCAGACGCCGATCGTGACGCTGGTCGGCAAGGCCTGGACGCTGCACGTGGACGAGGCGCTGCGGACCACCCGCGAGGAGAACCTGGCGATGGTTTCCGAGTCGGTCCGGTTCATGGCCGCGGCCGGGCGCCGGGTGGTGTTCGACGCCGAGCACTTCTTCGACGGGTTCGCCGCGGACCGCGGCTACGCCCTGGAAGTGCTGGCGGCGGCCGCAGACGCCGGCGCGGACACGCTGGTGCTGTGCGACACCAACGGCGGCACCCTGCCGGACGACGTCACGGCGATCGTGGCGCAGATCGCGGCCGGCTCGGCGGCGACGATCGGCGTGCACTTCCACAACGACGCCGCCTGCGCGGTGGCGAACTCGGTGGTCGCCGTCGGCGCGGGCAGCCTGCACGTGCAGGGCGCGGCGAACGGCTACGGCGAGCGGTGCGGCAACGCCGACCTGTTCGCCGTCATCGCCGGGCTGGAGCTCAAGCGCGGGCACGAGCTGCTGCCGGCCGGGCGCCTCGGCGCGTTGGCCGCCACCGCCCGGACCATCGCCGAGGTCGCGAACCTGCCGCTGGAATCACGCCAGCCGTACGTCGGGTCGTCCGCGTTCAGCACCAAGGCCGGCCTGCACGCGTCGGCGATCGCGCGGCGGCCGGACGCCTACGCGCACGTCGACCCCGCTACCGTCGGCAACCAGGCCCGGGTGCTGGTCAGCGAGCTCGCCGGGCGCAGCAACGTGCTGGCCAAGGCCGCCGAGCTGGGGCTGGACCTGACCACCGACCCGACCCTGGCCGGCACCGTGCTGGACCAGGTGAAGGAAGCCGAGCACATCGGGTACGCGTTCGAGGCCGCCGACGCCTCGTTCGAGCTGCTGGTCCGCCGGCTCGCCGGGGCACTGCCGGTCTGGTTCGACCTGGAGGGCTACCGGGTGGTGATCGAGCGGTCCGGGCTGCAGGACCGCAGCGAGGCAGTCGTGCGGCTGTGGCTCGGCGCCGACCGGGTGGTAGCCGTCGGCGAGGGCGTCGGCCCGGTGCACGCGCTGGACCAGGCGCTGCGACGGGGCCTGGCGGGTTCCTACCCGGCGCTGGCCGGGATCCGCCTGGTCGACTACAAGGTCCGGATCCTGGACGGCCGGGCCGCCACCAGCGCCGTCACCCGGGTGATGCTGACCTCCGCGGACGCCGCGGGGGAGTGGACCACCGTCGGGGTGTCCGACGACGTGGTCACCGCCTCGTGGGAGGCTCTGGCGGACGGCCTCGGCTACGGCCTGCTGCGCGCCGGGGCCACCGCTATTGACCCGGCCGGACCGCCGCCGCCGGCACCCTCGCCCGCCTCGCCCGGCGCCGCTGCCGGGCCGCACACCCCGGAGGACGCATGACGACCCAGCCCGGCCCGCCTGCCCCGCTGCCGCGGCCCCGTTCCGGCCCGCTGACGACCGGCCCGTCCCGGGCGCCGGCCCGCGCGATGCTGCGCGCGGTCGGCCTGTCCGAGGCGGACCTGCAGCGCCCGCAAGTCGGCGTCGCCTCGTCCTGGAATGAGGTAACCCCGTGCAACCTGCACCTGAACGGCCTGGCGGGCGCGGCCAAGGAAGGCGTCCGGCAGGGCGGCGCGGTGCCGTTCGAGTTCGGCACGATCGCGGTGTCGGACGGCATCTCGATGGGGCACGAGGGGATGAAGGCGTCGCTGGTCAGCCGGGAGGTCATCGCGGACTCGGTCGAGCTGATGGTGCACGCCGAGCGGTTCGACGCGCTGGTGGCCATCGCCGGCTGCGACAAGTCGCTGCCCGGCATGCTGATGGCCTGCGCCCGGCTGGACGTGCCGGCCGCGTTCCTGTACGGCGGTACGATCCTGCCGGGCTGGGCGCACGGGCGGTCACTGACGATCCAGGACGTGTTCGAGGCGGTCGGCAGTCACTCGGCCGGGGACATCAGCGACCGCGAGCTTTTCGAGATCGAGAAAGCCGCCTGCCCGGGCGCGGGCTCGTGCGCCGGGATGTACACGGCGAACACGATGTCCGCGTGCGCGGAGGCCCTGGGGATGGCGCTGCCCGGCTCCGCGACCGCGCCCGCGGTGTCGGCCGAGCGCACCGACCTGGCCCGGCGCACCGGCGAGGTGGTGGTCCAGGCGCTCGCCGCCGGGATCACGCCGCGGCAGATCATGACCCGGCAGGCGTTCCTGAACGCCGCGGCCGTGGTGATGGCCACCGCCGGGTCTACCAACGCGGTCCTGCACCTGCTCGCGATCGCGACCGAGGCGCAGGTGGAGCTGACGCTGGACGACTTTGACATGGTCAGCCGGCGCACCCCGCACATCGTGTCGATGCGCCCGGCCGGCCAGTTCGTCATGAGCGAGCTGGACCAGGCCGGCGGCGTGCCGGTGGTGCTGCGCGAGCTGCTGAGCGCCGGGCTGGTCGACGGGGACGCGCTGTCGGTGAACGGCCGGACGCTGGCGGAGAACGTCGCCGACGCGTTCGAGCCGGACGGCGATGTCGTACGGCCGGTAAAGAATCCATTCAAAAAGGACGGCGGCCTGGCAGTGCTGCGCGGCAACCTGGCGCCCAGCGGCGCGGTCGTGAAGACGCCCGGCATCGAGACGCTCCGGTTCGAGGGCCGGGCCCGGGTGTTCGAGCGGGAAGAGGACTGCATGGCCGCGGTCACCGCGCGGCAGGTCGGCAAGGGTGACGTGCTGGTGATCCGGTACGAGGGCCCGCGCGGCGGGCCGGGGATGCGGGAGATGCTCGCGGTCACCGCGGCGATCAAGGGCGCGGGGCTGGGCAAGGACGTGGTCCTCGTTACCGACGGGCGGTTTTCCGGCGCGACGTTCGGCGCGTGCGTGGCGCATGCCGCCCCGGAGGCGTTTGACGGCGGGCCGATCGCGCTGGTCGCCGACGGTGACGGCATCGTGCTGGACATCCCGGCGCGGCGGCTGGAGCTGCTGGTCGACGACGCGGAGCTGGCCCGGCGCCGGGCGGCGTGGCGGCGTCCCGCGCCGAACTACCGGACCGGGGCGCTGGCCAAGTACGCGGCGCTCGTGTCCGGCGCCGAGCGCGGCGCGGTCTGCACGGTACCGGCCGAAGCTAGCCGGGCCGGTAACCCGGCCCCCGGCGCCCGGCGGGCCGGTGACCCGGCGCCCGGCGGGCCGGAAACACGGCGCCCGGCGGGCCGAACACGGTGCCGTCATGGGCGCGTTAAGGCCTATGCCCGGCGCAGCTGCGCCGGGGCAAGCGGGCGGCGGACGGACGGGCGGCGGACGGGCGGGTGCGGGCGCGAGATGACGGACGGGCTGTGGGCAGCGGACCGGCGGGCGCTTACCGGCGGCCTGGTCCTGACGATTACCTTCGCCGCAGCCGAGGCGCTGGCGGTCGTCACGGTGATGCCGGTGGTCGCGCGCGACCTGGGCGGGCTGCGGCTGTACGGGTGGGCGTTCAGCGCCTTCATGCTGGGCACGGTCATCGGCATCGTGGCCGCGGGCCGGGTGGCGGACCGGCGCGGCCCGCTCGCGCCCTACCTGGCGGGACTGGCGGTGTTCGCGGCCGGGCTGGTCGTCGCCGGGCTGGCCACGTCCATGACGGTGCTGATAGCGGGCCGGGCGCTGCAGGGGCTGGGGGCAGGCGCCGTGCCCGCTGTTGCCTATGTCGCGATCGGCCGCAGCCTGCCGGAACGGCTGCGGGCTTCGATGATGGCGGTGCTGTCTACCGCCTGGGTAGCGCCGGGCCTGGCCGGTCCCGCGCTGAGCGCCGAGGTGGCGCGGCTGTTCGGCTGGCGCTGGGTATTTCTGGGCTTGCTGCCGCTCGTCCTGGCGACGGGCTCCTTCGCCATTCCCGCGCTGGGGCGGCTGGGCCGCCCGGCCACGCCGCCGGCCGGCGGCCACCGGCTGGCCGACGGCGTCTGGGTGGCAGCGGGGGCCGGGATGCTGCTGGCCGGGCTGACGCTCGTGGCGGGCCCGGGCGGCAAGCTGGCCGGCCTGGGGCTCATCGCCGCGGGGACGGCGCTGGGGCTGCCCGTGCTGCGGCGGCTGCTGCCGGCCGGGACACTGACCGCGCGGCCGGGCCTGCCGGCCACCGTTCTCAGCCGCGGCCTGCTGACGTTCGCGTTCTTCGGGGCTGATGCTTACGTCACGCTGTCGATCACCACGGTCCGCGGGTACAGCACCGTGCTGGCCGGCCTGGCGGTCACCGGGTCCACCATGGCGTGGACAGCCGGCGCCTGGATTCAGGCACGGCTGAACGACAGCTGGCCGGGACGGCGCCTGGTGCGGCTAGGCCTGGTCATCGTGCTGGCCGGCGTTGCCGGGATGATCCTGGCACTGCGCCCGGCCGTGCCGGTGAGCGAGGCCATCGCGGCCTGGACGGTCGCGGGCCTGGGCATGGGACTGGCCTATGCGCCGATCTCGCTGATGATGCTGCGCGAGGCGCCCGCCGGACGGGAAGGCTGGGCATCAGCATCGCTGAGTCTCGCTGACGTGCTGGGGACGGCGCTGGGTATCGGCGCCGGCGGCGCGGCCGTTGCCGCCGCGGCGGGCAAGGCCGCGGCGGGCAAGACTTCGGCCGCCGCGGCGTCAGCCGGGGCCGGGGTGGCCGGCGGCGGCCAGCACCTGGCGGCAGGCGTCGCCATTGCCTTCGCCATTGCCGCTGCGGCCGCCGTGCTGGCACTGGCGGTGAGCCGCCGCCTGCCGCACGGGCTGGCGGCGGCCGCCGCGAGTTCCGATTCCCTCGCCTGCCCGGATCAGCTGTCGGCCTGACAGCTGGCTGCGGGCCGGGCTACGCCGGCCGGGCTATGCCCATCGGACAACCTCGGCCTGGTCCAGCCGGGGGAGCCGGTCAAACCACGGGTTCTCGCCGGGATGGCCGATGTTGACGACCAGGATCGTGTGCCAGCGCCCTGCCGGGAAGAATTCCGCGTCGATACCGTCCGCGTCGAACCCGGCCATAGGTCCTGCCGCCAGGCCGTGCGCCCGGACCGAGAGCAGGAAGTAAGCCGCCTGCAGCGTCGAGTTAAAGGTGCCGGCCTTCGTCCGCATGTCATCGTTGGCCGCGAAAACGTCCTTCATTTCCGGCCGGAACGGCATCAGCACGGGGATGTGCTCGTGAAACTGGGTGTCGACCGCGAGTACGGCGACAGCCGGGGCGGACTCGGTCTTGGCCTTGTTGCCGTCGCTCATGTGCGGGATCAGGCGGTCCCGCCCGGCGCCCGGCCGCACGTACAGGACGCGCAGCGGCTGGGTGTTCGCCGCGGTCGGCGGCCACTTGGCCAGCTCCCAGATGTCAGCGAGCTCGGAATCGCTGACTGGGGTCGCCGCGAAGCTGTTGGCGGTCCGGGCAGCGGTGAACAGGAGCGAGCGACCTGCTTCGTCCAGCCGCTCCAGAGCCGGCCGGGCGGCGCTCTCATTCTTGGTGATCGTCATGGTAACTTCCCGCCAAAGAGTCGCTAGTAAAAAAGAAGTAACATCACCGAGCATAGCACGGGTAGCATTGAGTCATGACAAGAACCCGGCCGCAGGAGCACGAGCCGCGGGTCTGCGACCGGGCGCTGACCCGGGCTTTTCTCTTCCTGGGCAAGCGCTGGAACGGGGTGCTGCTCGGCACCCTGGTCTCCGGGCCGGCCGGCTTCTCCGAGCTGAGGCGCGCAGTGGCAGGCATCAGTGACTCCGTCCTGTCCGAGCGCCTGACCGAGCTGTCCCTGGCCGGCCTGGTCCAGCGCTCCGTCACCGAGGGACCGCCGGTCGCGGTGCATTACGCGCTGACCGGGGCCGGCGAGGCCCTGGTCCCCGCGCTGCGCGAGCTCACCCGCTGGGCGGCCGAGAACCTGCCCGAGGACCTGCCCGCGGACTGCCCGGCTGATCGCGCGCAGTCAGCGGCGCCGCTATGACGACCTCGGCCGGGTGCTGCGGCCTAGCGGCCCGTCGCTATCGGGCGATATAGCCGACGCCCCCGCGGCCGAGCACAATGGCCTGGTGACATTACCCTGGCTGATTGCCCTCATGGCGCTGGGCGGTCTGCTCGCCGGGCTGGCGGGCCGGGCTGCTATCTCGCGTTACGCGGGCTCCGGCGCAGGGCGGCTGCCGCCGCTAACTGCTGAGGCAGCCACGGCCGCGGTGACCGCCCTGATCGCGGCACGGGCCGGGCCGGCCGCGGCGGTACCGGCCCTGTGCTGGCTCGGTGCCTGCGGAGTCCCGCTGGCGGTGATCGACGTGCGCACCCGGCGGCTGCCGGACGCGCTCACCGCGGCCGCCTACGCGGGCACCATAGTCCTGCTGAGCGCCGCCGCGGCGGCGCAGAGCCACTGGGCCCAGCTGGCCAGGGCCGCCGGCGGGGGAGCGGCGCTCGCCGCCTGCTTCCTCGTCCTGGCGCTCGCGGGGCCGGGCTCGGTCGGCCTGGGCGACGTGAAGCTGTCGGCGAGCGCCGGCACGGCACTTGCCTGGTTCGGCTGGCGGGTGCTGTTCGGCGGGGTCTTCGCCGGCCTGCTGCTGGCGGCGGTTTACGGGGTGGTCCTGCTCGCATTGCGGCGGGCGACCTTGCGGCAGCAGATACCGTTCGGCCCGTTCCTGCTCGCCGGGACGCTGACGGCGATCGTGACGGCGATCAGATAGACCGTAACGCGCCGGCGCGTTACGGTCCGGGGGCAGCGGGGCCGGCCCGGCGGCCGCGGCGCTGGCAGGTGAGCGTGTAGGAGTCGACGCCGACCTCGAGCCGGTTTCTGGTCAGCTTAGCCGTGGGGCGGGCGCCGTTACCGAAGGAGCCGATCGCGCTGATCGCCAGCAGAACGGCCGGGTCGCGCCCGGCATAGCCGGCCGCCGTACTGGCCAGGGCACTGGTCGTGAAGCCATCGCGGGTGGTGCGGTAGGTCCCGCTGAGGAAGTTGACGCCATTGCTGGCGCCGAACTGCCTGCCCGGCGAGAACTGCAAAGCGACCTGCGTCCGCGCCGGAATGCTCGTCACCTTCCCGCCGTGGCTGATGGCGACGACCTGCCAGTCGTACCCGGTGAACCCGGCCGGTACCGGCCTGGCTGGCGTTGCCGAGCCGCATGCGGCCAGCGCCAGCGAGGTCACGAAGATGCAAACGCCGGCGAGCGCCAGGAACCGGGCACGGTGCCCCATGGGCACCAATCTAAAGATCCGCTGGCGTCAGCACAAGGCACTGGCTGCCTGTACTTCGCTGAGTGCTCGTCGCGCGACTTCGCTGAACTCCCCGCCGTTGGCCGTCTCGCTCCAGCGCTCATAGGCGATCTTCATGGCGAGCGCGCCGAGCTCCGCGGCCACGCACGAGGTCAGGTCGGGAACGCCGCGCCGCCTGAGCGCGCCGGTCATGGACGCGGTGAGACCGAGGCCTTTCAGCGCTTCGCGCTCTTGCAGTTCCGGGTGGGCGGCAATCACTGCCCGCCGGCGGGCGCCGAATTCGCGGCGAGCGGGCGTGAAGGCTTCCCGGCCGGCCGCGTCCAGGGCATGAGCCACCGCTGCAAGCGGGGTGGCGGCTGCCGGCGCTGCGGCTATCGCCCCGGCGAGCAGCCCGGTCATCGTGTCGTCGCCGAAGAGCACTTCCCGCTTGTCCTGGAAGTGCCGGAAGAAGGTGCTCTTCGTCAGCCCGGCGCGCTGCGCGATGCCGGTCACCGTCGTGTTCTCGTAGCCGCGCTCGGCGAACAGTTCGAGGGCGGCCAGGGCTAGCCGCTCTGACGGGTTCGGTTGCCAGCGGGCCACGGGACCAGCCTACGGCACCTGGTCCCGTCACTTGAGTATAGTGATGGCACCAAGTCCTGTCATCATTCCTGCCGGAGGTCCGCCCATGAGCCGGGCTGTCATTTATGAGATGTCCCGAGGTCCCGAGGTACTGGAGTTGCGCAGGTCCCGGAGCCGCACGCCGGCCCGGCTGAGGTTCGCGTCCGCGTATCGGCCGTCGGGCTGAATCCGATGGACTGGCTCTTCTCCTCGCTGCCCGAGGTGGCGGCGCAGTTCGGCATCACCGTGCCGTCCGGCTTCGGATCCGACTTCGCCGGCGTGGTCGACGAGGCCGGCGGCGGCGCCACGGGATTTGCCGTCGGCGACCGCGTCTACGGCAGCGCGCTGGGGCGCGCCGCCGCCGCCTTCGTGGTAGTCAAGACGCCCGCCGAGGCGCCCGACATGCTCTTTGCTACGCCGGATGGCATCAGCGACGAGGTTGCAAGCACGCTAGCGGTGGCCGGTCTCACAGCCACCGCCGCGCTGGCGGCGATCGGACTGCGGTCCGGCGACACCGTCCTGATCGGCGGCGCCGCCGGCGGCGTAGGCGTGTTCGCCGTACAGCTCGCGAAGCTCGCCGGAGCCGCCGTGATCGGCACGGCCTCGGCGGGCACCGCCGAGTTCCTGCGGCAGCTGGGCGCCGAGCCCGTGGCATACGGCACCGGGCTGGCGGACCGGGTACGGGCACTGGCTTCCGGCGGAGTGACCGCGGCGACGGACCTGTTCGGCACGGAGACGGCCGAGACCGCGCTGGCGCTCGGCGTGCCGCCCGAGCGGATCTGCACGATCGCCGCGGGGCCCAGCCCTCCCGGCGGCGTGCGCGCCACCGGCGGCATCGACGCAGGACCGGATGCCCTGGAGCAGATAACCGGCGCGATCCTGGCCGGCAAGATCACCGTGCCTATCGCCGCGACCTTCCCGGTCGGAGCAGATCCGCGACGCCGTCACACTGCAGGCCGGGCGGCACGCCCACGGCAAGATCGTGATCACGCTGTGACCGCGGAGCGCGGCCAGGTTTCCGGCGCCAGCAATGCCAGGTATACCGGCACGGCGCCGAAGGACCCGGCTAGATCGAGGCCGCGGCGTACCGCAACATTGGCAGTTGGCTGGCATTTCGGGCACTATCCCTTAAATGCGAGCAGCGACGAGCCGGCGATCCGACAGTTCAGGCGGAACAGTGCGTGAAAACTGCAGCCGGGAAGTAGCGAAGGGTTGTGGAATGGTCGCGGAGTGCGCAATGCTGTCAGCTTGCCCGGATGAGCTAATTAGTGCCAGCAGGAGCCGTTCTGCGCATGTACTTCACCGCTGCCCGCAGTCACTCGCTGCTGCGCGTGCCCGTCCGCGAGTTAGGACCGGGCGCGCCGGCCGGCGAGCGGGAAGGCCTGGCTGACTGCGGCCGGCCGGCCCGTTACCGCTGCCACCGCAGCCGCCCGGGTTCCCGCCGCTCCGGTGGCGGCCGGCAGGGCCGGTACCCGTCGCCGGGCCGCCGCTCCGGCGCGAGCTGGCGGCCGGCTCACATTGCCGCCCTGGCCGGGGCCTGCGTGCTCGCCGCGGCGGGCTGCGCCGCCGCCCCGGCGCGTGCCGCGCTGCCGGGCAATACCGGGCAGCCTGCGGTCGCCGGCCAGGCCGCTCCGGCGGCGCTGGCCGCTCCGCGGCAGACGCCCCAGCAGGAAGTCGCCGCTGCCTATTCCGGCTACTGGCAGGCTTACGCCCGCGGGATGACATCGCGCAACCCGGCCGCGGCACGGATCATCCTGGCCGGCTCGCTTGCCCCGGGCATGATCGCGATGACGATCGCGGGCTACCGGCGGGACTGGGCCGCGCACGACATTCCCTCTGGCGGCGCGGTCACGCACGTGCTGAGCGTCCGGATCAGCGGCCAGTACGCGACACTGCATGACTGCCTGGACCTGAGCGGCTTCGGCGTCCAGGACGACCGCACCGGCCGGCTGGTCCCCGGCAGCTTCGGCCAGCCGCAGCAGAATTTCTACATCACCATGCAGCGGGCTGGCGGCCGGTGGCTGCTCGCCAACATGCAGCCCGTCGTGGTGCCGTGCGCGCCCTGAGGCTCGCCGCAGGCACGGCGGCGATCGTGACGGCACTGCTCGCGGCCGTGCTGACGGGCCCGCCCGCGCAGGCGGGCCCGGCGGTCGGCCCGGCGGTCGGGCCCGTCAGCATCCCCGGCTGCGGCAGCTCCTACCAGCCGCCTAACGGCTGGACGCTGAACTGCAGTCACGGCGGCGGGGTGCCCGGCGGGGGCGGCGGGGGCGGCGGCGGCTCAGGTCAGTCGAAATACGCCTGCACGCTCATCGTGATGAGCCCCAGCCAGATCCAGTATCTGCGGCTGCCGAAGGCGCCTAAGGGCGAAACATGGGATGTAATTGCCTGCCCGGGGCGCTATCCGTTCGGCGGAGTGACGCTGGTTTCGGCGAACGGCACTCCCGCGGTCACCCCGCAGGAACTACTGCAGATCGCCGTCGGCGAGCTGAGAGTCCCGGCTCTGCAGCCGAAGACGGCTCCGCCGCTGGGCCGCGACGGCCTGGTCGGCCTGCCCGTGTGGTACGCCGTGCCGGCGTCGCGGTGGCATCCGGTGACGGTATATGTCGCGGCCGGCCCGGTCTGGGCGGAGGCGATCGCGGCACCGCAGCGGCTGACGTTCCAGCCCGGCGCCGGCCTGCCCGGCAGCTCCTGCGCCGGGCCGGGCGCGGCGCTTCCCGCCGCGGCGCTCGCCGCCGCTGCCCCGGCCGGCTCAGCGCTGCCCGGTTCAGCGCTGCCCGGTCCCGCCGCCAGCTGCACGTACACCTACGACCAGTCCTCGGCGCGGCAGCCCGGCGGCGCCTACCAGGCTTCCGTGGCAGTGACCTGGCGGGTGACCTGGACCGGCGCGGGCGGGGCCGGCGGCGTACTGAACGCCGGCCTGCAGGTCGGCTACCCGGTCACCCTGCGGGTGGCCGAGGCGCAGGCGCTGGTGACGGGCCGATGAGCAGCGGCGAGCCAGGCGGTTACGGGACCGTGTACCACCCGGTGCCGGAGCTGGCAGCCAACGGCGAGGCCCGCGGCGGCGCGCCCGCCCAGCTGCGCAGCCTGCCGCGGCGGCGGCGGCCGGGGATGATCGCCCTCGCGGTCGCGCTGGTCGGCGCCGGGATCCTCGGCAGCGCCGCGCTGTACCAGCGGGAGAATCACCAGTTTCCGGTCCTGGTCGTCACCGCCACGGTCCCGCAGGGCGCGGTCATCCGCGCCGCCGACGTCGGCACCGCGTCCGTGGCCGCGGGCGCCGGCGTGCTGACCATCCCGGCCGGCCAGCTGCGGCAGGTCGTGGGCCTGATCGCCGCCACGGCGCTGCGGCCGGGGAGCCTGCTGGCGCCGGGCGACGTGGCGGCGACGCAGCCGCCCGGTCGCGGCCAGGCTCTCGTCCCGCTGCCGCTGCGGCCATCCGGCCTTCCGGCCAGCGGCCTTGCCGCCGGTGATCAGGTCGTCGTGGTGCCCACCTCGGCCGCCGCGGGCGCCGCCGCCGGCGGCAGCAGCCCGCAGGTCCTCACCCGCCCGGTAGCCGGGGTAGTCGAGGCGGTGAGCGCGGCGCCCGACAGCAGCGGTTTCGTCGTGGTCGACCTGCTGGTGCCCGCCGCGTCGGGAACTGCCCTGGCTGAGCAGGCGGCTACCGGGGACATCTGGCTGTATGTCACCAGCCGGAGCCCGCGATGAGCTTGTACGCCCTGGTATCGGCGGGCGGGGCGCCGGGCGTCACCACCTCGGCGCTGGCGCTGGCGCTCGGCTGGCCGACCCAGGTCATCATCGCCGAGTGCGATCCCAGCGGCGGGGACATCCTCGCCGGGCTGTTCGCCGGGCACCTGCCGGCCGTCAGCGGCCTGCTGCCGCTGGCGGTAGCGGCCGGGCGCAGCCCGGACGCCGCGGCCAGAGCCTTGTGGGATCAGCTGATCGACCTGGATGACGAGCGCAGCCGCCTGCTGCTGGCCGGAATCTCCGACCCGCGGCAGCAGGCAGCGCTGGCGCCGTCATGGCCGGCCCTGGCAGCGGCACTCGCCGGGGTGACCGCCGACGTCATCGCCGATTGCGGGCGCCTGGACGCCGCGCCCGCAGTCGAGCCGGTGCTGACGGCGGCGAGCCTGGTCGCACTGGTGCTCCGGCCGTCGCTGCGGCAGGTCAGCAGGGCGCGGGCGCGGATCGAGCTGCTGACGGAGCTGCTCGGCGGCCGGGACCGGCTGGCCCTGCTGGTCGTCGGCACCGGAGCGCACCCGGCCCGCGAAGTGAGCAGCGTGCTGGGGGTGCCCGTGGCCGCGACACTGCCGGAGGACCAGAAGACCGCCAGTGTCCTGTCCGACGGCGCGGGCGGCCGCCGCGGCCTGGCGACCCGGCCGCTGGTGCGCGCCGGGGCGGCCGCCGGCCAGGCGCTGCGCAAGGCGGCCGGACCGCAACGCGGCCCGGCCGCGCTGGCCCCTGCCGCCAGCCGCGCCCCCGGACCGGGGGCTGCCGGATGACGGACCTGCGCTGGACCCCGCCGCCGCGGCCGGCTGGCCCCCGCCAGCTGCCCAACGCGCAGCGGGTACCTGCCGCCCAGCCCCGGCCGCAGGCCGGCGCCGGCACCCGCGCCGATGGCGGCGCGCCTGCCGGGAGCGCCCCGGACGGCGGCCCGGCCGCTGGCGGCCCGACCGCCCGGGGCGGCCCGGCCGGCCCGCCGGAGCAGCTGCCGCGGCCGGGCCTGCTCCCGCCGCCGCGGGCGCTGGACGACATCCGGCTGCGCGGCGGTATCAGCGATATCCTCGCCAGCGTCGCTGACCAGCTGCGCGACGGCGCCGGTCCCGGCGACGTGCTGCCGCTGATCCGCGAGGCGGTCCAGTACTGGGCGGAGCGGCAGGTCCGGGCCGGCGCACTAGTGCCGTCCCCGGCGGACCGCGAAGCCCTCGCGCAGGCGGTCTATGACCAGCGGTACGGTCTGGGCCCGCTAGCCGGGTACCTGCGCGACCCGCAGGTCGAGAACGTGGACGTAAACGGCTGCGACGACGTCTGGGTCACCTACGCGAGCGGCGAGCGGGTGACCGGTCCGCCGGTCGCGGCCAGCGACGACGAGCTGATCGCGCTGATCCGCAACTGGGCTGCCCGCGGCGGCCAGACCGCCCGCGAGTTCTCCGCTGCCGCGCCGCTGGTGAACGTCGCGTTGTCCGGCGGAGCCCGGCTGACCGCCACCATGTCGGTGACGCCGCGGCCGTGCGTGTCCCTGCGCCGGCACGGGCACCTGGACGTCAGCCTGGCCCGGTTGCAGCGCCTGGGCACCGTCGACGCGGCCACGGCTGCCTTTCTCGCCGCGGCCGTCCGGGCCCGGTGCAACATCATCGTCACCGGCGGGGTTAACGCCGGGAAGACGACGCTGCTGCGCGCTCTCGCCGGGGAGATACCGCCCGGCGAGCGGATCGCCACGCTGGAATCGGAGTACGAGCTGTACCTGCACGGGATGCCGCAGCACCCGGACGTCATCGCCTTCGAGGCACGGGAGCCTAATTCCGAGGGCGCCGGCGGTATCCCGCTGCACGACCTTGTCGCGCATGCGCTGCGGCATAACCCGCAGCGCATCCTCGTCGGCGAGGTACGCCGCGGCGAGATCATGCCGATGCTGGAGGCGATGAACTCCGGTCAGGAGGGGTCGATGTGCACGCTGCACGCGAACTCCCCGACCGAGGCCTTCGACCGCATCCTGATCCTCGGCCTGCGCGGCGGCCTGGCGCTGGCCGAGCGCGCCATCCACATCCTGGTAGGGATGGCGGTAGACCTGATCGTGCACGTCCGCAAGCGTTTCGACGGCCGCCGGACGCTGCGCTACGTCGCGGAGATCCTCGAGGTGATGCCGCCTGGCGACACCGAGCGGCCGTCAGTGAACAGGCTGTTCCTGCCCACCGGTCCCGGCGGCGCCGCAGCGGCTGCGCACACCCCGTCGCCCCGGCTGCAGCAGCGGCTCGCGGCGGCCGGCTTCGACCCCGGCGGGCTGAGCCGCCAGCGCGCCGCAGTCACGGCCGGAGGGCGGCCGTGACACTCCTGGCTGCGCTGGCAGGCGCGGTCACGGCTGCGGGGATCGTCCTACTGGTCTTCGAGCTGCTCCGGCGCGAGCCGCCGCCGGGGACGCCGCCGGGGCGGCTGCGCCCGGCCGCTCTTTCGGCCCGCAGCGGTCGCGTCCTGCCGCTGGCCCTGGTGGCCGGACTGGCGGCGCTGGCCGTCACCCGCTGGCCGGTGGCCGGCATCGGCGCCGCGGCGGCGGTCTGGTTCCTGCCGCGGCTGAACTTCTTCACCGGCGGCCAGCACCGCACCGCCGTGCTCGAGGGCCTGGAGCAGTGGATCCGGCGGCTGGCCGACATGCTGACCGCCAGCCGCGGCCTGGAAGACGCACTCGAAGTCAGCGCCCGGTCCGCGCCCGCCGCGATCCGGGCGCCGGTCACCGCGCTGGTCAGCCGGATGTCGGCGCGCACCGGAACCGAGGCGGCGCTGCGTGCGTTCGCCGCCGAGATCGGCGACCCGGCTGGCGACCGGATCGCGGCCGCGCTCATCATCGCCACCGGCCGTCGCGGCGGCGCGGCCCGGGACGTGCTGACAGCGCTTGCCGTGCTGCTGTCGCGCGACGTGGCCGCGCGCCGCGAAATCGAGGCGGAGCGGGCGCAGCACCGGACCACGGTCAAGTGGATCACCGTCTTCGTGGCGGCGTTCACCGTGTTCGCGGTGCTCAACCGCGGTTACTCGGCGCCGTTCGGGACGGTGCCCGGCCAGGTGGTGCTGGCCCTGGTACTGCTGCTGTACGCGGCAGGCCTGACCTGGCTGCACCGGCTCGGCAGCAGCCCGGCCCCCGGCCGGTTCCTGAACGACGGCGCCGAATCGGGCGCCGCGCGGTCGCGGCCGGACGGCGCCGGGACCGCCGATGCCGCCGGCCGGCTCCCGGTCAGGGTGCCGCGGTGAACCCGTGGGCGCTGGCCGCCGGGATCCTGGCCGGCCTCGGCGTCTTCCTCGCCGTCCGGGAGCTGATCCCGGCGCCGGCCCGGCTGGATGCCGCGCTGAGCCGGCTGGACGCCGCGACCGGCTCCGCGGCCGCAGGTGCCGCTGGCACCGCCGGGCAGCGGCCGGCCTCGCGGCCGCGGCAGCTGGCCGGCCAGATCGGCCTGGCGCTGCCCGCGCTGCCGGTTCCCGCCGAGGACCTGGCGCTGCTCGGTCAGGACCGGGAAAGCTTCCTGGCCGCCAAGGTCAGCTGCGGCCTCATCGGGCTTGTCGTCGTGCCGCTGCTGACCGCGGTCGCGGCGCTGGGCGGCGTCCGGCTGCATCTGGCGGTGCCGGCGATCGCCACCCTGATCCTGGCCGTGCTGCTGTTTTTCGCCCCGGACCTGGTGACCCGGGTCAACGCGGCGGAAAGGCGCGCCGACTTCCGGCACGCGCTGACCAGTTACCTTGACCTGGTCGCGCTGGAGCGGGGCGCCGGAGCCGGGCCGACCGAGGCGCTGGAGGCCGCCAGCGATATCGGCCGGGGCTGGGCTTTCCGCCGGATCGGCGCCGCGCTGGCGCAGGCCCGCCAGTCCGGCGCGGCGCCCTGGACAGCGCTGGCGGCGCTGGCGGCCGAGACCGGCATCGTCGAGCTCGCTGACCTTGCCGACATCGCCGAGGTCGCCGGGCACGAGGGCGCCCGGATCCTGGAGACCCTGGCCGCGCGCGCGGCGTCGATGCGCGGCGCGGCGCTGTCCGCCGACCGCGCCACGGCGGGCTCGCGGAGCACCACCATGGTCGTGCCCATCGCCCTGCTCGCCGCCGGCTTCCTGCTGCTGCTGATCTTCCCTGTCTTCTACCGAACGCTCGGCTCGGGCTGAGATGGCCCGGTCAGCAAGAGAAAGGAGTCCCGATGGATCCGATGGTGCAGTTCGTGAGCTTTCTCGTCGAGCACGCTCGCTGCCGGGCGCGGGCCGCGCTGGGTCAGGACCGCGAGGCCGGCGCCCTGACCCTGGAATGGATCGTGATCGCGGGGATTCTGGTCGTCGCCGCCGGCGCCGCAGCGCTGATCTTCAAGAACGCGATAACTGCGGCGTCCAGCAAGCTGCCGTAGCGATGCGCCGCATCGCGGGCCGATCGGATCGCGGCGCGCTGACGCTCAGCTACGTCATCATCGTCCCGGTGTTCCTCGCCGGGCTGCTGGTGATCGTCCAGGCGTCGGTGTGGTACCTGGCGCGCGAGGCAGCGCTGGCCGCCGCGCGCAGCGGCGTGGACGCGGCCCGGCTCCGCGGCGCCGCGCCGGGCGCGGGGGCCGCCGCGGCGCTGGCGTTCGCCCGCTCGGCAGCGCCCGGTTTCCTGCTGCATCCGGCTGCCTCGGCGCAGGTGCCGCTGCCGGCCGCAGCCGGCGGCGCGCCGGGCACCGCCAGGGTGTTCGTCACCGGCACGGTTCCGTCGCTGATTCCCGGCCTGCCGCTGAACGTCACGCAGGTGGCGGCCGCGCCGATGGAGCAGTTCACCACGCCATGACCCGCCGCGGTGAAGTGCCCACGGCTGCGGGCAGGGCCGCGGCGGGGGACCGCCAGGCCGGCAACGCGCCGCTGGAGCTGGTGCTGATCGCCCCGGTCGTGCTGGCCCTGATCGGGCTGGTGATCGCCGCGGGCCGGACGTCGATCGCGCAGGGCTCGGTGCAGGCGGCGGCGCGGGACGCGGCCCGGCAGGCCTCGATCGCGCGGACCCCGCAGCAGGCCGAGCGCAGCGCGCTGAGCACGGCTCAGGCCGAGCTGGCCCAGGAAGGCCTGAACTGCTCGCCGGCTGCCACGGTGAGCCTGCCGGACCTGCAGTCCGCTTTCGGCACCCTGCCCGGTCAGCCTGCGGTCGTGACGGCCGTCGTCAGCTGCCAGGTCCCGCTCAGTGACCTGGTTGTGCCAGGCCTGCCGGGCACAAGAATTCTTTACGCAAAATTCAGCTCGCCCCTCGATCCCTACCGGGCACGCTGATGTCCGAGCGCGGCGACCCGCGCCCGCGGTCGGCCGGTCTTGTCACAGTGGCCGGTCCTGTCACAGTCACTGTCACACCCCCGGTTCATGCTGATCACCGTGCGTCCCGCGCCAGCGGGCCTGAAGCGACGGAGCGGCAGCCGATGACAGTCCCCGCGGCGGGCGAGCAGGGGTCGCTGATCTTGATGCTCGCAGTGCTGCTGGTCGCGCTGCTTGCCCTGGCCGGGCTGGTGATCGACGGCGGCGCCAAGCTGGCCGCCAAGGAGGATGCCGCGGCAGCGGCCCAGGAGGCGGCCCGGGCCGGCGCGGGGATGGTGGACCCGGCCCGGGCCTACTCAGCCGGCACGTTTACCGTCGACCAGAGCGCTGCGCTGGCGGCGGCGCGGTCCTACCTGGCAGCCGCCGGCGACCAGGGCTCGGTCGCCAGCACCGGGCCGGACTCGATCTCGGTGACGGTGACGATCACCCAGCCGACCCGGCTGCTGTCCCTGATCGGGATCGACTCGCTGAGCTCGACCAGCTCCGCGACCGCGGTCCTCGTTACCGGTGTTACCGGAGCGGGACGGTGAGCCGGCCCGGCGGCCGTCCCGGCCGGCTGCGCGGCATGGCCGCGCTGGCGACGCTGATCGCGCTCATCGGCGGCCTGCCGGTACTGCTGTACGTGCTGGGCGGATCGCCGCTGCCCGGCCGCCTGCCGGGCTGGCAGCACCTCGGGCACGTGCTGCTGCAGGAGGACAACGGCGCCATTTTCCTCGCGGCCGTTCGCGACATCAGCTGGCTGGCCTGGGTCGCGTTCACTGCGGCGGTACTTGCCGAGGCGCAGGCCGCGCTGCGCGGCCGGCCCGCTCCCCGGCTGAGGCTTTTCGGCTTGCAGGCGGCGGCCGGGCAGCTGGTGGCACTGACGCTGCTGAGCTTCGGCGGGCCGGCGGCGATGGTGCTCGGCGGCCAGGCCGCGTCAGCTGCGGTAGTCGCTCCGCAGCACCCCGGCCAGGCGGGGCGTTCCCCGGCTCCGGCATATGACAGGCCCGCCGCGTTCGGCGATATGCCCGTCCCGGCCGCGGCCAGCGCCGCCACGGCGACGGTCACCGCCGTCCCGGCCGCGGCCACCGCCGCCACGGCGACGGTCACCGCCGTCCCGGCCGCGGCCACCGCCGCCACGGCCGAGGACGGAGCCGTCCGGGGCGACAGTCCTGTTCCGTCCGCCCCGGTGCCCGGTCCTCGGGTCGCGTCCGGGCCGGCCACCGGCTGGCTCGCGGCCGAGGGGCCAGGCGCGCGCACTCCGCAGGTGATGAACGTGGGCTATTACCAGCTGGTGACCGTGCGGCCGGGTGACTGCCTGTGGACCATCGCGCAGCGCCATCTCGGCAATGGTGATCGCTACGGCGAGATCGTGCAGCTCAACATGGGACACCAGATGGGCGGCGGCCAGTCGTTCGCCAATCCCTCGGTGATCATGCCAGGCTGGGTGCTGCAGCTCCCCGCCGCGACCGGCGGGCATGCGCCAGCGGGCCAGCGTCATTCCGGCCCGAACGGCCATGGCGGCCACCCGGCGACCGACCAGCGCTTCCGCCGCCCGCATCCGGCGGCCAGCACTCCGGCCCCGGCCAGCACTCCGGCCCCAGCTAGTACGCCCGGCCCGCCAGCCAGCACGCCGGCCCGCCAGGCCACCCAGTCCGTGTCGGCAGTTCCGGCCGGTCCTGGCTGGTCGCCAGCGGCCCGGCAGGCCGCTCCGGGTCTCAGGCCGGTGCCCCCGTGGGGAGCACCGGCAGCTGCGCGGCCGCAGGTCAGCTCGTCCGGTGCGCTCACGCCGGCGGAGGAGCACGGCGACACGGCTGCCAGCCTGCTCGCCGACTCCCGCCAGGTGCCCCCGGCCGCGGTCTTCGCGGCGGGCGTGCTGGCCGGGGGAGCGGCGGTGACGCTTGCCCGGATGCGGCACCGGCAGCGGCAGGTCCGCCGCCGCGGCCGCCGGATCCCGCTGCCGGCCGGCGCGCCCGTGCTCCTCGCCGAGCGGCGGGTCCGTGCCGCCGCGGCGGCCGGAGCGCAGTCCGCGTCGGCGCAGCCCGCATCGGCGCTGCGTGCGGCGCTGCGTGACCTTGGCGGCAGCCTGCTCGCGGCTAGTCAGCCGCTACCCGAGATTGCCGCGATCCTGGTATGCCCGGACCGCCTGGACGTGCTGCTGGCCGTTCCGGCCAGTGAACCGCCGCCGGCGCCGTTCCGCGTGCCCGGCGGCCGTCAGGGACTGGTCTGGCAGCTGCCGCTGCCGCTGCCGGAAACGCCGGCACCCCGGCCACCCGGCGGTGACCTGCTGCCCGGCCTGGTCACGGCAGGCGCCACCCCGGACGGCTACCTGCTGGTGGACCTGGAGTACCTGCAGGTCACCACCGTCGATGGGCCGTCCGGCCCGGTTGACAGGGTGCTTGCCAGCGCCGCTGCGGAGCTGGCTACCAGCGAGCTGGCCGGCTGGTACGAGCTGATCCTTGTCGGGTTCCCGGAGCTCGCCGACGTCGCGGAGCGCACGACCCGATGCGAGGACCTGGATGAGGCCCTGGACTTGCTGGCCGCCCGGGCAGTGACACGGCAACGCCGGCTGGGGGGCGCCGCGGCGGACATCCGGCGGCACCGGCTGGCCGATCCCGACGACGAGGACTGGGCGCTTACTGTCCTGGTCAGCAGGGTGACGCCGGCTCCCGGCCAGCTCGCGCTGCTGCTTGATCTCTGCGCGGCCCCGGCCGGCCTGGCCGCGCTGATCCCGGCCGGGCCCGGCGAGGTTCCCGGCCACCCGGCTCCGGCGCGCATCGAGCTGACGGCAGGTTCCAGCCTGACCGGCGAGCTCACTGCGCGGATCTGGCCGCTGGAACTGACCGCCTGGCCGCAGCCGCTGGACCGCGCCGACTACGAGGCACTGACGACCTTGTTCGCGACCGCAGCGCAGGACCACGACGTTGCCGCGGACGCACCGCCCTACGACGGCACCTCCTGGCCACCATTGCCGCCTGCAGTCAGCAGCCGCCCGCGAGACCCTGCCGGGGTGGCAGGCATCCGGGCGCAGGATGTCGACGACGCCTGGGTAGATGACTCCGCTGCGGACGACGCCGCTGCGGAATACGCCGACGCGGAATACCCCGGTGCGGTATACCACGATGCGGTCGACGCCAGTGCGGACGACCCCGGCGCGCAAGGCGCGGAAGAACCGGCAGATGCAGGCGACGCTGGGGCTGACAACACCGGGGCTGACAACACCGGGGCGCAGGGTGTTGGCCGGGCGGATGGTGCCACCGGGGCTGAGACCACCGGGACACAGGGTGATAGCCAGGCGGATGGTGCTGCCGGGGCAGACGAGGCCGAGCATCCTGACGGGCCGGGGCCGGGGGAGCCTGTGCTGCGGATCGGGGTACTGGGCAGTTTCACGGTCAACGGCGCGCCGGCCGCGCTGCTCCCGGCGCAGAGCCAGCTGGTCCTGGCGCTGGCGCTGAACGGCCCGGGCGGCTTGTCCAATCACCAGCTGTGTTACCTGCTCGGCGCTGATCCCGACCACCCGCGGCCGAGCGATTCACTGCGGCAGCTGATCGTGCGGACCAGGCGCCAGCTCGGCCGGCTGCCTGACGGCCGGGAATGGATCGAGCACCGCGGCTCGGGCCAGTACGCCCTGCACCCGGCGGCGCGCTTCGACCAGGCCGATTTCGGCGAGCTGGCGGACCGGGCCATCCGCGATGAGGACGCCGCTGCGCTGCGCCGGGCGCTGCGGCTGATCCGGGGCCAGCCGTTCGCCGGCTGCGATTACTGGTGGCTGGATCCGGCACTGACCGAGATGGTGCGCGCCCAGATCACCGATGTAGCCGAGACCCTGGCCGAGCTTGAGCTGGCTGACGGCGACCCGGCTGCGGCCGCGCGGGCGGCGCGCACCGGGCTGGCCGGCGACGCAGGCGCCGAGCAGCTGTGGCGAGCCCTGATGACGGCCGAGCACGCGGCGGGCAACCTGACCGGCGTCCGGGAGGCATGGAGCCGGTGCCTGGACGCGATCGCCGAGATCGCCGCTGACGGTCAACCGCATCCGCGAACTGCGACGCTGTACCGCGAGCTGCTGGCCCGAGCCGACTTGCGCCCGGCATGGGCCCGCGACTAGTGTCGCGTGGCGTTAGTTCCTTGACGGTCTGATTTTGGCGAGTAATTGATCGGCGTCCTTAATCCAGGCGAACGGAGTGCACCGGTCGTTGTAAGCGTCGATGAACGCGCCGATCGCGGCGATGAGGTCTTTCACCGAGTGGAAGGTGCCGCGGCGGATGGCCTGCCGGGTGATGATGCCGAAGAAAATTTCCACCATGTTGAGCCACGAGCAGCTGGCCGGGGTGAAGTGCAGGGTGATCCGCTGGTTCTCCGGCAGGGCAAGCCACTTGCGGACCTCAGGATGCTTGTGAGTCGCGTAGTTACCGGCGACGATGTGCAGCTGCACGCCGGGGTGGGCGGCGGCGACTTTCTTGAGGAACCGCAGGAATTCCTGGTGCCGGTGCCGCGGGTAGCACGCGCCGGCGGTGATCTTCCCGGTGGCCACCTCGAGCGCCGCGAACAGCGTGGTGGTGCCGTTCCGCTTGCAGTCACAGGTCTGGCGGGCGGGCAGCCCGGGGCGCAGCGGCAGCATCGGCGCGGTCCGGTCCAGGGCCTGGATCCCGGGACTTCTCGTCCACCGAGACCACCACGGCATTAGCGGGCGGGTCGAGGTAGAGGTAGAGGCCGACGACGTCGCGGATCTTGAACTCCAGCTCCGGGTCCGTGCTGAACTTGAACCCCGTGACCCGGTGCGGCTAAATGTTCCACTTGCGCCAGATCCGCGCCACGCTGGCAAACGAGATGCCCAGCTCCGCAGCCAGGAACCGGGCCGACCAGTGCGTGATGCCCAGCCGCTCCGGCGGACGGCCCTCATCGGACAGCGTCGCGGCCACCACGTGAATCTCGTCAATCACCGCGGGGCGCCCGGACCGCGGCTCGTCCTCCAAAGCGGCGACCCCGCCCCGCGCATAGCGGCCCCGCCAGCCGATCACCGTCGGCCGCGACACCCCTACCGTCCGGGCGATCTGCGCGTTCGGCACCCGTCCGCGGCCAGCAGCACTATCCGCGCCCGCTTCGCCAGGCCAGACGGGACGCCCGGCAGCCGCGCCAGCTCACCCAGCCGGGCCCAGTCACCCTCACGCAACACCAGTGCAGGAGCTACAGACAGCCCCATTGTCCCGCGCATCACTCCGTAAATCAACTTACAACACGCGACACTAGCTAGAGGGGAGCTTTGACACGCGGTATCCCTTAATAGAACTCAGCCGCGTAATCATTCACTCTCCAATACGGTTGAAAACGGGCCGAACAAATTGTCGCATTCGCCCGCCAGGTGGAATAACTACTGACGAGGTGGCGTCGAACTGGCTGGGAGAACTCGGGAAGTCCAGACACTCGACGCTAATTGTGGCAATATAATTCGGTGATAGGTGATTGGCGTGACACGCTGGCGGACGCTGGACTCGTCGAGGTGGTCGAGGGTGACAGGGCGTCGACCGGGCCATCCTGGCGGGAACTAGGGCCGGTAGCGGTTCGCGAGCTGCAGCAGGCTAAGGCTGCCTTGCGGTCAGCTGGCCCGATGGTGGCCAGCGTCACTGACCTGCGGATAGCCACTCGCCTCAGCGGACGTCTCTATCGCCCAGCTGTCAAGGACGCGGTGGCCCTGGCAGTTTTCCTGCATGGCGGGATGTGGACCGTCGGAGGCCTCGACTCGCACGACAGGCTCTGCCGGCGCCTGGCTCTAGAGACTGGATCGGCAGTTCTAGCGGTGGACTACCGGCTGGCACCCGAGCATCCGGCGCCGGCAGCAGTGGATGATGCCGTCACTGCGGTCCAGTGGGCATCAGACCATCGGGCAGCGCTGGCCGGGGACGCAGAATGCCCGCTGCTTGTAGTTGGCGACAGCTCTGGCGGCAATCTGGCGGCCCTTGCCTGCGTGCGGCTTCGCAATCAGGGCGCGTCACTCCCTAGTGCTTAGGTGCTCATTTACCCGAATACGGATTTGACGCTTTCGCAGCCTAGTATTAAAGAAAAGGCCACCGGCTGGAGTGTAACCACGGACGTTATCGCCTGGGGAATCGATTGCTGGGTGCCGGAAGCGCTCCGCCGCGCCGACCCGGCCATAAGTCCCTTGTTCGAGCCGAACCTAGCCGGGCTTCCGATGGCACTCATTGTCACCGCTGAGCATGACCCCCTGCGCGACGAGGGCGAAAAGTACGCGGCGCGGCTTGAAGCAGCGGGCACGCCTGTTATCGCGCGCCGCGAGCCTGGCATGATTCACGGCTTCCTCACCCTCGATACCAGGTCAACCGCCGCCGGAGCAGCAGGGCAGCGAATCTTCAACGACATGACCCGTCTCATCGCAGACCTGTCCTGACGCAGGCAGGCGGCTTGACGAGATTGCCGCAACTGACGAGGCCGCCGTCGCCGCTCCGCGACCGGGCGGTTCGCCCGGATCGAAGGGTCGGTCAGGTACGTCGGGAGCGATGGCGCCATGACGCCTGCAGGCGGCTGGCCTGGGCCTGGCCGGAGAACTGGCGGCAGTCATATCGGCCGGTCGGGCAGGGCCGGCGTGGCAAAGGGTGCAACGATCGCATTGTGACATCGCCGGAAGCAGACCCGATGCCCGGCCGCGCCCGGCCGCGGCTGACAACGGCGGTCGCGGCCAGCTCAGCGACGGCGGTCGCCGACGCCGCGCCCGTGGTCATCGAGGACCAGCTCGAATCGAGGGTCCGGCTGCCCGCCGACGCCCTGCGCGGCATCGTCGCTAGCGTTGAGATCGGCCTGCTGGTAATCCTGGGCCTGCTGGCCAGGGCGACCGTCAGCGGCCTCGAGACGAATGTGGTGGGCGTCAGCCTGCTGGCGGAGAAGCGGCTGCTTACTGGCGTTGTGGGACTGCTGGGAAACGTGGCCTCCATCGCCCTGCTGGTCCTGCCGATAGCGCTGGCGGTCCGGCTGCTGATCCGCCGCCAGCCGCGCCGGCTGGCCGAGGCCGCCGGGACCGGCGCCGTCGCCGTCGGCGTGGTAGCGATCTTCAATACGCTGCTCCGGCTGCCCGCGGCGGCTCAGCTGCATGACGCGCTTGCCCTGACAACCCACGCGCGCAGCTCCGCGGTGCTCGACGGCTACCTGGCGGCGCTCGCTGCCTACGTCACCGTGGTAGGGCTTTCCGGCAGGCGGCACTGGCGTACCGCCTACTGGCTGGCGCTCGGCTTCTACGCGGTCGCCAGCCTGGCTGCCCTGCAGCTGACCGTGCTGTCGCTGCTGATTACCCTGCTGACCGGCTCGGCGATCGGGTCCGGGCTCCGGTACGCGCTCGGTGCGGTGTCCGACCGGCCGACGGCTGCCGAGATCGCCGCCGCACTGAGCGCCGTGGACGAGCCCGTTATCGCCATCCGCCGGATCTGGGACGCACGGACGGAAGCCCGCCGCTACACCGCGACGATCCGCGGCGGCGGCCGGCGTGACGTAACCGTATTCGACCGTGACCAGCAGGCCGCGGACGCCATTTACCGGTTCTACCGGCGGCTGCGGCTGAAGACGCAGGTGTCCCGCAGCGGCCCGCTGACCGTGGAGCGGGCAGTCGAGCGCCGGGCGCTGCTGACCTTCGCGGTGGAGGACGCGGGAGTAGCCACGCCGCGGCTGCGCGCGCTCGTCCGGGTCGGCCCGGAGGCGGCCGTCCTGGCCAACGATCATCATGACGGGAAGACGCTCGGCGAGCTGCGCGGCCATGTCACCGACGAGCAGCTGCGCCGCGTATGGGATGCCGTGCTGCAGCTGCATCACCACCGGGTGACGCACCGGCACCTGACGGCGGACCACATCCTGTTCGCGGCGCCGGCCCAGGCGGGTTCCGGCCCGGACCGTCCCGGCCCGGACTGGCCGGGGGGTCCGGCGCCGGCGGCCGCGGCCACGGTCCTCCTGCTGGAACCCGGTGACGGCGACGTGGCCGCCAGCGACCTGCAGGTACGGCTGGACCTGGTGCAGCTGATCGCCGAGCTGGCCGTGGCAGTCGGCCCGGAGCGTGCCGCCGACCTGGCTGCCGAGAAACTCAGCGCCGCCGAGCTGGCCGACATGGTGCCGCTGCTGCAGCCGGTGGCGCTGCAGCGGACCACCCGGCTGGCGCTGCGGCACCGTAAGGACGTCCTGCCGGCGCTGCGCAAGCGGCTCCTCGGCACCACGCCGGGCACCGACGTCGCACCGGTCCAGCTGGAGCGGGTCCGGCCGCGCGCGCTTATCACCCTGGTCGCGGGGCTGATCGCGGCGTACATCCTGATCGGCCAGCTGACCAGAGTGAACTCCGCGAAAGTCTTTGCAGACGCCGACTGGCGCTGGGGAATCGTGGTAGTCGCGCTGGCGGCGCTGACCTACGTCGCCGCGGCCCTGGAACTGACGGGGTTCGTGCTGGAGCGGCTCCGTCCCGCCCGCACGCTGCTGGCCCAGCTCGCCGGGTCATTCGTCACTCTTGTCACCCCGGCGGCAGTAGGCGGCGTCGCCCTGAATATTCGCTACCTGCGCAAAGCAGGCGTCACCGGCCCCGATGCTACCGCGAGTGTCGGCGTCTCCCAGGTCGTGGCCTTCACGTTGCACGCGCTGCTGCTCATCGTCTTCGCCGCGCTGACCCGGACTGCGCACCGCAGCTCGCTGACGGTGCCCGGCTGGGTCTGGGTCGCACTGGTCGCGCTGATAGCGGTCGCGCTCATCGGCCTGGCCGTGCCGGCCGGGCGCCGGCTGCTGCGGTCCCGGCTGGCGCCGGCCCTCGGCCAGGTCGTCCCCCGGCTGCTGGACGTCGCGCAGCAGCCGGCCAGGCTGGCCGCGGGAGTCGGCGGCGCGCTGCTGCTGACGGCGGCCTACATCGGCTGCCTGGCCGCCGCCGTGCTCGCACTCGGCGGCTCAGTGGCGCTGGCCAGCGTCGCCGTGGTGTACCTGACCGGCAGCGCGATCGGCTCGGCCGTGCCGACCCCCGGGGGTGTCGGTGCCGTCGAGGCTGCCCTGTCGGCAGGCCTGACGGCAGCGGGGATGCCCGGCGCGAAGGCAGTCAGCGCGGTGCTGCTGTTCCGGCTGGCGACCTTCTGGCTGCCCGTGCCGGCCGGCTGGGTGGCGATGAACTACCTGCAGCGCAAGGACGCGCTGTAACGGGACCACCGCGATCATGACCGCCCGGTCCGGTCAGGCGGTCAGGTCAGGCGCGCGACAGCGAGCCCGGCGGCCAGCAAGGCGATGGCCCACGACATGGCCCGCAGCGCCTGCTCCAGCGGCGCCAGCAGGTAGGGCGCGTCCAGCGCGGTCACTTCGCCGCTCGCCAGGGTAATGCTGCCGGTTACCGCAGCGGTGCGGCGGCGCAGTGCCCGCGCCGGGGTGCTGAGCCGCCGCTGGGCCAGGGACATCGCGTGCGCGGCTGCCGCCGCCAGCACCGGCGCGACGGCGATGCGCCCGGTCTGCGCGACGTAGCCGGTCAGTACGGGGAAGGCGCCCCAGGCGGCTGCGAAACCGGTGTCGGTGTGGACGATCCCGCCGAACAGCTCGGCATTGTAAGCGACCACCAGCAGCGGGCCCGCGATCATGAACGGCACCAGCAGCCAGCCAGCGTGCCCGATGCCGTAGATGCCCAGGCCGAACGCGCCGGCCAGGCTGACGGCAGCGGCGGTTACCAGCGCCGCCGCCGGGATCCGCGTCCGCAGCGGCCGGCCGTGCAGTTCGTCCAGCGCGTGCGCGGCGACGCCGACGGCGAGGAAGAACGCGATCAGCGCGGTAGTCAGCGGCATCAGGGTGACGCGGGGCGCGAGCGCCGCGCCGATCAGCACGTAGGACAGGTGCCACGCGGTGTAGGGCGGGTGCAGCAGCGTCCACCAGTCGCGCCAGCGGCCCGGCCGGGCCGCGTAGTACGCAGGCCGGGCCGGCTCCGGCGCGGTGGCGGCGCTCCCGTCAGTCACCGGCCCGTGTTCCCCACATCACCAGGCCGCCGCCGAGGCTCATCACCCGGAAGCCGACCTGCTCGAAGCCGGCCTGCCGCCAGGCGTCCACAGTCCACGCGACGGGGTAGCGCTGGTAGTGGCGCGAGATGTTCGGGCCGAGAAACCGGCCCACCGCGAACCAGCTGCGGCCGCCGCCGGCCAGGCCGCCGACTGGCAGCAGCAGGCGGGTATAGAGCCACCACCAGAAGCGGAAGAATCCTGACGGCGGCACGCCGAACTCCAGGCTCGCTGCGCGGCCGCCAGGGCGGATCACCCGGGCGAGCTCGCGCAGGGTCTGCTGCGGATCCGCGACGTAGCGCAGCAGGTAGGTGAAGGTCAGGGCGTCCACGGAGGCGTCAGCTAGCGGCAGCTGCTCGGCCCGGCCGTTGACCAGCCCGATCCGGTCGCGCTGGCCGGCCGCGGTCACGTTGCGCTGGCCCTCCCGCAGCATCGGCTCCGTCAGGTCCAGTCCGATGACACGGGCATTCGTCCGGGCGGCGATCTGCAGTGCGACGCCTGCCGTGCCGGACGCCACGTCCAGTATCGTGCCGCTCGCGGCCGGCTGGATCTGGTCGACCATCGCGCGCCGCCAGCGGGCATTCTGGCCGAACGACAGCAGCTCCTCGAGCCGGTCGTAACGGGCGGGCAGCGGGGTGAAAAGACGCTGCGCGAACCGGTTCGGCTCGGCGGCGGCAGAAAGCGGCACGGGCGGCTCCTTACTCAAGGCTCGCAGGCTCATAACGGTACGCCCGCTGCCGCCGGGCAGCGCGACGCCCGTGCGCGCCGCGGCGGTGCGCACGCGGCCGGCGATTCTGGCCGCCGTTATTTTGCCGCTACTTTGCTTTTTCATGGTTTAATCTTGACCGTTAATTGTCGTACGTTCTCCGCAACGGCGCGCAGGTCCTGAGAAACCGGCTCTGGTATGCCCATACCGCCGCACCTGCCGCAGCCGCAGCCGTTCAAGGAGCATGCATGACCCGTCGCTGGTTCTGCCCGTCGCCACCCTCGCCCTCACCTGCGGCTCGACCTTCGCGCTGGCCGGGAACGCCGTCGCGGCTGCCGCCCGGCCGCATCCGGCGGCAGCCCGCCAGGGACGCCCGGCGGGTTTCCAGCCCGGCGGCCTGATGATCAGGCCCGGCGCCGGGGCCCGGCCGGCCCGCGGCGGCAGGTCCTCGACCGCGACGAGCACGAACTGGTCCGGTTACGCGGTGACCGGAGCCAGCGGGGCTTATCGCAGGGTCTCGGCGAGCTGGACGGAGCCGGCTGCCAGCTGCAGCGGCCGTGCCCATCAGTACGCGTCCTTCTGGGTCGGCCTGGACGGCTACAACAGCTCGTCCGTAGAGCAGACGGGGACCGACTCGGACTGCTCCGGCGGGACGCCTTCCTACTATGGCTGGTACGAGATGTACCCCGCCTACCCGGTCAACTTCTCGAACCCGGTGTCGCCGGGAGACCAGATCAGCGCGTCGGTCACCTTCTCCGGCAGGCAAACCTACACCCTGGTGCCACTGCCCTAAAGTTTCCGGGTTTATGGGGTCTAGTGTCTGGTTTTCTGTGGGCTGGTCACGATCTGGCTGCAGGATCGTCACAGTGATGTGACGAGATGTGATGACCCCTGAAATAGAACAAAG
>JAABUX010000288.1_pt1 | contig 85408 bp, 65 predicted proteins | sample 5561851 | NCBI WGS metagenome assembly JAABUX01 (sample SAMN10711883, study PRJNA513361) | rock metagenome | isolation source: Antarctica rocks | place: Antarctica: Victoria Land, Richard Nunatak red sandstone | collected 2016-01-03 | reverse complement strand
CGCCGGGTTCGGCGTGGGGGCCGGCGCCGGGATCGGCGTGGGGGCCGGCGCCGGGGTCGGCACCGGGACCGGGACGTGAACCGGCGTGGGGACCACCGGGGCGGGGGTGGCGCCGTGGGCCTGGCGGCGGAGGAGGTCGAGGACCAGCGTCAGGACCATCGAGAGCATCGAGGCGACGGCCGCGTTGGGCACGATGAAGCCGACGTGGTCGAGGACCGCCTGGAGCACCAGGATCAGGAGGCCGACGGTGGTCCCCGAGCCGAGGGCCGTGAGGATCGAGCGGTACAACTCCTCGATGTTCAGGAGGCCTTTGACCGAGCCGTCGACGGGGGAGAAGAACTTGCGGAGGGCGTTCATGGATGCGTTCCTGGAGGTGGAGGGATGCCGATTCGAGTCGATTCGCCGCGTCGCCGGTCGGGGCCGCGCCCGGGCCGGCTTCAGCGACAGCGACCGCCCGCACAGGCGGTGGCGCGGGCCGCGTAGAACGGGGTCGGCGGCGGGCCGGCGAGCCATCGGTTGCGGCCTTCGACGTAGGTCCGGAGCCAGGCGGGATCGGGATGTTCCCAGACCTGCCCCCGGGCGTCGGCCAGGCGATAGTTCGTCGAGGCCGCCGCGACGGGCGGAGGCGGCGGGGGGGGGACGTTGGCCGGCCGGTCCGTCGATGCTTCCGGGGCTTCCGGGGCCTCGGGGGCCTCGGGGGCCTCGGGGGCCTCGGGGGCCTCGGGCGGCTCGGGCGGCGTCGGCCGTGAGGCTTCGGGCCCCTCGGGCCGGATCGAGGCGGGGGCCGGCGGCGGCGGGCTCGCCGGCTCGTCGAGGAAGCCGGCGTAGCTCCAGGTGCCGAGGGCGGCGATGGCGAGGATCGTGGTCACGGTGCGGGCCTCCTGGGCCTCAAGCGAACCGGTTGTAAGACCAGCGGTCGGGGATCGCCTGGCCGGGATAGCCGTCGAACTGCGAGAGGGCCCAGGAATCCTGCATCCCCAGCATGCTCGCCACCACGTCGCGGCCCGCCCAGAACGAGTTGGGCGGCTGGTCGAGCGCGAGCGGGCCGGTGGGCATCTCGGGGCCCCACGACTGGAAGATGCAGGCCCCCGGCCGGCTGTCGGCGCGGACGCCGACGATGAGCATGCAGTGGCCCCAGGTGCCCTTGGGCCGGCAGAACCCGTCCTCGTCGCGCGAGAGCGTGAACCCCTGGTTGGAGCAGACCGGGACCGGATAGCCGTTGGCCAGGGCGTCCTCGAGCTCCTCGTAGGTCGTGACCAGCGAGACCGACTTGACCTTGTGCTGCGACGCCTTCGCCTTCACGTCGGCCGGGAGGCCTCGGGCGCCCCATTCCTTGGCGCGTCGGCCGTCGTAGGGGCCGACGAGGTCGCGGTCGACCGTGCCGATCGTGCTGACGGCCTTCGCCGCCCAGGCGCCGACGGCCCCGTCGGAGTACGAGCCGCGCTCGCCGCCGACGTCGACGCGGGCCAGGCCGTAGACCGCCTCGGTGGCCGTCTGGTGGAACGCCTCGGCCTTGTGGCCGACGGCGATCTGCACGGCCTCCAGGAGGTCGACGCCGTGGCCGAAGCCGTGGCTCACGCAGTCGCCGATGACCTGCGCCGGGTAGTCGATGTAGGCGCCCTTGTTGACGTCCTTGAACGCCTTGTACAGGAGCGTGGTCTTGTTCGAGCCCGATCCGCTGAGCTGCGGCGCCGCCTGGAAGAACAGCGGATGGGGCATGGTGGCGAGCTGGCGTCCGACCTCCTCGGGGGAGTGGATCCAGCCGCCGAGTTGGGCGTGGTCGATCATCGTTCCCCCTTCAGGCCGGAGGCGAAGTCGCGCCAGAGCTTGACCACCTCGGCGCGTTTGGCCGGGTCGGTCGGCTCGGCGCCCTCGGTGAGGACCCGGGCGAATTCGGGCGCGACCCGGGCCGAGAACGCCTTGACCCGCGCGTCCTTCCAGGCGTCCTGGAGGGCGGACTGGGCGTCGGCGATCGACTTGCCCTTCTCCAGGGCGTCGGCGGCGGCCTGCCAGCCCTCGCCCAGGGACGAGGAGGTCGACGGGGCGAAGGTCCGCCCCAGGGCCTTGCCGTCGACCAGGGGTGAGGGGAGGGGAGTGACTTTCGGGACGAGGTGGTCGTAGGCGACCACGCCGCCCACGAAGAGGACGACCAGCGGGGTCAGGTAGTCGCGGAAGAAGCTGCCGATCTTGGGCACGTTCGCCTCCTTCGGGGTCAGGACTTGATCGCGGAGATCGCGCCGCGGAGGCCCGCGGCCGTGAAGGCGGTGAGCAGGCTGTGGATCCCCTGCGGGATCTGGCCGATGGAGATCTGGTAGACCCCCAGGCAGATCAGGCCGATCGCCGCGATGTAGGTCTTGAAGCCGTTCAATTTCTGGAGCAAAGTCACGAGCAGACTCCCAAAGGATGTCGACCAAGTCGTCGGGACCGGGACCGAGGCCCATGTCGACCGGCTTCGGGCCCCGCGGCGAAGGCGTCGGGGGGCCGCCGGTCGAACATAACTATCGCTTCACGCGACGGGCGTTTAGTCGCCTATCGGCCGGGATAAGCCCGATTCCGGGCGGCCGGATGGCCGGCCGGCCCTAGACAAGCCGGGCGTGGCCGACTACGATCGCGGGCTCTCGTCCCCCTGCCCGGCCCGTCCTCGGGCCCGCGACCGCGAGGGTCGCGGGCCGCCCGAAGGGACCCACGATGACCCCCGACGCCGACCCGAGGTCGCCGCTCCGCGACTTCCGGAAGACCCGCGACCATTTCGTCGGCATCGACAGCGACGGCTGCGCCTTCGACACGATGGAGGTGAAGCACAAGGACTGCTTCATCCCCAACATCGTCGGGCACTACGGCCTGGCCGCCGTCGCCCGATACGCCCGCGAGGTGGCCGAGTTCCTCAACCTGTACTCGAAGTGGCGCGGGATCAACCGCTTCCCCGGCCTGGTGATGACCCTCGAAGTCCTGGCCACGCGGCCCGAGGTGATCCGCCGGGGGCTGACGCTGCCGGCCCTCACCGGGCTCAAGGACTGGCTGGCGCGGGAGACCCGGCTGGGCAACCCCGCGCTCGCCGCCGAGGTCGCCCGGACCGGCGACCCCGACCTGACGCTCGCCCTCGCCTGGAGCGAGGCCGTCAACCGGAGCATCGAGGCCATCGTCCGCGAAGTCCCCCCCTTCCCGCTCGTCCGCGAGAGCCTGCAAGCGATGGAAGGCCGGGCCGACGTGATGGTCGTCTCGGCCACGCCGAACGAGGCCCTCGAACGCGAGTGGCGCGAGCACGGGCTCCGCGACCACGTCGCCCTGATCGCCGGCCAGGAGTCCGGGAGCAAGAAAGAGGTCCTCGCCCTGGCCGCCGCCGGCCGCTACGAGCCCGACCGCGTCCTCATGATCGGCGACGCCCCCGGCGACCTCGCCGCCGCCGAGGCCAACGGCGTCCTCTTCTACCCGATCGAGCCCGGCTTCGAGGAAGGGTCCTGGGCCCATCTGCTCGACGAAGCCCTCCCCCGGTTCTTCGCCGGGACCTTCGCCGGGCCCTACATGGCCAGCCGGGTTGCGCGGTTCCTCTCGCTCCTGCCCGAGGTCCCGCCGTGGAAACGGACCTGAGGATCGGGCAGAATGGAGACGCCGCCGGCTCGTGGGCGGTCCGGGACGCTTCCGGTCGACTGGAGGGATGAGCGATGGCGACGATCGACGACCCGAGTTCGACGCGGACCGGCCCCAGGCGATTCCGCTGGACGAGCGAGCAATATTACAAAGTCGCGGAGCTGGGCTATTTCGACAAAGGTCGGGTGGAGTTGATCGGCGGGGAGATCTGGCAGGTGACGATCAACCCACCCCACGCGCGATCGATGGAGCGGGTCGCGAGAAAGCTCATCAACACGTTCGGGCCCGAATACCGGGTCCGAATCCAATCCACCCTCGATCTCGGCCGTCGGAACCAGCCCGAGCCCGACGCGGCCGTCCTCTTCGAGGAAGCGACCGCCGCCCTGGTCCATCCGAAGTCGGCCCTGCTGGTGATCGAGGTCAGCGATACCTCGCTCCGGAAAGATCGGACGATCATGGCCCACCTCTACGCCCTGGCGGGGGTCCAGGACTACTGGATCGTCAACATCAACGACCGCCAGCTCGAAGTCCATCGCAACCCCGGCCCCGACCCCGCGCGGCGGGGTCGGTCCGCGTACGCCGACGTGACGATCGTGCCGGAGGCGGGTAACATGGCGCCGCTGGCCGCGCCGGGATCGCCGATCGCGGCGGCCGGCCTGCTCCCTTGACGTTCCTCCTCCCCCTTCCGTTGGACTGATCGAGCACTAGCGATGGCACAACCGAGCGCCGACATCGGCCTGATCGGCCTGGCCGTGATGGGCGAGAACCTCGTCCTGAACATGGAAAGCCACGGCTACACCGTGGCCGTCTTCAACCGGACCACGTCCAAGGTCGACGACTTCGTCGGCGGCCGAGGCAAGGGGAAGAAGGTGGTCGGCTGCCGCGACGTGAAGGACCTGGTCGGGTCGCTGAAGCGGCCCCGCAAGGTCATGATCATGGTCAAGGCGGGCGCGGCGGTCGACGCCGTCATCGACGAGCTGGCCCCGCTCCTGGAGCCGGGCGACATCCTGATTGACGGCGGCAACACCCACTATCCCGACAGCACCCGGCGGACCCGGGCGCTCAAGGAGAAGGGGCTGCTGTTCGTCGGCACCGGCGTCTCCGGCGGCGAGGAGGGGGCCTTGAAGGGCCCCTCGATCATGCCGGGCGGCAACCCCGACGCCTGGGAGGCGGTCAAGCCGATCTTCCAGGCGATCGCCGCCAAGGTCGACGACGGCACCCCCTGCTGCGACTGGGTCGGCAACGAGGGGGCGGGCCACTACGTCAAGATGGTCCACAACGGGATCGAGTACGGCGACATCCAGCTCATCTGCGAGGCCTATCACCTCATGAAGGCGCTGCTCGGCCTCGACGCCGGGCGGTTCCACGAGGTCTTCGCCCGCTGGAACACCGGGCCGCTCGACAGCTACCTCATCGAGATCACCCGCGACATCTTCGGCTTCAAGGACGAGGCCACCGGCCGGCCGATGGTCGACCTGATCCTCGACACCGCCGGCCAGAAGGGGACCGGCAAGTGGACGGTCACCTCGGCGCTCGACCTGGGCGTCCCCCTCACCCTGATCGGCGAGGCCGTCTTCTCCCGCTGCCTCTCGGCCCAGAAGGACGAGCGGGTCGCCGCCGAGAAGATCCTCAAGGGGCCGACCCCGGCGTATTCCGGCGACCCGCGGTCGCTGATCGACGACGTCGAGATGGCCCTCTACGCCTCCAAGATCATCTCGTACGCCCAGGGCTACGCCCTGATGAACGCGATGGCCAAGGACTCGGGCTGGGAGATCAACAACGGCGGCGTCGCCCTGATGTGGCGGGGCGGGTGCATCATCCGGAGCGCGTTCCTCGGCAAGATCAAGGAGGCCTTCGACCGCGACCCGAAGCTGACGAACCTCCTGCTCGACCCCTACTTCACCGGCGAGATCGACCGCGCCCAGGCCGGCTGGCGGCGGGTGATCGCCGCCGCCGCCACCCAGGGCATCCCCCTGCCCGCCATGTCCGCCGCGCTCGCCTATTACGACGGCTACCGCTGCGGACGCCTCCCCGCCAACCTGCTCCAGGCCCAGCGCGACTTCTTCGGCGCCCACACCTACGAGCGGACCGACAAGCCCCGCGGCGAGTTCTTCCACACCAACTGGACCGGCCGGGGCGGCACGACGGCCTCCTCGACCTACAACGCCTGATCCGTCGCCGGGGCAAAGCGGCCGACGGGAGAGGGAGACCCCCACCCGCCGGCCCTTGCCCGGGGTCGGTCGCTTTTTCTTCCTTTTTCCCCCGATCGCTTGACTGTCTACCGGAGGGGCGAACACTAAGGGAATTGTGGGTGTCGGGCCATGCGAACGTCACCCGACCTGCCCTGGGGTATTTCGATGACCGGTACACGCCGGCAAGCCGACCGCGAAGAACCGACCCGCCGGGACCAGCCCCACCCGGCCAGGGGCGGCGAGGCCGCGTCGCCGTCGCCCGCGACGGGCCGGGCCCCGAGGCCGGACAGCCCGTCGGAGGAGGCGTTCGGCCGGACCATCGACTACGCGGGCGACTCGACGATCACCTACCGGGGCGATCCCGATCCCGACCCCGACGACGGCTTCCCGGCGGTCGACGACCTGACCGGGAGCACGCTCGGCCAGTACCGGATGGGCCCGGTCATCGGCCGGGGGTCGATGGGGCGGGTCTATCAGGCCGAGCACCAGTTCCTCTGCCGCCCCTGCGCGATCAAGGTGCTCAACCCCGGCCTCGTCGCCCGCCAGCCGCAGGTCCGCGAGCAATTCTGGGCCGAGGCCCGGGTGGTCGCCAACCTGGTCCACCCCCACGTCGTGACCGTCCACAACCTGGGGAGCGACCGCGACTACCATTTCATCGAGATGGAGTACGTGCCCGGCGGGATCAGCCTGAAGGAGACGTTGGTTAAATATGGCCCGTTCGATCCCGTCCGGGCCTCCAAGCTCGTGCATCAGGTCGTCCAGGCGCTCGGCGCGGCGCACCGGTCGGGGCTGGTCCATCGCGACGTCAAGCCGGCCAACGTCCTCCTCACCGAGGACGGCCAGGCCAAGCTGGCCGACTTCGGCCTGGTCCGCCGCCACGCCGACCCCGAGCTGGCCGGGGCCAAGGTCGCGGGCACCCCCACGTTCATGGCGCCCGAGCTGTTCGGCGGCGATCCCGCCACCCCCCGGTCGGACATCTACGCCGTAGGCGTGATGTTCTACTACCTGCTCTCGGCCCGCCTGCCGTTCGCCGCCGACCGGATCAGCCGGCTGATCCACCTCCACCGCCACGAGCCCCTGCCCGACATCCGCCGGATCGTCCCGGCCGTCACCGAGGAACTCGGCGAGATCCTGGCCCGCTGCCTGGCCAAGGACCCCGCCGCCCGGTTCGCCTCGGCCGACGACCTCGCCGGCGAGATCGACGCGGCCATCGCCCAGCTCCGCGACACCGAGGGGCTGCTCCGCGAGAGCGTCGAGGGGCTCGACTGCTTCATCCAGGGGGCCCGCGACCAGTTCCGAATCCTCTTCAAGCTCCCCAACGAGCGGCTCCAGGAGGTCTATCTGGAAGCGGCCCAGAACCGCCACAACGAGCGGCTCCTGTCCGTCTTCTCGGTCTGCTGCCCCGCCGAACCCCGGCATTACGAGTTCGCCCTGAAGCTCAACGCCGAGATGACCTACGGCGGCCTCTCCGTCCGCGAGGTCAACGGCCAGGCGATGTTCGTGATGACCCGGACCTTCCCCCGAGGCCACGTCCACCCCGAGGCCGTCCGCGCCGCGCTCGTCGACATCGCCCGGCGGAGCGACTGGGTCGAGCAGCAGCTCACCCACGCCGACGTCTATTGAGGATATCCCCCCCGAGGCGAGCGTGATGCCGAAGGCCCCGGACATCGCGGTCGCCAGCCTGGTCCTGTCGTCGTTCGTGCTGCTCGTCGCGACGCTATTGGGCTGGCGCGAGTGGCACGACCGCCGGCGACGGCCCGACGACCCGACCCCCGACGACGCCGACCACTTCGTCGGCCAGGACCGCCGCCGGACGATCGGGCTCGTCGTCCTGGGGCTGCTCGCGGCCGGCCTCGTCGTCGGCTCGCGGCTGCCGATCCGGGTCGCCAACCGGGCCAATCCGGCGTTCATCGGCGTCTGGCTCGGCATCTTCGCCCTGATCTTCCTCCTGCTCGCCCTGGCGATGCGCGACTGGATCGCCCTCCGTCGCTACGCCCGGAGGCAGCGCAAGGAGCTGCTACGCGAGCGGATCGAGATCCTCCAGGAAGAGATCCGCCGTCGGAAGTCCGCCGGCGGCGACGGCAACGGCCACCCCGAAGGGCCGATCGGCGACCTCTTCCGCTGATCGAGGGTCCGCGCTCCGGGGCGGGACGATCGATCGAGAGCGTTGCTCCTTGTCGTTATTAAAATCGCGAATAAAGTGCGGTGAAGTATTCGTTGACACGATGAAGAATGGTCAGTAGGTTCGAAGTAGTCCGGATGATCCAGGAGGAATCGGGCTCGAGGGCGACCTTGCCGACCGAGCCAGCCTAAGGACGGCCTGAAGGTCCGCTTCCCTTCTCGCTCCGATGGCGGCCTTCCGTATTCGCGACCCCCGCCCCTCGCCCGTCCGACCGGCCCCGACCGCCCCTGGACCACCGACGCTTCCGCGGTTCAAGCCCTTCCCGGGGAGGTCTCCTCGATGATTCCCGCGACGATATCGCGCCGGATTACCTCGGCCTTGCTGCTGCTGGTCGCCTCATCGGCGGTCGCGCTTGGCGGCGAGCCCGACCCGAAGATGTACTGGGACGTCAACGACGTCCGCCCGGGGATGAAGGGGACGGGCCGGACCGTCATGGTGGGCACCAGGCTCGAAGAGTTCGGGGCCGAGGTCCTGGGGGTGATGAAGGGGGTGAGCCCCGGGCGGGACATGGTCCTCTGCCGGCTCACGGGCTGCAATCTGGAGCATGCCGGGATCATCCAGGGGATGAGCGGCAGCCCGATCATCATCGACGGCAAGCTCCTGGGGGCCGTGGCGTTCGCCTGGGAGTTCGCCAAGGACCCGATCGCGGGCGTGACGCCGTTCTCGCAGATGGTCCAGTACGTCCGCTCGAACGACAAGCGGATCGCCGCCGAGGCCGACCTCCCGGGCCCCGTCCCGGCGCGGGCCGCCAGCCTCGACCGGCTCTGGCGGCTCGACGGGCTCGAGGGGTCGGCCTTCGCCCAGGGTGGGCCGATGGCCGTCGCCTCGGGCGGCCTGGCCGGGATGCGGCCGATCGCGACCCCGCTGGCGGCGTCGGGGTTCAGCCCGAGGGCCCTGGCGTTCCTGGGCGAACAGTTCCAGCCGATCGGCCTGGCGCCGATGGCCGCCGGCAAGGCCCAGGAGAAGGTCGTCCGCGAGGAAGGGGACAAGCCGCTCGTGCCGGGCTCGCCGCTGAGCATCGCGATGGTCACCGGCGACTTCGACCTCTCGGGCATCGGCACCGTCACCCACGTCGAGGGGGACCGGGTCTACGGCTTCGGGCACCCTATGTTCAGCCTGGGCGCCTGCCAGTTCCCGATGATGACCGGCTACATCCACACGGTCTACCCCCGGGCCAGCGTGAGCATGAAGATGGGCTCGCCGCTCAAAGTCGTCGGCGTACTCGACACCGACGTCAGCACCGGGATCGCCGGGCGGATCGGCCCGAAGCCCGACATGATCCCGCTCTCGGTGAAGGTCAAGACCGGCCCGTATTCCGAGAGCCGGACCTTCCGCGTCGAGATCGTCCGCGAGCCCAACCTGCTGGCGACCCTGGTCCAGACCGTCCTCACCAACGCCGTGGACACCGAGGGCAACCTGCCCGAGGAGCTGACCGCCCACGTCACCGCCGCGATCAAGGTAAAGGGCTACGGCCCGATCCTCCTGGAGGACACCGTGAGCGGCCCCCGATACTCGGGCGCGGCGGGCCCGGCGGCGATCTTCGGCCCGGTGGCGGGGATCGTCAACATGCTCGTCCGCAACGCCTTGGCCCCGGCCCGGATCGAATCGATCGACTGCTCGGTCGACGTCGTCGCCGGCCGGACGATCGCGGCGGTCGAGTCGGTCCGGCTGGCCTCGGACCGGGTCGAGCCCGGCAAAGCCCTCCAGGCGTTCGTCACGCTCAAGCCGTTCAAGGGGGACCGTAAGGTGGTCGAGATCGACCTGCCCTTGCCCGCCGACTTCCCCGAAGGCTCGCACGAGGCGACCGTCTGCGACCTCGGCGGGAGCCTCCGCCGCCGGTTCCGCAACGAGCCCCAGCTCCTCGAACCGCGCGACCTCGACGGGGTGATCCGGTCGATCCGGGCCCAGATCGACCTGAGCCGGACCGACCTCTCGCTCCACGTCGCGGCCCCCGAGCGCGGCCTCGCCGTCCGGGGGCAGGCCCTGCCGAACCTGCCCGGGAGCGCCCGGGCCCTGTTCGCCTCCGCCCGCCAGACCGCCGAGCCGTCCGTCCGCGCCGACCTCGTCGGGACGGTCGGGACCGCCTGGGTGATCGAGGGGGCGCAGGCGATCAAGTTCACCGTCGCCAAGGACACGGGCCTTTCGCCGACCTCCCCGAACTGATAGACCGGGACGCGGGACGGGACCGCCGAGACGCCAGGGACGCAGGGGCTTGATGACGCACTTCAAGATCAAGGTATCGGCCGGTTCGACCCTCCTCGTCCTGCTCGCCTCGGCCGCCGTCGGTGCCAAGGTCGAGACCTGGCGGCACGAGGGGGCCTCGGCCTTCGGCAAGGGGCACCGCGAGGGGATCGTCGTCTCCGACTCGGGCCGGCTCCGGCTGGCACAGGCGATCCGGCCCTCGAAGAAGCTCGACGCCGCGCGGGTCTGGGACCTCGCCCGGACCCCTCAGGGGGTGCTCTACGCCGCCACCGGCAACGAGGGCAAGGTCTATCGCTCGACGCCCGACGGCGAATGGGCCGTCGCCCACGACTCGGGCGACTCGCAGGCCCTCTCGCTCGCCGTCACGCCCGACGGCCGGGTCTTTGCCGGGACCGGGCCGGGCGGGGTGGTGGTCGAGGTGAGCGACCCGGCCCGCCCGTCGTCCCGGCCCGACCCCAAGGTCCAGTACATCTGGGACCTGGCCTCGGACCCGCGCGGCAACCTCTACGCGGCGACCGGGCCGACCGGCCAGCTCTGGAGGCGCTCGCCCGAAGGGGCGTGGTCGCTCCTGCTCGACAGCAAGCACAGCCACCTGCTCTGCGTGGCCATCGCCCCGGACGGCTCGGCCTACGCCGGGAGCGACGGCGAGGGCCTGATCTACCGCGTCGGGCCCGACGGCAAGCCCTCGGTCGTCTACGACGCGCCCCAGAACGAGGTCCGGACGCTCTTCGTCGCCCCCGACGGCGCGGTCTACGCCGGGACGGCCGCCGAGTCGGGCGGCTCGGGCGGCACCGGCCGACCGGGTCCGCCGTTCGGGGCCGGGCCCGGTGCCGGGCTGTCGCGGCCGACCCGCGACGCGGTCGAGACCCTCGCCCTCCAGCGGCCGGACTCGCCGCCCCGCCGCGAAGGCCCCGACGGCCCGGCCTCGGCCCTCCCCGGCGGGACGGCCGCGCCCAAGCCGGCGACCCCGGGCGACAACTCGGTCTATCGGATCGGGGCCGACGGCGTCCCCCGCGAGGTCTTCCGCCACAAGGCCCTGATCTACGCCCTGGCCTGGCGCGACGACCGGCTCTACGTCGGGACCGGCCCCGAGGGGCAGTTGTTCGAGGTCCGCGACCTCGGCCGCGAGTCGTCGCCGATCGCCCGGGTCGACCACGGCCAGGTCCTCGCCCTCCTGGCCGACCCCAAGGACGGCCTGCTCCTCGGCGCGGGCGACCCGGGGGCGGTCCTCCGCCTGGAGCCGGGGCACATCGCGACCGGGACGCTGACCTCGGACGTCCTCGACGCCCGGCTCATCAGCCGGTTCGGGGCCCTGACTTGGAAGGCGGACCGGCCCCGAGGGACCTCCGTCGCCGTCAAGGTCCGGACCGGCAACGTCGGCGAGCCCGACGCCACCTGGTCCCCCTGGTCGGCCGATCAAGGCGACCCCTCCGCCGCCGCTGCGGTCAAGGTCCCCGCCGGCCGGTTCGCCCAGTACCAGCTCACCCTGGCCTCGACCGACCCCGCCTCGACGCCGGAAGTCCGCTCGATCAGCCTCCGCTACCAGACGGCCAACCTCCCGCCGGAGATCGCCCGGGTCGACGTGCCCGACGTCGGCGCCGGCGACGGGGCGACCCGCCAGGCCCGGCTCAACCTCCGCTGGGAGGCGACCGACCCCAACGGCGACGACCTGTCCTACACCCTCCAGATCCGCAAGGACGGCTGGCCCGACTGGGTCGACCTCGGCCGCGACCCCCTGACCGAATCCAGCTTCGCCTGGGACGCCTCGGCCGTGCCCGACGGGACCTACCGCCTCCGCGTCGTCGCCACCGACCGGCCCTCGAACGCGCCCGACGACGCCCGGACCCGCGACCGCGTGAGCGACCCGTTCCTGGTCGACCACCTCCCGCCGACCGTCGCCGTGCTCGCCAGCCCCGGCGGCGCGACCGTCACGATCAAGGACGAGCAGACCCGGATCGTCAAGGCGGCCTACGCCCTCGACGGCGGCGAGTGGGTGCCGATCTTCCCCGACGACGGCCTCTTCGACTCGCCGGCCGAGACGATCACCGTCGCCCTGCCCGGCCTCAAGCCCGGGACCCACGTCTTGATGGTCCGCGCGACCGATGCGGCCGGCAACCTCGGGACGGGCGACCTCGTCAAGTCGGCCCGTTAAGCCTGATGAGCCGAGGATGGCCGATGGATCATCGGCCGTCCTCGATTCCTCTTCGGTCAGAACGCCAGGACGCCCTGGGGGCGGGTCGAGGCGGGCACGGGGAGGATCGTTGGCGAGGTCGCGACTTCGGTGAGCTTGCCGTCCGCGCCGATCTTCAGGACGTGCAGGGCGTTGGCCGAGGCCGGGAGGTCGGCCGAGTTCCGCTGGGTGACGGCATAGAAGAACTCCCCGGCCGGGTCGAGGGTAATCTGATAAACGTTGGACATCCCCCGGAGCGACACCTTCTGGATCTCGATCGGCGCGGACGGGTCGCGCGAGAGGTCGTAGACCGAGATGCTGGGGTCGGTGGTGTTCGAGGCGTAGAGCCGGGTCCCGGCCCGGTTGGTCCGGAACCAGCAGACGCCGGTGCCCGAGTCGGGCACGCTCCGGATGAACTCCAACCGGCCGCCGGCGTCATAGCGGTAGACGCCGATCCGGTTGATGGTCACGAAGCCGACGTAGAGCAGCGGGCGCTTGGGGTGGGCCCAGAGCCCGAGCGGGAACGGCGGGGCGGCCGAGCCGGCGAACTCGTCGGGCGGCAGGGCCTGGACGTCGACCTGGTTGAGTCGCCCCCGGTCGTCCATCCGGAACGACCGGAGCACGCCGCCGAAGAACTCGCAGCCGAACACGAGCGAGGGGTGACGGCGGGGCGAGAGGGCCTGCGAAGGGTTCGACCCGCGGTCCAGCGTCACCGACGCCCCCCGGATCGGCCGGAGTTTGCCGCCGGGAAGGACCTGGAGGGTCGTGTAGCTCGGCAGGAACACGCCCGGGTGGCCGGGGTCGTTGTCCTGGTTCACGACCACGAGCTTGTCGCCGGTCAGCGAGAGCCCGACCGGGTTCGAGCCGCCCGAGGGGAACGGCGAGCCCTCGACGGGTGCCAGCCCGCCGTCGGCCTGGACGCGGAAGACCGCGATCGAGTCGGAACCGCCGTTGGTCGCGAAGACCAGGGTATGCTCGGGGTTGGAGATGATCTCCTGGTCGGAGTCGTAGGGCCCGAGGTCGAACGACGGCGAGATCCCCGCCCCCCCGGCCGGGAAGGGCGAGCCGTTGAGCGGCGTGAGGGCCCCGGCGTCGTCCCGCTTGAAGCCGAAGACCTGGTTGCCGGGGGCGTCGGCGACGTTCCCCTCGACGTAGACCACGCCGCTCGGGGGCGACTGCGCGGCGGCCGGGGCGACCGTCGCCGCCAGGGCGACGAAGGCGCAGCCGGCGAGGTTCCGGAGCCGGACTTCCAGAGCGGGTTGCGTGGAGAGGCTGGGCATGGCGGGCGATCCTCCTGGTCGATTCGGGTCGGTTCGGGGCGTGCGGCGACCGCGGCGCGACCGACCCGGCGGTCGCGCCGTCGTGCTCGGGCCGGGGCCCTTCGATCGTGTCCCGCGTGCGGGGGCCTGGCCCCGGCGATCCGGCCGGGGCCAAACGGGCCGCGGGTTCGTCGGCCCGGGGGCCGGAACCTGACGGGGAATCACCGGGAGAAATCGGCCGGCCCGGCTCAGCCGTCCTCGAGCGCCTGCCTGATCCGCTCGCGGGCGGCGTCGGTGAGCGGGGGGGCGGGCGGGTCGATCCGGTCGGCCAGCCGGCCCGAGATCCGCCGGAGGTCGCTTATCTGGCGGCGATAGCGGCGGCACGACAGGCAGACCAGCGTGTGGAGCCGCATCGCCAGCCGGTCGGCGCCGGAGAGCGGGCGGTCGAGCGCCTCCGAGGCCAGCCTCGAAGCCTCGTCGCAGTGCAGGGTCAGGATTCGCCAGATGTCTTCGATGCGTGCCATAAGACCATCATACAACGCGGCTTTGCGATCGACAAACGACGCGGGCTCGGCCTCAATGGGTGCCCCGGCCCCGGCCGAACCAGCGGGCGTCGAGCCCCTTCCTCAGCAGGAGCCGGGCCCGGTGGAGGCGGGCCCAGAGGTTGGTCGGCGTGATCCCCAGGACCCGACACGCCTCCGCCCCCGGGAGCCCCTCCAGCTCGCAGAGGGTGAACGCATCCGCATAAATCGTCGGGATCTCGCCCAGGCAGGCCCGGAAGGCCTCCCAGAACTCGGCCCGCTCCAGGACCTCCTCGGGCAGCTCGGGCCAGCGGCCGATCGCGACCTTCCACGACCCCCGCCCGTCGAAGAACTCGCCGCCGGCCGGGTCGGCCGGGTCGGGGCCGCCGACCCCGCGCTCGCGGCGGGCCCGGCGGCGGAAGTGGTCGCCGACCTTGTGCTTGAGGATGGCGACGAGCCAGGTCCGCTCCGACGATTGGCCGCGGAAATTGGCCCGCCCCCGGAGCGCCTCCACGAACGTCTCCTGCACCAGGTCCGCGGCGACGTCGGCGTCGCGGACCCGGAGCATCGCGTAGCCGTAGAGCGCATCGCCGTGGTCGTCCACCCAACGGTCGGGGTCGATCGGCTGGTCCTGATCCATCGGCGATGGGCCCGCGAGACCGATCGGCGGGACGGGGGGCCGGTCGCCGCCCGCCCGGTCGGTCACTTGACCGACAGGAGCTTGTCTTGCTTCGGCGCCGCCTCGACCGTCAGCTCCTTGAACTGGACCTCCTGGGCCTCCTTGTTCGAGTGGAGCTGGAGGCCGATCGGCCCTTCGGAGATCGAATCGGGCTTGGGGTCGGTGAAGTCGACCACCGCCACGCCGTTGACCGCGACCCGGACCCGGTGGCCGGTCGCCAGGATCTCCAGGTCGTTCCAGTCGTGCTGGTTGCCCACCTTCTTCGCCGGCTTGCCGTCGACCGGCAGCCCGCCCCGGCGGTAGAGGTCGTACATCCCCCAGTTCGTCGGGAACATCACCAGGTGGCCCATGTAGGTGTATTCGTCCCCCTTCTCGGGGGCGACCCGGCCCCAGAACGAGATCCCCGAATGCATCTCCGACTTCGCCAGCTTGACCTTGGCCGTCAGGCGGAAGTCGCCGTACTTCTTCTTCGTCAGGAGGTAAGTGCTAACCGGGATCTCGCCCTCGTTCTTGCCGACGATCACGCCGTCGACGACCGACCAGTACTTCGTATGCCCCTCCCAGCCGTCGAGCGACTTGCCGTCGAACAGCGGGGTCGAGTCCGCCGCCGCCGGGGCGTTGGCCCGGCTCGTCGCGGGCCGGAGGATCACGCTCGACCAGACGAACCCAATCGCCAGCGCGGCGGCGGCCAGGGCCTTCGGCACGGGGGAGGTGTATCTCATGCGATGCTCCTTGGTTAGGCTAGTTAGGAGGGCCGTCGCGGCACGACCCGCGAGGGACCGCCAGCCTGCCACGACCGGGCGGGCTTTGCAACCGCCTGGTCGGAGAACCCGGCCCGCGAAAAACGAACCCAATCGCCCGGATCGAAGGCCATGCCGCCCACCTCCCCGCCCCGAATGCACCTGCGCCCCACCGACCCGAGTGCGCCAGCCCAAAACGAACCCAACGCCGTTCTCGTCGGGTGGATGAAACCCACCACGGTTCGGGCCATGCCCGCGTGGTTGGTGAATCTCGCCAAGACCCGATCGCCGACGGGTGCCAGGGATTCGGCCCCGCCGGCGGGTTGGTGGATTTCATCCACCCGAGAAGAGGCGGGCTCCTCGGGCTTGAGGAAGCTCCACGCTGACATGATCCTCCCGGGACGGCCCGGCTATTCCCTTTCCTGTTTCATCCGTCTCATTTCGCCCGGAAAGGCCGGGCGGCGACGTGGGCATGGCCTGGTCGAGGTCCTCACAATCCTGGCGGTCGTCGGCTTCTTCCTGCTCTGGGTCTTGATGGCGCTGCCGCGGTGGCGCGAGACGGCCCGGATGGCGGGGTGCCAGAAGAACCTGATGCAGATCGGCGTCGCGCTCCAGCTCTATCACCAGGCGAACCGGCAGTACCCGACGGTCGCCCCGCTCGGGGTCGGGACGCCGGGCGACTCGACGGTCAAGGCGATGCTCGACACGCTGGTCCTGCCCGACTTCCTCGACTTGAAGGGCCCCGATCAGAAACCGAAGCCATCGAGGGCGACGCCGCCGGGGGTCCGGGTCCCGGGCCTGGCCTGCCCGAGCGACCCCTGGGCGATGGCCGGCCGATTCGCGGCGCCCCTGAGCTATCGGGCGAACACCGGCGACGCGGCGTCGGGCCTCGGCGGCCCGTTCGAGCCGGGGTGGGTGGCGACCTCCGCGGCGATCGAGGCCGCCGACGGCCTGAGCTTCACGGCCGCCTTCGCCGAGCGCCTGGTCGGCGACGGCCGCGACGGCGAGCCCGGCCCGATGAACTACGCGACCGCGCCCGGCCCGGTCGGCGACGACGGCTGCCCCGACGCCCCGGCCGGTCGCTGGCGAGGCGACGCCGGGTCGACCTGGGCCGAGGCCGGCTGGCGGGCGACCCTCTACAACCACGCGCTCGCGCCCGCCGCCCCCCGATCGTGCGTCGCCGAGGACGGCCGGACCGCCGCGATCGGGGCGTCCAGCTCGCACGCGAATCGGATCAACGTCCTCCTGATGGACGGGTCGCTCCGGGGGGTCACGCCCACCATGAGCCCGGCCGTCTGGAAGGCGCTGGGGACGGTCGGCACGGCACCGCCGACACCCGCGAAGTGAGGCCCGCGGTCACCGCGACTCCCGGGCCCCGTCGGCCGGTCCCGCCAGCTTGTCGAGCCGGACCAGGCGGACGGAGGCGACGTTCTTGATCCAGCGGACGTGCTTGGGGTCGGCGGGCACGATCATCCGGAGCGGGCCGCGGTCGTCGTCGAGCGGCTTGCCGTCGCGGGCGGTCGCCAGGAGGAAGCGCTCCCCCTTGGGGTCCATCGCGACCTCGGCGGCGGAGAAGGCCACCTGGTAGCCGTCGTCGGCCCGGACGAGCAGGACGGCGTCGGAGAGCGCCTTGAGCCCGGCCATCCCGCCGGCGGAGTTGGCGCGGCGGTCGAGGATCGCCGCCAGCGGGACGCCGGTATAGGTGACCTCGCGGCCGTCCTCGGCCACCTGGAGGTCGACCTTCGCCATCTTCCGGACCGCGGCCGGCCCCGTGATCAGCGTCTCGACGGCGACGGGGCCGGGGCCTTGGGCCAGGAGCATCGTCGTCGCGATCAGGGCGGTCGTCATGGTGGGCATCGCGGTCCTCGGTGTTTTCGGGTCCGGGCCCGCCGGGGGCTACCCTCGGGCGTCGCCACATGGTAACCCGGACGGGTCGGGGCGCTCCAGCCGGGATGCGCTCCGGCCGACCGGCACGATCGCCGACCCGGGAGCGACGACGCATGCGGCGACCGGCCCTGATCTTCGACTTCGGCAACGTGGTCGCCCACTTCGACTACCTCAAGGCCGCCGACGCCCTCGGCGCCCGCCTGGGGATCTCGGGCCGGGACCTCCTCGACCGGCTCCGGCCGCTCGGGTTCTCCGACCTGGTCCGGTCCTACGAGAGCGGCCGGATCTCGGCTGAGGCGTTCTCGTCGGGGGTCTCGGGCCTCGTCGGCCTGGAGATCAGCCACGGCGAGTTCGCCGCCGCGTGGTCCGACATCTTCACGGCGAACGAGTCGATCGCGCCGCTGATCGGCGAGTTGAAGGCCCGAGGGTACACGCTGGTGCTCGGCTCGAACACCAACGACCTCCACGCCGAGCGATTCCTCCGCCAGTTCGCGGCGACCCTGGCCCACTTCGACCGCCTGGTGCTCTCGTATGAGGTGGGTCACGTCAAGCCCTCGGCGGCCTTCTACCTCGCCTGCGCCGAGGCCGCCGGGGCCGGGCCGGGCGAGTGCGTCTTCATCGACGACCTGGCCGAGAACGTGGACGGGGCCCGGGCCGCGGGCCTCGTCGGCCTCCTCTACCGCGACACCGCGGGCCTGGTCAGCGACCTCGCCGCGATCGGCGTCCTCCAAAATTGAAATTATTATTGAAAATAAAAGAATTCTCTTGTAATCGAATCAGGGCTAGCTTAGCTTCCGGCGGTACGCCATTTTTGACTGAGACTAGGAGAACCGCCATGATTCGCCAACTCTGCTCAGGTTTGTTCGGCACGCTCGCTATCTTCTTCGCGATGATCTCCACCTCCGCCTCGACGCTCGCCCAAGGGACATTGACGTACCAAGCGTTGAAAATCCCGGAGAGCGGGACAAACATCATCTCTCCCCACGGCCTAGCTTATAACAACGTTCTCGTCGGCTCAGCCGTGGCCTATCGGGGCGGTCCACCCACCGCACTCCTCAGATTTCCCGCGCACGGGGCGCCGAGCCCGAGCGGGCCATCTTATATGTATTATACCTACCCGGACAATTCAGCAAATCCCACAGTATTTAGTGCAATCAATAGAAACGGGGTCATTGTTGGGAATGCCGGGTCCAGCGGAAATCCTCGAGGAGTCAGTTTTATTTACAACAATGGGACCTATACACCGTATCAGATTTCAAATTTCGACACAGCTCTTTCGGGAATCAACACTCAAGGCGAACTCGTCGGTAACATTGGCAACGGAACGAGCGGCTTCTTGCAGGACACAAACAAGATTATTAGCTTCTACACCATGCCGAATTCCAACGTTATTTTCCCCGCCGGAATTAACGATAATGGCTGGATCGTAGGAGGTTACCTTGCGTCCACGAAAGCAATTGACGCCGTGAATTACTATGTACAAGCCTATCACGCCTTCGCGATCGTCAATGGAGGAATGTATAATATTGATCCCGGCGGATTTGGTAGCAATACATTCATCGCAACCGGCATTAATAACAATGGCCAAGTTTCAATTATTACCGCAGACCCGGCCTCCGCACATCCGCAAGCCAACACATACCAAGTTAGCAGCTATCTCCTTGACTTGAATACATTGTTCAGGGGAGACCCATCTTATTACAACCAAGTGTTGTTGAATTTCTCGAGCTATTCGATCAACGTTAGCACGTTGAACGATGACGGATACATCGCTGGTACTTACGACCTCCAACCCGATCAACTCTATCAAGGTTTTATGGCCGGTCCGCAGGGAGCTATGCCTCAAGCTATCAAGGGCCGGGCGATTGGATCTGCGAAGGATTCACTCTCTATCGACGGATTGAAGCTCGGACCAGGGCATCCCCGATATCTTGGCGAGGCGAAATTTATCCGAGCCGGCGTGACGGCCAACCAGAGGCCACGACTTTCTCCGTCTCGTTAAATTCGGGCAATCTCAGTAATATTCAAGGGGCAGGGCATCTAGGGATGCCCTGCCCCTCCGACGTTGAAGCAGAAGAAAGTGGAGCTGGCGACTGCGCCCGACATCTTCACGGCGAACGAGTCGATCGCGCCGCTGATCGGCGAGTTGAAGGCCCGGGGGTACACGCTGGTGCTCGGCTCGAACACCAACGACCTCCACGCCGAGCGATTCCTCCGCCAGTTCGCGGCGACCCTGGCCCACTTCGACCGCCCGGTGCTCTCCCACGCTATCGCGACACTGAGGGCCTCGTCCCCGACCTGGCCACGATCGGTGTCGACGTCGCGATGGCCGCCCGATCCGAAAGGTGCGCCGACGGATTCTGGCAGATTCGGGGACACCCCCCGCCCCGTCCCTCTCCCACAGGTGGGGGCGGCCATCGATCGCACCGGAGCGAGGCGATGGAGAGGAGTCATGATTCGTTCTCGCCCGCGATCCGAATTCTTTCGGGACCGGACGCTTGAACTCCGATCGCCGATCGTTTATCACGGATGTGCCGGCCTCCTCATCCCGATCATCCGTCGGACCCCTGCAATCGTCGATCGCGCCGCGACCGCCCGGGTCGCCCGAGGTCCCGCAGGGGTCAGGACCGGACGTATCGCGGGGAAATTCGCCGTCGCGACTTTGACATCGCATCTCCAGGGTCCACACTCGAAATGATCCGCATGCCGCCCCTCGCGCCTGCTCCCGGATTCGCCCGATCGACCCCCCGAACTCCCACCCTCCGCGGATTCCGACGAGAATGCCTTGACGGGCGAAATTTCGGTGGCAATGATTGACTGCGTGCATGTAGTCGCTCATCGGCCCGGACGATGTCACGTCGAGGTCGTTGGATTCGGGAAGGGGAAACGGTCGATGGACGTCGCGTCGCAGGGCCTCCGGGGGACGTACCGGTGGTCCGGTCCCGAGGGATGGTCGGGCGTGACGCCCATCGGTGCGGGCGGTTGGCCTTGGTGCATTGCGGCTGCGGGCCGGGCGGGACGACGGATGTCCTCGCCGGGCTTCTGACGCGGGATGAAGTCGGAATCACCTGAGATCATCAGAGACCTTCCGTCGCCTCCCCTCGCGGGGATGCCGTGGGCCGATCGTGCTCCGCGCGGGGAAGGGCTCCGAGGCTTACCGGGGGGAGTCAGTCGATGGGAAGCTCCAGAGAGAATGGCCGTAGGGACGACTCGAAGCGTGGCGCGGGCGATCCCCGCCGCCGTCGGCTGGGCCGGCCGCTGATCGAGTCGCTCGAGAATCGCCGGCTCCTGAGCGGCGGCACCGAGCAGCCCCGGTGGCACCCGACCAGCTCCGATCCCTTTGACGTCCAGAATGGGCCGCTGGCCAACCTGGGCCAGGACCTGGTCACGGCCTACCACGAGTTCGTCGACTACGAGGCCGGCGGCGGCAAGGGTGGGTTCGCCTCGCCGCTGTTCCCGCGGATCAAGTTCAACGGGTCGTACGTCGGCATCGACGCCCGGGGCACCGGCGACTTCGCGAGCTTCGAGCAGTCGTTGCAGACGCTCGGGATGTACGTCGGGGCGACCGACCCGGCCTTGGGGATCGCCGAGGGCTATTTCCCGCTGGCCAACCTCCCCAAGCTGGCCTCCGCGGCGCAGACGATTGCGGCCACCCCGATCTATAGCGCCGTGGCCTTCCAGCAAGGCATCGCCAACAACGAGGCCGACGCCGTGCTGAATGGGCCGGCGGTTCGCTCGACCTTCGGCGTCGACGGGACCGGCCAGAAGGTCGGCGTGCTCTCGACCAGCGCCAGTGACTATCTCGGCGGGCTGGCCGACTCGGTGAAGACGGGCGACCTCCCGCCCAACGTCCAGATCATCCAGGACTACCCGGCCGGCGGCCCGCCGGTCTTCAGATCGGATGAAGGCCGCGCGATGCTGGAGCAGATCCACGACATCGCCCCCGGCGCCGGGCTCGGGTTCGCCACGGCGTTCATCGGCGAGGTCAGCTTCGCGAACAACATCAAGGCCCTTGGCACGGCCGGCTACGGCACGATCGTGGATGATGCGGGGTACTTCCTCGACCCGTTCTACCAGGACGGCGTCATCCAGCAGGCGGTCAATACGGTCGTCTCCCAGGGGGCCACTTACCTCTCCTCGGCCGGCAACCAGTCCGACAGCGGCTACGAGTCGACCTTCCGCGGCGTCTCCGCCACGGTCCCGGCCCTCGGCGCCGGCCGGTACATGAACTTCGACCCGTCGGGCGCCACCCAGGCGACCTCGATCGGGGTGAATGTTTATGCCAGCGGCGCGATCGTGATGCAGTTCGACCAGCCGTTCTACACGCCCACCGGGGTCGTCTCGAACGTCGAGCTGGACGTGCTCGACGCGAACGGGACCCTGGTCGCCCAGGCCAACACCAACACGATCGCGGCCCAGCAGCCCGTGCAGATCACCGGAACCCTGCCGGCCGGGCTGTATCAGGTGGTGGTCAAGGTCGACGCCGGCCCCGACCCCGGGCACGTCGTCTTCTACGCCACGGGCGACGCCGGCTTCTCGGTCGATCACAAGTTCGGCTCGGCCGGCCAGACGTTCTATCCCTCGACCCACGGCCACAACGCCGGCGCCCAGACGATCAGCGTCGGCGCCACGCCGTTCTGGGGCTCGCCGCCATTCAGCAACCCGGCCAACATTTTCAGCGAGCCGTTCAGCTCGACCGGCCCGGTCATCAACGAGTTCTCGCCCACCGGGGTTCCGATCACGCCGACGGTCCTGCTCAAGCCCGACGTCTCGGCCCCCGACGGCGTCAATACCACCTTCTTCTCGAACACCAACGGTGTTCCCGATATCATCGACACGTCTCGGCCGATCTCGACCGCGAATCCCCCCTACCCGGGTAACCCTCCGACCACCTTCACTACGCCGCCTACTGCGACGAATCAGTCGCAGGCCAACCTGCCGGCCTTCTTCGGCACGTCGGCGGCGGCCCCCGACCTCGCCGCCGTCGCGGCCTTGGTCAAGCAGGCGAACCCGACGATCACCCGCGACGCGATCCTGGCCGACTTCATCGGCAGCGCCGTCCCGCTGAACTTCGCGGCCAAGGGCGTCTGGAACCCGCAGGGCGGCTTCGGCCTGGTCAACTCCGTCTCGGCCATCGCCCTGGCCTCGGAACTCCGGGTCCAGGCGGTCTCGCCCGGCGGCGGCTCGACGATCGCCCTGGCGCCCACCTCGATCACGGTCACCTTCAGCAAGCCGGTCGACATCCGGACGGTGACCCCCTCGATCCTCGCCGTCGGCGGGGCCAACGGGGCGACCGTGGCGGTCGGCCAGCCGGTGGGCGTCGACAGCCCGACGTTCCCGACCGTCGTCCAATTCCCGATCACCATCACCCCGGCGCCGGGCCGGGTGGCCAACGGGGTCTACACCGTCTTCGTGGGCGGCGGGACGGTCGTCGGCCAGGGCGGGCAGGTCCTCAAGAACAACTTCTCCGACACCTTCAACCTCCAGCAGGTCAACGCCCCGCAGGTCGTCAACACGGCCATCGTCGGCCGGTACGTCAGCGTCGCCTTCAGCGAGCCGATGAACCCAGCGGCGATCAACCCGGCGAACCTCTTCATCATCCGGGCCAACGGCGGCAACGGCCTGTTCAACCCGAAGGCGATCATCGTCAGCAGCCTGGCGGGGGCGACGCTCTTCTACAACCCGCTGACGAACATCGCCACCTTCGACCTCTCCGCGCTGCCGCAGTCCAGCCTGCCGACCGACCGCTACGCGATCGTCGCCCGGTCGAGCATCACCGACGTCGTCGGCAACCGCCTCAACGGCTCGTTCGGCGGGGTCTTCCCCTCGGGCCTCTCGCCGTCGCTGGCCTCGGGCACCGACTTCCAGCAGGACCTCGGCGTCGTCCAGCTCGGGGCGCCGCTGATCACCTCACTGTCCCTGGCGCCGGCCTCCGACTCGGGCACCCCGGGCGACAACAACACCAACGTCACGACGCCCACCCTGGTCGGCCAGGTCACGTCCCGCTTCCCGGCCGCCCTGGGCGGGCTCCAGGTCTACGTCGAGTTCAACGGTCTCCCGCATCCTGGGGTCGTCCGGGGCGGGCTCGACCTGGCCGTCGGCGCCAACGGCCGGGGCTTCACCGGCCACTTCGACGCCACGGCGGTGACCAACGCCCAGGGCCAGTTCACGATCGCGTACCCGCCCGGCCTGGTCGGCCTGGTCGAGGGCCTGATCCGCGCCCGCGTCCTCGTCGTCGGCCAGGCGGACAGCCCCCCCTTGCCCGGCCTCGCCTCTAGTCAGGACACCGCGTTCCGGGTCGACCGGTCCCTCCCCTACGTCGGGACGACCGACGGGAGCCAGGCGACGTCGGTCTCCGACGGTGCCCAGATCTCCAACCTGTCCAGCCTGACCCTCAACGTCGTCGACCCGGTCGCGCCGCAGGCCGTCGGCGACCCGTTCGCGGTCGACCCCAAGCTCGGCATCCCCGCGCTCGACCCGGTCGCCGCGGCCAACGCCCAGAATTACCAGCTCATCCGCGCCTCCGGCCCCGGCCAGACGGTCGACGAGTCGAGCTTCATCAAGAGCGCCACCTTCGTCTCGACCTCGGCCCGGTCGCTCACCTCCGACCCCTTCACCGGCCGGGTCAACCTCACCTTCGGGCCCGGCCTGCCCTCCGGCCACTACGCCCTGCTCGCCCTCTCCGGCGGGCTGGGCTACGGCCACGGCCTGACCGACGCTGCCGGCAACGCCTTCGCCGGCACGGCGGCCAACTCCGCATCCTTCCAGCCCGGCAACTTCCGGCTCGACTTCGACCTCCAGCCGACTCCGACCTACATCACGGCCTACACGGCCTACAGCGCCGACCCGAGCACCGGCCAGCCCTACTCCGCGACGAGCGGGCCGCGGGCGAACTACGAGGTCCCGGTCGCCGGCCAGGGCCAGAACGCCCCGGCCCCGCCGACCGCGTTCACCGTCGACTTCTCGAATTCCCTGAATAACTTCGGCAACATCGACCAGGCCAACTCCTTCTACTCCCGGGCCGTGCAGCTCGTCCGCTCGGCCAACAACCCGGGCGCGACCCCCGACGGCGACTTCGGCGACTTCGGGATCGCCAACACCACCGGCTTCACCCGGGTCGCCGGGATCGGCGTCCAGCTCGTCAACTCGGTCCCGGGCGCCGTCTTCGGCCAGTACGGCTACCAGAACCGGCTCCTGATCACCCTGCCGACCGGGTCCACGCTCCCGGCCGACTACTACCGGGTCTACCTGCCCAACAACGGCCCGTCGGCGATCTCGGACATCTTCGGCAACCAGCTCGACGGCGAGTTCCTCGGCTACCAGAACGCCGCCAACAAGTATGTCGACCTGCTCCCCAACGGCCAGACCCGCGGCAGCGACCCCGCCGCGGTGGCCGACCTCTCGGGCGACGGCACGCCCGGCGGCGCGTTCGTGACCGGGTTCGTGGTGGTGCCCCACGGCAACATCATCTACGCCCGCCCCGACGCCCTTTACAACCCGCAGATCCCCAGCCAGGTCCCCGACGGTAGCCTCCTGCGGCCCTATCCGGTGCTCGCTCCCGAGGCGGTCCCCACCCCCGCCAACGGCGGCGACCTCAACAGCATCGTGAACTCGGGTTCGAACTTCAACCCGGTCTTCGACCGCTCGGGCCTCGGGACCTTCGAGCCGTCGGCCTTCTTCGCGGCCCAGCAGCGGGTCCAGCAGACCGGCGGCCCGGTCGTGATCCTGGCCGAGCCCTCGATCCCCAGCCGCGACCCGAACACCGGGCTCGCCGTGCAGCGGCCCTTCGTCCTCCAGGCCCCGGCCGGCTCCGACCCGATCGCCAACAACGCCAGCGCGGCCGTCCCCGCCCTGACCACCCTGATCTTCGAGCCGGGCTCGGCCCTGAAGATGCAGAACGCCGCCCTGCTCGTCCAGAACCAGGGGAGCGCTCTGCAGGTCCTCGGCGGCCCCAACACGTCTCAGCAGGTCAACCTCACGTCCTACAAGGACTCCTCCGTCGGCGGCGTCACCAACGGCGACCCGTCCTCGATCCCGGCCTCGGGCGACTACGGCGGCATCGTCTTCCGGAACTACAGCCAGGCCGCCATCCCCGGCTCCACCGGGGTCCGGACCAGCCTCTTCCCCGGCCAGATCCCCGTCACCGGCAACCCCGCCCAGGACGACCGGCTCAAGGGGCCCTTCGCCAACATCAACAACCCGGCCAGCCAGGTCGACGCCGTCTCGGGCGCCGACGACGTGATGTCGTACGTCAACTACCTGGTCGAGAAGTACGCCGGCGGCCCGGTCCCGCAGACCAACGGCGTCCGCTACGACGGCTTCACCCTCCAGAATAGCCGGCCGACGATCACCAACACGATGATCGCCCGCTCCGGCGGCGCCGGGTCGGCCCAGGCCGGCCTCTCGGTCGACGTCGATTCGCTCCGCCAGGACGACACCGCCTCCGGCCCGCTCCTCCGGGGCGACTCGTTCATCGACGACGGCCTCAACGGCATCTACATCCGCGCCCAGCTCAGCGGGCTCGCCGAGCCCACCAACGCCGTCGCCTACGCCTCCAACCCGAGCGCCCTGGGCGGGGCGAGGAATTACATCCTCAACGACCCCTATCCCTACCTCCTCACCTCGGTCCTGGTGGTCGGCCAGCAGCTCCAGGTCGAGACCGGCGGGAACCAGAACGGCACCGCCGACCGCCTCTACGTGAACCCCGGGATGCTCGTGAAGTTCGAGCACGGGGCCGCCCTGGAGGTGGTCAGCTCGTCCGCCAGCCTCAACGTCGGCGACCAGACCTACATCCGCGAGTACGACGCCGACCACACCGTCGGGCCGATCTTCCCCGCGCTCCTGCCCAACGGCCAGGCCAACCCGCGGGCCGGCCAGCCCAACCCCAACTTCAAGGCGAATTCCTCGGCACTTGCCAAGGTCATCTTCACCTCGCTGAACGACGACACGGCCAGCACCAGCTTCTTCGACCCGATCTCGCAGACCACCACCACGATCGTCCAGCCCCTGCCGGCCGTCCCCGGCGGCTCGGGCGGCCTCCAGCCCACACCCGGCAAGGTGCCCGACCTGGCCCGGTGGGGCGGCGTGTCGATCGCCGCCGGCTCCGTGGGCGTGATCAACTCGACCATCCTCCGCTACGGCGGCGGGGCCGTGAACACCGCCATCGGCACCGGGACGCTCCAGGCCCTCACGCTCAACCCGGGCAACGACACGCTCGGCTCGCACGTCTCGATCACCAACAACGAGTTCGACGACAACTCCAACGACCCCACCACGGGCAACCTCAACGCCGCCATCAGCATCCAGCCCAACGGCATCCTGGCCGGCGACCCCCAGCGGCCCCTGCTCTCGGGCGACCCGTTCATCCACGGCAACGTCATGCTCAGGAACGGCTACAACGCCGTCGAGGTCCTCAACTACCGGACCTCGATCCTGCCCTTCCACCCGGCGAACCTCAACGTCAATTCGACCTGGACCGGCGGCGACTACTCCTACCTGCTCCGGAACACGATCGTCCTCAGCGGCGGCGTGCCGAACTTCCCGAGCAGCACGCAACTCGTCGCCCCGCCGACGCCGTTCGTCACCCTCACGCTCCAGGCCACCCTCCCCGGGACGGTCCTGGCCGACGGCACCGCCGTCGCCGCCCCCGGCGTGCCCCTGATCGTGAAGCTCCAGGGCGGCATCGCCAGCGAGGCCCCGGGCGTCAATCCCCCCGTCAACACCACCGCCTACTGGCAGGGCGGGGCCGGATTTATCGTCGGTGTCGACGACGGCACCGACCCGCCCACCCCGTTCGAGCGGCTGATCGACCAGGGGTCGTTCAGCGACATCCGGATCGTCGGCCTGCCGGCGAACCAGTCCACCGGCCAGACCCGGGTCCCGGTCGTCATCACCTCGGTCCACGACAACACCGTCGGGACGACCGTCAACGGCACGGTGATGAACAACGCCATCCCCAACGACACCACTGCGCCGGCGGCCGGCGACGGCGGCGTGATCTACTTCGGCGGCAACTCGCTGACCAGCTACAACCTCCAGGACCCGCGCAGCGGCAACCTGATCGACAACGCCGACATCCGCTACATCTCGCGGGTCGAGCAGCAGGGCGGCGGGGTCCTCTACTCCTTCGCCCGGGGCGCCGACACCTCCTTCGACCCGAATAAAGACGGCGGCTGGGACACCAAGATCGGCACGGACCTGGGCGGGACGATCGGCTTCGGCGCCCAGTACAACCAGCCGAAGAGCCTGACGATCTCCAACTCCAACCTCTCGACCTTCAGCGACACCGGCGTCGTCGCCCACCCCGGCTACGGGTCGATCCTCCTCGCGGGCAACTACGTCTCCCCGAACCCGGGTGCGGCGTACCGCCTGGCCGGCTACGTGGGCGAGCCGACGCACACGTACCTGGTCAACGACACGATCACCAACATGAACTCGACGGCGACGAGCAAGGTCCCCGGCAACGGGACGGCCGTCTCGATCGTCTCCGAGACCGGCGACGACTTCCCCATGGGCGTCGTCACCCAGCCGGCCATGGCGGTGATGCTCAACGACACGTTCTACAACGACGGGATCGGGATCAACTCCTTCGCCCCGGCGGCGAACGGCAACAACCCGTACTCGCACGTCGCGTTCCTGGTGATGGACAGCATCTTCGCCAACATCGGCACCAACGCCGTCCAGTCGGTCGGCCAGCAGTACGGCAGCGACCTCCAGTACAACCTGTTCTTCAACATCGGCGGGGCCCAGGTCGTCGGCGGCATCCCCAACGACCAGCCGATCAACGGCGACCCGGCGTTCCGCAACGCCGCCGCCGGCAACTTCTTCCTCCTGCCGGCCTCGGCCGCGATCGACCGGGCCCGGAGCGAGCTGGGGCCGTCGATCTTCGGCGACATGCTCTACCCGTCCGCCTCGATCAACAACGCCAACCTCAACGCCATCCCGATCCGCAACCAGATCGGCGACACCAACGCCTTCGGCGGCCGGGGCTTCATCCCGTCCGACGCCGACATCGTCACCCTGCCGGGCGAGTCGGTCACCGAGCGCGGCTTCCCCGACCTCTGGACCCCGGTCCTGGGCGCGGCCGCCCCCGGCGTGCTGGTCCCCTCCACCGGGACCGCGTCGGCGACCCCCGGCACCTACGGGACCGCCGGCAACCCCTCGACCTACGCTTATGCCCCGATCTTCGGCGAGCGTGACCAGCAGGGCAACCTCCGCGTCAAGGACCCCAACTCCCCCAACGTCGGCTTCGGCAGCCGGCCGTTCTTCGACATCGGCGCGTTCGAGTACATCATCCAGAACCCGCCGGTCGTCACGGCCGTGCAGGCGGTCGTCCCGGTCCCGCCGTCGCCGATCAACCTGTACAACCCCGGCGGGATCGCCGGCACCAACCAGATCCCGCAGTTCATCCAGGTCCAGTTCAACGAGCAGCTCGACCCGACCACCATCAGCGGGATGTCGGTCCTCCTGCTGGCCTCCGGCGGCGACGGGATCTTCGGCAACAACAACAGCCCGGCCGACCGGGCGATCAACCTCTCGGGCAAGCTCGCCTTCGACCCCAAGACCGACATCCTGACGATCAACACCGCCGGCGTCTTCACCGCCGGGGCCACGCTCAACGACGAGTACGAGCTGGTCCTCAAGGGGACCGGGTCGGCCGTCATCAAGGACCGGAGCGGCCTGGCGCTCGACGGCTTCACCAACAACGACGCCCTGCCGCTCCCCTCGGGCAGCGACCAGTTCCCCGGCAGCGACTTCCTGGTCAACTTCACGATCGACACCAACGCGCCGTCGCTCGTCGCCGGGAGCTTCCGGCTCTCGCCGGCCAGCGACACCAGCGGCGGGTCGAACATCACCAAGAACACCACGCCGACCTTCGTCGGGACCATCACCGACGTCTTCCCGCCGATCAACCCGCTGATCGGCGACCAGGTCTTCGTGGACGTCTCCACCCGGGGCGACGGGGTCTTCGACATCATCGGGGCCGCCACCGGGACCACCGACGCCAACGGCAACTTCTCGGTCACGGTCGCCAAGCCGCTGCCGAACTCGCCGTTCATCGTCAACCCCGCCACCGGTATCCAGGGCTTCGGCGACTCGGGCAACACCCTCGCCCGGGTCCGGGTCATCAACGCCGCCGGCAATGCCTCGGCCACGCTGACGACCCCGCTGACCACCTACTTCAACACCGGGGCCCTCACCAACTTCGAGATCGACACCGTCGCCCCGAAGGTGGTCTCGATCAGCCCGCCCCCCAACGTCCTGACCGCGCCCAATGCCAGCGGCCAGGTGATCGTGACGGTGACCTTCGACCAGAACGTCAAGCCCTCGACCCTCAACGCCAACACGGTCCTGGTCTTCCGGGCCGGCGGCAGCGGGGTGTTCACCGGCAACGGCGTGCCGGTCCCGATCGTCGCCAACAGCTTCACGTTCAACTACCTCAAGACGCCCTCCGGGGCCGTCACCGTGCAGTTCGCCATCCAGGGGCCGCTGCCCAACGACCTCTACCGGATCGTCCTGAAGGGGACCGGCACCGCGCCGATCACCGACCCCGCCGGCAACGCCCTCGACGGGGCGGGCACCGGGACCCCGGGCAGCGACTTCACCGACGGGCCGTTCATCGTCTTCTCGCCGGCCAACGCCCGCCTGATCTACGTCGATGGCACCAACCCGCCCAACACGCCCACGGCCACCCGCGGCTCCCGCGACAACCCCTACATCACCATCACCGCCGCCCTGGCCGTCGCCCAGACCGGCGACGACGTGTTGGTCTTGCCCGGGACCTACAAGGAAGACGTCACGCTCAAGGCCCAGGTCCGGCTCCTCTCGGCCGACCCGGCGAGCACCGACGCCGGCTTCCTCCCGGGCAATCAGTTCGACACCCTGATCTACGGCGTCTCGCCGGTCCCGACCGCCACCAATCCCGGCGGGACCGGGACCATCGTGGTCAACGCGTCCAACATCGGGGCCGTCCCGGGGATCGTGACCGAGGTCTCCGGCTTCTCCCTGATCGCCCCGCTGCTCGGGAACTCCGTCAACGGCTTCATCGACACGTCCTCGGCCGTCGTCAACCTGTCCAACGCCAGCGTCCTGGTCGACAAGAACTACATCGTCAACGGCGGCAACGGCGTCAACATCCTGACCTCCGGGGCCAACGCCCCCACGCCGACGGTCGAGTCCAACGTCATCGCCGGCAACATCAACGGCGTCGGGATCGACGACCAGGGCGGGACGACCTCGCTCCAGGCCCCGACGAACATCATCAACAACACCATCACGGACAACACCTACGGCCTCTACAACTTCTCAGCCACGGCGAACGCGACCCAGGCGGACGTCTTCAACAACATCTTCTACTCCAACCACGACCTGACGACCGCCCGGACCGGCACCGGGATCTTCTCCGGTTCGGCCAACACCCTCGTGGTGGGGACCAACCTGTTCTTCTCCAACGGGCCGAACAGCAAGCCGGCGAGCAACGCCCTCGGGACGTTCGCCAACTTCAACCCGGCGGCCCTCGGGGGCGTCCCCGACGCCTCGGGGAACTTCCTGGGCGACCCCAAGTTCGTCTCCCCCCGCGACCCCAGGCCCAACGGTGACACCCCGCCCGTCTTCTTCCTTGACGGCAATTACGACCTGACCGGCCGCTCGCCGGCCATCAACGCCGCCCGCCAGTCGGTCGCCCCGGCGACGGACATCCTCTACCGGAAGCCCGTGAAGGTCTCCGGCCACGGGACCAACGGCTCCGGCCCGGCCAGCATCGGGGCCTTCTACTACCTGGGCACCGGCGGGATCGCCTTCAACCCCGGCAACGGGACGGTCCTCCCCGTCCCGACCACCGGCGGCATCGGCGGGCCCACCGTCCCGACGTCCGGAGGGGGGCTCAACGGCGTGACGGCCCTCTCCCTCCTCGCGGGCCGGACCAACCCGACGATCGGCGGCAGCCTGCCGATCGGCACCAAGCAGTTCAATGTGGTCAGCACCTCGCTCTCGGCCGACGGGACCAGCACGGCCGCCGGGCAGACCGGCGGCGTGGCGTATGAGTCGGCCCTGTCGTTCATCGACGTCAACTTCTCCGACAAGATCCGGGCCGACTCGCTCCAGGCCTCCGACCTGATCCTGGGCGGCCCGGGCCTCGACCCGGCGAACCCCGCCAAGGCGACCAGCCTGGCGTGGGTCGACAACCACACGATCCGCTTCTTCCTGACCGGCAACTTCAACGCCGCCGGGGCCGTCAACCTGGCGATCGCGCCGGGGTCGATCACCGACACCCGGGGCGATACGGTCGCCGGCTTCCACGACTCGTTCCAGGTCGGGTCCGCCCCGACCGCGCCGACCCCCACGACGGTGGCCATCCCCTTGAGCACCGCCCAGCTCGCCGGGGTCCAGCCGGCGGCCGTCGCCGGACCGGTGGCCGTGCATTACGGCACCGCTTCCAAGACCGTCAAGATCCACACCACCAAGCCGGGTCACGCCGCCGCGTCGAAGGCGACCCACGCCCATCCGGTCGCGCCGGCCCAGCATCAGGCCGCGCAGCACAAGGCGGCCAAGGTCGCGAAGGCCGCCCCCAAGGCGAAAAAGGCCAAGTAACGGCCCTCCCGCCGCCAGCCAACCAACCCCCCGAACGGGCGGCCCCTCACCGGGTCGCCCGTCTCGCTTCCCGGGCGTTGCCCGGCCGCTTGACCGCCCGCGACCCTCCGATCTAAGATGTCAACCGACCGTGATCCTTCGATCCGTCGCCGCCGCCCCACCCACCGACCCGACCCAACCAGGGGGATGCCCCTTTGATCGCCCGGTCGCCCGGCCTGATCGCCCTGATCGCCGTCGTCGTCTCCTCCGCCGGAGTCGGCGACGGGCCGCTCCGCGTCGAGCCCCCCTCGGTCATCTTGCAGGGGGCCGACGACCGCCAGCAAGTCGCACTCTCGATCGAGGACGCGGACGGGACCGCCCGCGACCTCACCGCCTCGGCCCGCTTCGCCGTCGACCCGCCGGGCCTGGCCGAGGTCTCGCCCTCGGGCGTGGTCACGCCCCGGGCCGAGGGGTCCGGCAGGCTCCGGGTCGAGTCCGGCGGCCGGTCGGCCGAGGCCCCGATCACCGTCCGCGACGCCGCCCGGTCCCGCCCGGTCGGCTACCGGGTCGACGTGGCCGCCCTGCTCTCGAAGGCCGGCTGCAACACCGGCCCTTGCCACGGCAACATCAACGGCAAGGGGGGCTTCCGCCTCAGCCTCCGCGGCGACGACCCCGCCTTCGACCTCGTCGCCCTCACCCGGGACACCTTCGGCCGCCGGGCCGACCTCGCGGCCCCGTCGCGGAGCCTGATCGTCCTCAAGCCGACCGGCCAGGTCCCCCATGAGGGGGGCCGACGGTTCGCCCCGGACTCCCCCGAGGCCGCCGTGCTAACCCGCTGGATCGCCGCCGGGGCCCGCGACGACCGGGCGACCGCGCCCCGAGTCGCCCGGCTCGACGTCTTCCCGGCCTGGCGAATCGCCCCCGCGCCGGGCCTGGCCCAGCAGCTTGTGGTGACGGCGACCTTCGCCGACGGGTCGCGCCGGGACGTCACCCGCGAGGCGTCCTACGACGTCAACGACCCGACCCGCGTCTCGGTCACGCTCGACGGCCGGGCCGAGGCCCGGCGGCCGTTCGAGGCGGTCGTGGCCGTCCGCTACCTCGGCGGTCGCGGCGTCAGCCGACTCGCGTTCCTGCCCGAGCGGCCCGGCTTCGCCCCGTCGGCTGCGCCCGCGGGCAACCCGATCGACGCCCAGGTCTTCGCCAAGCTCGACGCCCACAAGATCCGCCCGTCCGGCCGGTCGTCCGACGCCGCGTTCCTCCGCCGGGCCTTCACCGACGCCCTCGGTGTCCTCCCCACCCCCGCCGAGGCCCGCGCGTTCCTCGCCGACGGCTCGGCCGACAAGCGGTCCCGCCTCGTCGACCGCCTGCTCGCCCGCCCCGAGTTCGCCGACTTCTGGGCGTTGAAATGGGCCGACCTGCTCCGGAACGAGGAGAAGACGATGGGCCCCAAGGGGGTCTGGGTCTTCGGCCGATGGCTCCGCGACCAGGTCGCCCGCGACGTCCCGCTCGACGCCTTTGCCCGCTCGCTCGTCGCCTCCACGGGCTCGACCTACGGCAACCCGGCGTCCAGCTTCCACCGGACCAACCGCGACCCGATGGCCGCCGCCGAGGCCGTCGGCCAGGTCTTCCTCGGCGTCCGGCTCAACTGCGCCCGCTGCCACAACCACCCGTTCGACTCCTGGACCCAGGACGACTACTTCGGCCTGGCCGCCTACTTCGGCAACGTCCAGCGTAAGCAGATCAACAACCTCCGGGCCGACGCCCTCGACTCGCACGAGATCAACGGCGACGAGGTCATCTACCTCTCCGGCAGGCCCGGCGCCGTCCAGCCCCGCTCCGGCGAGCGGCTCCCGCCCAAGGCCCCCAACGGCCCCCGGCCCGACCTCGGCACCGACGACGACGCCCTCGACGACCTGGCCGACTGGCTCACCCGCGACAACCCCCAGTTCGCCCGCAACCTGGCCAACCGGATCTGGTTCCACCTGATGGGCCGGGGCGTCGTCGAGCCCGTCGACGACTTCCGCGACTCCAACCCGCCGTCCAACCCCGCCCTGCTCGACGCCCTGGCCGCCGAGTTCATCGCCGGGGGCTACCGACTCCGCCCCTTGGTCGCCGCGATCATGAAGTCGCGGGCCTACGGCCTCGACGCCCGGCCCGTCGACGGCAACGCCGACGACGAGGTCAACTTCTCGCACGCCGCCGTCCGCCTCCTCCCCGCCGAGGTCCTGATCGACGCCCTCTCGCAGGTCTTCGAGCAGCCCGAGCCCTACGCCGACGGGCCGAAGGCCGTCCGCTCCGTCCAGATGCCGGGGGCCCGGCCCGGCGGGTCGTTCCTCAAGACCTTCGGCAAGCCCGAGCGTCTGCTGACGTGTGAATGCGAGCGGTCCGAGACCACCACCCTCGCCCAGGCCTTCCAGCTCATCAACGGCGACTCCGTCCGGTCCAAGCTGGCCGCCGACGACAACCGGATCGGCCGCCTGCTCCGCGCCGGGGCCTCCGACGCCGCGATCCTCGACGAGCTCGCCCTGGCCGCCCTCGGCCACGAGTTCGAGCCCGACCGTCGGGCCGGGTTCCTCGACCACGTCGCCGGGGCCCCCGACCGCCGCAAGGCCTGGGAGGACGTCGCCTGGGCGATCGTGAACAGCAAGGAATTCCTGCTCCGGCATTGAATCGAATCGAAAGGACCGCCGCGATGAATCGAGGATGCCCCGACTTCCGGGCGACGGGCCGATTGACGCGGCGGAGCCTGCTCCGCGCCGGGACGGCGGGATTCGCCGGCCTGAACCTCCCCGCGCTGCTCCGGGCGTCGGAGGTCGCGGGCCCGGGCCGGCCCGGCCCCGCCCGGGCGAAGCACGTCGTCTTCCTCCACCAGTTCGGCGGCCCCTCGCACATCGACACGTTCGACATGAAGCCCGACGCTCCCGACGGCATCCGGGGCGAGTTCAAGCCGATCCAGTCGTGCCAGCCAGGGCTCTACCTCAGTGAGCACCTGCCCCGGTTCTCCAAGGTCCTCGGCCGGTTCGCCCAGGTCCGGTCGGTCCATCACGGGATGAAGAACCACAACTCGGCCACCTACTACAGCCTGACCGGCCACGCCCCGCCGGTCGACGACATCCGGCTCCGCGACACCCAGGAGCTTTATCCCTCCTATGGCAGCGTCGCCGCGCGGTTCCGCCCGGTGGACGACCCGGCCTTGCCGACTCACGTCTCCTTCCCCTATCTTCTCCGCGACGGGAGCGTCACGCCGGGCCAGGGGGCGAGCTTCCTCGGCAAGGCGTTCGACCCGTTCTTCGTCGGCCGGGACCCGTCGAAGTCCGACTTCCGCCTCCCCGAGCTGAGCCTCCCGGCCGAGACCTCGCTCGGTCGGCTCGACGACCGCCGGGGCCTGCTCCGGATGGTCGACGAGCAGGGCGAGCTGGGTTGGTCGACGACCGCCCGGGGGATCGACGCCTTCTACGACCGGGCGATGGCGATGCTCGGCTCGCCGAAGGTCAAGGCGGCCTTCGACCTCTCGCGCGAGCCCGACCCGCTCCGCGACGCCTACGGGCGGAACACCTACGGCCAGAGTTGCCTGCTCGCCCGTCGCCTGGTCGAGGCGGGCGTCCGGTTCGTGACCGTGTACTACTCCGACACGATCGGCAACCGCAGGGACGGCGGCGGCGGCTGGGACACCCACGGCGACAACTTCAACGAGCTGAAGAATCGCCTCTGCCCGCCGACCGACCTCGCCGTGCCGACCTTCATCGAAGACCTGGCCTCGCGAGGGCTCCTCGACGAGACCCTGGTCGTCTGGATGGGCGAGTTCGGCCGGTCCCCCCGGGTGGCCAACACCGCCCAGTTCGGCCCCGACGGCCGCGACCACTGGCCCAAGTGCTACACCGTGCTCCTGGCCGGCGCCGGGATCACCCCGGGGGCGATCTACGGCTCCAGCGACCGGATCGGGGCCTACCCCGCGTCCGACCCGGTGACGCCCGACGACATCGCCGCCACCATTTTCTGGGCCCTCGGCATCGACCCCGCCACCGAGGTCCAGGACACCCTGGGTCGACCCCTCCCCATCGCCTCCGGCCAGCCCCTGACCCGGCTGTTCGCCTGAGAGGCCCGCCGCAATCGAGCTTCCCGGTCTCTTGTCGGGTGGATTTCATCCACCCGACGGTAGATCGGTCTTCATGGGGTTGACGTCGGCGTCGATCCACCGCCCCGGTCGCTCGACGACGGCGAGCCCCGCCTTGTCGAGCCGGCTGAGCAGGATCGGCCAGTGACGGGCCAGGCTCTGCGCGGCCATGGTATGGCCGCACTCGATCGTCTCGCGGTCGAACCGGCCGATCACCCGGGCCCCGCCGGGGGCCCGGTCGAGGGCCCTGCGGACCGCGTTCACGCTCCCGGCTCGGACGAAGAAGCGTTCCATGGTCGGACCCTCGTTTCCTTTCGCCCGGGGGGTGCTCGTGTTAAGCTCGGACGGGTCAGTCACGCGGGGAGGTCCCCGCCCGACCGGAGCCCGACGAGCCCCATGAGCGACCCACCCGGCAACATCCGCGCCCACCAGGCGGAGCAACTCCTCGAACTGGCCTGGGGGGGCGACCGCGTCGACCGCCTGGCCTACCGCTACATCCGGGGGGAGTGCCCCTGCGCCACCTGCAAAGACGAGTGGACCGGCGACCGGATTCTCGACCCGGACTCGATCCGCGCCGACCTCAAGCTCGAAGGGATGGAGCCGATCGGCAACTATGCCATCCGGCTCGTCTGGAACGACGGCCACTCCTCGGGGCTCTACTCCTGGGAGAACCTCCGCCGCCTGGCCGACGCCGCCCCGCGTTGACGTCGCACCCTCGGACCTTTCGGGGGAGCCGGAGGGTTATCGTCCGCCGCCGGTGCCCGTGCCCTTGGGAGCGGCCCCGCCTGGGCCGGGAGTGGTCGGGTCGCCCCGATGGAGGAGGCGGACTTCCTCGCGTAGCGCCCGGACCTCGTCGCGGAGGGCCGAGAGGTGGTCCAGGATCAGCTCGTCGGCCTGGTGCGGGAGGTCGTCGGCGTCGCGGTTCGTCACGACCACGATGCCATCCTGCTGGATGTAGTGGCGGAGGCCCAACTGGGCCAGGAGCAGCTTCAGCGACGTCTCCAGGGGGATCGGCCGCTTGAACGAGATCGCGACCGTCGAGGCCATCGTCTTGTCGGCGTCCTGGAGACCTCGGGGGTCGAAATAGAAGGCGATGCCGCTCGTGGGGTCGTCCTTCTCCGCCGTGATTTCCTCGATATACTTCTTGACCTCCTCCAGCGGGGTGTCGGCCGTGAAGTCAATTTTGACCTTCTCCTGGAGCTTCAGGTAAGTCTTGATCGCCTCGGGCGACATCGGCGGGGCCGCGATGCGGACGACCGTCGCTGAGTCGGCCGACTCGGCGCCGGCCTTCCCGCCGAACGCCCCGCCGACGGCCGCCGTCGCGATCGTCGGCGACGGCTGACCCGCCCGGATCGTTGGCCTCGGGCCCGTCATGAAGGCGACCACCCCGGCGAGGGTAATTCCGATCGCTAGAATCCCTTGCGGTCGACGCATGGTCGTGGCTCCGAGAGAGGTCGGGCTATCGAGAAGTGACGCGATCGCGAGAGGCATCACGGTCGCATGGCCGATCGTATCCGGAGGAGTCGGTCATCGCGCACGAAAATCCGTCGAGGGTGCCCGAGTTTGTCCCGATCGCCCCCCATCACCGTCGCCCTCCCGACCTGCAACGGCGCCCGCCATCTCCGCGAGGCCCTGGCCGGGCTCCGCGATCAGGCCGGGGTCGACTTCGACCTGATCGTCTCGGACGACCGCTCGGACGACGACACCCCGGCGCTCGCCCGCGAGCTGCTCGGCGACCGCGTCCGGGTCGCGATCAACCCCGAGCGGCTCGGCCTGGCCGGCAACTGGAATCGGTGCGTCGCCCTGAGCCGGACCCCCCTGGTGGCCGTGTTCCACCAGGACGACGTGATGCGACCCGGCCACCTCGCGGCGCACCTGGCCGCCTTCAACGCCGATCCGGACCTCGGCCTGATCGCCTCGGCCGCCGACGTGATCGACGCCGAGGGGCGGGAAGTCCCGGCAACGGTCGTCGGCCGCGGCGGCTGCGGCCCGCTCGATCGCCGGTTCGCCGCCGGTGCGTTCGCGGCGGCGCTGGCCGTCGAGAACCCGCTCCGCTGCTCGGCGGTCACGATCGGCGCGACGGCCCACGCCGAGGCCGGCGGCTTCGACCCGTCCTATCGCTACGTCGTCGACTGGGACTTCTGGCTCCGGGTCGCCCGCCGCCGTCCCGTCGCCTGGTTGGCCCGGCCGACGGTCGCCGTCCGCTGGCACCCGGCGAGCGAGACCCACCGCTTCCAGACCGGCACGACCGACCTCGACGAGACGGCCCGCCTGCTCGATGACCTCTACCGCCGGGATGCCGCGAGCCTCAACCACCCGCGCGGCCTCCGTCGCCGGGCCGATCAGCGGCTCGCCCGGGCCTACCTCAACCGGGCCTATGTGGCTTCGAAGGGGGGCGCCCCGGCCCTGGCCCGGCGCTGCCTGGCCCGGTCGATCTGCCTCTCGCCCGCGATCCTCGGGACGATTGTCCTCGACCCGAGGCTCGTCGCGCGGCTGTTGGCTTCGTTTGTCACGCCCGGCCCGTCAGGCGAATAGGGCCGCGACCTCGCAGCGGAAGCCGGGCAGGACGTCCTCGCCGTCGATCGCGTCGCCGACCTTGAGACGCACGCCGGACCCGTCGCGGCGGATCACCTGCACGGTCTGCGTGTCGGGGTAGACGATCCAGATCAGCGGGATGCCGGCCGCCAGGAAGTCGGCGATCTTGAGATCCAGCTTCCGGATCGTGTCATTGGGCGAGATGACTTCGACCACGAGGTCCGGGGCCACCCGGGAATGGCCATCCGCAGGCGTTCCCCCCGGGAGTCGATCCCGGCGCGTGAAGGAGACGTCAGGTATCCGGACCTTGTTCGGATCGTCGGGGAAGATCTGGTAACTCCCCTGGCCGCCATTCACGAGGCCGAGCCTCCGTTCCCGGACGAATTGGTTGAGGAAGTAGATGAGTAGGGCCGCGATCGCGTCGGATTTCTGGCCCATCTCTCGCTCCAGGAGTTGCCCGTCGACCAGCTCGGGCATGGATCGATCGGTGATGTCCAGGAGGTCTTCGGGGGTGATCCGAGCGGTGGTGATGGTCGCCATCGGGCCGAACCTCTGTTGCCGCGGGGCGTAGGATAAGTGCATAGTAACCGATTGCGTTCGGCCCGTCTCCCGGGATGCCCTGCGACCCCGCCATGAACGACCACAAGCCCGCACCCCCCTGCTCGACCCGGAACGCCGGCCCCAACGTCGCGCCGACGCAACTGCCGGTGCCGCCGCTGGTCACGCTGGCGTTGCCGCACCTGCCGGCCAGCCGGGCGGAGATGGAGGCCCGCGGTTGGGACGCCGTCGACGTGGTGCTCGTCAGCGGCGACGCCTACGTCGACCACCCGGCGTTCGCGATGGGCATCCTCGGCCGGGTCCTGGAGGCGGCCGGCTTCCGGGTGGCGATCCTCAGCCAGCCGGATTGGCGGACGGCCGACCCCTGGCGGACCTTCGGCCGGCCTCGCCTGTTCTTCGGCATCAGCGCCGGGAACATGGACAGCATGATCAACCATTACACGGCCAACAAGAAGGTCCGCAACGACGACGCCTACAGCCCCGGCGGCAAGATCGGCCTCCGCCCCGACCGCGCGACCATGCCCTATTGCCAGCGCGCCCGCGAGGCCTTCCCCGGCGTCCCCGTGATCGCCGGCGGCGTCGAGGCGAGCCTGAGGCGGCTGGCCCACTACGACTACTGGAGCGACACGGTCAAGCGGTCGATCCTGCTCGACTCCAAGGCCGACCTCGTCGTCTTCGGCATGGGCGAGCAGCCGATCGTCGAGATCGCCCGCCGGCTCCAGGGCGGCGAGGCCGTCCGCGACCTCCGCGACATGCGGGGCGTCGCCTACGCCCTCGGCGCCAAGGAGCAGCCGCCGGCCGGGGCGATCGTCCTTCCCTCATTCGAGGAGATCAAGGCCGATCGGTTCGCCTTCGCCAAGGCCACGCGGATCATCCACCAGGAGACGAACCCGCTCAACGCCAAGACCCTGGTCCAGTTCCACGACCGCCAGGCCGTCGTCGCCAACCCGCCGGGCCTGCCGATCAGCGAGGAGGACATGGACCGGGTCTACGGCCTGCCCTACACCCGCCGGCCGCACCCGATGTACAAGGGAGAGAAGGTCCCCGCCTTCGAGACCGTCAAGGATTCGGTCACGATCATGCGCGGATGCTTCGGCGGCTGCACGTTCTGCTCGATCACGGCGCACCAGGGGCGGATCATCCAGTCGAGGTCCAAGGAGTCGGTCCTGACCGAGCTGGCGCAGATGGGCCGCGACGCTGATTTCTCCGGGGTCGTCTCCGACATCGGCGGGCCGACGGCGAATATGTACCAGATGCGCTGCACCAGGCCCGAGGTCGAGGCGAAGTGCAAGCGGCTCTCGTGCGTCCATCCCAAGGTCTGCAAGCTGTTGGGGACGGACCACGGGCCGCTCGTCGAGCTGATGCGCGAGAGCCGCGACGTCCCGGGAATCCGCAAGGTGTTCGTCGCCTCGGGAATCCGGATGGACCTGGCCCAGCGGTCGGCCGAATACATGGAAGAGCTTGCCGCCCACCACGTCGGCGGCCACCTCAAGGTCGCCCCCGAGCACACCGACCCCGACGTCCTCCGACGGATGAAGAAGCCCGACGGCGACGACTACGCCGGCTTCGCCGACGCCTTCCGCGAGGCCAGCGTCCAGGGCGGCAAGCCCAAGCAGTACCTCGTCCCCTACTACATCGCCTCGCACCCCGGCAGCGACCTCGACGCGATGATCGACCTGGCCCTCTTCCTCAAGCGGAACGGCTACAAGCCCGACCAGGTCCAGGACTTCATCCCCGCCCCCTTCGACATCGCCACCTGCATGTATCACACCGGCCTCGACCCCTTCACGGGCGAGGAGGTCTACACCGCCAAGCACCTCCGCGACCGCAAGCTCCAGCGGGCCCTGCTCCAGTTCTTCAAGCCCGAGAACTACTTCGAGGTCCGCGAGGCGCTCCAGAAGGCGGGCCGGCAAGACCTGATCGGCTCGGGCTGCGACGCCCTGATCCCCGCCAACCCGCCCAAGGTCGCCCTCCAGGCCCGGATGGCCAAGGCCAACAAGTCGCTGGGCGAAGGGCGATACGTCCACACCATCCCCGGCGAGCCCAAGGCCGCGCCCCAGGCCGACCGACCCCCGCCCTCGAAGTCCGGCGGCTACCGCCCGCATCGCCAGACCGCCCGCCGCCGGCCGCGTTGACGTCCCTCGATGGACGGACGATCCTCCGACATCCCCCGAAAGCCGCCCGACCGATGAGCCCACCGAAACGCACGCCCAAGCGATCCGCCGCCGCCAGGTCGAAGGCCCGCCCGCGCCCGGAAGGACGCCCCGGCCCGTTCCCGCCCGGACATCCCGGCCCCAAGCCGTCCACACGGCCGAAGCGGCGGCCGTTCGAAGCGGCGGCGGCCTCCTCGGCCGCGTCGAGGCCCCCCGCCCGTCGCGACGGCAAGCCCGACCAGAGGACGGGGCGGGACAAGCCGGCCGGCCCCATGAAGCCGGGCGAGGTCGGGGCGAGGGCGGTCTCGCACGTCGTCTCGCTGGACAAGCTGGCCTCGTCGGCGGTCGACGTCGCGCTGGCGGTCGAGAAGGCGGTCCTGGGCGACGGCCGCCGGGCCGACCGGTCGATCGCCTGGGAATTGAAGATGAGGCGCGACCTGGCCGCGCCCGACCACCGGTTCATCAGCCGGGCGGTCTTCGCCCTGTTCCGCTGGCGGGGTTGGATCGAGACGCTCCACCTCGATCGGCCCGAGGCCCGGCTCCTGATGGCCTGGATGCTCGACTCGCCCACGTTCCACCCGGCCTGCCGGATCTGGGCGAAGGCGATCGGCCGCGACCCCGAGCGGATGCTCGCCGTCGGCGACGCGCCGAACTGGACCGCCCGGGGCGACGGCTGGAAGCGGCTCAACGAGGGCCGGATCGTCTCGGCCGACCCGTGGCGGCTCTTCCCCGAATGGCTCCGCGAGCACCTGCCCCTGCCGCCGGGCGGCGGCCCGCCCAAGATGAAGTACCTGGAGCTGCTCCAGTCGCTCCAGTCCCCGCCCTCGCTCTGGGTCCGGGCCCAGGGGGCCGACGAGAAGGCGCTCTGGGCCGAGCTGACCGCGCTGGGCCACAAGCCCTGGGTCCACCGCAAGGTGACCCACGCCGCCAAGCTCGACCCCGAGGCCGACGTCCACCACCTGCCCGCCTTCGAGCGCGGCGACCTGGAGATCCAGGACCTCGCCTCGCAGGCCGTCGCCCTGGCCTGCGACCCCGACCCGGGCGAGCGCTGGTGGGACGCCTGCGCCGGGGCCGGCGGCAAGGCCCTCCACCTGGCCGGCCTGATGAAGGGCAAGGGCTTGGTCGTCGCCACCGACATCTACGAGGCCCGGCTCAAGGAGTGCGCCCGCCGGGCTCGTCGGACCCCGTTCCGGAACCTCACGACCAAGCTCTGGGACGGCAAGCACGTCGTCGGCAAGGCCGGCAAGTACGACGGCGTGCTCGTCGACGCCCCCTGCTCCGCCATCGGCACCTGGCGGCGCAACCCCGACGCCCGATGGACCCTCGACCCGCAGGCCGTCGCCCGCCTCGCCGAGTTGCAGGCCCAGATCCTCCGCGCCGCCGCCGCCGGCGTCCGGCCCGGCGGCACCCTGGTCTACTCCGTCTGCACGCTGACCATCGCCGAGACCCAGGGCGTCCTCCGCGCCTTCCTCGCCGATCGCCCCGAGTTCAAGCTCGACCCCTTCCCCCACCCCCTCACCGGCGACCCCACCGACGGCACCCTCCAGCTCTGGCCCCAGGAGTCCGACACCGACGCCATGTTCGTCGCCCGGATGATCCGGATCGTCCCGAAGCCGGTCAAAGAATCCGCTAAAGTCGAAGGATGAACGACTTGGCCGGAAGCCCATTTCGAGGAGGCGACCGATGAGCACGATCGTGACGAAGCGGCCTGTCGAGCCCGGCGACTTCTACCAGTTACCCGACGACAAGACCTTCGACTTCATCGACGGCGACCTCCTGGTGAGGGACATGAGTGTCGAATCAAGCTGGATCGCCGGCAAGATTCTCCGTCTCGTCGGCAATTATGCCGAAGACGGGGGGCTGGGCTGGGTCTTCGCCGCCGATCTCGGCTGTCGATGCTTCCCCGATCTGCCGCATCAAATCCGCAAACCCCACCTGACGTTCGTCCGGTCGGATCGATTCTCGGCGGATCAGATTGGCGAGGGATCTCTTCGCGTCATGCCCGACCTCGTTGTCGAAGTCGTCTCTCCGAACGACACCTATGGAGAAGTTGAGGAGAAGGTCGAGATGTTTCACAAGGTTGGCGTCCCCTTGATCTGGGTCGTCAGCCCATCGACGCGGACCGTTCGCGTTGTCCGTCCCGATAAATCGATCTCCCGGCTCAGCGAAGGCGACGAGCTTTCCGGCGAGGCCGTGATCCCCGGCTTCGCCTGCCCGGTCGCGGCGATCTTCCCTCCCAAGCAGGCTCCCGCGAACGGCGCCCCCGGCACTTGAAGTCCTCGTCCGGCCGGGATTCCCGGAAATAGCTCGCGAGGTTTCCCGGCCCGCGGCAACTTCACGTTGTCATGGACGTCGAGAACCAACCGCCCTCACCCGATGGATCGCCGCTTGCCTGCCCGGTCGACTGGGCCTCGGCCCTGCTCCGCCATGACCGCTGGTTGCGGACGGTGGTGGCCTCGCGGCTGGGCGAGCGGCAGGCGGTGGACGAAGTCTTGCAGGAAGTCTCGCTCTCGGCGGTCGCGGCCCGATCGAGCGTCGACCCGTCGCGGGTGGCCGGCTGGCTGTATCGGCTGGCGATCCGCAAGACCCTCCTGTATCGCCGGTCGATGGGGCGTCGCCGCAAGTTGACCGGGCGCTACGCCGAGCGGGTCCGCGACGGGGGGTCCGCGCCCCCCGACCCGCTCGGCTGGCTTTTGCTCGACGAGCGGCTGGCGATGGTCCGCGAGGCGCTCGGCAAGCTCCCGCCCCGCGACGCCGAGATCCTGCTCCTGAAGTACACCGAGAACTGGTCGTGCCGCGACCTGGCCGAACGCCTCGGCCAGACCGAGGGGGCCATCGGGTCGCGGCTCCTCCGCGCCCGGCGGCGGCTCCGCGACATCCTGGCCGGGTCGAGCGTGATCGAGGTCCCCCGATGAGCGAACTGCCAGACCGACCCAATCCCATCACCGACGCCGCCATCGATCGCCTGGTTGACGGCGACCTGGGCGAGGCCGAACGTCGCGAGCTGCTGCTGAGGCTGGAGGACGAGCCCGACGGCTGGCGGCGGTGTGCCCTCGCTTTCCTGGAGGATCAGGCCTGGCGCCTGGCGATGGCCGGGGCCGTCACGCCCGCGGCGAGGCCCTTCGAGGCCGTCCGGACGCCCGATCCCGCCCCGGGTGGCCGGCCGTCGCGGCTCCGGTATTCGCTCGCGGCCTCGATCCTCGCGGCGACGTTCGCGGCCGGGTTCGCCGTCCGCGGGGCGGCTCGGGACCCGAGGACAACGCCGCCGGGACGCGGAGACATCGCCCTCCAAAAGCCCGACGCCCCGCCGCCCGATGGTGCGCCGGGCGCGATCCGGGAGGTCGGCTGGATCGACCTGGTCGACCGCTCGGCCGGGGAGAGCCCGCCGCAGCGGGTCCCGATCCTCTCGGGCCCGGGCCTGGACGACGAGTGGCTCAGGGACCAGCCGCCATCGGTCTCGGAGTATGTCCGGGCGCAGTGGGAACGGCAGGGATACCAGGTCGAGGAGCGGCGGAGGCTGGTCTCGCTCGACCTGGAAGACGGCCGCCGCGTCTCGATCCCCGTCGACGAGGTCGAGCTCGAATTCGTCGGTCAGAATCCCCTCTAGGCTCGGGCCTGGATGGGGAATCCCGTGCTTCTTGGAAAATCCGGAGGTTGCGATGATCCGATCCAAGTTCGCGTTTCGGTTGGCCCTGCTGGGAGCGATGGGAGCCCCGGGCTTCGCGGTCGGTCAGGATGCCAAGCCGCCCGAGTCAGCCCTGACCGAGGCCGTCGAGGAGGTCGTTGAGGAGGCCCAGGAGAAGGCCGTCGCGGAGAAGGCCCGGGAGGCCGGGATCCAATTTCAAAAACGGTTGGGCGGCGCAGGTGTCAAGAACGGCACGAAGGTCAATCGGTCTTACACCGTCACGCGGCCGATGAAGCCGAATGAGGCGAAGCCGTCCTTTGGCGCCTTGCAGGACAGCTATGGCCTGGAGCTGGCCGAGGTCGACGAGACGCTCCGGGCCCAGATCGCGATCCCGCCCGCCCAGGGGGTGGTGGTCGTCGCGGTCAAGCCCGGGAGCCTCGCCGAGCAGGCCGGCCTCAAGGCCAACGACGTCCTGCTGAGCCTGGGCGAGGACCGGCTCCGGGGCGTGAACCAGGCTCGCGGCCAGATCCTCGCCCTCCGCAAGGAGGCGGTGGAAACCAGGTTGATCCGGGCCGGCAAGGAGATGCGACTGTCCCTGGTGGGGCCGGAGCACGGCGCCGGGTGGGAGCCGGGGGAATACTGGATCGGCGTGCCGGTCGCGGCGGTCGACGCGACGCTCCGCTCGCACCTGACCGCCCTCCCGGCCGAGGCCGGCCTGATCGCCAACGACGTGGTCCCGGACAGCCCCGCGGCCAAGGCGGGGGTGAAGAAGAACGACATCCTCGTCAAGCTGGGCGACAAGCCGCTCAAGGATTCTGCCTCGATGGTCGAGCAGGTCCAGGCGGCCGGCGAGAAATCCGTCCCGCTGGAGCTGTTCCGGGCCGGCAAACCGATTACGGTCACGATCACGCCGATCAAGCGGACCCGCCCGTTGGCCTTCGATGTTCCCGGCCAGCGCAGTTGGTATTTTTACAACTTCGTGATGCCGAAGCCAGGTGTCGAGATCACCATCGACCCCAAGCAGTACGAACTGATGGCGAAGCAGGTCAAGGAGGCTAACAAGCTCATCGAGTCCCAGGCCAAGAAGATCGGCGCGAGGCCGCTCGACCTTCAGATCGAGATGCTCCTGCCCAAGGCGACCCTCGACGAGGCGAACGCACGCATCGAAGCCGGGATGAAGGAGATGAAGTCGTCGATCGATGAGTTGAAGAAGCTCGTCGAGACGCTCAAGAAGCCGGAGTCGAAGTAACGCGGTAGAAGTCAGTTCCAATCTCGTCGGGTGGATGAAATCCAGCGGGGCTCGGGCCGCCCCGGTGGATCGGTGGATTTCATCCACCCGACGAGACAGATCCGCACTTTCCAGGCTTCAGCGCTCGTAAGACCGGACCCCGCGATGCCCGTCTCCGCCGGCGGAGACGGCCTCGACGCTGTCGATCTGGTAGAGGTTGGCGCCGGCATCGGTGGGGTACTTGCCGGTGACGCAGGCCCGGCAGAGCCGCTCGGAGGAGAGCCCCACGGAGCGGGCGATCGACTCGACGGGCAGGTAGCGGAGGCTGTCGGCCCCCAGCTCCTTGGCCATCCGCGCCTGGGCCGCCTCGGAGACGCCGCCATTGGGGAGGTCGGCGAACTTGGGGGCGAACAGCTCGTCGCGGCTCGACATGTCGATCCCGTAGAAGCACGGGGCGATGATCGGCGGGCAGGCGATCCGGAGGTGGATCTCCCTCGCCCCGCCGCGGTCGCGGATCTCGTGGACGAGGGCCCGCATCGTGGTCGAGCGGACGATGCTGTCCTCGACCAGGAGGACGCGCTTGCCCGCCAGGACCTCGGGGAGCGGGGTGTACTTGAGCCGGGCCTTGGCCGCGCGGTCGGCCGTCCCCTCGATGAAGGTCCGCCCCACGTAGCGATTCCGCATCAGGCCCTCGACCGAGGGCAGCCCCAGCTCGAAGGCCATCGCGTCGGCGGCGGCCTTGGCGGTGTCGGGCACCGGGACCACGATCGTCCCGGCGTCGCGGGGGACGTCCTCCAGCCGGGCCAATTCCTTGCCGAGCGCGGCCCGGCTGAGGTAGACCGAGCGGTCGTCGAGGGTGCTGGCGACGTTGGCGAAGTAGATCCACTCGAAGAAGCAGTGCGCGTGGCGGGGTGAGGGCGCGAACCGCTCGATCCGGACCCCCCCGTCGTTGACCACGGCCAGCGTGCCCGGCTCCAGCGAGCGGACCCCCTTGAAGCCGAGGTTCGCCAGCGGGACGCTCTCGGAGGCCGCGGCGAAGAGCGGGCCGTCCTCGGCGATGCAGAGCGGCCGGAAGCCCATCGGGTCGCGGGCCACGACGAGGTCGCCCAGGGCCGAGAGCAGGACGACGTTGTAGGCCCCGTCGAACCGGTCCGCCAGCCGGCCGAAGACCCCCTTCCAGTCGATCACCGGCCCCTCGTTCTGCAGCTCGTAGCTCAGCGAGTGCATGAGGATCTCGGTGTCGGTGTCGCGCTTGAGGTGGTAGTCGCCCTGGTCGAGCAGCTCCTGGCGGAGTTCCTGGTAGTTGGTGAGCTGGCCGTTGAAGGCGAAGGCGAACCACTTGGCCTTGCGGCCGTGCTCGCGCTCGAAGGGCTGGGCATAGCTCTTGTCGTCGGCGCCGCAAGTGGCGTAGCGGACGTGGCCGATCGCCGCCGGGCCGTCCTGGCCCCGCATGATCTTCTCGAACTTCTCCTTGTGGTTCAGGCGGAACCCCTCGGCGACCGTGCCCAGCTCCTTGTGGGTCGCCAGGATCGACCGGCGGTCGGGCTTGTAGCTGGTCATCCCCGAGGCGAGTTGGCCCCGATTCTGCATGTCGAGCAGCATCCGGGGGACCAGTCGAGTGACGCTGTTGACGTCGCCGGCGATCGGGGCCAGCTTGGAGACCGGCCGGTCCCCGACGTGACGGTGGTAGACGGCCGCCACGCCGCACTCGTGGTTCAGTTCGCCCATGGGCTTTGGTTGGACCCTGTGTGCACGACCCGATCGGGGCTCGACCCGGGTCAGGGATGAGGGACAACGAGTTGGTGCCGGGGGGATGGGCTCGCCTGGGCGAATCCGCCGCCGTGATTATAATGTCGGGCATCCCCACCGACAACCTTCACGGCCAGGCCCGAGCGGCGGATAATGCGGCGGGCGTGGCCATCTTTCCGCATCCGCGACGCCGTCGCGGAGGCCCCGGCCTCCCCCGCTTCCTCCGAGAGGTCGAGACTTAAGATGGCCCGCGACCTGGTCCGCGACGAGGTGGTCTATTCCGCCCGGACCTGGGTGGTCAAGGTCGGCACCAGCGTCCTGACCGGCCCCGACGGGGCGCTCGACCCGGCGCGGATCGAGCACCTGGCCGAGCAGATCTGCGTCGTCACCGCCACGGGACGCCGCGTGGCCCTGGTCAGCTCGGGCGCCGTCGGCGCGGGGATCGGCCGGCTCGGCCTGGCCCGGCGCCCGGACAACCTCCGCCAGCTCCAGGCCGCCGCCGCCGTCGGCCAGGCGTACCTGATCCGGGCCTACGACGACGGCTTCCGCCGCCACGGCCGCCACGCTGCCCAGCTCCTGCTCACGCACGAGGACTTCGACAGCCGGCCGCGCTACCTCAACATGAGGAACACGCTCACCGCGCTCTTCGAATACGACGCGGTCCCGGTGATCAACGAGAACGACACGATCAGCGTCGACGAGATCAAGTTCGGCGACAACGACAAGCTCGCCGCGATGGTCGCCAACCTGCTCCAGGCGCCGCTCCTGGTGATCCTCAGCGTGGTCGACGGCCTCTACCGGTCCGACCCGGGCGCCACGGGGGTCGGCGAGGTCGTGCCGCTGGTCGCCGACCTCGACGAGGTCCTCGGGCTGGCGGGCGAGAGCCGGAGCGGCGGCGGGACCGGCGGGATGCGGAGCAAGCTCGAAGCCGCGGGCCTCGTCACCCGAGCGGGGGGCTCGGTCATCATCGCCTCGGGCAAGCGGCCCGGTCCGCTCGCCCGAATCCTGGCCGGCGAGCCGGTGGGGACCGTGTTCCTCGCCAGCGGGCCGACCCAGGGGGCCCGCAAGCGCTGGATTGGCCTGACGGCGCGGCCTCGGGGCCACCTGGTCGTCGACGCCGGGGCCCGGGTCGCGCTCGAGGCGGGCGACAGGAGCCTCCTGGCGATCGGGATCGTCGACGTCGTCGGCGACTTCGAGAAGGGGGACGTCGTCGGCGTCCGGGACCGCGATGGCTTCGAGTTCGCCCGCGGCCTGACCAACTATCCGGCCGCCGACGCCCGCCAGATCCGCGGGCTCCGGACCGATCAGGCCCGCCGGGCACTCGGGTCCGCCCTCTACGACGAGGTGATCCACCGCGACAACCTGGTCCTGACCCGGTGACTCGACCCGGCCGGGTCGCCGCCCGCCTCACGGCATCGGGATGTCGCGGAACTCGAACGGGATCTCGGCCTCGCCCCGGATGATCCCGTGGTATCGGACCGAGGCGGGGACGCCGGCCGTCCCGCCGGGCAGGAGCGTCAGGGTCAGTCGCGTCTCGTCGCCCGCGTGGAGCGAGCCCGACGGGAACCAGGGTACAGTTCGCCCCTCCGCGTCGACGACTTCGAGCTGCTGCTGGGGCGATTCGGGGCGATAGGGCCGCAACTCGCCGTCACCCCGGGCCGAATCACGGCCGGCCCCGACGGCGTCCCGCAGCGAGAATTTGAGGATCGCGGGCCGATTCCCGGCGGCGGGCCGGAACTCGCGGACGCCGATCGTCACGTCCCCGTTGCTGTAGGTCTTGCCGGGGGCGCCGCCCACCGGGACGACCAGCGGGTCGGCCTTCCGGGCGGAGACGACGACCGGGATGACCCCCTTCACCCGCTTGATCCGCCGTCCGGGCTCTTCCAGGCGAGCCAGATCGACCCGGAGCCGGAGTTGCGGGGAGGAATCGAGGCCGAAGTCACCCGAGGAGGTCTGGGGCGCCGCCGTCCGATCGGACACCACGATCGAGCGGCCCAGGTCGTCGGACGCCTCGATCACCCTCACCGACCCGTTCGAGGCGATCGCGAGCCCGGGCTCGGCGGTCACCAGGAGCTGGAAGTAGAACTGCTTGCTCGAAGCGGCCGGCCGTTGCTCGGCATGATCGGCGGGCGTCGGGCGGAGGCCGCGGGCGACCGAACCCGGCCGAGGCCGGGACAGCAGGACCTCGCTCTGATAATGGACGCTCGCCAGATGGACCCGGAACGGGCCGCTGTCGGAGACCGGCTCGGGCGTGGGTGCGTCACCATCGAAGATCGAGAAAGCCGATCCCGCCTGCCCCTGGGTCGGCTCGGTTTCGAACCGATGATGGACCCCGCCTGCCTTGCAGAGGGCGTCCATCGCCTCCCAAAACGGGAGCGATCGGCCGCCCTCGAGCGTGATCTTGCGCCCCGACCAGGCCGAATCCCCTTCCGCCGGGAGGTCGACGGGTAGACCGGTCCGACCCCGGATCGCCCGCACGGCCTCCGCGATCGTGACGTCGCGGAAGTCGAGCGTGATCATCGTCGGGCGGACGAGGAGATCGCCCTCAACCCGGTCCAGGATCGCCGAGGCTCGGGCCCGGATCTCGACATCCCGGCTCGCCCGGGCCGCCCTCAGGGCCGGCAACGCCGCCCGGCCGAGGCCGACGAGCGTGACCCCCGCCAACTCCCGCGGCGCGAATCGCGGCGAGCCGAGCTGTTCGACCAACGCCTCGGGGTCCGGCGGGGCCGCCGGCAAGCCGAGGAAGACGACCAGCGCGAACGCGACTCCGTGCATCGATGATCTCCGTCGAGGTCGGATCGGAGGGAAGGTCGGAGAGGTGGGCGAGGCTGGGCCCAGCTTGACCACAATCCTGCCGAGGACCCCTCAGCATAGCTTACTCCTCATGCAATTCCACGGCCGTGCCGAGATCCATAGGCCGGCGGCCCCATCGCGGGCGAGGACCATCGGGCTGATTTCGCCGTGAGGAATATGCTAAGCTGGTGAATGCTTCGATGAGGGCACGGAAGGAGCCGGCATGGCCCGTGCATGGGGTTATGTCGTCGGGTCTCGCGAGATCCCCGAACCGCGCTCTTGAATTTCTTCGTGGAAGGAGACCTCGGATGGCCACGAGATACGGTCGGACGCTTTCGCTGGTCCTCGGTCTACTCGCGACTTCCTCGACCGCCCGGGCCCAGAATGTTTTCAACCCCTATGGCAACTCGGGCATGCCGGACTATCGGGAGTTCGCCACCCCGATGTACTCCAATAACCCGAGCCTGCCGGGACAGGCTCGCCTCCAAGGCCAGCAGATCGGCGGTCGCAGTCGGGCCAATCAGTTCGAGTCTTATACCGACTCGCTGAACGGCCGCGACACCGACCTCGACCTCGGGAGCCGGAATGGTCAGGGGGCCGCGGGTGCGGGCGTCCCTTACTATCGCACCTATCGCCAGTACGACCAGCAGTTCAAGCGGGTCTACAAGCCCAACGACTCCGACGCCAACCGCAAATTCGAGGAGCGGATGAAGCGGCGGAATGCGGCCTATATCAAGGCCCTCGAAGAAAAAGATCCGGGCAAGCGGGCTCGCCTGCTTCGCCTGATCGATCAGGACGTGCTCGATCGGCCGACGACCGGCCGGCCCTCGACCGCCGCGACCGCCGCAGCTAACCCGGCTCGCCGGTCGGCGAACCGCCCGACCCCCGAACCGCCCGCTGCCCGCTCCCCAGCTCCGACCGATCCCCGGGGGCCGGCAGCCCGACCCTCGGCGTTGCCCAGGGCCGCCACACCCGAACCACCCGCGACGACCGCCCCGGCGCCGGCGTCCCCCGCCTCCAACCCCTCGTCCATCCCCATCCCGCCGCCCCGTTGATCGATACGTCGGAGAGGGGGACGAGTCGTCGAAACCCCTCGCTGGTTTCCACCTCGCCTTCTTGCCGTATTACGTCATCGACGTCTCATGACGATCTGCCTGCCTCGCGCCCCATTCCGCCCGGCGAGCCATCGCTGACCACGACTTGGGGCGAAGGCCTCGTGTCGTGGTGCGACCCTGGGGTCGCCGCCTGGAGCCCTGGACATTCCCTTCGACTGCCTCGGTACGTTCCAGCAGACCGGTCGGCGGGCCTCCGGCCGGCGCCGGGGCAAAGCGGCCCGGGTGCACGGTAGCCGCGCGGCCTGCTGGTGAAGCGGTGCAAGACTGCGTGTAGGCGAGTGGCCAAGTCCGACGCGGCGATCAGACTGTTTGACCTCCGTTGCCGTTTCGCGAGATCGTGCGTCGCCGGCATCGGGTGAAGTCCTCACTGTGGGGGTCATCAAAGTAGGCCACGGCGCCGAATCCGACGGCGCGAACCGGCCAATCCGGGGTTCATTGGTGCAGCTCTCGCTCGCCACACTCCAGACGAAGCAACATGGCTTCCAGTCGCCAAGTTTCCGGATGGAGGCCGGCGATGAGCCAGATCTTCCCTTCGGTGATGATTTGAGTTGGAGATGCGACCGGAAATTTTGCAATTGTTTCGCGTGCTCGGCCCTGATTGTGTAATGTCCGTGAACCATCGTCGCGGGACCCACCTTTCCTGCCCTCGACGATGAGAGTCTTCATTCCAGCCGCCTCGACTGGAGCCCACCATGCCCACACGCCGGATTGGCCGCGCCCTCCTCTTGCTCTTCCCTCTGGCGTCCTGCTCGTCCCTCATCCTCGCCGGATGCGGCGACGATACCCGGACGACCGGGACGCAGGTCAAGATCAGCGAAGAGGCGAAGGCCCAAATCAACGACATGCGTGAGATGTACAAGACGAACAAAGACCAGGCCAAGAACAAGAGGTGAGGCCGGCCCACTCGGCCACCCGAGCCTCCGGGGAGCCCCACCGCCCGCAAGTAATGGGGGGCGACCCTGCGCCCTTCTCCCGTCTTCGATCCGTTTCCTAATTCATCCGAGGAGCGACGTATGAAGAAGTCGAGTCGCGGTTTCACCCTGATCGAGCTGCTCGTGGTCATCGCGATCATCGCGGTCCTGATCGCCTTGCTGTTGCCCGCGGTCCAGGCGGCCCGCGAGGCGGCCCGCCGCGCCCAGTGCACCAACAACCTGAAGCAACTCGGCCTGGCCATCCACAACTACCATTCGGCCGTGGGAGCCTTCCCGCCCGGGATCGTCACGACCGCCGATTACGCCACTTCGATCGGGCAGTGGACGACCTGGAGCCCCCAGGCCATGCTCCTGCCTTACGTGGAGCAGAACCCCCTCTACAACGCGGCCAACTTCAGTTGGGCCTGCTGCTTCGACGGCCCCGACGCCAACGTGATGAACTCCACGGTCTACCTGACCCGGATCGGGTCCTTCCTCTGCCCGTCCGACGGCAACGCGGGAATCCAGCAGATCAACAGCTACGTCGGCTCTTTGGGCTCCTCGACCCGCCAGAATGCCAGCGACGGGATGACCAACGGCATCTTCCAGATCTACGACGGGAATACTCACACGAACTCGGTCTCCATCGCCCAAGTCTTGGACGGGACCTCGAACACGATCGCTTTCGGCGAGGCCCTCGTGGGCGACTACGGCAAGAAGAACAATTACCGGGGCAACGGGATGACGGGCGTGCCCCGGGACAGGAACTTCGGCCAACTCGACCCCCGGGGCAACCCGGCCGCCATCACGACGGGCCTCCAGGCCTGCAACAACTTCTGGAACGGCACCTCGATCACCGGCTGCCCCGGCGGCAACTGCAACAAGAGCGGCCTGAAGCAGTACGAGGGACAGCTCTGGGCCCTCGGCGAGCGGGGGTACACGCTCTTCAACACGGTCGTCCCGCCCAATTCCAAGCAGTACCCGTGGCGCAGTTGCGGGATGACCTGCGCGGGCTGTGCCCCGGAATCGTCCGAGATCTTGAACGCCAGCAGCAATCACCCTGGGGGGGCAAACTACGCCTTCGCCGACGGGAGCGTCAAGTTCGTCAAGGAATCGGTCAACATGCAGATCTACTGGTCGCTGGGCACCCGGAACGGAGGCGAGATCATCAGCGCCGACAGCTACTGAGCCGCCTCGCGGCATCTTCCCGGGTGACACGACGGCCGCGAGGGGCGATAACCCCCCGCGGCCGTCGGCTTTCCGGCATGAGATCCGCGCGGCCATAAGAGGACCATCAGGGGGAAGCCGGCTTGCCCTTGGGGTCGGCCGTCGCCATGACCGACCCGATCGCCGCCCCGATCGCGACCAGGATCTGGGCCATCGCCCGGGTCTCCGGCGAGCCCGCCATCGGCAAGTGGGTCCGATGCGTCGGGAACCCGAGGGCCCCGGCGAACTCGTAGACGACCGTCGCCAGCGCGGCCCCGATGAAGCCCCCGAACGCCGTCTTCCACCAGCGGGCTCGCCCGCCGGCCCCGAGGCCGAACGCCAGGCCGCCCGCGGCGCCGGCGACCGACCAGATCGCCTCGTGGCCGAGCAGCGGGTAGACCAGGTCGCCCGACAGCGGGTCCAGCCGCGAGTAGATGACGGGCAGGATCAGGCGGGCCACGCCCGCCACCCCGGCCGCCCCGAGCAGGAGTCCCACCCCGCCCGCCGATGCGGCCGACCCGGCCGATCGCCTCGATCCGCCCCCGGCCAGCCCGAGCGACAGCCCGAGCAGGCCGCCCATCGCGGCGAAGGCGGCGGTCCCGCTGGCGACCCGGGCGGCCAGGATCAGCCGGGCGTCCTCCATCGTCGGGATCGGCTTGATGCCCGGCATCAGCGACGGCTGATAGGACCGGAGCACCCCCTCGCCGGCCAGCCACGAGCCGACCCCGGCGATGACCCCGGCGGCCAGCACCAAGCCCCAGGTCCGCCGGGTCGCGACGCCCCCCGGCGCCCGCCCGTCGGCCGTCCGGTCCTCGCCCGATTGATCGTGAGCTGTCATGAGTTGGGGCCATCCGCGGTGAAGGAATTCCCGGGCGATCATCCGCCCGGATGAGCGTAAACCAGGCCGATCGGGAAGGAAAGCCTCTTCTTTCGCCGGGCGATCAAGCCCCGGGTCTCGACGTCGCCCGGGGATCGTCCCCATCGCTCGTCCGTCGTGAACGCCATCGGCGGTCCGACCGGCGGGCCGATGGTCGGCCGCTGATCGGATCGGCCACCTTTGACGATCGGTACGACCTGAACTACAATCCAGGTCGGGATCGGCGGTCGGCCGGAATGTTCGACCCGGTGACCCCTTGCGATCCCGAAAAACCGGCGTATGATCGTTCTCGACGCAAGACGAGTCGATCTTCCCGGAGAATTACCGGGTTTATTTTTGGTCCGACTTTGTGAAACTCTTCACGAAGCGGTCGTCCGGAACGATGCGGACCCGGCATTCATGGGAACGGAATTCACGCCGATCTTCGTGTTCATCCTGGTCGCGATCTTCACCGCGATCAGCATGTTGGGCCTGAGCGCGGTCCTTGGGCCCCGGAAGACGACGGCGGTCAAGCAGATGCCGTACGAATCGGGCATGGACCCGATCGGCGACGCCCGCCAGCGGTTCGACGTCCGCTACTACTTGGTGGCGATCGTGTTCCTACTGTTCGACGTCGAACTCCTGTTCCTGTATCCCTGGGCCGTGGCGAACTATAGCGCCGACATCGCACCGGCGGCCGTCGCCAGCGTCAACCCCCCGACGGATGTGGCGGCGATAATCCCGCTGGTTGCGGCCTCGTCGCTCCCGGGCATCCCCGCCGCCTTCCGGGGACTGGTGTTCGGAGAGATCCTCGTCTTCATCCTCGTCCTGGCGGCGGCCTTCGCCTACGCTTGGCGCAAGGGGGTGTTCGAATGGCGCTGAGCATACCCACGACGGGCGGTCCCGGGACCCCCGCCAGGAACTCGGCCGGCTCGGTCGCGGGCATCCGCCCCGACGGGTCGATCGAGATCCCCGAGAACACGATCCTGGCCAAGGCCGAGGACGTGATCAACTCGCTCGTCAACTACAGCCGCAAGAACAGCCTCTGGCCGATGCCGTTCGCGACCGCCTGCTGCGGGATCGAGCTGATGGCCGTCGGTGCCAGCCGATTCGACATCGCCCGCTTCGGCGCCGAGGTCATGCGGTTCAGCCCCCGGCAGTGCGATTTGATGATCATCGCCGGCCGGATCGCCATGAAGATGATGCCGGTCCTCCAGCGGATCTGGCTCCAGATGCCCGAGCCCAAGTGGTGCATCAGCATGGGTGCCTGCGCCTCGACGGGCGGGATCTTCGACACCTACGCCGTGGTCCAGGGTGCCGACCGCTTCATGCCGGTCGACGTCTACATCCCCGGCTGCCCGCCCCGGCCCGAGCAGATCCTTCGGGCCCTGATGGACCTCCAGGCCAAGATCCAGAAGGGCGGCACGCTGGCCGGCAGCAACGGCCTGCCCGAACTGCTCGAGCGCGAGAAGATGATCCAGGAGAAGCGGAACCTGCCCGCCGGCCTGGCCCTCGCCGAGGAGCGGGGGGACGAGGCCCGCTACGGTTATCGCCTTCCCGGCGGGACCGGGCTGCTGGGTCGCGACGAGACGAAGTGAACTCCGGCCCGCGGCGGCCCGCCGGGGGACCGATGCCCGGCGTCGCCGACCGATCAACGAGGGACCTGCACCGTGACCGAGGCCGCGACCGAAATCGACGCCCACGCCCCGACCCTGGCGACCCTGGCCCGCGTCCTCGGCGAGGGCGTCTTCACCACCTCGCGGTTCCGCGACAACCTCCGGCTCCACGTCGCCGCCGATCGCCTGATCGGCCTGATCAAGACGATCCGGGACGAGTGCGGCTTCCGGCTCCTCAGCGAGGTCGGGGGGGTCGATTACCTGGGCTATCCCGGTCGGGCGGCCGACCTCCCCCGGTTCGAGGTCCACTACGTCCTGCTGAACCTCGATACCAACGAGCGGCTGATCGTCAAGGTCGGCGTCGACGATCCTGAGCCGACGCTCCCCTCCGTGGCCCCGCTGTGGATGGGTGCCGACTGGATGGAGCGGGAAATCTTCGATATGTTCGGCATCCGCTTCGACGGCCACCCCGACCTCCGCCGGATCTTGATGCCCGAGGAGTTCGCCGCCCACCCGCTCCGGAAGGATTATCCCCTCCGCGGTCGCGGCGAGCGGCACAACTTCCCCCGCCTGACGCGGGGCGAGTCCTGAGCGTCTCCGCTCGCGACTTACCGATTTGAGGAGCGGGAAAACCCCTCGCCCTCGGATCTCCGAGAAACAACCGAACTGGATGTTCCGCCGCCCATTGCAGGTGCCCACAACCATGCCGGCCAACTTGCTCGACGAAACCGAGATCGGTGCCGAGCGCAAAGACTTCCACTGGACGTTGAACTTCGGGCCGCAGCACCCGGCGACCCACACGACCCTCCGCCTGATCCTCGAGCTGGACGGCGAGCGGATCGTGAAGGCGACGCCGGACATCGGCTACCTCCACTCGGGGTTCGAGAAGCTCGGCGAGCACTTGAACTTCAATCAATACGTCACGATCGTCGACCGCAAGAACTACATCAGCCCGCCCATGAACGAGGTGGCCTGGCACCACGCGGTCGAGAAACTCCTCGACATCGAGATCACCAAGCGCTGCCAGTACATCCGCGTCATCATCGGCGAACTGGCCCGGATCAGCGACCACCTGCTCTGCGTCGGCGCCGCGGCGCTCGACCTCGGCGCGTTCACGGCCTTCCTGTTCTGCTTCAACCAGCGGGAGCTGATCTACGACGTCTACGAGGAGATGTCGGGCTATCGCTTCCACCCCGGCTACACCCGCGTCGGCGGCGTCCTCCAGGACTTCGACGATAAGGTCATCAACCGAATCCGGACCGTCCTCAACAGCCTGCCCAAGGCCCTGGCCGACCTAGAGAAGCTGATCCTCCGCAACCGGATCTTCCTCGACCGCGTCCGCGGGGTGGGGGTCCTGAGCAAGGAAGACGCCATCCAGCTCTGCTGCACCGGCCCGGTCGCGCGGGCCAGCGGGATGACCTACGACCTCCGGAAGGACGAGCCCTACCTCGCCTACCCCGAGTTCGACTTCCAGGTCCCCGTCGCCACCGAAGGCGACAGCTACGCCCGCTTCCAGGTCCGGCTGGAGGAGATCTACCAGAGCATGGGGATCGTCCGCCAGGCCCTCGAGAACCTCCCCGGCGGGCCGGTCAACGTCCCGATCGCCGAGAAGTTCCCCCTGCCCGACAAGGGGACGACTTACAACAGCATGGAAGGGCTGATCCAGCACTTCGAGCTGATCATGCCCAACCGCGGCATGGCGTCGCCGGTCAACGAGGTCTACGCCGCGATCGAGAGCCCCAACGGCGAACTCGGCTACTACCTGGTCTCCGACGGCAGCCAGACCGCCTGGCGGACCCGGACCCGGCCCCCTTCGTTCATCCACTTCCAGATCTTCCCCCACATCATCAAGAACCACCTGATCGCCGACATCGTGGCGATCCTCGGGAGCTTGAACATCATCGCCGCCGAGTTGGACCGTTGAGATCGCAGATCCCGGATTCCCGATTTCAAACGTTTGAAATCTGAGATGCACTGGAATCTGAAATCCCGAAGACGCGCCCCGAGAGCGAGAGATACCGATGGCCGCCGACGCGACGATGCCGATGCTCACCGAGCCGATCCGGGACAAGATCCGGGCGTACATCCCCCGCTATCCCAACAAGCGGGCGGTCACGCTCCCGGCGCTCCACATCGTCCACGAGCACCTCCGCTGCGTGCCTTACCAGGCGATGGCCGAGATCGCCGAATTGCTCGAGATCACGCCGGCCGAAGTCCACGACACGATGAGCTTCTACGGCTTCTTCCCCCAAGCCCCCATCGGCGACGTCCGGGTCTGGATCTGCCGATCGCTGTCCTGCATGCTCACCGGCGGCGACGAGATGCTCGAACACGCCTGTTCCCGCCTCGGCGTCCGCTCGGGGCAGACGACCCCCGACGGCAAGCTGACCGTCGAGTTCGCCGAATGCCTCGGGATCTGCGATTACGCCCCCGCCGCGCTCGCCGACGACGGCCGGATCTTCGGCCCGCTGACGCCGGAGAAGGTCGAGGCCATGATCGATGAGTTGAAGAAGGGCCCGGTCGACCCCACCCACGGGCTCGGGTCGGCCGCCGGCCCGGCCGTCCCCTCGCGGTCCGAGGTCTGATGTCCCGCCGACCGCGGCCGAAATCCCGGGATCGAATCACCGCCGGGCTCGCCGGGCCGGACCCCATTCGGGTCTCCCGCCTGGCCCGGATCGAATGCCGCCGGAAGCCCGCCCCCGGCTTATCTGGAGGTCGCGAACGTGGCCAAATTTGAACCGGTCCTGACCCGCAACTTCGCCGTCCCCGACGCCCACACGCTCAAGACGTACGAGTCGCGCGGCGGCTACAAGGCGTCGCGCAAGGCGCTGACCGAACTCGACCCGGACAAGGTCGTCGGCATCGTCAAGGACTCCGAGCTGCGCGGCCGCGGCGGCGCCGGGTTCCCGACGGGCCTGAAGTGGACGTTCCTCCCGAAAGATCGGGAGGAAACGTTCATGTGCGTCAACGCCGACGAGAGCGAGCCGGCGACGTTCAACAACCGCCAGTTGATGGAGCTGGACCCGCACCAGTTCCTCGAAGGCATCCTGATCTCCTGCTTCGCGACCCGGGCGGCGACGGCCTACATCTACGTCCGGTTCGAGTACATCCACGCCTTCCGGATCCTCGAGGCCGCGATCGCCGAGGCCCGCGCGGCCGGCCACCTGGGCAGAAATATCTACGGGAGCGGGTTCGACCTCGAGGTCTACGTCCACCGGGGCGCCGGGGCGTACATCTGCGGCGAGGAGACCGGGCTGATCGAGAGCCTGGAGGGGAAGCGGGGCTGGCCGCGGATCAAGCCGCCGTTCCCGGCGATCGAGGGGGCGTTCCGCAAGCCCACGGTCGTCAACAACGTCGAGACCCTCGCCTGCGTCCCGCACATCATCGAGCGCGGGGCCGACTGGTTCAAGTCGATCGGCACGCCCAAGAGCTACGGGCCGAAGCTGTACTGCATCTCGGGCCACGTCAACAAGCAGGTCTGCGTCGAGCTGCCGCTGGGCACGACGACCCGCGAGCTGATCGAGGACCATGCCGGCGGCGTCTGGAAGGGGCGGAAGGCCAAGGCGGCCGTCCCGGGCGGGATCAGCATGGGCGTCCTCTCGGCCGACGAGCTGGACGTGAAGCTCGACTTCGAGGACCTCCGCAAGACGGGCTGCCTGGGCCTGGGGACCGCGGCCGTGACGATCATGGACGACCAGACGAGCATGATCGACTACCTCTACAACACCGCGCGGTTCTTCGCCCACGAGAGCTGCGGCCAGTGCACCCCCTGCCGCGAGGGGACCGGCTGGATGTACAAGACGATGAAGCGGATCAAGGCCGGCGGCGGCCGGATGGAAGACCTCGACGTCCTGGCGCAGATGTCCGCGACCATGGGCCTCACGCCCGGGACCACGATCTGCGGCCTGGCCGACGGCGCCGCGTGGCCGTTCAAGAACGTCCTGGCCAAGTATCGCGGCGAGTGCGAAGACTACATCCGGGCCCACCAGGCCCGGAGGGACGCGGTCACGCCGCTCCAGCGGTCGATCGCCGCGGGCCTGGGCTCGGAGTCGCTCGGCGACCCGCTCCTGATCCTGGCCGGCCCGGCCGCGGCCCTGCGGTCCCCCCGGGTCGACTGACCCGGGCCGCATCGAACCAGCTTGAGTTTCCCTCGCCCCGAGCCGGTTCGGGCGCCTCGGCCGTGAGCGCGGGCCGAGGTCCCCGGGTCCGAGCCTTTGAAGGAACACCGATGGCGACGATCATCATCAACGGCCAGGACCACACGCTCCCCGAGGGCGAGAAGCTCAACGCCATCCAGGCCGCCAAGCTCGCCGGGGTCGACATCCCCTATTACTGCTGGCATCCCGCGCTCTCCGTCGTCGCCAATTGCCGGATGTGCGAGATCGAGGTCGGGACCAAGGACGCCAAGACCGGCGAGGTCAAGATGATCCCCAAGCTCGTCCCCGGCTGCCAGACGCCGGCCAAGGACGGGACGGTGCTCGTCACCGACAGCGCCAAGGTCAAGGAACATCAGCGGATGATCATGGAGTATCTCCTGATCAACCACCCGCTCGACTGCCCGGTCTGCGACCAAGCCGGGATGTGCGGCCTCCAGGATTACAGCTACGAGTACGGCCAGTCGAGCCACCGCTTCGTCGAGGAACGGGTCGTCAACCCGAAGAAGGACGTCTCCGCCGAGATCCAGCTCAACCAGGACCGGTGCATCATGTGCACCCGCTGCGTCCGGTTCACCCGCGAGATCACCCAGACCGGCGAACTCCAGGTGATGCGCCGCGGCAACCACACCGAGATCGACGTCTTCCCCGGCTTCCCCGTCGACAACCCCCTGGCCGGCAACGTCGTCGACCTCTGCCCCGTCGGCGCCCTGCTCGACAAGGACTTCCTCCACAAGCAGCGCTCCTGGTTCCTCTCCAAGCACGACGCCGTCTGCACCCGATGCTCCACCGGCTGCAACATCAAGTCGGAGGAGAATCGCGGCCGGGTCTGGCGGTTCACCCCGCGCAACAACCCGCTCGTCAACGACTACTGGATCTGCGACGAGGGCCGCGCCAGCTACAAGGCGGCCAACGACCCGAACCTGCTCATGTCGTCGTATGCGATCAAAGACGGCGGCTTGAATGCCGTCCCGATCGATCAGGTCCTCAACGGGGTCGCCCAGGCGCTCCGGCGGGTCGTCGGCGACGGGGGCAAGATCGCCGGCGTGATCTCGCCGTTCCTGACGGTCGAGGAGGCCTACCTGATGGCCACCTACCTCAAGGAGCTGGGCCCGGACAACGTCCTGGCCCTGGGGCCGGTGCCCGTGGCCGGCTCGGACCTGACGATCACGCCCGACCAGCACCAGGGGCGGACCGGCGACACCACCTTCCTCGTCCCGCGGCCGTTCACGATCCACGCCGAGAAGTGCCCGAACCGCAAGGGCGTCGAGGCCGTCCTGGAGCACGTCCAGGGCGAGGTCATCCCCTTCGAAGCGATCGCCGGCCGGGTCGGCTCGGGCGAGTTCCAGGCCCTCTACTTCACGTCCGACGCCATCGACCCCCGGGGGACCGAGGCCGAGGCGAAGGCCCTCCGGGCGGGCGTGGAGTACTTGGTTGTCCAGGATACGCTCGTCACCCCGCTGGCCCAGATGGCCGACGCGGTCCTCTCGGGGGCGACGTTCGCGGAGAAGGCCGGCGGCTACGTCAACGCCGGCGGCCGGCTCCAGCACTCCGAGGCGGCGCTCCCGCCGCGCGACGGGTCCTTGCCCGACCTCGACATTTTCGCGATCCTGATGGGCCGGCCCGGCGGCCCGGTCCGCTCTCGGGACGTCCTGGCCGAGCTGGCCGAGGCGATCCCGGCCTTCGCCGTCGCCGGGGGGGGCACCGTCCCCGGCTTCGGCGTCGTGATCGGGTCGGGCGAAGGGGCCGCCCCGGCGATGGCGGGGGTCGGCGGCCGGTTCGACGACCCCTGGCAGGTCCCCCGCTACTTCAAGGGAGATCGCCCGGGCGAGCCGGGGTCGAAGGGCGGCAAGGATGGTTGACCTCGGACTCCGGGCGGCGGGCGGCGGCGGACCCAAGGGCATGAGAAAGGCGAGCGGCCGATGACCTGGTTTGCGTTCTGGGAACTCGTGATCGTCGTGGTGAAGATCCTCGCCGTGGTGGGGATCAGCCAGGGGACGGTCGCCTACCTGATCCTCGTCGAGCGGAAGATCGCCGCCTGGGCGCAGGACCGGCTCGGGCCGAACCGCGTCGGCCCCTTCGCCCTGATCCAGCCGCTCGTCGACGGCGCCAAGATGCTCCTCAAGGAGGACGTCACGCCGGGCTATGTCGCCAAGCCGGTCTACATCCTGGCGCCGGCCATCGCGATCATCGCGGCCATGATCGGCTTCGCCGTCGTGCCGTTCGGCCCGGTCGGGGCCACGGCCCCGAGCCTCCTCGGCCACCGGATCGACTTCCAGATCGCGCCGTCGGTCGACATCGGGATGCTCTACATCCTCTCGATCGGCAGCCTCGGGGTCTACGGCGTGATCCTGGCCGGTTGGGCCTCGAACAGCAAGTATTCCTTCCTCGGCGGGCTCCGCTCCAGCGCCCAGCTCATCAGCTACGAGATCCCGCTCGGCCTCTCGATCCTGGGGATGATCCTGATCACCGGCACGCTCGACCTCAACGGGATCGTCGAGTGGCAGGACCGGCACGTCTGGGGCTGCTTCGCCCAGCCGCTCGGGTTCCTCCTGTTCCTGATCAGCGGCTTCGCCGAGACCAACCGGCTGCCGTTCGACCTGCCCGAGTCCGAGCAGGAGCTCGTCGGCGGTTTCCACACCGAGTATTCGGCGATGAAGTTCGGGATGTTCTTCCTCGGCGAATACCTTCACGTCATCACGATCAGCTTCATCACGGTGATCCTCTTCTTCGGCGGCTGGGACCTCCCCTTCGTGCTCGACCAGCACCAGGTCGGCTGGCTCCCCGCGCTGGCGAAGATGGCGGTGATCTCGGCGAAGGTCGGGGCGATGATCGTCTTCGTCATGTGGATTCGTTGGACCCTGCCCCGGTTCCGCTACGACACGCTGATGGACATGGCCTGGAAGCGGATGATCCCGCTCGCCCTGATCAACCTGACGGTCACGGCGTGCATCCTGTACACGCTCCGCGACCTCCTCGGCTACAAGTTTCATTGATCGATCCCCGTCGGACGACGAGAACGGAGCCAGCGACGTGCGAGCCGACGACCCGAACATCAAGCGCGTGATCCCGCCGACCCTGACGTGGGCGGAGAAGTCCTACCTGCCGCAGATCCTCGGCGGGCTCGTGGTGACCGGCAAGCACATCCTCGGCGCGGCGCTGGGCAAGGGGGCGATCACCGTCCAGTACCCCGAGGAACAGCATGTCCCCAGCGCCAACTACCGGGGCGTCCACCGGCTCAACAAGGACGACCAGGGGCGGGTCAAGTGCGTGGCCTGCATGCTCTGCGCCACCGCCTGCCCGGCCCACTGCATCGACATCGTCGGCGCCACCGCCCCCGACACCTGGCCCGACCGCGAGAAGTATTGCGAGAGTTTCGTCATCGACGAACTCCGCTGCATCTATTGCGGGATGTGCGAGGAGGCCTGCCCCGTCGAGGCCATCGAGCTGACCGGCCTGTACGACTTGACCGGGCTCTCGCGGGAGCAGATGATCTTCGACAAGACCAAGCTCCTCTCGGTGTTCGACCTGACCAAGGACGCCGAGCCGATGAAGCACACCCGGCCGCCGGGCTCGAACGCCCCGGCCTCCACCGAGATCATCCCGACCAAGGTCGCCCCCGGGATGTTCGAGTGACCCACGCCGTCGCCCGGCCGACTCCGGACCGACTGACCACCCGCACCCGCACCCGCATCGCCGAAGAAGGACGCCCCCGACCGTGGAAACGATCGACCAATCCAGCCTGATCCGGGCCGTCGCCTTCATCATCCTCGGGGCGACCGGGACTTACCTCCTCCTGCCGCACCGCCACGGCCAGACCAAGCCGGCGGTGGCCCACCGGGTCGGCTTCGCCCTGGCGGGCGTGGCCGTCCTCCTGTTCGCCTCGTTCTGGAGGCCGGTCGGGCCGATCGTGACCCAGGGGTTCTTCTACGCCTTCGGCCTCGCCTCGGTCGTCGGCTCGCTCTTCACGATCACGAGCAAGAACCCGATCCACAGCGCCCTCTGGTTCGCCTCGGTCGTCCTGGCGACCTCGGGGCTCTTCCTCCTCTCCGGGGCGCAGTTCCTGGCGGCGGGCACGATCATCGTCTACGCCGGGGCCATCATCGTCACGTTCCTGTTCGTGATCATGCTGGCGCAGATGGAAGGGCGGGCCACCTACGACCGGATGGCCCGGTCGCCGTTCTGGGCGACGTTCAGCAGCTTCTTGCTGATGTTCGGCCTGACCTACGCGATCCTCGCCCTCCGGCTCCCGCCGCTCTCGAACTTCGGGACGCCCACGCCCGGCGAGGCCGCGCTGTCGCCCGCGCCCGGCTTGGTCCCGGCGATCGCCCGGCTCGCCGACCCGAAGCGGCACACGCCGGACCAGACCCTCGTCCTGAACCGGGCGCTGCCGCCGCTCTCGGCACTCCCCGAGAACACCGGCGAGCGGAACGCCTCGGGCCGCCACGTCGCCGGCCTGGGGGCGACGCTCTACACCGAACACCTCGTCACGGTCGAGCTGGCCGGGGCCCTGCTCTTCGCCGCGCTCATCGGGGCCCTGGCGATCGCCACGCCCCGGGCCCCCGTCCGCCCCTCGACCGCCGACGCCGCCCCGAACGCCTGAGCCAGCCCAGACGCCCGGATCCCTCGATTTCAGCCCCGCGCGAGCCCTCGCCATGCTGCCCGACGCCTTCAGCTTCGACATGCTCACCAATTACCTCCTGATCGGGGCCGCGCTGATGGCCCTGGGGATGCTCGGCTTCCTCTCGCGCCGCAACCTGATCGTGATGTTCCTCTCGGCCGAGATGATGCTCCAGGGGACCGCGCTGACGCTGGTCGCCTTCGGCCGGTATCACGGCAACTGGACCGGTCAGGTCTTCACGATCGTGATCCTCACCGTCGCGGCCTGCGAGGCCTCGATCGCCCTGGCCCTGATCCTGATCCTGTTCAACCGCCGGTCCTCGCTCGACGTCTCGCTCTGGCAGGAGATCCGCGAGCCCGGCCAGCCGGCCATCGTCGACCCCGAGAGCGAGGCCGAGCCGGTCGGCGTGTCCGACGGGCCCGAGACCTACCCTCACCTCCTCACCGCCGGGATCGAGCCGGCCCATCCGACCGAGGCGTGGGCCCATCGTCGGGACTGAACCGGGTCGCCGCCGCAGTCGCAACCGCAGAGTCGTCAAAGATCACGTTCGGGAGCAGCGCACCGATGGACGTCCTCGTTCGCAACGCCTGGCTGGTGCCGTTCTTCCCGCTCCTCGGCGGGCTGATCGCGGCCGTCGGCGGGAAGTGGCTCAAGCAGCGGTCGCACCTGCCCGTGGTCGCCGGGACCGGCCTGGCGTTCCTCGTCTCGCTGGGCCTGCTCTCCCGGGCCGGCTCCGGCGTGACCCCGACCCCGATCGAGTGGCTGAACATCACCGGCCTGAACGTGCCGATCCAGTTCCAGGCCGACGGCCTGACGACCATGATGCTGGCGATGGTCACCTTCGTGGCCACGCTGGTCGCGGTCTTCGCCTCGGGCTACATGGCGGGCGACCCGGGCTACCCCCGGTTCTTCGCCATCGTCGCCCTGTTCGTGTTCTCGATGACCGGGCTCGTCCTGTCGGCGAACTACCTGCTGACCTACGTCTTCTGGGAAGGCGTGGGCGTCTGTTCTTACCTGCTCGTCGGGTTCTGGCACAGCAAGCCGGCGGCGGCGGCGGCGGCGAAGAAGGCGTTCCTGGTCAACCGGATCGGCGACGTCGGCTTCGCCATCGCCATCTTCTGGATGTGGGTGGCCTCGCCCGACCATGACCTGAGCTACGACCACTTCCTGGGCGTGAAGACGCTCGACTTCCTGGCACCGGCGGCCCTGGTCGGAATCCCGCTCCTGCTGTTCTGGGCGGCGACGGCCAAGAGTGCCCAGGTCCCGCTCTACGTCTGGCTGCCCGACGCGATGGAAGGCCCCACGCCGGTCTCCGCGCTGATCCACGCGGCGACGATGGTCACGGCCGGCGTCTACCTGATCGCCCGGTCGACCCCGCTGCTCGAGCGGGTCCCGGGGGTCCAGCTCACAGTCTCGGTCATCGGCTGCCTCACCGCGCTCCTGGCGGCCTCGATCGCCCTGACCCAGACCGACCTGAAGCGGGTCATGGCGTATTCGACCGTCAGCCAGCTCGGTTACATGTTCATGGCGCTGGGGGCGGGGGTGAAGGGGATGGCCGCGTTCGCGGTCATCGCCGCGATGTTCCACCTGTTCACCCACGCCTTCTTCAAGGCCCTGCTCTTCCTCGCCTCCGGGAGCGTGATGCACGCGATGGGCGGCGTGATCGACATGCGCGAGTTCGGCGGCCTCCGCAAGCGGCTGCCGATCACCCATGCGACGTTCGCCGTCGGGGCCCTGGCGCTCTGCGGCATCCCGATCTTCGCCGGCTTCTTCAGCAAGGACGAGATCCTCACCAGCCTCAAGCTCGCGGGCGAGGCGTCGAACGCCTCGGGCGGGACGGGCTGGGGCTGGGCGTACCACTCGATCTACTGGATCGCCGTGGTCACCGCGTTCATGACGGCGTTCTACACCGGCCGGGCCTATTTCCTGACCTTCTGGGGCCCGGAGAAGCTGCCCGACCCCTCCGCCGCCGGGCACCACTCCGACACCGAGCCCGAGGCCGCCCACCACGCCGGGGCCGACGCCCACGGCCATCCCGCGGACGATGCCCACGGGCATGACGGCCACGACGGCCACTTCGGCCACGAGGCGGGCCCGTCGATGGCCATCCCCCTGATGATCCTGGCGGCGTGCGCCCTCGTCGTCGGCGGGCTCTTCGGGCCGACGAAGTGGTTCGAGCACCACCTGGAGCTGACCCGTCAACTGGCACCCGCGGAGGCCCACGCCGGGGCGGCGGCCGAGGCCGGCCACGCGGTCGAGCACGCCTTCGACTGGACCACGGCCACCGTCGGCACCCTGGCCGCGGCGTTCGGGCTGATCCTGTCCTACGTCCTCTACGGCCACCCGACCCCCTATCCGGGGCGGATCGCCGACCGGGTCCGGCCGCTCTACCTGGCCTCGCTCCACAAGTTCGGCGTCGACGAGCTCTACGATCGGGTCGTCGTCTGGCCGACCCGGTTCCTCGGCGTGACGGCCGAGTTCCTCGACAATTCCCTCATCAACGGCCTGGTCCAGGGGGTCTCCTGGGTCCCTCGGCTGGTCGGCCGCCGCCTCCTGGGGCCGATCCAGAACGGCCTGATCCAGTACTATGCGGCCGTGACCGCCCTGAGCGTCGGCGTGCTGTTGCTCGCCCTCCTGTTCCTCGTCTGAACCCCGAAGCGGATCGCGAGATCCGGGTCGTCGACCTGCGAATGGGCTGCGACCCGAGACCCGCCGACCCGAGATTCCCGAACGGCCGACCGCCGAGGACCACGCGATGGCGATCTTGTTGGTGTTGACGGTCCTGCTGCCGATGATCGGGAGCGTGGCCCTGATCTCGCTGCCCCGGCTTTCCACCCGCGCCGCGCGGTCGCTGGCGCTGGGGATCACGCTGGCCACGCTGGGGCTGACCCTGATCCTCGTCCTCGCGTTCCGGGCCGACGCGGCCGGCCCCCAGTTCGCCTTCGCGGGCGAGGGGGGCAAATACGGCCTGGGCTGGCTGCCCCGCTATGGCGTCCGCTTCGCCCTGGGGCTCGACGGGATCAGCCTCTGGCTGTTCGCCCTCACGTCGCTCCTGATGATCACGGCAGTGTTCTCGTCGTGGGAGTCGGTCACCGCCCGGGCCCCGACGCATTACGCCCTCCTCCTGGCGCTCCAGACGGGCCTGCTCGGGCTCTTCGCCAGCCTCGACGTCGTCCTGTTCTACATCTTCTTCGAGTTCACGCTGATCCCTCTCTTCTTCCTGATCGGCCTCTACGGCGGCCCCCAGCGGCAGCGGGCTTCGGTCACGTTCTTCCTCTACACCCTGGCGGGGAGCCTCCTGACGCTCCTCGGGGTGATCGCGCTGGTGGCCGTGCACTACCAGCACACCACCCCGCATACCCTGACGTTCTCGATGCCCGAGCTGACCCAAGGGCTGGCCAACCTGAGCTGGGACGAATGGCGGCAGGGCCACACCTGGGGCGAGTGGCGCGAGGACAAGGCGTTCTGGATGACGCCGCAGATCGCGATCTTCCTGCTCCTCTTCGCCGGCTTCGCGATCAAGGTCCCGCTCTTCCCGTTCCACACCTGGCTCCCCCTGGCGCACGTCGAGGCGCCGACGGCCGGCTCGATCCTCCTGGCCGGGGTCATGCTCAAGGTGGGGACCTACGGCTTCCTCCGATTCAACATGGCGATGACGCCGATCGCCTCGCAGGCGCTCTACCCCTTGATGGCGACCTTGGCAGTGGTCGGCATCCTCTACGGGGCCCTGGCGGCCCTGGCCCAGGTCGACGTGAAGCGGCTGGTCGCTTACAGCTCGGTCAGCCACATGGGGTTCATCGTCCTCGGCCTGTTCTCGCTCAACGGGACCGGGATCGACGGCGCGGTGATCCAGATGATCAACCACGGGATCACGACGGGCGCCCTCTTCGCCTGCGTGGGGATCATCTACGAGCGGTATCACACCCGCGACATGGCCGAGCTGGGCGGCCTCTGGAACCGGCTGCCGATCTGGTCGTTCATGATTATCCTGGCGGCGCTGGGCTCGGCGGCCTTGCCGGGCCTGAACGGGTTCGTCGGCGAGTTCCCGATCCTGCTGGGGATGTATCGGACCAGCCCGACCTACGCCGTCCTCGGCTCGCTCGGGATGATCCTGGGAGCGTACTACCTGCTCGTGATGCTCCAGCGGGTCGTCTTCGGCCCGCTCAAGGAGCCGGCCGTCCACCATGAGGGCGCCGACGAGGTCCACGACGAGGGGATGCCGCACGAGTCGTCGATCCGGCCGGTCGGCTGGCACGAGATCGCCGGGCTGTCCCCCCTGCTCACCCTCATCGTGGTGATCGGCCTGTTCCCCGGCCCGTTCCTGGACCGGATCAAGCCGCCGCTCCGGTCGATCGTCGCCCGGCTCGAAACCCGCCCCCCCTCCGTCGTCGTCCCGAACGACGAGACGGCGGCGATCCCGAGGCCGGCTTCCACCCCCGTCGCCTCGTCGGTCGTCGTCGCTCCCGTGATCGAGGGTCCCGGGTCGGGCGGGTCGACCGCGCCCCGCCCTGGGGTCGACGGGCCGGGACGGCCCCGCGGACGCTGAAACTCGCCACCACACCCCCGAGGTCCGCCCGTCGATGACCGCCATCGAAAACGCCCGGCAAACGCTCCTGATCCTCCTGCCGGAATTGCTGATCCTCCTCTCGGCCACCGTCATGATGACCGCCGGCGCCTTCGTCCGCGCCCCGCGCCGGGTTTGGTCGATCGCCTCGGCGGCCACCCTGCTCGTCGCGCTGGTGGCGCTGGTCTTCCTCCGGGATCAGGTGACCGACCCTTATGGCGCGGTCGCGCTCAACGACGCGATGTCGGGCTACGGCCGGATGTTCTTCCTCCTGACCGGGCTGATCGTCCTGGCGATGGCCCACGACCAGGTCGACGAGGCCCGCGCCCCCGAGTTCTTCGGCTCGCTGCTCCTGATCAACGCCGGGGCGATGCTGGTCGTCGCCTCGAACGAGCTGGTCTTCCTGTTCGTCGGCCTCGAACTCGTGAGCATCCCGACTTACCTCCTGCTCTACCTCTCGCGGCGGACCTCGGAGACCCAGGAGGCGGCGACCAAGTATTTCTTCCTGAGCATCTTCTCGTCGGGGCTGCTCCTGTTCGGCCTGGCCTACCTCTACGGGATGGCGGGCGTGAGCAACCTGAAGGCCCTGGCGTGGCTGGCCCAGGGCCCGAACTCGTTGCCCCACGTGCCGCACCCGATCCTGGGCGTGATTGCGCTGGTGTTCGTGATGGCCGGGCTCGGCTTCCGGGTCGCCGCGGTCCCGTTCCACTTCTACGCCCCCGACGTCTATCAAGGCTCGCCGACGATCCTCGCCGCGGTCCTGGCATGGGTGCCCAAGGGGGTGGGCTTCGTCGCGATCCTCCGGACCCTGACGGCCGTGATCCCCACCGACGTCGCGCCGCCGAGCAACACGCTGACCAACCAAGCCGCGGTCCTGGCCTGGCTCATCGCCGCGGTGACGATGACGCTCGGCAACACGGTGGCCCTGGCCCAAACTAACCTCAAGCGGCTGTTCGCCTACTCGTCGATCGCCCACGCCGGCTACCTGATGATCGGCGTGGCCGTCGCCTTCCGCAACGGCGACCTAGCCAACCACGGCCTCCCGGGCGTGACCCCGGGCGAGCTGGGGTCCGAGGCCGTGCTGTTCTACCTCGTCTCCTACGCGCTGATGACCCTGGGCGCGTTCGCCGTGATCATCGCCCTGAGCACCCGCGAGCGGCCGGTCGAGACGGTGGACGATCTCGCCGGCCTGGCGAGGAGCCATCCGGTCCTGGCCCTGGCGATGACCATCTGCCTGTTCAGCCTGGCGGGCATCCCGCCCCTGGCCGGGTTCATCGGCAAGTTCAACCTCTTCGTCGCCGCCTTCGCCGCCTCGAACGGCGAGGATGCCCGGATGTACCAGTCGCTCGCGCTGATCGGCGTGCTCAACTCGGCGATCGGGGCGTATTACTACCTCAAGATCGTCGTCGCGATCTACCTGAGGGAGCCGGTCGGGGCCCCGTTGAAGCCCCTGCTGACCTGGCCTCATTCGATCGCCATCGGCACCTGTGCCTCGCTGACCCTGGTCCTCGGCTGCTGGTCGGCGCCGATCTATAGCGCCTCGAGGGCCTCGGCCGAGGCCCTCGCCCTCCACCCCCGGCCGATCGCCCGGCAGGTCGCCTCCGCCGAGCCCATCTCTCTGGAGGCCGCCGAGCAGGAACTCCGCCGCGCCAACGACGACGCCCGGGCCTCGACTCGCGGCCTCCAGTGGGCCCCGAGGGGGACCGCCCGGCCCTGATCGTTGGGTCCGATCCCGACGAAACGTACCGACGCGACCCTGGCTCCATGCCGGGGTCGCGTCGTTTCGAACCGGACTCCGGCGAAAAAAGGAGGTTAGCGCGACCGCCAGGCCGGGATAATGAGCAGCGGGGGCGACGCTTCGTCGCGGTTCCCGATTGGTCGGTCGGTCGAGTTTCAATCGAGGCGGTAATGGGCCCGGTAGATCGATCGGCCTTCGATCCGGTACTTGCGTTCGAAGTTGGTCAGGTAGTCGAGTTCGTGCTCGGGCGTGTTGGGCTGGGGTTCGGGCTGGATGGTGAAGCGGGTGTGGGTCTCCATCAAGGCCCGGATCACCCCGAAATACTCCTCGACGTCGGTGACCACGCGGAAATCGGCGCCGGGATGGAGGGTCCGCTCGGCGTCGAGGACGAGCGGCTCCGCGAAGACCCGGCGCTTCTTGTGGCGGGCCTTCCACCAGGGGTCGGGGAAATAGACGTGGAGGGCGGCCAGGCTATCCGGAGGGACATACTTCGCGATGAACAGCCGGGCATCCCCCGGCAGGACCTTGACGTTGGCCAGGCCCAATTTCGCGACCCGGTCGGCCGCGCGGCGGGCGTACTTCCGGGCCAGTTCGATTCCGAGGAAGTTGCGATCGGGGTTGGCGGTGGCGGCATTGGCCAGGAACAGACCCTTGCCCGAGCCGATCTCGAGCTCGACCGGGCGGTCGTTGCCGAAGACCGCCGGCCAGGAGACGGGCGGCTCCAGTTGCGCGATGTCGAGGGTATAGGGGGTGGCGTCGATCATAGCGAGCGTCGATGGGTGGCCGAGCAAGGTGTCTCGATTTCGGGCGAGGGCCGCGACGGCGGCGTGGCAGCCGGTCCGGCCTCGCCCCGGCGGCCGGGGGATTGGGTTCGTTTTCGCCGGGGGCGGTCGGGGCCCGATCCTAGGGGCGGCTCGGCAGGGGGACGCCGATGATCCGGCCGTGGTAGACCATGTTGGTCCCGACGAAGCCCTGGGTCTCGAAGATCGTCTGCCGGCGGTGGACGCGGGTGGCCTTGGAGACGAGGACGAGCCGGTCGCCGGGCCGGACCTGGCCGCGGAAGCGGACGTCTTCCATGCCGCCGAAGCCGATGAAGCTGCCCTCGGCCAGGTTGATCTGGTTGCAGTAGAAGCTGGAGAGCTGGGCGGCGGCCTCGCACATCATGACGCCGGGCATCAGCGGGTAGCCGGGCATGTGGCCGCGGACCCAGAACTCGTCGGCCTCCACGTCCTTGTAGCCGATGATGAGGTGCTCGGCGGGATCGAGGTGGACGATCGCGGTCAGTTGCTCCATCTCGAACCGCTGGGGATTGCCCCGGCGAATCGCCTCCCGGTCGGCCAGGACACGTGAAGTGTCAATCGTCGCGGGATCGACCAAGGCGACAGGCGGCATTCCCAATCTTCCTTTCCGACGGTCGGCGGCCCGGCACGCGGCGGCCGGGCTGAGAGGGCGGACCGCGCAGGCCGGACGGCCCTCGGCGGGGCGAGCCGGGGCGGTCACGGGTGGCCGGATCGGTCATCGTCCCGCTATCATGCCTTGCCCGCGCCCCGGCGACAAGGGGGATCACCTTTCGGGCGGCGCAAGGATAGACCCGACATGACGATAGCGACCGAGATCCGCCGACCCCTCGGCACCATGATCGTCCACGGCTACCCACGCGGCGACGTGGGCGTCGACCTCGCCATCGCGGTCCGACTCGGGGCCACGGTGGTCGAGATACTGCCGCACTGGATTTCCTATCCCGACCCGATCCTCCTCCGAAGCCGCGTCGCCGACGTTGGCCTGGCGATCCACAGCGCCCACGGTTGCTGGGGAGGCCAGAGTATCCGGGCACCCCAGGTCGACCTGGGGAGCACTCATCCCGCCACCTGGTCAGCGAGCCTGGGCGACCTCCGACGGTGCGTCGACTGGCTCGGGGCCGCCGGGGGTTCTTGCCTCGTCGTCCACCCCGGCGGCCTGTCCGATCCCGAGGAATCCGGGCCTCGTGAGGAGGCCCTGGCTCGCGGCCTCGTCATCCTGGCCGATCACGCGGCGGGCACGGGCGTCACGATCTGCGTCGAGAACATGCCGCCGGGCGTCCACCCCGGGAGCACGATGGGCGACCTGGCCCGCCTGGCGGCCGGGCTCGATCGGCCGGGACTGGCCCTCGCCCTCGACACCGGCCATGCCCACATCACGGGAGGGCACAGGCCCGCGACAATCGCGGCCGGCCGACTCCTCCGGACCACCCACGTCCACGACAACGACGGCCGGCGCGACTCCCACCTCCCGCCCGGCCTGGGGACGATCAACTGGGATGCCTGGATCGGACACCTCGACGCCGTCGGTTATCGAGGGCCGCTCATGCTCGAATGCATCCGCCACCTCCGGGAAAATCCGGAGAGCTTGAGCCCGGATCTCTTGGGGCTCCTCCGGCGAATGTGCCGATTGGAGGGATCATGACCGGCCCCGTCCTCATTGCCCCCTCGGCATCGATCATCCGGCCGACCGGACATCCCGATGAGAGGGAGAGGATTGATTGCCGGGGGTGGGCCAGGAGGCCGCCCTCAGTTCGGGCGCGTCTCCACGGGAAGGACGCCCCGGCCCGGCTCGATCCCTTGCCAAAGGAGGGCGGACCGGGTGGACCTCAACCTGAATCGAAGGGCGGCCCTGGGGGCGATCGGTGCCATCGGGGTGGCTTCGAGTTTGCCGCCGGCCTCGGCCCTGGCCGACCTGCCGCCGGCCCTCCACTCGGCCGTCCCGATCCGGGGCGTCCGCGGGCGGATGACCGGGGCCCAGGCGGCGGCGATGGCCCTGCGGTGCGAGTGCGTCCCGTGCGTCTTCGGGGTCCCGGGCGCCCAGAACAACGAGTTCTGGGACGCGATGAAGTCGGTCGGCCTGCCCTATCTTCTGGTCACCAACGAGAGCTCGGCCAGCGTCATGGCCGACGCCTCGGCGCGGGTGACGGGCGGCGTCGGCGTCTTCAGCGTGGTCCCGGGGCCGGGCCTGACCAACTCGATGACCGGGATCGGCGAGGCCCTGCTCGACAGCGTGCCCGTCGTCGGCCTGATCACCGACGTCGACCGCCGGCCGGGCGCCCCCGCCTTCCAGGTCCACTCGACCCCCAACGCGGCGCTCCTCCGGCCGATCTGCAAGTCGGTGCTCGAAATCCGCCACCAGGCCCAGATCCCCGTGATGATCCACGACGCCTTCCGGGTCGCCCGGATGGGGGAGCCGGGGCCGGTGGCGGTGGTCCTGCCGTTCCACCTGCTCAACGAGATCTGGGAATACGACGGCGTGGCCCCGCCCCCCTACCCCGCCCCCTTCGACGAGCCGGCCTATCGCCGGGCGGTCGGCGTGCTCTCGGACCGGCGGTCGCGGGTGGGGATCTACGCCGGGATGGGCTGCCTCGACGTCGGCCCGGCGCTGGCCTGCGCCGCGGAGATCCTCCAGGCGCCGGTGGCCACGTCGATCAGCGGCAAGGGGGCGATCCCCGACGCCCACCCGCTGGCGGTGGGCTGGGGCTACGGGGCCCAGGGGACCCGCGCGGCGGAGAAGGCGTTCAAGGAGGTCGACGTCGTCCTGGCCGTCGGGGTCAAGTACAGCGAAAATTCGACGGCCAGCTATGCGATCCCCGGGCACGACAAGGTCATCCACGTCGACGCCTGCGCGACCAACATCGGCCGGAACGTGCCGGCGTGCGTCGGCGTGGTCGCCGACTCCCGCGCCTTCTTCGCCCGGCTGATCGCCGATGCCGACGCCGTCCGCCGTCCGGCCAATCCCGGCCTCGCCCGGCGGATCGGCCACTATCGCGACCTCGACCGCCGCGAGAACGCGAAGGTCAAGGTCACCGAGGGCGTCGACCCGATGGCGTTCCTGCTCCAGCTCCGCCGCGGCCTCGGGCCCGAGGAGCTGATCTTCGTGGACGTGACGGCGGCGACGCATTGGGCCTCCGAGGCGATCGACCTGGCCGGTCCCCGCCGCTACTTCACCCCGGCGAACAACCAGAGCATGGGCTGGGCGATCCCGGCGGCGCTGGGGGCCCAGAAGGTGAGGCCCGACCGCGTGGTGGCCTCGATCTCCGGCGACGGCTGCTTCCTGATGTCGGCGATGGAGATGTCCACCGCCGCCCGCGCGGGGCTGCCGGTCAAGTTCTTCGTGCTCGACGACGGTGCTTATCATTATATGCAGATGCTCCAGGAGCCGAGCTTCCGCCGGACCACCGCCACCGAGCTGGCGCGGGTCGATTTCGCCGCCTACGCCGCGGCGATGGGGCTCTCGTACAACCTGATCGCGCACAACGACGACCTCCCGGGCGGCCTGGCCCGGTCGCTCGCCTGCCCCGGGCCGATCCTGACCCGGGTGGTGGTGAGCTACGAAGGGCGCGAGATCCGCTGGCTGGGTGCGGCCAAGTCGGCCTACATCCGCCACCTCTCGGGCGACCAGAAGTTGCGGATGGCGACGCGGATCGCCTCGCGGTCGCTCGACCGCAACCCGTCGAGCGACTGAGGGGCCGGCCCCGATGGGTCGGTCGCCGCATCGGGCCAAAGTCGGCGGGCTTCTCGGGCCGATAAGGGTAGCAATAGGCAGCCCTCGCCCGCTCCCGAGATGGGCCGATCGGGGCCGGGTCGGGCCCGTCCGGCGGCCCCGGCTTTGGACTTTCCGGGACGGCGGATTAATCGTACTATGCCGCGCCGTCGGTCGCCGGTCCGCGAGCGGGTCGACCGACGCCGCCCCGCGACGAGTCTCACGGATGAGGCACGATGAAGAACGTTCGCACGAGCCACTCGATCCCCCACGCGGAATTCTTCCCTCGCCCCAGCTCCGCGAACGGGCCCGGGCGTTGGCTGGCCGTGGTCAGGAATGACGCCCGCGAGATGAGCCACTTCTGGCCGGTGGTCCAGAACATGGTCGTCCAGGAGATGCGCATACGTTATCACCGGTCGATGCTGGGCTTCCTATGGACGCTCCTCAACCCGATCCTGATGATGACCACGCTGACCCTGGTGTTCTCGCAGGTCTTCGGCAACAAGGACTGGAAGCAGTACGCCGCCTACCTCTTCGCCGGCCAGGTCCCCTGGACCCTGTTCGGCGGCAGCCTGAGCGACTGCGCGTCCTGCATCGTGGCCAACGAGGGGCTGATCCGGAAGATCTACCTGCCGAAGCTGGTCTTCCCGCTGGCGAAAGTCTTGACCAACTTGACGACATTCGTCCTCTCGCTGTTCGCCCTCTATCTCGTCGGCGGCCCGTTCCTCGGGGCGCGGTTCACCCCGGCCATGGTGATGCTGCCGGTGATCATCGGCCTGTTCGCGACGTTCGCGCTCGGGCTGGGTCTGATCCTGGCGGTCGCGAACACGTTCTTCCGCGACACCAGCCACCTCGTCACGGTGGTCCTCCAGGCCTGGTACTTCGCCACGCCCATCATCTGGGGCGACAAGGGACTGCCTTCGGCCCTGGAAAACCGATGCTGGCTGAACCCGGCCTTCCCGTTCATCCGGATGTTCCAGCTCATCATCAGCGACGGCCAGTGGCCGACTCTGACCCTCTTCTTGGCGGCCGCCGGCATCGCGACGGTGAGCCTGGGGATCGGCTATGTCACGTTCAAGACCCACGAAAACAAGCTGGTCTTCCGGCTCTGAGCCCAGGTCGTCGGCCCGCCACCGCACCGAGGCCGCCGAGCCGCTGGTCGAGCTGCGCGACGTCTCGCTCCGATTCGTCAGCTACTCGGACAAGCAGTACTCGCTCAAGCGGTCGGCGCTGGACCTCCTGCTCCGGCGCGAGACCCCGCCGGTTTCCGACGAGTTCTGGGCGCTCCGGGGCATCGACCTCCGGATGCACAAGGGGGAGCGGATCGGCATCCTCGGCTTCAACGGCGCCGGCAAGAGCACCCTGCTCCGGCTCCTGGCCCGGATCTACACGCCGACCTCGGGCCAGCTCGCCGTCCGCGGCACGGTCGCGCCCCTGATCGAGATGGGCGCCGGGTTCAACCCGGAACTCTCGGGCAACGACAACATCCTCCTCAACGGCGCGATGCTCGGCATCCGGCCGCGCGAGATGCGGAAGAAGGTCGACGGGATCTACGACTTCACCGGCCTCCGCGAGTTCGCCGACCTCCCGCTCAAATATTACTCCAGCGGCATGTATGCCCGCCTCGCCTTCGCCATCGCCACCGAGGTCGACCCCGAGATCCTCCTGATCGACGAGTCCCTCGGCGCCGGCGACGTGATCTTCGTCGACCGCGCCAAGGCCCGGATCAACGCCCTGCTCGAGAGGTCGAACCTCGTCGTCATCGTCTCGCACGACCTCGGCTCGCTCCACAATATGTGCACCCGCGGCATCTGGATGCACGAGGGCCAGGTCCGGGCCGACGCCCCGATCTCCGAGGCGATCACCCAGTATCTGCTCTACACGCAGGCGATCGACGCGAAGGCGGCCGGGGCGGCCCGGATCGCCGAGTTCGCGCGGCCCGCTTCGGCTTGAACCGGACCGGACCAACGTGGCGGCGGCCCCCGCCGCGTCGCCTTCAATCGACCAGGGAGGGCCCGGGACGTGCTGATCGGAATCGACATGCTGGCGATCCAGTCGCCCGAGGGTGGCGACCGCGAGGCCGGGCGCTTCGGCCGCCAGCTCGTCGCCGCCCTGCTCGCCCGCGACCCCGTCAATCGCTACGTCCTCTACGCCCACGAAGGGCTCTCGACCGCCCGGATCGCCCCGTCCCGATCCGCGGTCCGGTCGTCGCTCCCGCCGGTCCCCTCGGTCGGGCCGTCGCGGCTCCGATCGACGACCCAGCGGCTGCTCGACCGCAACCCCGACGGGCTCGATTGGCTCCTCCTGCTCGACCCCTTCGAGGAGAATTACGGGGGCGTCCCGCCCGAGAGCCCGCTCAACGGCGTGAAGCTCGCCTCGATCGTCCACGACCTCGCCCCGGCCCTGGCCGACGACCGCCGCCTGGCGTCGCTCCGGCGGCACGACGCGGTCCTCGCGGTCTCGGCCTCGACGGCGGCCGAGTGCCGGAGGCGCCTCGGCGCCGGCTCCGGTCGGGTCGCGACGATCGGCCTCGCCTGCGACGAGGCCTCCGCGGGCCGCGGCCCGATCGAGCCGCTCAGCCTGGTCTCCGCCGCGGAGCTGGGCCGGCTCGGGATCACCGGGTCGTTCCTGCTCGCCAGCGTCGTCGGCGGGGACGCGCGGTCGAACCTGGGCCCGATCCTCGACGCCTACAGGCTCCTGCCGATCGAGCATCGCCGTCGCCACCAGCTCGTGATCGCGGGCCGGGTCGACGACCCGGCGGCCGTCCGGAAGTCGCTGGTCGATCGCGGCTGCGGCGATGGGCTAATCCTGGCGGGCGAGCTCCCCGAGGCGTCGCTCCGCTCGCTCTACGGTCGTTGCTCCGCCTTCCTGGCCCCGACGATCGAGGAGGGTTCGGGCCAGTCGCTCGTCGAGGCCATGCGGTGCGGGGCCCCGGTGATCGCGGGGCTCGCCGGCGATCAGGCCGAGATCGTCGGCGACGGCGGCCTGCTCGTCGATCCGACCAGCCCGGCCGAGATCGCCTCCGGGCTGGCAGCCCTGCTCTCCGACGCCGACCTCGACCGCGAGGTCCGCAGTCGGGCCCTGGCCCGGTCGGCCCGGTTCTCGTGGGGGCCCGTCGTCGAGTCCCTGGTGGCGGCCTTGGAGCGCAATGGGGCGGCGAAGCCCAAGGCCCGGCTCCGGTTCGACCGCGCCCACGTCGCCCGCCCTCGGATCGCCGTCTTCCCCGACCTCTCGCGCGACGGCCTCGGCCGGGTCGACCTGGCCTCGCAGGTCCCCGCCGATTGGGAGGGCGTCTACAACGTCGACCTCTATCTCGATCCGGGCAACGGCACGCTGGCCGACGGGCTCCCGGGCGAATTCGGCGGGTTCGACGCCCGCCTGTTCGCCCGGAACGACGAGATCCTCGGCTATCACGCCGTGCTCTATCGGGTCGGCGAACTCGGCGACTTCGACGCGACCCTCGGCCGCCTGAAGCGGAGGCCGGGCGTCGTCCTGCTCCACGACGACGATTTCCTCGACCGGATCAGCCCCGAGCCCGCCGGCCCGACCCCGCCCCTCGGGGCGCGGGCGATGCCCCGCGACCTCCGCCCCGAGCTGGCCGTGGCCCGACTTCGCGAGGTCTTCCAGACCGGCTCCCGGGTCGTCGTCCGCTCGCCCCGGCACCTCGACCAGGTCCGGGCGGCCCTGCCCGAGTTCGCCGACCAGGTCGCCGAGGTCCCGCCCGCGGGGCCGCCGCCGGCCGCCTCGGCGTCGGGCCGGGCGCGGGCCCGCGCCCGGCTCGACCTCCTCCCGGGCACGCTCCTGATCGGCCAGTTCGCCGGGCCCGGCGAGACCCGGCTCACGCCCCGCGCGTTCCAGGCCCTCGCCCGGTCGGTCCCGGAGGCGGTGCTCCTCTGCTTCGACGGCGACGACGACCCGAGGTCCTGGCGTGAGGCGAGGCGGCTGGGGATCGGCGGCCGGTTCCTCCAGGCCGGCGAGGTCGCTCCCGGCGGGGCCGGCGAGGTGGCCGCGATGCTCGACCTCGCGATCCACCCCGGCGATCAGGACCCGGAGAACGGCCCCGTCTCCATCCTCGACCTGCTCCGCGCGGGGGTACCGACGATCGCGATCGACTCCGACTTGCCGGCCGGCGTGGTCCGCCACCTCGCGGGACCGACCGACGCGGTCGGGCTCGCCCGCTCGACGCACGACCTGGCCGCCGACCCCGAGGCCAGGGCGGCGCTCGGCCGGTCGGCCCGCGACTATCTCGCCGGGAGGCCCGACCCGGCGCGGGCCTCGGCCGCCCTGATCGACGAGATCGAGCGATGCGCCGAAGAGCTGCCGAGGACCCCGGGCCGCCGCCTCCGCCGCCCCGCCGATTCCTCGCTTGGGCTCGCGCCGACCCCCCACTTCCCCCGCCCCGCGCCGGCGACGGACGAGGCGGCCACCCGTCGAGGTGAACGATGAAGCGGATCGTGAAGACGATGCTCAAGGCGATCTGGCGGCTGACGTCGCCGATTCGCCGGCCGCTGGTGACCCGCCTCGACGCCCACATCTCGGCCGTGGTCTCCGGGACGGTCAACGCCCGGATACTCCCCGAGATCCTCCGGCCGATGGCGATCGCGCTGGCCCGCCTCGAGCGGATCGAGGCCTCGATCGCCAGCGCCGACCGGACGGCCTCCGTCGTCGCCGAGGAGATCGACCTGGTCCTCAACGGCGTCAGCCGCGAGGTCTACCGGCTCCAGGTCCAGGTCGAGACGCTCCAGCGGCTCGTCGGCCGGGAGATCCGCGAGGCCCACAACGGCCTCTCCCTCGTCGACGAGTCCGAGGACGAGGCCCCCGCCCGCCGGGCCCCGACCCCGGAACGATCGCGGGTCGGCTGAGCGACGGATCGGGCTCTCCTGCCCCGCGATCGCCCCCCGGTCTGGACGGCTTGCCGACGGGCTGCCGACGCCTTCACGCGGGCTTGACCGCCCGGTCGGGCTTCGTATGATGCCCGACGCGACTCCTCGAGGGCGGCGAAAGGGACCTCGCCCCCGCCCCGGGTCGATGGAGTGACCCGCCCATGATCCTCGCCCCATTATCGATCGCCCTCGCCCTGGTCGGCTGGGCCGACGTCGCGGTCACGCCGAGCCGGGCCGACCGCCCGGTCTCCACCTTCCAGCGCACCCTCTCCGCCCTCGACCGGCCCAGCGAGCGGACCGTCCAGACCATCAAGCGGTTCGGGCTCGATGGCCGGTTCCGCCGCGACCCGGCCGCCGTCCTCTCCACGCTGGAGCAGCAGGCCCGCGTCAACCCCGACCCCGACCTCGTCTACGCCGCGGCCGAACTCTGCTGGATCGAGTCGCGGCGGCTCGAGCGGCGGCATCACGCCGAGTCGCTCGACCGGACGATCGACTGCCTCTCGTATGCCTACGACTACCTCTTCGGCCCCGAGCTGGCCAACGCCCGCCAGCCGTCCGACCCCCGCTACCGCCTGGCCTGCGACCTCTACAACGGCTCGCTCGACCGCCTGATCCGCGAGGCCCAGGCCAACGGCGGCAAGGTCGAGGCCGGCGGCGAGTTCAGCCTCAAGGTCCGCGGCCGAGAGCAGGTCTTCCGGGTCGCCCTGCGGAACTCCCCCTGGGCGCCCGAGGACGTCGACCAGGTCGTGATGGCCTCCTCCTTCGAGGTCTCGGGGTTGCCCTATCACAACTACCAGTATGGCCTGGGGGTCCCGCTGATCGCCGTCCGCCGCTCGAAGAAGGATGCCGAGGGGGCCGAGCGGTTCTACCCGCCCGAGATGGCCTTCCCGCTGACCGCCTTCGTCGTCCCCGCCTCCAAGCTCCGCGCCGACCCGAACGCGAACCCGGACCGGCCGCCCCGCGGGCTGACGATCGAGCTGATCGACCCGCTCCGGACCCGGACCGTGGGCGACCCGCCGATGCCCACCGAGAGCGACCTGACGACCCCGCTGGCCTACATGTGGTCGCGGTCCGACCTCGACCGCTACCGATGGACCGGCCTGCTCCGCCCCGGCCCCGCCGCCGGCCGCGCGGGCTTGATGCTGATCCGCCCGTACGAGCCCGGCAAGATCCCCGTCGTGATGGTCCACGGGCTGGCGTCGAGCCCCCTGGCCTGGGTCGCGATGGTCAACGACCTGCTCCGCGACCCGCGGATTCAGGAACGCTTCCAGTTCATGCTCTACATGTACCCGACCGGGATCCCGATCCCGATCGCCGCCGCCGGGCTCCGCGAGACCCTCGCCCAGGCCGGGCAGACCTTCCGGATGCCGGGCGGGGGCGCCGACCCGGCCTTCGGCAAGATGGTCCTGCTCGGGCACAGCATGGGCGGCCTGCTCAGCCACGCGATGGCCGTGGACAGCGACCAGAAGTTCTGGGAGCTGAATACCTACGTGCCCATCGACGCGATCAAGGGGCCGCCCGAGGTCGTCGACGAGTTGAAGCGGTATATGTTCTTCAAGGCCCAGCCGTTCGTCCGCCGGGTGGTCTTCCTGGCCGTGCCGCACCGGGGTTCCGAGATGAGCCGGGGGGTCGTCGGCCGGTTCTCCTCGAACCTGATCAGCGAGCCCGACCACGTCACCAGCCTGCTCGGCCGCCTGGTCCGCGAGAACCCCGAGGCATTCCCCAAGCGGTTCCGCAAGCTGCCGACCAGCATCGACACCCTCGACGTCGACTCCCCCTATCTCCAGGCCCTCCTGGCCATGAAGCCGGGCAAGGACGTCGTCTTCCACTCGATCATCGGCTCGCTCCGGCCCGAGGGGAAGGCGAACACGACCGACGGCGTGGTGGCCTACCGCAGCTCGCACCTCGAAGGGGTCGAGTCCGAGGTCATCGTCCAGTCGGACCACGGCGTCCAGAACAACATCTACGCGATCATGGAGGTTCACAAGATCCTCCTCGAACACCTCGGCCTGGCCCCGCAGGCGGCGGCGGAGGCGGTCCGGGTCGTCGAGTGAGCGGGCCCCCGGGCGCGTCGGGGCGTTGGACGGCCGGGGCGCGGGCGGTTATGATGCCGCCTTCGACCCCGGGATGGACCGAGCGGACCCGACGATGACCGAGACCCTGGCCGACCGGATGGCGGCGTTCGCCCTGTCGACGCGATTCGAAGACCTCCCGGACGTCGTGGTCGCCGAGGCCCGCCGCAGGCTCCTCGACGCCTTCGGCTGCGCCGCGGGGGCGCTCGCCGAACCGGCCCCGACGATCGCGCGAGGCGCCGCCCGGGCGGTCCGGTCCGAGCCGGGCGCCGCGCTGTTCGGCGGCGGCCGGTCGTCGCCCGACTGGGCCGCCTTCGCCAACGGCGTCCACATCCGCTACCTCGACTGCAATGATACTTACCTGTCGCTCGAGCCGGCGCATCCCAGCGACAACTGGGCCGCCGTGATGGCCGTCGGCGAGCGCGTCGGGGCGAGCGGGCGCGACTGGATCGCGGCGGCGGCCGTCGCCTACGAGATCCAGTGTCGCCTGGCCGACGCGGCGAGCATCCGGGCCCGGGGCTGGGACCATGTCGCCTACGGAGCCTTGTCCACGGCCCTGGCCGCCTCGAAACTGCTCGGGCTCGACCACGCCCGGACCGTCCACGCCCTCGGGATCGCCGGCACGACCTCGGCCGCGCTCCGGCTCACCCGGGCGGGCGAACTCTCGATGTGGAAGGGGTGCGCCTTCGCCCACGCGGCCCGCAACGGCGTCTTCGCCGCGACCCTGGCCGCCGCCGGGATGACCGGCCCCTCGCCGCTCTTCGAGGGGGACATGGGCTTCTGGCAGCAGGTGTCCGGGCCGTTCGCCCTCGCGCAACTCGGCGGCCCGGCCGGGTCGGACTGGATGCTGCCGAGGACATCGATCAAGTTCGTCCCGGCCGAGTACCACAGCCAGTCGGCCATCGCCGCCGCGTTCGAGCTGAGGCCCCGGGTCGGCGACCCGGCGCGAATCCGCTCGATCGCCATCGCCACGTTCCGCGTGGCCGTCGAGATCATCGGCCAGGACCCGGAGAAGTGGCGGCCCAAGACCCGCGAGACCGCCGACCACAGCCTGCCCTATTGCACGGCCGTCGCCCTCGTCGACGGCGCCATCACCGCCGACCAGTTCTCGGCCGATCGGCTGGCCGACCCGGCGCTGCTCGACCTCGTCGCGCGGACGACGGTCGTCGAAGATCCCACGCTCACCGCCGGCTATCCCGATGGTATCCCCAACCGGGTGACGGTGACGCTCGACGACGGCTCGACGCTGGTCTCCGAGGTCGCCTTCCCGCCCGGCCACGACAAGAACCCGCTGACCGACGCCCGGCTCGCCGCCAAGTTCCACGGCCTGGCCGACCCGGCTATCGGCCGCGAACGCGCCGAGCGGGTCCGTGAGCGGCTCTCGCGGCTCGACTCCGACCCGAAGCCGCACGAGGCGATCGGGCTCCTGGATCGGCCGGCCTGACCCCGATCGACGGTTGCGGTTGACCGAATGGTCAATCTGGGTTAATCCATCCCCAGCTCGGGGCCAATCTCCGGCCCCCGGCCCCGTAATGGATGACGGGAGGGGAGCGAAGCATGGGGCCGACCAATCCGGCCGACTCGGACGATCATCGCGACGACGCTTGCGTCTTCGTCGACGCCGGCCCGTTCTCGTACAGCCGATTCACCGGCCTGTCCCGCTACACGGCCCGGCTCACGCTGGCGCTGGCCGGTCGCGTGCCGGTCCGATTCTTCTGCGACGGCCAGGAGCTGCTCGCCCCGGCCGGGCTGGGCTGGTCGCAGGACCAGGACCTGGCCACGTGGGCCCGAAAAGTCTGGCGGGCGCCTCGGAGGCCGCTGGGGACGCCGCCGGCCGGGAGCCTCGGCCTGTACTGCACCCTCCGCCCGCTGCACCGGACGTTCCCGTTCGAGGCCAGCGTGCTCCACGACTTCAGCCCGTACACGGTCCCGGCGACCCACCTCGAATCGACCCGCGAGCTGTTCGGCGGCTTCTTCGCCCGGGCCCTGCCGGTCTCCGACGTGGCGATCGCCGTCTCGGACTCGACGAAGGCCGATGCCGCCTGGCTCTCGCCGATGGACCCCGATCGCGTGCTCGTCGCCCACTCCGGGCCGAGCCTCTGCGTCGAGGCCCACGGCCACGCCGGCCCGGTCCGCCGCCGCCCGGACGTCGGCCTCGTCGTCTCCACCCTGGAGCCCCGCAAGAACGCCCGGTTCCTCCTCGACTGGTTCCTCAACTCGGCCGCCTTGCCCGCCGACGCCCAGCTCTGGTGGGTCGGCCCGATGGGCTGGATGACCTCGCGGCGCGAGCTGAAGCAGCTCCGGGGCCCGGGGCCCGGCCGGCGAATCCGGTTCCTCGGCGTGGTCGGCGACGCGGCGCTGTGCCGGCTCTACCGGACCGCCGGATGGTCGATCTACCCCTCGCTCTACGAGGGCTTCGGCTA